>Ga0209399_10001698_pt1 | contig 11210 bp, 10 predicted proteins | sample OV2TP3_FD_184130 | JGI IMG/M metagenome (GOLD analysis project Ga0209399, IMG submission 184130) | Hot spring microbial communities from Beatty, Nevada to study Microbial Dark Matter (Phase II) - OV2 TP3 (SPAdes) (version 3) | ecosystem: Environmental > Aquatic > Thermal springs > Hot (42-90C) ... | reverse complement strand
CTAAAAAAACCTTTCTGTAGGAAAAATTTTTTTCCTGACGCCTCTTTTTTATCAAATTACGCATTTCTTCAAAACTGAAAGTTTTTCTATATAAAGCTTTTTATCTCGCAGTCTTTTGTATAAAGTAATTTGCCGATATTGATTGAGTGTAGCCATAAGTCAGCTCTATATTTAGTGGAGATAAATAAGCGTCTTGTGTTGCTGACAATCCCTCTACTAATGTGCATCTTGTCAGCTCTTTTTTATCTTTCAATTTTACAAATGCGTCTTCAATTCTTATCTCTTTTAATTCTGCATCTTTTTTACTCTTTCTGCAGTCAAGCTGTTTACCGGATAATTCTGCTTTAATATTGACAATATTCAAATCCTTATGAAGTGTAGCGCTTTGTGTACAAAAATCTTTAACTTTGTCTTTGCTTATTACAGTTCCTTGTCCTTTATTTTCTATAAAGAGCAAAAACTGGGGTATTATAGTTTTAGATTCTTGCCCTTGCTCATCAATAGATGGAAGCATGCTAACCTCAATTTTTGTGATTGAGACGGGCGCTCCTTGTCCGTTGCTAAAGACTAAATCTTGGACTTTACAAACCTTTTTTCCTGGCCTTATACTGCTTATATCAGGGTCAATGCATACTCCAGTATCCAATTCTGTCTTGTAAGGATAGCATAAGACTGCATTAACTGTTGAAGAATGTGCTTCGCTTTGAGGGTCAATATTACCTGCCTGAAGGCTATAGCTTATTACTTCTTCTTCGCCCTTAACATTAATATTGCTTTTTCCCTCAATATTAAAAGACGCTATGTTGTTTAAATCCCTCCATTTACGTACGTTTCCGCTTTCCTGTAATTGCAAGGCTTTTGTGTAGTCCTTTTCAATGCCAAGAGATAGTAATGCCACTTCCTCTTTCTGTATGGTATAAGCCCCATTATTCTTAACTTTGATTATAACTGGGAATGTATCGTATTCAAAGATTTTTAATGGAGGGGTGTTTTTAAGAAATTCCATAACTAATCCATTAAAGCCTACTCTGACGTCAATGTCTTTTGTTGGTTTTGAGCTTGAAGAGCCTTTAGTGCATGCTGTGATGATAATCAGCGATATTAAAAATATTACTAATTTCACATCCAAATCAATCATTATTTTCTTTTTCATTTTGTTGTTGAAATTTGGTATCCGAAAGATTTAAATAATTATCCTTCTCTGTACTGCCTAAAATGGGAGAGATTGGATTGTTATTGGCTGATATGGGGAAAGACTTGGGTAAACTAGCAAAGGAATTAGCAACTAGGAAATACACAGATGGAGAGCTTTTTACAGAGGTTGAGGGCATTGGAGGACATTTCGGCGCATTAGTAATGAAGATGCGAATAAAAGGATTAATAGAGCCTGAAGTTGCAGAAGAGCTTATGCAATTAGAAGGGGCGAAATAATTTTTTACTGATTCTAGTAACGCAAAATTTTGTTTTTGGTTTTTGCTCATTTTTATCCCAAAAATTCTGATAATAAACCTTGTTTTGTGAAAACTTTCCAAAGAGGTATTTTATGTATAACAATATCGTTTATATTTATATTTTCTTCTTCGCCATTATAAACAACAATGCCTTTCTTTAGGTTAAATTTTGTCATGAAAAAAATTAGTGAACTTATATCAGTTTTTGTTACTTTTGAACTCTCTTTAACTTCGACAGGCAATATAAGCTTATCAACAACAAGAAAGTCAACTTCTTTCCCATCTTTTCTCCAATAATATTTTGCATCTAGAAAGCTCGCAACTATGGTTTCATAGTCAAATTTTCCTGTCCATCCGAACATCAATGCCCAATGGAATGGGTAAGCCCTCTGTAATTTCCTTGATGTTGTTCTGATTCTCGGTCTGTAATTCTTTATTCTTCTAAGCACATAGGCAAACTCCAGATAATAAGTATGTTCGATTAAAGTTTTTTTACTTACTTTCATTTCTTTTGCAATTTCATCATAGTTTATATATGTCCCTGGGTTATTGTAAAAAATTTCTATAAGCGCTGTCAACAAATCTTCGTTAACATTCTTAAACCTTTTCAGCAAATCTATTTTTAGTACCTTTTCTATTACACTATCTTTTATGTAGCTTTTGATTAAACTCAACTCTTCGAAATTGACTATCTCTGGAAATGGTTTAAGCAAGTAATTTTTAAATTCATTTTTTATTTCTTCTTCCCATAATTCCAATTTGCTTAAGTCTGCCTTGCTTTTTCTTAGTTCAAGATATTCAAAAAAGCTTAGTGGCTCTGCATTAATTATGAAATGCCTTCCTGCAAGATTTGACTTTGCTTCTTTTTCCAGCTGGAAACTGCTTGAGCCAGAAATAAAAATCTTTAAATTAGGAAAGCTGTCATAGATAATTTTTACTTTATTGCTCCACTCTGTTAATTTTTGGATTTCATCAAAAAAGATAAAGCATTTCTCCTTTTTCCAGTCTATTTTAGTTAGTTCTGAATATTCTTTTAGTACATCTAACGGACTTTCCACTTTTTCGTCAAAGGAGAAGTAGAGTATATTTTCCGGATTAGTCTTTGATATAATTAACTCATCAATTAATTGATACAATAAAGTGGATTTGCCCACCCTTCTTAAACCCGATATTATGATTATCTGCCTGAGCTTTAAAAGTTCTTTTATTTTGAGGAATATCTTTCTTTTGTAAGGCAGAGCTAATTCTTTGCTTATCTCCTTACCTTTCCACCATGGGTTTAAAATATCAAGTATTTCCATACATTAGTTTCCCGGAGAGAACTAATATTTAAGTTTTTCGTTTTATGGTGGAAACTAACAATTAGGTTATTAGTTTCCTAATGAAAACTAATGATTAAGATTATTTTGAGTCATCCTATTCTATTCCAAAATTTTGCGGTAGTGGAATATTAACTTCTCCATTTGTAAGAGTATACCACATATCAATAGAGTAACGTACAGCATCATAAATTTGGTCTATAACAAGATCCTGACGAGTTTTTTCAATGAACCTTATCTTGGCGGTATTAGATTTTGAATCTTGACCAAAAATCGCATCATTTATTACATGGTATGTCTGAATCGCAGAATAACTTCTAACATCTCCTGTGTAATATTGAAACGTTTTACCATCCATTTTGACAACCTTACCATCCAATAATCGTTTTACTGCCCACCCTATATCTCCTACATTCTGATTTGGACCTTCATAAATAGGTTCTGCACTAACACCCGATACTGCTTGTTGTTGTGTTGGTGGTGTAGCTACTTCTGCTTCACTCCCAAATGTATATTCAACTGTCTTTAATGAGTTGGAGTTTTGGTTATCTTCAACAACTGCAGTTACCTTATAAGTATATTTAATATTAGGAACAAATTTACCATATAGGTCAACACAACTATAAACATTATCTTGGTCTTCAGTTACCATCACCTCTTCACAAACATTTAGAGTACCATCTTTATCAAACCTATCAACTCTGTATTTAGTTGTTTTAAGGTCACCAAATTTAAACCAGGATATTGTTATAGAATCAGTTTGAGTGTTATACTTAGCTTCTATGCCAGAGGTTTGATACGGTTGTGAGGTTACTGGTTGTGTCGTTTGCTGAGTAGTTGCTTCTGAAGTTGTATCCTCAAACTGCTTACTGCCTTCACCTTCACCAGTTACCTCCCTCATTGTATTATCAATCACTTTGCAGCCTTCCATCTTGTCGCTTACTTCTAGCACTTTTTCAACATAACCTAAATCTCCATCTGTACAAGTGCCACGTTGTCTATCATACCCGCCAAATCCATTATAGCCTCGCAAAGCCGCTTCTATGCTGCGATATTCAGAATAGCGTTTAGGTGTTCCACCGGGATTTTTATAGGGTGGCTTATTAGATTGAAGTTTTTCACAACAATCTGTTCGGCAACCATTACCATAATTCCTTAATTTTTCCTCAAGCCTTGCAATCCCAATCTTTACATTACAATCGTAATCAAAAACTGTCAGTTGTCTTCCTGTGCCATCAGTTCCACAATGCTGCCTGGCTAATGTATCTAACTCATTTCGCAGCTTTATTTGTCGAGTAGGATCTTTTGGGATATAATACTGAATCTGCATAATTCCAATGCTCGAGCCATCATAACTTTTTAGTATTTTGTTTTCTGGACAACTCTTTTCACCACTTTCTATACAACTACTGGCACTTGTTCTTCCAGCGTCTTTACAGCAGTGCCGCCATTTGCTTTCAACCCATGCTATTGCAGAAATAAGGTTAGCCCCATATACTTTTTGCCCTTGCCATATATCTCCAGGCGGTCTAAAATCTGACGCTATCTTGCATACAGAATCTGGACTACTCTGTATCGCCTCCAACGGAGTCTCATCCACATTGACAGTAACATGATTCTCAAGCAGATAATTATATCTTGCTCTCACCCTAAAGTATCTTGTTGTTATTGGATTAGTATCCAGAACTTCTTGGCTTGGATCAAATCTGCATAAAAAGCTTCTGTGCTTGTCTATGTCTTTGTTTAAGTCTCTGAATTCAAGACTGCCTACATCAAGGGCGTAGCCTGTGTATTTACCTTTAAAGTCTTCTCCTTTTGTACTGAAGAGGAAGTCGCATTCCTCTTTGCATTTATTTATACTAATACCACATTCATCAAAACATGAACGTAAAGCAGGAGCAAGACCTTGATAAGACTCTTCACTTACATCACCGTATTTTTCTCCCGGAAAAGCATCACTACAAACTTTATAGCATGGATCTCTAATTTGTTTATCACAACTGTTTTCACAATCTTTAAGTTTGTATGGGACAAAAGGCATGCTGCAAGGGCACTTTATCTTTTCTTCAGCCTTTTTTGACTTGCATCCGGTTTCACTTTCAAGCGCATCTTCATTATGCATCCTAATGCCAGGCGGAACTAATAATATAAGCTCTGTTATGTTCTTTATCTTGCCTTCCCATCTTTGGATTATTCTTTTGTCTTTGTCTTGGATTTCCTGCCTGTTGGTCAAAGTAATTCCTATTGCTGGCTTTATAGCATAACCTTGGCTCACAGTGACTAATGAGGAATCTTCACTTCCAACCTTCATTCCAACTTCAACTGGCCCATTTGTTGATACTGACAATGGCCTCTTGTCCTTTATTCCAAATTCTTTAAAAATATCAACATCTTCCCTTGCATAAGCCCTGAACCTGTCTCTGTCAATAAAGTATGCCTTTACATAAGCATCTGTGCCAAAGTTGTATTCTGCTGAAAAGGTTATTGTATTAGAGCCTGGCTGGATAACTTTTGGGTCATTTGGTGGCTTTGGCAAAAACACGCACTCTGTATCAACATTCTCTAATGTAAAAATAGGGAATTTTTGCGCAGGCTCTATCTTATCTGCGCTAATCTTCTTATTGTCCTTCCATCTATAGCAACTGAAATTGATAATAACAGCGTCTTTGTATGTCTTGCTTCTTATAGAGCCCCATAATGTAATAGCTTCATCAGTATAAAATCTTGGATCAGCAGCCCTAATGTTGCTAAAATATACTCCGAGACTCTCAAATCTATTTTTTTCAACACTTCCTCTGTATAAGCCTGCTGTTGCGATGTCAAGACGGCCTTCTATCGCTTGTGTTAGCTTGTCTTTGAATTGCTTGTAGAAGTCTTTGGCATCGGCACCTCGTTGGGCTTCAAATGGAATGCTTGTAGCTTCAATTACCTGCGTTTGTAATATGAATATTAAAATTATACCTACAACAAAAGCTAATGATACAGTTGCATAAGTACTTTCTTCTTTTCTAAAGGCACAGTAAAATAATACAAATAATACAAGAGTTGGAATGAATTTTAATACATCAATTGCGGAATTCCAAAGCATGCCATATCCATAAAAATCAAATATAAGAAGAGATGGAATTAGTATATGCCAAAAAGCTGGATTTTCTTTCTCTTTGCGCGCTAAATAAAAAAATCCAAACCATAAGATATAAAGCACATGTACAAGTGCTCTCCAATTTCTTACCCAGCCAATATTTACCCAGAAAAATGAAAAAACAAGAGTCATAAAAAGAAATGTAGGATAGTCAGCATAATCTGTACTTTCAAGTTTATGTCTAAAAAAGAATATTAAAACAGCTATAACAATTATAAAACCTAAAAAGATGTAATTAACATTAGACCATGTTCGCAATTGAAATTGATAATAAGAATTTATAATTTGATTGATTATGAGTAAAAGAGAGAAAGACATAATAAACTTACCTACATGTTTTGTTGCGAGGTTCTTAAGCATACTTGATATTAAAAATATAAAAACTACACTAGAGGTTGCAACCGCTGCCCAATTAGTATCTAAAATTCCTGAAAAATCAAATTTAAATCCTGCATAAGGTGGGCCTAGATATTGTCCTAATGGCCAAGTTGAAGGCCATAAATCTATCCCCCATATAATAAAAGCAACTGCAATAAAAATCGAGGTGATGTCTCCATATCTGGCACCTGATTCAATCCCCCACCAAATTAGTCCAAGGAAAAATACTACTAGGATTACTATAAGAGCTACATTTAGTTGTCCAAACCACCATGATGCCCCCACACCTAAAATTAAAATGGAGATAAATATCCACAAAGATTTACTATCGGTCTTTATAAGCCTACCAAGAAATAGAGCCTCTTTCCTTAATTTTTCTTCTTCTTTTCTATCTTGACCTTCTCTCTCTGCTTTTCTAGCCTGAGCTTCTTCTAACTCAATCCTCTCTCGTTCTAATGCAATTCTTTCTCTTTCACCTCTTGTACCTTTATCAGTTTCTGCCAACCCTTATCACCTTTCTTGCCATCTTTTTCCCTCTTAATAACAAGCTCCAAAGAACTCTTCTCAATTCACCTCTTTGTTTTTAAAAAAATTTTGATTATATTTTCTGGAGACGCCGAGGCAGGGACTGCCATTTCATTACTGAAATTTGAACCCTGGAGGGTGTGGTTACCCAAGAGGGTTTCAGCCTCTCGCAATGACCAAACTATGCGACCTCGGCAATCTTGTCCAACGCAATCATCTGAAAACAAAAAGTTTATATACTTATTGTTGCATATCCTTCCATAAAGGTGTGGTACCCAGGAAGGCTCTCCTATAACCAGACTATGCGAGCCTTTTGTTTATTTTATTTAATCTCAAAGTAACCACCTTTGAAGTTTATATATAACTCGAAGTTTCTCAAAAAATTTAGCCCAAGCAATCCGTCAACGTAGCTTTTAGCAGGCAAATCGTGTATAACAACATCTATATTACTCACTTTTTTATCAAAAAGCCTAATAGATTTGAGATTGACCAATGGAACACTTTCAACTCCAGATGCAGTTATTATGTCAATCCTTCTTTCAGATACTTCTGCTTTTAGCCCTAAAACTCTCGCAATTTTCCATGGCAGCATTGTATATGTTGCTCCTGTATCCAATACCATCTTAATAATCTCACTGACATACTCACCCTCTAATTCAGGCTCAACAACAATTACTGAGGCAGATATGTCAAATTTATGCCTCATTTACAACCTCAAATGAAATGCTACAGCATATCCTTTTGTGGGTATTTTGCCTGTATAAATATGGTAAATACGCTTTGCTTTTGTCTTTGTCATCGCTTCATAAGTGTCATCCCTGTTTATGCTGTGGGCTATAACATTACCTTCAACAGGCTGTCCAAACTCATCGCATTTTACAATTTCGATTAATACCCATTCATCTTTATATTGTTCCTTAATTTCATCTATGTCCATTTTGCATCACTTTTTTTGATTAAGGAAATTAAGTATTTAAATCTTTTTGCCCTATATTTCATTTCCAATGCCGAATATTGGCCTGAATTTTGTATTGTTTTTTTAGTAAAATTTTCCAAAAATCTTCTTATATACATTTTACCCCTGCTAAAATTATACTATTGATAAAAAAAGTAAGGAAAGTCAAATGTTGTGTTTTAGAGGAGGTATTTTTACCAAAAATATGCTTATTGCAGCTCTACCCTCAGCTCAACAACCCCTATATCTTCAAATGGCTCTAATCTTATGAAATTGTTCCCTTCTGAGACCTTGTTATTGATGCTCTTTGAGAAAATTGATTTCTCAGTGTCGATAGTCTCTATTCTGCCATTGACATCAAGCTTTGCCCTCTTTTGCTTTTTGTCTTCGGTAAACTTTATTGTAAGCAAAGCATTCTTGTTGCCGTTTCTTATATCTTTGAATGCATTGGAATCTATCTCAAAGAAATATGTTTTTATTGTGGGCTCTTTGAACTCCAGCGATATTCGTATCTGCTCAACGCTGTAGCTGCCCCTGCTTGTCTTAAATACTATATTATTTTCGCCCTCATTTAAAGCGCTTTTTGGAACGCTCTGCTTGTAAGCGCTGTCGCAGACAGGGACGGAAGAAAACAGCTTTTTGTTGTTGGCAAATATCTCTAACGCGCCAACATTAATTATATTCCTGCAATAGGGAATGAATTTAAGAACAGCCCTGTCCATACTCGAAAACTCTGACTCGCTTATAGTAAACAGATTGGTGCTTTCCTGCCTGCTTGTGTCTGTTATATCGCCTATGATTTTTATATTATCAAAGCTGTACTCGTTTGTTGTCCAAAACTTCATTCCCACAGATGAGACGCTGAATTCCAAAGAATTTGTTTTTCCAAGCTTGCCCTTATCCAGCCTTACGGGCTCTCTTAAATCGCTTTCCAGCTCATTCTCAAAAATAACAGCGTCATTAAGCTTTATTGTCAAAATCCCATCCCTTTTTTTCGTTGTGAATGAAAGAACAATATTATCTGTATTCTCTTGGTCTTCAAGGGTAAAATCAGCCTTTTTTGCCTTTTTATCAAACCAGCCATTTCTGACTATAAAAGGATTTATGCTCTCTAATTCTTTTGCATTTGTAGTCTCAACTAAAAATATGTTTGGGATGGACTTTTCGCTCTCTAATCCTTTGGATGCGCTAAGCATTCCTGGAAATGCCTTCAAAAGAACATTGGCTTTTTGCTCTTCGCCTATTGGCTTTGCTTTATCCTCTCCGACAAGCTTTTCCCGCTCAGCTGTGGGCAGAAATACAATGTATAGGATGATCAAGCCTGAGATAATAGCAACCAAAATAGCAGCGTTAATGCCTCCTTGTGCTTTCTTTTGCTCTTTCATTTGAAAAAAACTAACTTGAACGATTAATTACCTGAACGGTTAGTTTTTTCCCTATAAATATTTAAATGTTTTTATTTTATAGCTGTGTATGAAACTGCTTTACTCTCATCTGAAAAAAGGAGAAGTAAAGGTGCTGACACAAAGCCTGGATGATTTGTGGTACTTAAGCGCGCTCATAGAGCCTGAAGATGTAGTGCAGGGCAAAACACTAAGGAAAATAAAGACGGGCTCAAGCGAGGAAAGCTCAAAAACTGCTGTAAAGAAGCCCGTTTTTATAAAGCTAATGGTAGAAAAGGCAGAGTTCAGCAAATATACAAATATATTGAGGGTTTCTGGAATTATAAAATCCGCTCCTGAAGAGATTCCATTGGGGGAGCATCATACATTCAATGTTGATGACAATACCATTATCACAATAGCTAAAAAGAAATGGCTTAAGCACCAGCTTGATAAGCTTAAAGAGGCATGCTCAGAAGCGAAGTCTTCATTGCTTATCTGCGTCCATGACAGGGAAGAAGCATATTTTGCCCTATTTAAAAAGTATGGCTATGAAATTCTGGCCCATATAAAAGGCGATGTCCAAAAAAAAAGAGAACAAAACATAAAGCTCGAGAATTTCTATTTGACAATAATAAGCAAAATAAAAGAATATGCTGAAAGGCTGAAGATAAAGCAGGTTATTATTGCGTCTCCTGCATTCTGGAAAGAAGACTTAATGAAAGAAGTAAAGGATGCTGAACTAAAACAAAAAATTGTCCTTGCAACCTGCTCTTCTGCAACAAAAAATGGCATAGAAGAAGTTATAAAAAGGCCCGAGGCTAAAGAAGCCCTAAAGCACGAGAGAATAGCAAAGGAAATAAATAAGTTAGAGGAGTTATTTGTAGAAATCGCAAAAAATGGCTTTGCAGCATACGGGCTGAAAGAGACAGAAGAGGCATCGTCAATCGGAGCCATAAAAGAGCTTTTAATAACCGACACCCTTATACAAAAATCCAGAAATGAAGATTTCTATCAAATCATTGAGAATATAATGAAAAAAGTCGATAATGCAAGAGGCGATGTTGAGATAATAAGCTCTGAGCATGAAAGCGGCAAAAGGCTGGATGGTTTGGGGGGCATAGCGGCTATTTTGAGATTCAAGCTCAGCTACTGATTCTGCTGCTAATGCGATGCGCTGATTCTTCTCACCTTTCCAACATAATTTAAAATCTTACTATGTGTGTATTTTCCATTTCCTAAAAAGTCTTTATTATGCCTTAGTATGACAAACCCGCCACACTCTTTGCATTCCTTTTCCAAATCTTCTCCTTTAAGCCATCTTTTTGCTTCCTCTTCGCTAAGCTCAACAGCATTTTTTACTGCTTTTGGCCCGACTATCTGCGAGCCTTCTATGCTTAGCCTTATCCCTCGGTTGTCTATTTCGCAAAAATACATCCCTATAGAGTTTAGCCTTAATTTTGAGGTGTCAATTTTTGCAATATCTTTGCTAATAACAAAAACACGATTTTTATTGTTTTTCAAAAAACCAAAATCTAACTTTAGCTTTGCGCCCCATTGCTCTTCAATTAAAGCAAGGATTTCCTTGATCTCTTTGTTATTTAAAATTTTTAGTTCTGGCATTTTAATTTAAAACTTTTATTTCAACTTTTCCGATTTCTTTATCGGGGCTTTATGTCCCTTCACCCTTGAGGTAGTTTCTTTTTAGTCAAGGTTTTTCTTTTCTAAAGAAAAACGTTGTTTTATTTCAAAAATAATAGTTATTCAGCTTTATGAAGTTCACCGACGAGGCATGTTTGACTGATACTTTTTGTTCTCCGACGAGCAACTTCAGGATACTGAATAACTTTGCAAAAAAGATGAAAGTTAAAGTAACTGTATAAGGTTTTTATTTGCAGTTAGCTTTTAGCAATCAATAGCCAAAAACTAATTGCCAATAGCTAAAAGCCAAATTTATACCCCCCACATTGGATTATTGCTCCTCATTATTTCAGCTATCTCCTTTAAAATGCTTATCTCCTCCTGTGTTAAATATTTTTTAAATTCCTTAAGCTTCCT
>Ga0209399_10001697_pt1 | contig 11211 bp, 15 predicted proteins | sample OV2TP3_FD_184130 | JGI IMG/M metagenome (GOLD analysis project Ga0209399, IMG submission 184130) | Hot spring microbial communities from Beatty, Nevada to study Microbial Dark Matter (Phase II) - OV2 TP3 (SPAdes) (version 3) | ecosystem: Environmental > Aquatic > Thermal springs > Hot (42-90C) ... | reverse complement strand
TCATCCACGGTGCCGCAGGAGGCGTCGGCATCGCGGCCATCCAGCTCGCACGCCTCGCCGGCGCGGAGATTTTCGCCACTGTCGGCTCAGAAGCGAAGCGCGACTTTCTGCGGCTGCTCGGCGTGGAGCATGTGCTCAATTCGCGCACGCTCGACTTCGCCGAGGAGATCCTCGCGCGCACCCGCGGGCAAGGCGTGGACGTGGTGCTGAACTCGCTCGCCGGCGAGGCGATGGTGCGCAGCCTGCAGATCGTCAGGCCGCTCGGCCGTTTCCTCGAACTCGGCAAACGCGATTACTACGAGAACACGCGCGTCGGTCTGCGGCCCTTCCGGAACAACATCGCCTACTTCGGCATTGACGCCGATCAGCTCATGCGCGAGCGCCCGGCATTCGTGCGCCGGCTGATGCTCGACCTGGTCGCGCTTTTCGAGGAGGGTCGCCTCAAGCCGCTGCCGTACCGCGCGTTCGCCGCGGCCGATGCGGTCGAGGCGTTCCGGTTCATGCAGCAGTCACGCCACATCGGCAAGGTCGTGCTGCGAATGGACCCGGCTCCGAAAGCGGAATCGGTGGCGCCGGTGCGGCGTCCGCGCCTGCGCTTGCCGACCGGCGCAACCTACCTCGTAACGGGAGGCCTTGGCGGCCTGGGGCTGCGGACCGCGCGCTGGCTCGCGTCGTTCGTCGCGCGCCACTGACCGGGTCGCACGGAGGAAACGGAAATGCCTTTCAAGATCTTCGCCGGAGTGGTGGCAACCATCCTCCTCACGGGCTTCGTGCTGCCTTACCTGTTCAAGATGAAGGACGTCGCGCTGGGACTGGTCATCCTTGCCGGAATCGTCATGATGCTGGTCGACCTCTGGCAGTCGCTGCAGTCGAAGGAGGATTGACCGCGGCCGCGGCGCGCTGTGCCGAGGGCGCGGTGCGCGGGGCCGCGGCGGAAAGCGAATAGCACATGCGCCGCAGCTGCGACAGGTCGTCGTCGACGACGACATGGCGCAGGAACAGCATGGTGTGCGCGATCGCGCTCTGGTAGAGGTTCGCGCCGTCGAAATGCGCTTCGGCGTAGCGGTCGACCGCGCCGAGCTTCTCGTCGATGCGCTTGCGCGCGACGCGGTCGTAGAAATCCGGGGTCTTGCGGATCAGGTCTTCGGCCGATCGGTAGTTCACCACTTCTCGCCCGTCGAGCTGCTTTTCGCGCGCGATGCCGCCCCAGACGAATTCCGGGTACAGGAAATCGCGGCATTTCTCCGGGTAGGCGCGGTCCGACATCTGGGCGATCAGGTCCGCGGTGCCGACCATGTAGCCGAGCAGGCGGTCCTTCGGGTCGGCGATCTCGATATCCTCGATCTCCAGTTCGTAGCCGGTGAAATGAACGAGGCGCGCCGCCACGGCGGCCTCGGCGGCGTAGCCGATGGAAGGCAGGTAGCGCGACAGAAAGTCGGCGCTGCGGCTGACATGCACCTTGGTGAAAACGGCTCCGTTGGGGACCTCCTGCTCCCACGCCCGCTTCATGTAGCCCGAGTCGTGCAGCAGCGCGATGGTCACCCCCAGCACCGCGCGCCGCGCGCCGAGGCGGTCGGATTCCGGATGGATGCGGTCATGGCCGTCAACCAGGCGCGCCATCGCGAGCGACACGTCGAGCGTGTGGCGCAGATCGTGGTAAAGGGTGTCGCACGGGAGATACCCCGGAAAGCCCCCCGCGAACAGCGCCTTGGTGTCGGCGAACGCGCTGGCGAGCGCGGAAAAGTCGGCGCCCGGGTAGCGCGCGACGAACAACCGGATCACGCTCGCGCCCACTTGGGCGGGATCCTCGACGTTCACGTGGTTCGAAACGTCGTTTCGGGCCAGGCGACCCTGCATTGCCGTGCACCCTCCCGGTGCGGGTTTTGGCAGCGAATTGTTTCTCCGCGCCCGAGCCGGGTGCTATGACATATTCCACATCCTGGGGAAAACAGGGGAGCCGGCCGATAAGCCGGGTTCTGTAGGCGAGCCGCGTTGCCGCGACGCACCCGGGCAGCCATTCCTCTAGGCCTTGGGTTACCCCAAGGCTCGAGCCACCTACCCGCAAGCTCGGCCGAGCCGGCCTCGGACGCTTGCCTATTTGGTGTTGCTCCGGATGGAGGTTGCCGCGTTTCACCCTTGCCGGCTTCGTCTCGCCCCTTCACGGGACAAGACTTCGTCTCGCATCCCTTGCGGGTACGAGACTTTGGCGCGGCGCTTTGGCGCCGCGCCAAGTCCGACAAGACTCGTCTCTGTGGCCCTGTTCGTCGTGTCGCCACGCCGGGGTGTTACCCCGCATCCCGCTCTGCGGAGCCCGGACTTTCCTCCGCGCCTTGCGGCGCAGCGGCTGCCTGGCCAGCTCCCGGATCGATTTTACCGCAGCGCAGCGTTGCTTCGTGGGCCGGCCCGGCGTACAAGAATAAAAGTAAGTCCCATTCGCAAAGGAGATGTGACATGCGCAGACGGCTGTACTTCCTGCTCCCGGACGTGGAAAGCGCGCAACGGACGGCAGACGACTTGCTGCTCGCCAGGGTCGAAGACCGCCACATGCGCTTTCTCGCCCGGCGCGGCACCGACCTCGGCGAATTGCACGAGGCGAGCTACGCGCAAAAGACGGACCTTCTGCACGGCGCCGGCATCGGGCTCGGGCTCGGGGGCGTGGCTGGGCTCCTCCTTGGTCTGGTGATCGTCACCTATCCTCCGGAAGGCACCAATCCGCAGCTGATTGCGGTCCTCGTCGCCGCGCTCGTCGGCGCGGTGCTTGGCGCGTGGATGGCAAGCATGGCGGCGGCAGCGGTGCCCAATTCGCGCCTGAAGCAATTTCAGGAAGAGATCGAGAAGGGCAAGGTACTTCTGATGGTCGACGTACCCTACGGCCAGGTCGAGCAGATCCGTGAACTGGTGGCGAGGCGCCACCCCGAAGCGCTCGCCGGCGGCCAGGAGACGCGCTACCCGGCGTTTCCGTAGGGCCGGTCGCGTTTGAAAGGGCGGAAGTAGCGCGGGTCGTCGTAAAACTCGGCGTGCTCGCCTGCGGGAAGCCATCCCGGATAGCCGAATACCGGCAGCGGCGCAAGCAGCTGCGGCGTGCCGTCCGTTGCATGCGCCCGGAGCCACGCGGCGGCGCCGGCATCGACGTCGCTTTCCGGCGCGAGAAAGAGCGCCTTGCACGCAATTCCAGGCCAGGGCGCAAGCGCCTTCTCGAGCACGGCGTGCCCGAGGACAACGACCCGAAAGTGCGAAAGCACGCGCTTGCGGCAGTCCCAGAAAAGCTCGCGCCAGCGGAAGCCGCGTACCAGAGACTCGAGCCCGGCGTCGGCGCCGAGCACGATGGCGCCGCCTTCGTCGAAAATCGTCAGCATGTCGCGCAGCCGGCCGCGCCTGCCGCCTTCGCGCGGGATCTGCATCGCATGCAGTTCGTTGATCGCGGCCTTGGTGCGCGGGAACGCAAGCCACGCGAGCGCATTGAAGAGATCGTGCCAGTTGCCGCTGCGCGTCGCGACGCAGCCCGACTCGTAGACCTTGACCTCATAGTAGGGATCGGCGGAGGACGGCGGCACGAAACGCACCGCCATCCCGCTCGCGGTCCGCACGCCGGCTTCGGCGGCCAGTGCGGTGAGCGCCTCGTGCGAGGGCCGGCGATCGCTTGCCAGCCGCTCCAGCCACGGCCTCACCGGGTCGAAGATCGGGTGCTTCAGGCGAGCTTCCAAGGAATCGGCTCTCCCGCGCGGAGCGGAATCAGCTCCTCGCCCGGACCGAAGGCGATGGAGGCGGGCGCCGTCCACGCTTCGCGCACCAGCGTGATCGTGTCCTGGTTCGGCGCAAGGCGATAGAACTGCGGCCCGAAGCGGCTCGCGAACCCTTCCAGCTTGTCGAGCGCCCCGGCTTCCTCGAACGCGATCGCGTAGAACTCGATCCCGGCGTGCGCGGTGTACACCCCGGCACAGCCGCAGGCGGCTTCCTTCGCCCGGCGCGAATGCGGCGCGCTGTCGGTGCCGAGAAAATACTTCGGATTGCCGGAAGTCGCGGCCTCGATCAGCGCCTCGCGGTGCTCCTCGCGCTTGAGCACCGGCAAACAGTAGTGGTGCGGCCGCACCCCGCCGAGGAAGAGCGCATTGCGGTTCATGAGCAGGTGGTGGGCCGTGATCGTGGCGGCGATGTTCGGACCGGTCACTTCGACGAATTGCGCGGCGTCGCGGGTGGTGATGTGCTCGAGCACCACGCGAAGCGCCGGAAAGCGCGCCACCAGCGGCCCGAGCACTTCTTCGAGGAATGCCTTCTCGCGGTCGAAAACGTCCACTTCCGGATCGGTCACTTCGCCGTGCACGAGCAGCGGCAGGCCGACTTCCGCCATGCGCTCGATGGCGTGAAAGCAGCGCGAAAGGCGCGTCACGCCGGCCTCCGAGTGCGTGGTCGCGCCCGCCGGGTAATACTTGACCCCGTGCACGCGTCCCGAGCGCCTGGCGCTTGCAATCTCCTCCGCGGGCGTGTCGTCGGTGAGATAGAGCGTCATCAGCGGCTCGAACCGCGCGCCCGCCGGCAGGGCGGCGAGGATGCGCTCGCGGTAGGCAAGCGCCTCGCGCGTGGTGCGGACCGGAGGATCGAGGTTCGGCATGACGATCGCGCGCGCGAAGCGCCTTGCCGTATCCGGCAGCACCGCCGCCATCGCTTCGCCGTCACGCAGGTGCAGGTGCCAGTCGTCGGGGCGGACAAGCGTGATGCGGTCCATCGGCGCGATTCTACTTGGCGCGTTCGAGCGCCAGTCTGTAGAGCTCGTTTCTCGGCGCGCCGGTGATTTTCGCCGCGAGCCGCGCTGCCTCGCTCGGGGGGAGCGAGTCGAGCAGCAGCGCGAGCACGCGCCGGCCTTCGGCAAGCGGGTCGGGCGCTTCGGCTGCCGCCGGACCGAGAACGAGCACGAATTCGCCCTGTTGCCGGTGCGCGCCGGCCGCGAGCCACGCTGCGGCCTCGCCGAGCGGCAGGCGCGCGATCTCCTCGAATTTCTTGGTCAGTTCGCGCGCGATGACCACCTCGCGTGCGGAGCCGAACCGTTCGGTGAGGTCCGCGACCGCCTCGCGCACCCGGTGCGGCGCCTCGTAGATCACCACCGGGCGGGATTCGCGCATCCGCGCCAGCGCCTTGCGGCGCGCCGCGCGGGTCGAAGGCAGGAAACCGGCGAAAAGAAACGCCCCGCCCGGGAATCCGGAGGCGGAAAACGCTGCCAGCGCCGCGCTCGGCCCCGGCACGGGAACGACGCGGATGCCGGCCCGGTGCGCCGCAGCGACCAGCAGGGCACCCGGATCCGATACCCCGGGCGTGCCGGCGTCGCTGATGAGCGCCACGTCTTTCTCCCCGGCAAGGGCCTGCAGCAGTTTCGCGCTCGCGGCGCGCTCGTTGTGCTCGTGCAGCGCCACGGTTGGCGTCGCAATGCCGTGGCGTGCCAGCAGCGTGCGCGAGGTGCGCGTGTCCTCGCAGGCAATGACCGCGGCCGCGCGCAGCGCTTCGAGCGAGCGCGGGCTCGCGTCGGCCAGGTTGCCGATCGGCGTGGCGACGACGTAGAGGGTTCCGGCCATTGGTGGCGCGTCAACGCGGCGGGCGCGAATTCCGTTAAGCCTGCCATGAACGACGCGGGAGCGCGAGCCGAGGATCTTTGCGCCGAGCTGCTGCGCAGGGCGGGGCTCAGAATCCTGGCGCGCAACTGGCGCTGCCGGCATGGCGAGATCGACCTGGTCGCCGCCGAGGGCCATACCCTGGTCTTCGCCGAGGTGCGCTACCGGCGGAACGCCGGATTCGGCGGCGCCGCCGAGAGCATCACCGCGGCAAAGCGCGAACGCCTGCTGGCTGCGGCGCGGCTCTACCTCGCGGGGCGGCCCGAAAGCGAATGCCGTTTCGATGTGCTGCTCCTCGATTCGCTGGGCGGCGGGCGCATCCACTGGATTCGAGATGCGTTTTCTGCTTAGCGCGCTTGCGCTCGCGGTGGCGCTGCCGGCGCATGGGCAGGTGCCCGCCGCGCAGCCGTCGGTGCGCCTCCTGGTGCAGAGTTCGCCGCTGGCCGGATTCCGCTACGCCGAGGCGGCGCGCCTCTGGCCGCTGCTGAAACCGGGCGATCGGCTCGGCCTGGTGCGGGAACCGGACAACGCGCACGATCCGTACGCTGTGCGCATCGAGTGGCAGGGCCATAAGCTCGGATACGTGCCGCGCACCGAGAACCGCGCGCTCGCCTGGGCGATGGACCGCGGCGATGAACTGCGCGCGCACATCAGCCGCCTCCAGGAACATCGCAACCCGCGCCGGCGCATCGAGTTCGAGGTCTTCGTCGAGTAAGGGTAAAATCGCGCCCCATGGGACACGCAGAGCAGGGCGCGGCGGTCGCGAGCCGCATCGCCGCGCACTTCTCCGAGAGCGCAAGCCTCAAACTCGCCGCTTCGCAAGCGCTCACCGGACCGCTCGCGCGCGCGGTCGCCATGATCGCGTCCTCGCTTGCCGGCGGCGGCAAGGTGCTCGCCTGCGGCAACGGCGGCTCCGCCGCGGACGCGCAGCACTTCGCCGCCGAGTTGCTCAACCGGTTCGAGATCGAGCGCCCGCCGCTCGCCGCCGTGGCGCTCACCACGGACACGTCGACCCTCACTTCGATCGCGAACGATTATTCGTACGAGCGGGTGTTCGAGAAGCAGCTCAGGGCGCTCGGCCGAAAGGGCGACGTGCTGCTTGCGATTTCCACCAGCGGCAACTCGCCGAACGTCGTTGCCGCGGTGCGCGCGGCGCGCGAACTCGGTCTCGGCGTGGTCGCTCTGACCGGGCGTGGCGGGGGCAAGCTCGCGGAGGCGCTTGCCGCGGAAGATGTTCACGTGTGCGTGCCGCATCAGAAGACGGCACGCATCCAGGAGGTGCATCTGCTGGCGCTGCATTGCCTGTGCGATGGCATCGATTTCGAGTTGTTCGGAGACAAGAAATGACGAGCAAAAAGATCTTCGTGGCGCTGCTCCTGTCGGGGCTTGCCGTACTGCTTCAGGGCTGCGTCGAGATGGCCGCCGTTGGCGTGGGTGCCGGCGTCGTTTCGGCCATCGACCGGCGCTCGACCGGCGCGCAAGTGGATGACGAAGGCATCGAGCTGCGCGCATCCAACCGGGTAAGCGAGCGCTTCGCGGACAAGGCGCACATCAACGTCACGTCCTTCAATCGCAGCGTGCTGCTCACCGGCGAGACGCCGGAACCGACGATCCGCGCCGAAGTCGAGAAGATCGTCGCCGGCCTGCAGAACGTGCGCGGGGTGTCGAACGAGATCCAGATCGCGGGCATCTCGGCCTACTCGGCGCGCGCGAGCGACACCACGATCACCGGCAAGGTGAAGGCGCGCTTTCTCGACGCCAACAAGTTCAATCCGCTGCACGTGAAGGTCGTGACCGAGGCGGGCGTGGTCTACCTGATGGGAATCGTCACCGACAGGGAGGCGGCAGACGCGACCCAGATCGCTCGCACCACCGGCGGCGTGCGCAAGGTGGTGAAGGTGTTCGAGTACTGCAGGCCCACCGACGAGGTGTGTCGCCCGCGCGAGCTGATCTCGGGCGGAGGGTCGAAAGCCAAGTAGGCGTGCCCTTCGCGCGGCCCGCGTTCGAGCGCAAGATCCATGCACCGCAGGAAGCGGTGCGCTGGCAGGCCGAGCTGGCGCGGCCGCTCGTCTTCACCAACGGCGTGTTCGACCTGCTGCACCGCGGGCACGTAACCTATCTCGCACAGGCGCGCTCGCTCGGCGCGACGCTGCTCGTGGCGCTGAACGGCGACGCTTCCGCCCGCCGGCTGGGCAAGGGACCGGAGCGGCCGTACAACCCGCTGGAAGACCGCCTGGCGCTGGTCGCGGCGCTGGAGCCGGTGGACGCTGTCACCTGGTTCGACGAAGACACGCCGCTCGCGCTGATCGAGGCCTGCCGGCCGGAAGTGCTGGTGAAGGGGGGCGACTGGCCCGCCGAGCGCATCGTGGGCGCGTCGCAGGTGATCGCGCGCGGTGGCCGGGTGTACTCGATTCCCTTCGAGCACCAGCGCTCGACCACCGCGCTCCTCGGGCGGATCAGGAAAGGCTGAGTTCGAATTCGAGTCGGAACCGCGCGATCTTCGCGCCGCGCCGGTTCGCCGTCGCCAGGCGGCGGCGCTATGATGGGCGCGTGCGGCTGCACCAGATCAAGATCGACTACGTCTCCGAGCAGGACCGGCTGCTGATGCAGCTTGCCACCAGCGACGACGTCGAGGTGCGCATGTGGCTGACGCGGCGCTTCGTGAAGCTGCTGTGGCCGCTGCTGGTCAAGCTCGCCGAGGAGGCGAACCCGCGCATCAGCACCCAATCGGACCCCGAGGCAAGGCGCGCACTCCTTGGCCTCGAGCACGAGCAGGCGATGTCGCGCGCCGACTTTTCCAAGCCCTACGACGATTCGGCGCGTGCGTTGCCGCTGGGGGAGGCGCCGCTCCTCCTGGCGCGGATCCAGACCGGTCACGATCCCGGCGGCCAGCCCCTGATCGCCCTGCATCCGCTCGAGGGGCAGGGCGTCACGCTGACCCTGGATTCGGTGCTGCTGCACTCGGTGTGCCGGCTGCTGCAGGCCGCGGTGTCCAAGAGCGACTGGGACATGGAGCTCAAGGTCCCGGGCGTCGGACCGCCGGAACGCGCCGAGCGTCCCTCGCGCACCATCAACTAGAGCCGCGCCGGACCGCCTGCATGGCAAGCAGGATCCTGATCCTGTATTCGACGGTCGATGGCCACACGCGCAGGATCTGCGAGCGGCTGCAGCGGGTGCTGGAGGGGCGCGGCGACGCGGTCACGCTGGTCTCGTTCGGAGAGGAATCGGGCGTCGATCTCGCGGCGTTCGACAAGGTGGTGATCGGCGCGAGCATCCGCTACGGCAAGCATCGTCCGAACGTGCGTCAATTCATGACGGCGAACCGACGGGTTCTGGAAAGCAGGCCGAGCGCGTTCTTTTCGGTCAACGTGGTCGCGCGCAAGCCCGGCAAGGACACTCCGGCGACCAATCCGTACGTGCGGAGATTCCTGAAGCAGATCGCGTGGCGTCCGCGGGAGCTGGCGGTATTCGCGGGGAAGATCGACTACCCGATCTACAGCTTCTGGGACCGCCAGATCATCCGCTTCATCATGTGGATCACGCGCGGGCCGACCGATCCGCGGGCGGTGGTCGATTTCACCGACTGGAACGAGGTCGACGCGTTCGGTCGCCGGCTCTGCGAGATGTAGTCGACCGGACGGAAGCGTTTCTCGGGCCGGTTCGACGGCGGGCGGAGTATAATGCGCGCCGCATGCATTCCCGGAATCTCCGTCATTAGTTCAGGCTTCGAGGCGCTCGGACTTGCGCCGCCGCTGCTCCAGGCGGTGCGCGAATCAGGATACGAGCAGCCGACCCCGATCCAGCAGCAGGCGATTCCCCTCGTGCTCGAGGGGCGCGACATCATGGCGGGCGCGCAGACCGGCACCGGCAAGACGGCGGCCTTCGCGCTTCCCACGCTGCAGCGACTGGCGCCGCACGCGAGCGGTTCTGCCTCTCCTGCCCGCCATCCGGTGCGCGCGCTCGTGCTCACGCCGACGCGCGAGCTTGCGATCCAGGTGCACGAAAGCTTCCGCGACTACGGCCGGCACGTGCCGTTGCGCAGCGCCCTGGTATACGGCGGCGTCGACATGAATGCGCAGATCAACGAGCTGCGCCGGGGAGTCGAGATCCTGGTCGCGACGCCCGGCCGGCTGCTCGATCACGTACAGAACAAGACGGTGATGTTCAACCAGGTGAGCGTGCTGATTCTGGACGAAGCCGACCGCATGCTCGACATGGGGTTCATGCCCGACATCAAGCGCATCATCGCGCTGCTGCCGCCGGTGCGCCAGAACCTGATGTTCTCGGCCACGTTTCCGGACGAGATCCGCAGGCTTGCGGCGACCATCCTGAAGGACCCGGCGCAAATCCAGATCGCGGCCCGTAACGCGCCGGCCGAGCTGGTGTCGCACGTGCTGCATCCGGTCGCGCGCCAGAAGAAGCGCGAGCTGCTCGCGTACCTCATCCAGACGCGCGGGCTGAAGCAGGTGCTGGTCTTCTGCGGCACCCGCATCGGGGCGAACCGTCTCGCGCACCAGTTGCGCCGCGACCACATCCACGCCGACGCGATCCACGGCGACAAGTCGCAGGGCGAGCGCGAGCTTGCGCTGGAGGCGTTCAAGGCGGGCAAGACCGCGGTGCTGGTGGCGACCGACGTCGCCTCGCGCGGCCTCGACATCGAGAGCCTGCCGCAGGTGATCAACTTCGATATCCCGCGCTCGCCCGAGGACTACGTGCACCGGATCGGCCGCACCGGCAGGGCGGGGCTGACGGGCGAGGCGATCTCGCTGGTGGCGCCGGACGACATGGAGTCGCTGGCGGCGATCGAGAACCTGATCCGCAAGAAAATCGAGCGCGTGCTCGTTCCCGGCTTCGAACCCGACGGCGCGACCGTGGCCGCGTTGATGGGCCGCGACGCGGCGCAGCTGCGCGAGATTCGTCCGCGCCGCGACGGCGCGCCCCCGCGTGCGCTCGCGCCAAAGGTGCCGACCGCGCCGCGGCCGCCCAAGCACGCCGACCCGATCTTCTCGACGCCCTACGAACCGGGATTCGGGCCGCAGGAGCCGAAACAGGTGCCGCCGACCCCGCTGCATCGCCGCAAGGAGCGTCCGGTCGCGGCGCTTCTCGGCGGCCTCAAGCGCGCTGCCGGGTAAACCGCTCGCAGTTCTCCCCTCCTCGTCGAGGAGGGGTGTCGCGCAGCGACGGGGTGGTGTGTCATCGTTTTGCCGTCGCGATGCGTTCCTCCGGCATGCGGCGGTATCACAACTTTCCCGAACTCAAGCTTCGCAGACGAAATCTGCGTTCGTCGCTCACTCCGGCCGAGGCGGTCTTGTGGAAGCATCTCCAGTCGCGCCAGCTCGAGGGCCGGAAATTCCGCCGGCAACACAGTGTCGGCCCGTACATCCTCGACTTTTATTGTCCCGAGGCGAAGCTCGCGATTGAGCTTGACGGCGCCGCGCACGATGGTGTCGCAGCGGATGAGGTGGATCGAATGCGGGAGAAGTTTCTCGGCTCGCTCGGGATCAGGGTGCTGCGTTTTGAGAACCGGGACGTGATGACGAACCTGGAATCGGTGCTGCTTCACATACGCGATCACTTCGCTTAGGAACCACCCCGGCGCTTTGCGCCACCC
>Ga0209399_10001696_pt1 | contig 11213 bp, 12 predicted proteins | sample OV2TP3_FD_184130 | JGI IMG/M metagenome (GOLD analysis project Ga0209399, IMG submission 184130) | Hot spring microbial communities from Beatty, Nevada to study Microbial Dark Matter (Phase II) - OV2 TP3 (SPAdes) (version 3) | ecosystem: Environmental > Aquatic > Thermal springs > Hot (42-90C) ... | reverse complement strand
CGTCACGGCCCTCACCCCCAACTTGGCCGAGACCGGAGAGGCGGTGGGCCGGGAGCTGGAGAGCAACGTGGATGTGGAGCAGGCGGCGGAGGAGATCCTGCGCCGGTTGCAATGTGAAGCGCTGCTGGTGACCCTCGGGGAAAACGGCATGTGTCTCTTCGAGCGGCGGGGGCGCATGACCCGCATCCCGACGGTGGCGCAAGAGGTCTTCGATGTCGCCGGAGCGGGGGATACGGTGATCGCCGCGTTTACGTTGGCCCTCGCCAGCGGATCGACGATGGAGCAAGCCGCGCGGCTGGCCAACCATGCCGCCGGCATTGTCGTAGGAAAGCTCGGCGTCGCCGTTGTCACACCCGACGAGCTGCACGCGAAAGTGGCCGCGCACGCATCCCCGACCGCCCCGCAGCCACGCACCTCCTCGTACCCCCGACGGCAGCTCCATCCACGGCAAACGATGCGCACGCGTCAATCTCGCTGAAGGCTCATGATCAAACATCCCTCGCGGTATCGAGAGCAGACTCAACGAGAATGGCGTCAGTGGCTTCGACAGTTGCGGCTCGAAGACGCCATCCGCATGACGGAAGAGATCCTCTCCTGCGGGCTGCTGGAACAAGTGCAACTGCGGGCAGACGACCAGCCGCGTTCACTGTGGAAGCTTCTTCATGAACGCCGCAGAACCTGAAGAGTCGCTGGCGTCGGCTTTCCGTGCGTTGGTGAGTCTGTTGGAGCATCTCGGAATGCCCTATGTGGTGATCGGAGGCTTGGCACAGGCCGTGCTTGGAGAGCCTCGACTGACCCAGGATGTTGATTGCGTCATCGCCATGCCCAAAACCGGCATTGAGACGCTGGTGGAGGCGTTTCAAGCCGCGGGGTTTTCATTAGATCGCGACGCCACGCTCCGCCAACTGCATCTCACGGGAACCTTCGGCATTCGGCGAGGCCGCTGGCGCATTGATGTGATCGTGGCCTCAACAGACTTTGAGCTCAGCGCGTTCCAGCGGGCCCAGCGCCTTCGCCTGTACGGCATCGAGGCAAACTTTCCAACGCCTGAAGATCTCATCCTGTTCAAATTGGTCCCCGGCCGCGAGAAGGACCTGCTCGATATCAAAACCGTCGTCATTCGCCATCGAGAGCGGCTTGATCGCGCCTATCTTGAACGATGGGCTCAACGACTCTCGGATGAGGCGGAAGATGCGCGCATGTGGCATACGTTGCGTCAGCTCCTGAAGGAGGCTGATGCAACGGCATGAAGGTGTGTTGGTGGTGATCCCGGCGCGGTATGGCTCGACGCGCTTTCCGGGAAAGCCGCTGGCGTTGCTGAGCGGCAAGCCGATGATCCAGCATGTGTATGAGCAAGCGGCCAAGGCGGTCCATGTCGAGGACGTCATCGTCGCCACGGATGACCAACGGATCGTGGAAGCCGTGGAGCGCTTCGAGGGGCGAGCCGTCATGACGAATGCGTCCGCCCGCAGCGGAACCGATCGCGTCGCCGAGGTGGCCCGCAAGCACCGCACCCCCCTGGTGATCAACGTCCAAGGCGATGAGCCGCTCATCCAGCCGGCGATGATCGATCAGCTCGCGGAGTATCTGCGGCTCCACGGGGCCGTGCCGATGGTGTCGCTGATGACGAGGCTCAGGCGGTCGGATGATGCGGCGAACCCGAATGTGGTGAAGGTCGTCGTCGACCGCGCGGGCTTCGCGCTGTATTTTTCCCGCGCCCCGATCCCGTTCGTCAGATCATCGCAGGCGCCCAATGAGCATTCGACGTCGTGTTTCAAGCACCTGGGCATCTACGGCTATCAGCGGTATTTCCTGCTGCAATTTCCCCATCTGGAGCCGACGCCGCTCGAACAGCTCGAGCAACTTGAGCAGCTTCGCGCCCTCGAGCACGGCTATCGCCTCAAACTCCTCGAAACCGACCACGATACCGTCGGCATCGACACCCCCGAAGATTTACAGCGGGTCGAAGCCGCGTATCCCAAAGGATGCCAATGAGCGGGAGGAGTCGAATTCCCATCCCTCGCCAGCAGATTATCGAATTTTGCCGGCGCCATCATATCCGCAAGCTCGCCCTCTTCGGCTCGGTCCTGCGCGACGATTTCCGGCCCGACAGCGACGTCGATGTGCTGGTCGAATTCGAGCCCGGCCACGTCCCCGGCTTCGCCTTTTTCGGCATGCAAGAGGAGCTGTCGAGACTCCTCGGTCGGAAGGTCGATCTCAATACGCCCAAGTTCTTGAGCCGGTACTTCCGTAACCGAATCCTCTCTGAAGCAAGGGTGCAATATGAGCGCTGATGATCCGCTCATTCGTCTTCGTCACATGCTTGACGCCGCTCGTAAGGCGCGGCAGTTTATCGAAGGGCGGACGCGGTCGGATTTGGATAAGAACGACATGCTCATGCTCGCCTTGGTACGGTTGCTGGAGGTGGTCGGTGAAGCGGCGAAGGCGGTTCCTGAGGATGTCCGTCGGCGCACTCCGCAGATCGCCTGGAAAGATATCGCTGGCACGCGCGATCGACTCATTCACGGTTACTTCGACGTCGATTTGGACATCGTGTGGGAGATCGTGACGAAAGATCTACCACCCCTCATCGCCGCGTTGGAACAACTGATCTCTGCTCACCATGGCTAAATACATCTTCGTGACGGGTGGGGTGGTGTCGAGCCTGGGCAAGGGGATCGCGTCGGCGTCGATCGGGCTGCTGCTCAAGTCGCGCGGGCTGAAGGTGACGCTCATGAAGCTCGATCCGTATATCAATGTTGATCCGGGGACGATGAGCCCGTACCAGCACGGCGAAGTCTACGTCACCGACGACGGTGCTGAGACCGACTTGGACTTGGGCCACTACGAACGCTTCACCGGCCAGACGATGACCAAGGCGAACAACGTCACCGCCGGCCGCATCTATTACTCGGTGATCACCAAGGAGCGCCGCGGCGATTACCTCGGCGGGACCGTGCAGGTCGTCCCGCACATCACCGATGAAATCAAGCGGGCGATCACCGCCGTCGCGGCGAAGGACCGCGTGGACGTCGTCATCGTGGAAGTCGGCGGCACCGTCGGGGATATCGAGGGGCTGCCGTTTCTGGAGGCCATCCGCCAGCTGCGCAATGAAGTCGGCCGGGACAATGCCATCAACGTTCATCTGACCCTCGTGCCGTACATCAAAGCGGCCGATGAACTGAAGACGAAGCCCACCCAACACTCCGTCGGCAAATTGCGCGAGATCGGGCTGCAGGCGGACATCCTCCTCTGCCGCACGGAGAAGCCGTTTTCCGACGCGGTGCGCGGCAAGATCGCTCAGTTCTGCAACGTCGCCCCGGAGGCGGTCATCCAGGCCCTCGATGTCCACGATGTGTACGAAGTGCCGCTCATGTTCAATCAGCAGCGGCTCGATGACACCATTCTGCGGATGCTGGCACGGCGCTGCCCGCAACAGGATCTCGTCGAATGGCGCGCGCAGGTCGTGGAGCGAGCCCTGCACCCGAAGCATCACGTGACGATTGCGGTCGTCGGCAAATACGTGCAGCTGCAGGACGCGTACAAATCCATCGATGAGGCGCTGCGCCACGGCGGGTTGGCGAATCAGGCGAACGTGCGCGTCCAGCGCATCGACGCCGAGCGGATCGAGCGCGAGGGAGCGGCGGCGGCGCTCGCGGGGGTGCACGGGCTGCTGATCCCCGGCGGATTCGGGCAGCGCGGCATCGAAGGCAAGCTCGCGGCGATTCAATTCGCGCGGGAAACGGGACTGCCGTTTTTCGGCATTTGCCTTGGGATGCAGTGCGCGGTCATTGAGTTTGCGCGCCATGTCTGCGGGCTGGCGAAGGCCAATTCCACCGAGTTTGACGCCAACACCCCGCATCCCGTGATCAGTTTGCTCGAGGAGCAGCAGCGCGTGACGACGATGGGGGGCACCATGCGGCTCGGGGCATCGACGTGCCGCGTGAAGGAGCGCACGAAGACGTTCGCGGCGTATCAGCGCGCGGAGATCTCCGAGCGGCATCGCCATCGCTACGAAGTCAATAACGCGTACCGTCGACAATTTGAGCAGGCGGGGTTGACCGTCGCCGGCACGTACGAGCCGCCTGTCTGCCTGCCTGCGGCAGGCGCAGGCAGGAACGATCTGGTGGAAGTCATCGAGCTGAAGGATCACCCCTGGTTCGTGGCGGGCCAATTCCATCCGGAGCTGAAGTCGCGCCCGCTTGAGCCGCATCCGCTGTTTCGCGCCTTCGTGGCCGCCAGCCTGCGCCGCGCCGCGGACGCGAAGCCACGCGTTCGTCGCCCGCGCGCCGCATCCCGCAAGCGATGAGAGCTTCCGCGGCTTCATCAAAGGCAGCGAACGAGGCGGTCGTCCAGGTCGGCTCCATCAAGATTGGGCCGGGGCAGCCGCTCGTCTTGATCGCCGGGCCGGATGTCATTGAAAGCGAGGCGCATCTGCTCTCCCACGCCGAGCGCATGGCGGCGATGTGCCGCAAAGCCGGCGTGTCCTACATCCTCAAGAGCAGTTACGACAAGGCGAATCGCACGTCGGGCAACGCCTATCGCGGCCCGGGGATGGCGCAAGGATTGAACATCCTGGCGAAGGTCAAAGAGGAGCTCTATCTGCCGGTGCTCAGCGATGTGCATTGCCGGGAAGAGGTGGGACCGGCCGCCGAGGTGCTCGACATTCTGCAAGTCCCCGCGTTTCTCTGCCGCCAGACCGATTTCATCACGGCCGTTGCCAAGGCGGGCAAGCCGATAAACCTGAAAAAGGGACAGTTTTTGGCGCCCTGGGACATGCGCCACGTCATCGAGAAGGCGCGCGCCGCCGGCAATCACGCCATCCTCGTGACGGAGCGGGGGGCCAGTTTCGGGTACAACAATCTTGTCTCGGATTTTCGCAGCCTCCAAGTGATGGCAGGCTTCGGATGTCCCATCATCTATGATGGGACGCATTCGGTGCAGTTGCCCGGGGGGCTGGGGCATGCCTCCGGGGGGCAGCGGGAATTTGTCCCGACGCTCGTGCGCGCGGCGGTGGCGACAGGATTCTGCCACGGGATCTTTCTTGAGGTGCACGAGGATCCGGATCGCGCCCCCGTCGACGGGCCGAACATGTTGCGGCTCGCCGACCTGCCGCAGCTGCTCGAAGAGATCCAAGCGATTCGTGCAGCGCTCCGATGAATCTCCAACGAGCGAAGGAAGTGTTGCGGATTGAAGCGGACGCGGTGCGCCGGCTGATCCCCCGTCTGGATCGGCGATTTCAGCGGGCCGTCGAGCTCATCGTCGGCTGCCGGGGACGCGTCATCGTGACGGGGATGGGCAAGGCGGGCATCATCGGCCAGAAGATTTCCGCGACGCTGGCCTCCACCGGAACCCCGAGCTACTGGGTGCACCCGGCCGAGGCGACGCATGGCGATATGGGGCGCGTCGCGAAGCATGATGTGATCATCGCGCTGTCCAACAGCGGGGAAACGGAGGAGCTGACGCGGCTGCTGCCCGTCATCAAGCGCATGGGCTCCGGGCTCATCGCGCTGACGGGGAATCCCCGCTCGGTGCTGGCCCGCCATAGCGATGTCATCTTGGATGTGAGCGTCGAGCGGGAGGCGTGCTCGCTCAACCTCGCGCCGACGTCGTCGACGACGGCGATGCTCGCGATGGGCGATGCGCTGGCGGTGGTCATCGCGGAGCGCAAAGGATTTAAGGAGCGCGACTTCGCGCGGCTGCATCCGGGCGGCCAGCTGGGGCGCAAGCTGCTGCTGCGGGTGCGGGATCTGATGCGAACCCACAAGGCGAATCCGGTCGTCCGCGAGAGCGCGCGCGTCAAGACCGTCCTGTTGGCGATCACCAAAGCGCGCGCGGGGTGCGCGAGCGTGGTCGACGCCCGCGGCCGGCTCGTGGGGATTTTCACCGACGGAGATCTGCGGCGGCATCTCGATGCCATCCGCGATCTCACCGAGCGGCCGGTGCGCGAGGTCATGAACGCGCATCCAAAGACGATCGGCGCGGAGCATTTGGCGGCCGAAGCCCTGCGTCTCTTGCGCGAGCATAAGATCGATGAGCTCGTCGTGGTGGACGGTCGGCGCCGCCCCGTGGGCCTCCTGGACGTGCAGGATCTCCTGAAGGCGGGATTGTAACTCCATGTTTTCCCCGGAACTGGTGGAGCGCGCCTCGCATATCCGCCTGCTCCTCTTGGACGTCGACGGCGTCCTGACCGATGGACGGATCATCTACGCGGAATACGGCGATGAGCTGAAATTCTTCGACGTCCAAGACGGCGCGGGGCTTGGGTTCTGGAGCCGCGTGGGGCTGAAATCCGCGATCGTCACCGCCCGCACCTCGCGGCTCCTCAAGCGCCGCGCGAAGGAGCTGCAGATCGATTTCCTTGCCCAAGACTGCCTCGCGAAACTCTCGATGTACCAGCGTCTCCTTAAGCACTACCGCCTCAATGACGCCCAGGTGTGCGTCATCGGCGATGACCTCATGGAGCTGCCGATGCTGCGCCGCGCCGGCTTGGCCGTCGCCGTGGCCAATGCCGTCGAGGACGTGAAGCGGGCCAGCCACTATGTGACGCGGCGCTCGGGGGGTCATGGAGCGGTCCGCGAGGTCATTGATCTGATCCTCAGGGCCAAGGGGCTCTGGGATCAAATGCTGCAATCCTACCAGTAAGCCGCGCGTGTTCCGCGCAACGCTTCCTCCGCCAGGGCCTTATGCGGATTTACGTGATGCCATTTAAAACTATTGAAGATTGAGCCAAAGGTATGGCATACTTACGGCGACTATATCGGATCTTTATACAAGGAAAGCCAAAGAAAGCGACGCGCATGAAGAAGCATCGAGCGAGTCGGCCGGAACAAATTATGACGCTGCGCGAGGTGGCCCGCTACTTGGGGCTGCACGCCATGACGGTCTATAAGCTGACCCGCGAAGGACGCGTCCCCGCGGCCAAGATCGGCGGCCAATGGCGTTTCAAGCGAGATATCTTGGATGAATGGCTTGAGACCCAAATGCATCGCCACACGACGTAAATCCTCGGTTTTCCCCTCTCCTTCAGCCCTCAGCCTGCCAGCTCTTTGCTTGACGCGTCTTAGCGAAAGGCGTATGATTGATCTCCTGCCATGAAACACCCCATTCGTCGTCGATTCATGTATTTGGGTTTCCAAGGGTTACGAGGGTTTTCCCAGGTCCTTCCGCTAGGCATTGCCCGCAGGATGGGCCGAGCCCTCGGGGCTGCCGCCTACGCGCTTCTTCATGCTCAACGCGACTTGACCCTCCGGCATTTAGCCTATGCCTTGACCGACCTTCCTCCATCGCAACGCGAGCGCATCGCGCGCAACGTCTTCATCAACCTCGGACAGAACGCCATGGAATGGCTGCGCCTGTCCCGCTATTCATTGAGCGACGTGCAGCGACTGGTGACGTGCGATGGGATCGAGCATTTGCGCCAGGCGTTGGCGCAGGGGCGCGGCGCCATCCTGATCGCCGGGCATTTCGGCAATTGGGAGCTCATCCCGCTGTATGTGAAGAGCTTGGGATTTGAGGGCGGGGTTCTGGCGCGCCGCATGCGGCATCCCGAGTATGAATCGTTTTTGATCGCGATGCGCCAACGGCTGGGCGTGACCACCTTCGCGCGCGGCTCCCTCAGGGATGTGGCGAGGGTGCTGCGCGCCAATCAGGTGATCGGCATGCTGCCGGATCAAGACATCGACAGTCTCGAGGGAGTCTTCGTGGAGGTCTTCGGGCATCCCGCGCACACGCCGATCGGACCGGCCGCGCTGTCGCTCATGACCGGCGCCCCGCTCATTCCCTGCGCGCTGATCCGCGAGGGGGCGCGGTTTCGCTTATGTCTCGAGCCGCCGATTCCGCATCCGCGGACGGCGGATCGCGCGCAGGCACTCCATCTCATGACACAGCAATGGAGCGACGTCCTCGCTTCGTATATTCGCCGCTATCCGGAGCAATGGGTGTGGATGCATCGCCGCTGGAAGACGCAGCCCTCGGCGTCCGCCGTCCCCGTGGCTTCCGCTTCCTCGTCTCATTCTGCCGCTGCCGCGTCGGTGACCGCGCACGCGCAACCGGTGCTGCCGCTTGTGCTGCTCAGCGCGTGCAGCCTCCTGCTCACTGGCATGATCGGGTGCGCGAAGTCCGGCGGATCGAAGCCGGCCAGCGAGCAGACCGTATCGAATCCGATGACCGGATCGAACCTGACCGAGCAAATGAGCGAGTTTACGCTCACGGGCTATGAGCCGGATGGGGATAAGCGGTGGGAATTGCGCGGCCGCGGGGCGACGGTGGAGGATCAAGTCGTGACGATCCTGCAGCCGAACGCGGTGGGGTATGACCCCGCCCGCCAGGCCTATCTGACAGCGAGCGCTGCGCAGATGCATCAGGTCACGCGGCGCGTCCGCCTCGAGCACGACGTGACAATCCATACCTCCGATGGATTGTGGCTGACGTCGCCCGTGCTGCATTGGATGCCGGATCGGGATGAGATGGCGACCGATCAGCCGGTGCGCATTGAGACCGATCATATGCTCTTGCGAGGCCGCGGCGCCACCGGCTTCGCGAAGCTGAAGCAGGCGACGTTGCTGCAGGATATCGAAATGGTCCTGAATCCCAACGACCATGCGCCGTCAACCGGCGGGCAGGTGACCATCACGTGCGATGGGCCGCTGTCGTTTGACTACCAGCACAACATCGCCACCTTTGAGCGCAACGTGCACGTGCAGGATCCCAGCGGGGATTTGTATTCCGATGTCCTCATCGCATACTTCGAGGAGGCGACCCGGACGATTCGCTACGCGGAAGCGGTCGGCCATGTGAAGATTCACCAGCAAGGAAACACGGCCGCCAGCGAGCGCGCGATCTATGAGCCGGCCGTGGGAAAGATCACCTTGGTGGGCAGGCCGTCGTTGTTGATCTACCCCTCCCACGACGGTCCGGAGCATGCGATGCCGCTGCGCGTTGGGGGTCTCGCGGCCGCTTCGACGGAGCGGCCCTAGCGATGGAAGAGTTGCGGGCTGAGCGGCTCGTGAAGGGCTACAACGGGCGCCCCGTCGTGGACGGCGTGGAGCTGCGCGTCGGGCGGGGAGAAATCGTCGGGCTGCTGGGCCCCAACGGGGCGGGAAAGACGACCAGCTTTGCCATGATGGTCGGGTACGTCCGCCCGGATGGCGGGTGCATTACGCTCGACGGCAATGATATTACCGGGATGCCCATGTATCAGCGCGCCCGGCTCGGGATCGGCTACCTCGCGCAGGAGCCCTCGATCTTCCGCAAGCTGACGGTGGAGCAGAACATCATGGCGATCCTTGAGACGGCGAACCTGCCGCGCGCCGCGCGCCGCCAGCGCTTGGACATCCTGCTCAACGAGCTGGGCATCACCCACCTCGCCCGCCAGAAGGCGTTCACGCTCTCCGGCGGCGAGAAGCGCCGCCTGGAAATCACCCGCGCCCTCGTGACGAATCCGAATTTCATTCTCCTCGATGAGCCGTTCTCCGGCATCGATCCGATCACGGTCTTCGAGGCGCAAGAGATCATCCGCGAGTTGCGGCGTCGGGGGCTGGGCATTCTCCTGACCGACCATAATGTGCGCGAGACGCTGGAGATCACGGATCGGGCCTACATCATGGCGGAGGGCCGCGTCCTGATTGCCGGAACCGCCCGCGAGCTCATCACCGATCCCCGGGCCCGCGAAATCTACCTGGGTGAAAAATTCCGCCTCTAACCTCGTAAGGAGCCCACGTGTTCCGCAAAGCGACTCCACCATCTCCCGCCGCACCACCGTCCAGCGACGCCCTGGCCAAGGCGACCATCACGGAGACCGCTCCCTGTCACAAATCGCTGCGCGTCCGGCTCGGACGCGAGGGCCTGGTGCCCATCCGCGCCGAAGTGCTCGCTGAGTTTCAAAAACAAGCGACGCTCCCCGGTTTTCGTCCCGGCAAGGCCCCCGCGCATCTCATAGAGCGCCAATACGCCAAGGCCATCGACGATGAAATCCTCCAGCGCGCGACGCGGCGCGCCCTCGAACAAGTGACCAAGGATCACCACCTGAAGCCCGTCGGACCCTTTGAGCTGCGCTCGGCCACTGTCGGCGAGACGGAGGGCCTCACGCTGGAAGCCGCCGTGGAGGTCGAGCCGACGTTTCTCTTGGGAGCCTATCAAGGCATCCCGCTGACCCGTGAGACCTCCGAGGTCACGCCGGAGGACATGGCCAAGGCGATCGCGAAGCTTCAGGAGTCCATGGCGCAATTGGTGCCCGCCGCCGAAGGGCAGCCCAAGGAGCGGCAACTGCCGGCCGCCGACGACGAGCTGGCGAAGGACCTCGGCTTCGAGACGCTGGAGAAATTGCAGGAGCACGTGAAGGCGAAGCTCAGCGAGCAGAAGCGCGCCACGCAGGCCCAGCGGCTCGAGGCGACGCTGTGCGACGCGTTGCTCGCGCGCCACACGTTTGACGTGCCCCCGCGGCTGGTGAACCATCAGAGCGAGCGGCTCACGCGCGAATTCGCCGCGCGCTTGCTCCTCGCCGGCCAGCCGGAGGCGCAGGTGAAAGCGGAAGTCGAGCAATTTACCGAGCAGCTGCGCACCAGTGCTGCGCGGCAGGTGAAGCTCTCGTTCATCGTCGAGCGGATCGCGGAGCAGGAGCAGATCACCGTGACGCAGGACGAGCTCGTCGGGCGGCTCTGGAACGTCGCGCAGCGCTGGAAGAAAGACCCGGTCGAGGTCCGCAAGATGTTCGATGCCCAGGGGCTGTGGCCGTCCGTCGTCTCCTCGATTCGTCAAGAGAAGACGATGGCGTGGCTCATGGCCCAGGCCGTCATCACCGAGACACAAGTACAAGGAGGAAGTTCATGAACGTCGAAGGGCAAGTGCTCGTCCCGATCGTCATTGAGCAATCCCCGCGCGGGGAGCGCGCCTATGACATCTATTCGCGGTTGCTGCGCGACCGCATCATCTTCATCGGCACGCCGGTGGATGACACGGTCGCGAATCTCATCATCGCGCAGCTCTTGTTCCTGCAAAACGAGGACCCGCAAAAAGAGATCAATGTCTACATCAACACGCCGGGCGGCTCGGTGACCGCGGGGCTGGCGATCTACGATACGATGCAGTTCGTGAAGCCGCCGGTGGCGGCGTACTGCGTGGGCCAAGCGGCGAGCATGGGCGCCTTGCTGCTCTGCGCCGGGGCGAAGGGCAAGCGCTTTGCGCTGCCGGATGCGCGCATCATGATCCATCAG
>Ga0209399_10001695_pt1 | contig 11217 bp, 18 predicted proteins | sample OV2TP3_FD_184130 | JGI IMG/M metagenome (GOLD analysis project Ga0209399, IMG submission 184130) | Hot spring microbial communities from Beatty, Nevada to study Microbial Dark Matter (Phase II) - OV2 TP3 (SPAdes) (version 3) | ecosystem: Environmental > Aquatic > Thermal springs > Hot (42-90C) ... | reverse complement strand
CGCCGGGCTATTTCCCGATCTTCCACACCTGGTACTCCGGCAGGGTCGGCGGTTCGATCGTGACAGGGTCTCCGCTCAGGCTTTCGAGGAACTTGACCAGCGCCTGCTGCTCCATGTCGGTGAGCCCCAGGGGCTTGAGCCGCGCGTCTCTGCTGGGCGCCTGCCCGCCGCCGGCGTTGTAGAACGCGACGACGTCACTGTTGATCAAGATTTGCTTGGGCGCAGGCGGAGTCCCTGTAAAGAGTACCTTCCCGGCCAGGACCCCCCCGTCCGCGACACGTATAACCTCGTAAGCCCACAGGGGAGGTGTTGCCAACACGCCGACCAGCACACCGATGAATAGAAGCGACCTCACCGATCAGCCCTCCTTCTCCCTCCGCACCTCTCCCGAGCCAGAATCTGCTGGGACCAATCGATCTCGAGCTGTAGCCCGTGGCGAGATGGTGATCGTGGCCTCTCAGGTTGCCCTTGCGTGCGGCAGAGGACGTGCCGTGAGTCCCGTGCGACGGTGGCCTCCTTTTCGCCGCCCGGCTGGCGTATGAGGACCATGGGCAATTTCAGTGCCAGGCATACTGTCGCCCTCCGAAAGCAGCGGTTGAAGCCCTGCGCCTCGGTGAAACCGTCGAGGGGCTGTCGTATCACCGGACAGGTGGCGTCTTGTTTCGCGACGATGTGGCCGATTCTACGTGCCGGGGATGGCCATCAGGGGTGTCTGATTCTGCGACACCGGCAAGCCGCTCGTCGCATAGGCGGTCTGCTTTGCGTGATGCCCCTGGGTATCAGCGGGAAATGCGCTGTCGCGCGCTGTCCCCCTGCCTTGCCGACGACGGCAGGACCAGGGGCCAGCAGGGGTCGATCTGCCCCTGCCACCGGGGCACATCGCGAAAGCGCCAGCCACGCAGGAGACGGCACTGTTTTTGCTCTCGTCTGAGAGCAGCGGGGCATTCGTGTCCTCGTGAGGGGGGAAGGGCTCTTTCCATCTCCACGCCCACAGTCGCCTATATCCTTGAGTACGACCCCTCCACAGCCCTGGAGAGATCTCGACCAGCTTCGGGGCGCTCGGATAGATGTGTGTAGGGCACCCTGCGCAGAGGTCCCCTGCCAAAATAGCGGCAACGGGGGGTATGTCCCCTCCCGCGGTGAGCTTGGGCGGGTAAACCGCTGCCCAAGGAGAGGAGGGTGCGATGACCTATCACATCCAATGTAAGAGCGGGGGTCGCTGTGACCGCTGTCCGGGGTTTGGCCAGCCGGACCTGTGTGATGATCCGCTGCTTCGAGCCCTCAAACAGGGGTGCCCGGGGTTTGAGACCGATGCGTTCCATGCTGACCTTCCCTACCCGTACTCGTGCCTTCGGTTCAAGGGGGGTCCGAAGATATGTCCCCTCGCGTGGTTGAACAACATCGCGTTGCGGGCCTGGTAAGGAGCTCGCCCTGGCTTGCTATACGGCAGTCTCTGCCCGAGGGGCGGCAGGAAGAGGGATCACGGGGTCAGCGTGAACATGAGATTCGCGGGGGAAGCAAGCGCTTACGGGGAGGAACCAGCTATGGCGATCTGTGCGATCTTACAGGATTTCTTGGAAAACCAGCAGATCCCACATCGAGGGCTGAAGCACCCAGCTGCATTCACTGGCCACCAGCTCGCGCGAGCCCTGAAGTTGTCCGCCACCGAAGTGGTCAAAAGTGTGCTGCTCAGGGCGGCTGGCGGGCGATTCGTCGTAGCCCTGCTCCCCGCCGCGCTCCGCATCGATCTGGAGCGGCTCCGCGAGGCCGTTGGCACCAGAACCCTGCGGCTGGCTGGCGAGGACGAGATGCACATGCTATTTCCCAAGTGCGAGGTCGGCGCCATGTGCCCATTCGGCGTACTGTGCAGTATGCCACTGCCGATGTATGCCGACCGTTCGATGACGGCAAATGCCCAGGTGGTCCTGACTGCAGGGGTGCACACGGCCGCTGTGCGCATGGGCTATGCCGACCTTGAGCGACTGCTGAAACCCACCGTAGCCACGTTTGGCGTCGCTGGAGCTGACCAGGCCCCAGGCGGCGCCGAGGGAACCGATCCTGTTTCTCTGAAATCGCTGGGTTCTGACCATCCTGGGAGCGTCGCCTCAAAGCCGTAGCCCGAGGGAAAGGTGCCCAGGGACCCTTCCCTCATACAAGTGCTGTAGAAAAATACGGCAGTTGCAGAATTGCCCGGACGGCTGCCCCCTGCCTATACTCCAGACCACGACGCATTCGCGATCCACCAGCCAACGGAAAGCAGGGGCAGGGATGGAGTGCTGGGAGAAAGCTGTGGCCGGTTTGTCCGCCAAGGGAAGTACATCCTGACGAAGGGGGGAGGGCACGTGGTGCGGTGAGCGGGTTGATGGGTACGGCCGTGCGGTCTGTCCGGGCGGTCATGCCGACGTGGAAGGAAAGGAGATCAACCATGGAGATCGGGAAGACCAGAATCGCGGCGGGAACGATTACCTTCGCACTCCACTATCGCAATCTGGACGGGGGGGCTCCTCATAGTCAGGGGGCTGGCGGCCCTGGAGGAGGCTACGCCGACCAGGGCGTGTGCATTCAGGTCGTGGGCCAGATGGGCGGGCAGGAGACGGAGCTCTTGCGCTTCGACTGCTTCGACAACCATCCGCACTACCATTACGGACCCGAGCACAAGAACATCCGCATCATGCTGGACCCGACCCTCACGGGGAACCCCATCGGGTGGACCATCAAGCAACTCCGCAGCAAACTGCCCGTCATGCTGAAGCGCGCTGGGTACGAAGACCTGGCCGATCAGATGGACGGCGATCTGGTGTATCAGAAGGTGGCCGAGGTGGAGTGTGCCGCCCGCGAGATGGCCCACAAGGCACGAAACACGGTGACCCATAACCGAGGGACGGAGGTCATCGAGGCGGGCAACATCCGCTTTGGGTTAGAGATGCGGGCCGTGGGGCCGGATGGCGGGCCTGCGATCCACGTCCTGGGGGACGTGGCGGGTCAGGAGATCGAATTGCTGGCCCTCGACTGCTTCCGCAAGAACCCTCACTACCATTATGGGCCCAGGGCCAAGAACGAGCGCATCTTCTGGGACACGACCCTCGTGCCCGACGCCCTGCGGTGGACCCTGGACCAGTTTAAGGCGGGAAAACTGCCGGCGATGATCGACCGGGCCGGCTACCCCACGGTCGCTGCTGCCCTGGATGCGGACCTCATCGCGGCCCAACTCCCTGGGGTGGAGGCGAAGCTGCAGGCGATGATGCAGGCGGACCCCCGCTAAAGGCAGGCGCTCTCCAGCCGCGGCCCAGGGGCACAACACGGCAGCCGATGTGAGGGTGGAGCTGTGCCCAGAGGTCGGCTGCCGAGTCTCTGACAATGGGAAAATCGGCACGCATCACTGGTCTCTAGGGAGGTGTCTTATGCATTGTGGGCTCGCGATGGAATGCGACTATCGCGCAGGGACAACCGAGGCGGACGCCTTTGAGGAGGCGTTCGCGTTGATGGAAACAGCGGAGACGTGTGGGTTGGACGGCGTCTGGCTGGCGGAGCGTCACTTCGCGGCCCCGGGGCGGCCCCTGGACGCCTTTGGGGCGGGCATCCCCTCCATCGCCTCCGTCCCCCTGATCCTGGCCAGTGCGATCGCCGCCCGCACGACACGGGTGCGGATTGGGATCGCCGTCAGTGTGCTGCCGCTGTGCCATCCCATTCGCCTGGCCGAAGAGGCCGCCACCGTGGACCAGATCAGCCGGGAGCGCCTGGACTTCGGCGTGGGGCGCAGCGGCTTTCCCAGAGCCTATGAGGGCTACGCCATCCCGCGGGAGCGGGTGATGGAGTCGGTGCGTCTCTTCGCCCGGGAGGTCGTCCCCCGGCTGCGATAGGCACATGTTGAGCACGGACGCGTCGCAGGTGATGGCGCGCTTATAAGCCCAGCCGGCTGTTGTCTGAAACCATGACGGCTGGCTTTGAACGGAGGAGAAGCGACGATGCCTGCCAGAACTGGCGCCGCATACATCGCCGGGCTGCGGGAACACCCACCGGCGCTCTATATGCACGGCGAACAGGTGAAGGACGTCACGACCTATCCCGGCCTCCGCAACGGGGTGCACACGCTCGCCCGCCTCTACGACCTGCAGTGCGACCCGGTGCTGCGGGCGGCCATGACGTATGTATCGCCGACGACCGGCGAGCGCGTGGGGCTCTCGTTCATCACCCCGCGGACCCGGCAAGACCTGGAGCAGCGCCGCAGCATGATGACCCACTGGGCGCGGGTGAGCTGCGGCATGATGGGGCGTACAGAGGTAGAAGGCTTCTAGAAGCCTGAGGAGGAGAAGCCTATGGTAGGACTTGGCCTGGCTTCGTCCCATGCACCAGCGATGTTCGAACCCAAGGAGATGTGGCCCGTCGTGTACAGCCGCAGACCTGAGGACACCAAAGACTCCCAGCCGCATAGAGCCAGGCTGGAGACGCCCGAAGTCATCGAGGGTTATCTTCCGCGCATCCACGCGGCATTCGATGTGCTGCGCCAGCAACTGGAGGCCTACCGCCCTGACGCTCTCATCGTCATCGGCGATGATCAGGCCGGTGCGCCGGAGGAACGATAGCGATGCTCGTCCGCGAGAAAATGCGTCGGAGCGTCATCACAATCGGCCCGGACCAGAGCCTGCTCGTGGCCAGGGAGCGCATGCGCAAGCATAGCATCCGCCGCATGCCCGTCGTGCGGGACGGGCAGTTAGTGGGCATGGTGACCGATCGGGATGTGCGCCAGGCGTGGGCCTCCCCGGCTACGGCGCTGTCTACCCATGAGCTGCTCTACCTGCTCGACAAGGTGACGGTAGCGCAGATCATGACCCCCAAGGTGGTCACGGTGACGCCTGACACACCCCTGGTGGAGGCAGCGCGGCTGCTCCATGCGCGCAAGATCGGCGGGCTGCCGGTGGTGGAGGGAAAAAGGGTGGTGGGGATCCTCACCGAGACTGACCTGCTCGAGGTCCTCATCGAACTGCTTGCGAGCCGCGGGGGGGTGCCGACCACCATCGGCGGATAAGTCACCGTGCTAGCGGAGGGAACACCTGTGATCGAGTGGGCAGGGGAGAGCGCGGTGGCAGCGGGAGAAGGCAAGGGAAGAGCGTCTGTCGGAACGGGAGGCCCGTCTGCGGAGAAAGGGCCAGCCCGGGCGGCCTCACGAAAGCAACGGAACGCGAGATCATCGGTGAAGGAGGCAAGCAAATGGCGGTAAAAGTGGTCATCAAGGAAACGGGGGAGACCATCACCGGGAAGTTTGCGTCCATTGAAGCGGATAAGGTCGGCCTGTTCTCGGGGATCATGTCGGACAAGCAAGGCGGCTTTCGAGGGTGCGGCAAAAAGCGGGTGTTCGAGACGGCTGCCGTCACTCTCAGGGCCGATGACCCCAAGAAAGAACTCAAGCGGCGCTGACCCGTAGTGGGATGATCCAGACCGCTACGGGCGATCTTCGTGAGCTGCGGTTCCCGGGCATCTACACCTTGATATTCGGGATCAAAGAGCGAAAGACTGTCCGCACCGGGGGCCTCGGCCTCTCCACCTATAGGCCCGCATGGTATGCCTACATTGGGTCCGCTTTGGGAGGGCTTTCTGCCCGGATCGGGCATCACCTTAAGCCCCACGGAGCGCCTCATTGGCACATCGACTATCTGCTCCCGCAGGGGCAGGTGATCGCCATTGTGGCCACGCGAACCCGTGAGCATTTGGAGTGCCGCCTGGCTGCCTCGCTGGCTCAACGCTTTCCACGTGTCCCTCATTTCGGCTCCAGTGACTGCAGGTGTCCAGGCCACCTGCTATACGCCGGGGCGTGGAAGCCCCTTGCTGATGCGGTGGAAGAGGCCATACGTGGGGCGGGATGCCTACCCATGGCGGTCTTCATTCAGCCGGAAGAGAAGGGGGGATCGGGATGACCGAGGAGAAGGGAAGGGTGCTGGGAAAGTTGCCGGTGTTTCCGGGAGGGCCGCGGGGAAGGTGGCGCGGCCTGCGTGTAGAAGGGCTCGTCGCCGTCCCTGCGGTCCTGACGATCCAGGACCTTGAGCGACTGCCGCCGCACACCCTTATGGACGACTTCCGGTGCGAGGAGGGATGGACGGTGCCGGGCCAGCGGTGGGAGGGCGTCCCTGTGGCCTTGGTGCTGGAGCTAGCCAGGGTCCTTCCGGGTGCCCGGTATGTGGCTTTCACTGCCGGCGATTTCACCGCCAGTCTGTCCCTGGAGGAGGCCATGGAGCCTCGGGGCATCCTGGCGCTACGGCTGAACGGTGAGCCTCTGCCGCCAGAGCACGGCGGCCCATGTCGCCTGGTCGCCGCCGGGAAGACCTGCTACTACAGCGTCAAATGGGTGGAGCGAGTGCGGGTAGCTGCCGAGCTCCCAGCTGACACCGCCCCTGACATCGCCCTTAGCCGACTGAGAGCCTACCCGAAAAGTGCAGCGGCGCGAAACGCGATCCAGGCACACGCGAAATGCAACGCGCCAAGAGAATTCTCGACCTTCTTTTCCCACCGCATGAGCAACCGGCGCAAGCGGTTCATCGCAGCATCGCAATACCTCTCGCGCTGGCTTGGGAGTACGCAAATGTCATATCACCGGGCTGCGCTCCACGCAGCGATTCCATGCGCGTCATGAAACCAGCTGTCCACTGTCGCCTGGCCGAATTGGCAGCTCGCTACGAGGTGGACGTCCGCACGCAGCCTGTTGCCCACGTGTCGCTGTGACGGCGGGAGCCGCTCAGCGGTGGACCGCGCCAGGGACTGGCACATCTCACCCAGCGCGCCGACCCTGGCCAAAAGGATCAAGCAGGTCGCGGCCTGGATAGAGGAGGAGGAACACCGATGCCGTGCACCATCGTCGCTTGCATCCTGGCCGGGGGGGAGGGGCGGCGACTATTCCCCCTCACCGCACAGCGCGCCAAACCTGCCGTCCGTTTCGGCGGTAGGATGGTGGGTAGCATCCCACTCGCCACGGGTATGGGGGGTGCTACCGCCTTCCCGACCTGTCACGTGATCGCGTGCAGCACCGCGAGCGGACACGCTCTCGAGGCTCGCATGTAGGACAGGCAGGAGTACGGATAGGGAAGCTCCGCATGGGCCAGATCGGTCACATACCCCGGGCACCCCTGTTTGAGCGCGCGGAGCAGCGGATCATCACACAACTCCGGTGCATTCCCCGCCGGACACTGGTCACAGCGTCCGTCCCCGCGACAATGAATGCGGTACGTCACCAGGCCGGCGGCACCATCGGCGACCGGTCCCCAGCTGTCTGGTGCCGTGTCCCTGTGACCCCTCAACGATAGACGACAAGTCATGCCCCGATTCCTCCCCCGTTCACGTCCGCCCCATCTCGCCACAAGCGTGGGCCGCGGCCGGCCATGACCTTCGCGCTTTCAATCCGAAACCAGAGCAAAAGGGATGAGGGAAATCGGGCTTCGCGGGGGCAAGGGGGAGCGGTGATATCCTGCCAAAAGGGTTGTCGGGTCGGACCGCTAGAACATCAGGTTATAGAGTGCCATGGAAAGGGATAGTCCGGCTTTGCGCGCGACATGCTCCAGGGCAGACTCGGTGCTCGGGAGCCGGAACTTTTCGCGCTCAGGATCCCAACGTGCCTCCCACCGTGCCAACGCCAGCTGCCTTTTCGCGAGGCGGCGGGATGAGCGCCACGCGCGTAGCCGCTCGAATACGCCCGGGTGTTCTCTGGCCCTGCCCACACCGACGTGGGTCCCCCATACGGTGGTATGTCCCTGTGCTCGCATGCTCATCTCCTCGTCAGGTGTTCCTGCCCGGTGCTGCTGTCAGTCGGAATATCGACCGTCTGTTGGGTAATGTACTTCCGCATCATCAAACAATCAAACGAATTATCGTTATGAAGACGATGAAAATAATTTATGGAAAGAGCGCAGCCGCAATGTCGGATTTCGTGGCGCCTATGCTCGACACCCCTGGCGGCGGGCCGATCAACCGGCCGTCGTATACCCGGACATGCTGTCGCATCTCAGGACACGAGCGGGGCGGATGTCTCGGGTCAACGTCGGCCAGTCCCCTGGCTCCACCGGCACATAGTTGCGGCCGCAGGTTGATGGGATGGTGGCACAGAAGTGGCATAGAACTTGATACAGCGTGAGGGTGTCGGAGCCATTCGCAGCATCCCACGAACGGTTACCGACTGCCGAACGCCCTCGGCCGATGCGCATCGGCCGTGCAAGATGGCGTTCAAGCGAGGAGGGCATGCCATGGTTCGCCTGCTTTTGCGACCAGAGGAGGTGCGAGTATGCCGGTCTATGAATTTGCCTGCGAGGAGTGCGGCAAGCGTTTTTCCTTGGTGCTCAGCATGAAGGAGCGCGAGAGCGGCGACATCGTCTGCCCCGGATGCGGAAACACCAAAGTCGCCGCGTTGATCACGAGCTTTTCGGTCAAAACCTCGAAGAAGAGCTAGCCGAAACCATGGGAAGGTCACAACCATGATCGAGCTGCGTGAAGAGGAAAGGGCTGGAGACAAGCGGAGCCCACGTCGCCTGGTCTATGGCGAGCCGCCTGTTCTCCTGTATTGGGAAATCACCCGAGCCTGTGACCTGGCACGGAATGCATGAAAATCAGCCACTGTGGCTTAAAACGTGACACCCTCCGGAAGCCCGTCCGGGCATGGCGTCGCAACAGACCTGTCTTAAAAGCCAACATTCGCTCCTCCTTGTATCGCCGTCGGAATCTTGCACGACAGACGGTGGAAGCGGTTAATACAGCCTGGTGGCCATGGGACCTGTGGCCCCTTGCCGCCCAGGGGGTGCCTTCATGCCTGTCCGGTTTGTCATGCTGAGCATGGGCTGGCCCATGTGCCGGGGGTCGGCGCCAGGGAAGGGATATGTGGGCCGCGCAGAGCCCCTGAATGGCGGGCGGTGGAACAATCTTTGCACGATGTCTGGATCGCGAGTTGACATTGGGTATTCCTCGCCCCCAGGGGGAGAGGGAGGAGAAGCCATGCACAAGTACATCGCACGCCGCTTGCTGCTGATGATCCCGACGCTGATCGGGGTGTCGGTCGTGGTGTTCCTCATCATGCGCATCGTGCCGGGGGATGTGGCCACGATGATTTTGATGGGCCCAACCGGGGAGCTGGGCGCGCGCCAGGAGGACATCGCCGCCCTGCGCCAGAAGCTGGGATTGGACCGCCCCCTGGTGGTCCAGTACCTGAACTGGATGGGAGGGATGCTGACCCTAAACGTGGGGGAGTCGCTGTGGAGCAGTAAGCCAGTCTTTGAGGAGGTGCTGGAGCGCCTCCCCCTGACGCTCGAGCTGGCCCTCCTCGCTATTCTCATCTCCGCCGGCATCGCCCTGTCCACCGGGGTGCTCTCGGCCATCCGGCAGGACACCTGGGTGGATTACCTCTTCCGCGCGGTGAGCATCGCCGGGCTGTCGGTCCCCAATTTCTGGCTGGGGACCCTGACCATCCTCATCCTCTCCCGGTACTTCCTGTGGAGCCCACCGTTGGGTTATGTGCATGTGTATGAGGATCCCCTGACCAACCTGCAGCAGCTGATCTGGCCCGCCCTGATCCTGGGCTACAGCCAGGCGGCGGTGACCAGCCGCATGACCCGCTCCTCCATGCTGGAGGTGCTGCGGGAAGACTATGTGCGCACCGCCTGGGCCAAGGGACTGCCAGAGCCAGCCGTCGTCATGCGCCATGCCTTTCGGAACGCGTTGATCCCTGTCCTCACGCTCTCGGCCATTCAATTGGGGACGCTGATCGGCGGCACGGTGATCATGGAGACGATCTTCACCCTGCCGGGGGTCGGGCGATACCTCGTGGACTCGATCTTCCACCGTGACTATCCGGTGACCCAAACGCTGATCACCATCATGGCCGTGAAGTTCGTCGTCATCAACCTGATCGTCGATCTGCTCTATGGGCTCATCGATCCTCGCATCCGCTATGCGTAAAGGGTAGACCCATGGCAGTGCAGCAGTCCTCAGTCCGCCCGGAAGTGTGGTATGGAGAGCCGTTGGCAGTGGTGGAAGAGCTGCCGGCGCGTGCGGGATGGAAGCGCGAGGTGAGGCGTTTCCTGCGCGATAAACCGCTGGGGGCCGTGGGCGGGGTGATCATCCTCGGCATGGTCGTGCTGGCCATGTTCGCCCCTCTCCTGGCCCCTTATGATCCCTATGAGCTGCGGGTCGAGCAGCTCTTCGCGGCGCCCAACCGGGAGTTCTTGTTGGGGACCGATGACTACGGGCGGGATATTCTCAGTCGGATCATCTATGGATCTCAGATCTCCCTCTATGTGGGGATGCTGGCCGTGGGGATGGGGGTGACCGTGGGGGCCTTCCTGGGGTTGGTGAGCGGCTTTGTGGGCGGGCGCACCGATAGCGTCATCCAGCGCCTCATGGATGCGCTGCTGGCCTTTCCCGCCCTGATCCTGGCCCTGGCCATTGTGACCGCGTTGGGCCAAAGCACCACCAATGTCATCATCGCGGTCGCGGTTGTCCTGATGCCCACAGGCGCCCGGGTGATCCGCGCCAGTGTCCTTTCCATCAAGGAAAACGTCTACGTCGAGGCGGGACGAGCGATTGGGTGCGGGAGCGTGCGCATCCTCTTCCAGCATATCCTGCCCAACTGTGCCGCCCCGTATATCATTCTCGCCACCTCGACCTTGGGGACGGCCATTCTCAGCGAGGCGGCGCTCAGTTTTTTAGGCTTGGGAACGCCGCCGCCGGAGCCCTCCTGGGGGACGATGCTGAGCGGCGCCGCGCAGCAGTACGTCTGGAAGGCTCCCTGGATGGCCATCTTCCCCGGCGCCGCGATCAGTCTGGCCGTTTTTGGCTTCAACCTCTTCGGCGACGCCCTGCGCGATATGCTCGATCCCAAATTGCGGGGGAGCCGGTGACTCCCTCGCCCCCTGGGAGAGGGATGGGGTGAGGGGCAGACCCGACGATGAATAGGAAGGAGAGCATTGCCATGCATCGCAAGCGCTATCGAGATCACCACAGTCGCACAGGGCTGTCTCGTCGCGACCTACTGCGTGCAGGGCTGTGGGGGACCCTGGGCTGGGCGAGCTGGTCGATGGCTTCTCGAACACCCGCCTTCAGCCCAGGACCCACGCCCGCCCATGCGGCCGAGCAGCCCAGATACGGCGGCATCCCGGCTATGTGGACGCAGGGGGACCCGCCGAACTTCGACCTCCACCAGACGTCGACCTTCATGACCAACTGGGCGGTGGCCCCCTGTTACAACCA
>Ga0209399_10001691_pt1 | contig 11233 bp, 9 predicted proteins | sample OV2TP3_FD_184130 | JGI IMG/M metagenome (GOLD analysis project Ga0209399, IMG submission 184130) | Hot spring microbial communities from Beatty, Nevada to study Microbial Dark Matter (Phase II) - OV2 TP3 (SPAdes) (version 3) | ecosystem: Environmental > Aquatic > Thermal springs > Hot (42-90C) ... | reverse complement strand
CCCCCCTGGGCGTTACCCAGCACCCTGCCCTGTGGAGCCCGGACTTTCCTCCCGCCCGCTCGCGCGGGCCGGCGACCATCCGGCTGCCTCTGGTGCCTTTGTCAAAGAGCGACGAGGTCGTAAAACAGTATAGCGCGGGGACATGGGATGATCTTGGATACACCCCGCCCAATATCGAGGAGCCGTACCGGGCGCTGACGTGCCTCTACAACGTGGCCCGGGGTCGGGCGCTCCTGCACGGAAGGAGGGCGCTTGTGGAGGAGGATCTGGCCCTGGTGACGCATGTGGCGCTGTCCTCGGCCCCACAGAAGAGGACCAAGCTCCTCCGGGCCCTGGTCGAGTACCGGGGGCGAGATGACGGCCGACCAGGTGGCACAGGCGTTGCACGTTGCCCCAGCGATGGCGAAGCGCGCGATGAAGGTCTTGGACGTGCTCGGGGTCGGAGAGCTGGACGACCTGGAGGAGCCCTGGCAGCACGGGCGGCTCCGGCTGAGACCCGAGTGGTGGCCTTGCCTATAGGTCTCAAGTGGCCCGATGGAGAGCCGGTGGCTACCGTTGGTTCCCTTGGTGAGGCTCGGTGAACCGCTCACCCGAACGAGACGTGCTCGCGATCGGAACTGTGCAGGATAGGCGCCTGATCCTGCGCTCAAAGTCGTGACCTAGATCATCACCGTTTTAGGGTGGCGGTAATCGGGGGCAACAGCAGTAAGGCCAGTGACTTTTTCCTGTATTTTCAAGCCGTTAGCCTGAAAAGAAAAAGCTTGGTGATAACTACCATTCTATGGTAGTTTGGCACAGACATGGCGCAGCGGTTTAAGAACGTTTACTTCCAGGACTTTCCGGCGACTGACGCTCGGAAGAAAAATCTCACTCTGGCCTTCGGGGATCGGGATGCCGTCCTGCACCAAGTCGTGGCCGGACTGTCGAGTGAGGACCTGCGGACTCTCCTCGGATACTCGGGCTATCAGGAGCTTCGCGCGGCCGCAGAACGCGACGGGTTAGCGGTAAACACGTTCTGCCTCAAGATTCTGCGTGAGAAGCTGGGGCATCGTTTAGCCTCGAACACTGACCAGTTGACGCTACCAGGTGTCGTGGCGGCAGGGCCTCTTTCCGATCCAATATACGCGACGTTTAAAGGTGGGGCGTCCGAACCGCTCCACACTTGGTATCCGCTCCTCGAGGGGTACTCGCCGCAGTTCGTGGAGGAGGTTCTGCACAATTTTGCTTCGCATGCGGTTAGCGTCCTGGACCCGTTTTCTGGTCTAGGGACGACTCCACTCGTAGCCGCTGAGAAGGGCCTAAGAGCTTACTACTGCGAGATAAATCCGCTGTTCCAATATCTAACCGAGGTTAAGGCGACCGCTCTTACGCTGAAGGAACGGGAGCGGGATCGCGTGCGTGCCGCGCTGCTCCGGTTTTCGGAGTCGGTCTCGAAGGCGGTCGCCGCTTCACGACCAGACTGGGAGCTTCAGGTCGCGTATAGAGCTACTTTCGGTGAGAGTCGCTTCTTTGACGACAACACGCTCGATGAGGTTCTTCGGACTCGGACGTGGATTGACGAAGTGGCGTGCACAGAGCCGTCTGCTGCACCCTTCCTTACCATCGCTGTGATCTCCGCATTGCTACCAGCCTCTCGGCTTATCCGTGCGGGAGACGTGCGCTTCAAGACCTCAAAGGAGCTGAGAAAGCATCAAGTGAACCTCAGGGTGGCGGTTTCCGAAAGACTTCGGCAGATCGCGGCCGATCTGGCTCGACTACCTGTTCTGCCTATCAAGCCGGTGCTCCTCATGGAGGATGCGAGGCTGCTGAGCCGTGTGCCCACTGCCGAGATCGACGCCGTCGTGACGAGTCCGCCCTACTTGAACGGGACGAATTACTTCCGGAATACCAAGGTCGAACTGTGGTTCTTGCGATGTCTGCGAGGTGCCCAGGATCTAAGGGCGTTCCGTCTCAGGTCGGTCACGGCGGGCATTAACGATGTGACAAACGCGAGGCCCATTCTCTCCGAGCACGCAAGGCTGGCAGAACTACTTGAAGAACTTCGGCGCGATTCATACGATCCGCGGATTCCAAAGATGGTAGGGGCATACTTCTATGATTTGAGAGCTGTCATCGATGGATTGCGGGTTCACCTTCGGCCGGATGCGACCGTCGTAGTTGATATCGGTGACTCATCGTACGGCGGAGTGCATGTCCCGACTGATGAAATCGCCCAGGATTTGCTTGTTGGTGCTGACTGTTCGCTCACCGAAAAGGTGGTCCTTCGACGGAGGCTCTCAAGGAGCGGCTTCAAGCTCAAACAGGTCCTTCTCGTGTTCCGGTATGCCGGTCGGCCTGTCGTCCCGTCGCGGCCCGCAACGCCGCCATGGGAGGAGGCGTGGACGACGTTCAAGGTGGAACTCCCGCATCGAAAGGCGCCCTTCTCAAAGCGCAACTGGGGCCATCCGTTGCATTCGCTCTGCTCTTACGAAGGCAAGATGAAGCCATCCCTCGCGCAGTTCTTAGTGCGCACATTCGTCCCAACGGGTGGCAGCATTTTGGATCCGTTCGCTGGCGTGGGCACGATACCGTTTGAAGCAGGCCTCCAGGGGCGGAAGGCACTTGCGTTCGAGATCAGCCCGGCGGCTCGCATTATAGCCAGCGCGAAACTATCTCGGTCCTCGCCGGAGAAGTGTCGGCAGCTCGTTGAGGAAATCGACCGTCATGTTAGGAGCAATCGCCCGACGGCCCGTGAGTGGGAATCGGCGACCGCGATGAGCTTCAACAGAAGGCTGATAGACTATTACGATAGACGAACGCTCGCGGAGATATTACTCGCACGGCGATTCTTCCAGGAGCGGCCACCGGCCGACGCGTCTGAGAGCCTGGTCGCGGCGAGCGTGTTGCACATACTGCACGGAAATCGGCCGTATGCCCTCAGTCGTAGGTCTCACAACACGACGCCCTTCGCGCCTACTGGTCCCTTCGAGTACCGTGCATTGATTCCGAGGTTGAGGAAAAAAGTTGAGCGCAGCCTAAGCATTGACCTTCCTCCGGACTTCGTCGAGGGAAGAGTATTTCATCAGGACGCAACGTCATGGTGGCCGCAAGAGGTGGTGGCCCTCGAAGCCATCGTGACCTCGCCCCCTTTCTTCGATAGTACCCGGTTCTACCTAGCTAACTGGATTCGTCTATGGTTTGCAGGGTGGGAGCGGTCCGATTTCGATTCGAAACCGCGGGCTTTTGTGGACGAACGGCAGAAGAAGGGCCTGTCTGTTTATGGACTGGTATTTCGACAAGCGCGAGAGCGCTTACGGCCAGGCGGTGTAGTGGTTTTCCACCTCGGGAAGAGCCGCAAGTGCGACATGGCAAAAGGGCTGGCTGAGCAAGCGCGACCCTGGTTCAGAGTCGCGGATGTGTTCTCCGAGAGCGTGCGACATTGCGAGTCGCATGGCATAACCGACAAGGGAGCAGTCGAGGAGCATCAATTCCTGGTCTTGACCTAAAGCGGAGCCGTCAATCTAACAGGAAGTCCGGCACGTTGTGGGCGCGGTTGTAAATATCGATGCCCGCATGCTCTCGAATGAGCGTTCTGATTCTTTTGATGTCCGTTGGGTAGCGAATCCACTGAACGAGAAACCCGTCGACATCCGAGAGCAGGCGCCGCAGAGCGTCCGGGCACACCATTGGACGACCTGCCAGTACGGGATAGGGAATCCCCGTCAGGAAGGATAGTTTCCTGAGCTGGGCCTCCGAATAGAATTCGCTTGGCCATTTTTCGTGCTTGGCATTATTGCATTCATCGCAGAGCAGGGTCGCAGTCTCGGTACTGACTGGCCAGAGGTACTTGGCTGGAAGGGTGTGGTCGATGGCGTAGGTCCCCTTCGCTGAGTAGTCGAGTGCCTTATCACAGCTGAAGCATTGGCTTCTGAAGCGCTCGAAGACTCTCTCACTCTCGAGCCGGCCTTCCTGCCCAGCCAGCAGATTATATAGGCGTCGATGCTGCGCGGCCTCGCGATGCTGGTCGGCAGTGCGCCTTGGGTTGAGAACCGCATTGATAAGCTTCTTGCAGGACTTACACTCCAGCTGACGCCCCGAGCTGAATCTGCGATGACGGTCGAAGTTGCCGATGGGTTGGAGCTGTTCGCACACTCTGCAGTATTTCCACTGCGAGCCGCGCCGGATGAAGTCCGCTGTATTCCCAAAGCCGCAAGTGGGACACTCGACTTCGATATTGGGGAAGTCGGGCGTGTCCTCCTGGAACTTGATCAGGTAGCTGCACCCTCGACGGCCGCATTCGAACACCCGCCACACAGGGGCGGGGTTGACAACCCCGGTCCCTCTGATGCCTGTGACGTTGACGGTCCTGCGTCGTGGCATTTCGGAAGCCTACATTAGGGCTACCGGCTGCAGGAGACGCCCTGTGAGGGCCTGCCGTGGCGCGCCGCTGGAGTGCACACTCGAACACCCATCATACGGCCGTCGCTTCGGCAACCCCAGTTCCCTTGATACCGGAGATATTCCCTTGGCTTACGGCGTGCCGCTTTGCCGTCGGCTAAAGGTGTTGGGACAGCTAGTATCAGTCCCCCTATAGGTCTAGAGGGACAGCAGCATCTACCCAGCTCCGGTGTGCGACATGGTACTCACGCGTAGTTCGTTCTTGGATCAAAAGAGCTTGAACAGGATTTTGAATGAGGCGTATCAGGGGAGTCTCGGTTCCAACGTGTTCAACGGCTGCGAGGAGGTAATTCTCACCATAGTGACGTGCAGCTTGATACTCGAGTTCCGTTAGCGTTATCGACCCCAACTGGCCGAAACTACTCTTTACCTCGATAACTATTGCCGCTGGACCGCGCCGGGCCCAAAGGTCGAATCCAAAACCTCGGCGGTTGGTGTAGTAAGCGATCTCCCAGCCGGCAGCAGTTAAAAGTTTCCCAAGGAGGAGTTCGGCATCAGAGCCTGGGTTGATGGCGGGACCGGTTGGAGGTACGGCAAGCTCCGGTGTAGCCCTAGGCGTAGGAATTCGAACGGCGGGGAGGGGTCTGACTGGCCGAGGACGTGCGGTTGGTCCACGAGTAGCTTGCCGTTGGGGCTCCAAGAACGTGGTGACAAGGCGGAGACGCTGGCCTACTCGGATGGCAGATCTTCCAAGATGAAACAGGGAGAACGTATGCAGTGCCATGTCACGCCAGTTCTGGTAGCGTTTCGCTGACGGCACGCGACGGCGTACCTCTGTCAATACCACGTCGCGATCCTCGGCTGAGAGTCCCCGAAACTGATGAATCCCAGCGATTGCCCAGCGAGCTTCGCGTGTTGCGCGAATTCTCGACACGAAGAGGTCGTATTCATCCCTATCAACCCATCCCTCGCAGGCTTCCATTACGTTGAGGGTTACCGGGTACGCGCGGACGTCAAAGTCTCGATACTCGCGCACACGGGTAGCGGGGTACCAAGGCTGACGACAGAACCTGATTTCGGCCAGGGCGTTCTCCAAGACTTCCGAAGCATTAGGGTGTGTAGCCAAAGCTATTCCCAAGGTTGTTAGGTTGATCTCATTCCAGTGCGGTTCATCGATCCGCCGGATGAGGTTCAGCGGCTTCTCCATCGCCAATAGGTAATGGCGGCGAAGCGTGATTCCCGGGTCAGCACCCGTAACACCAGCGACCCGGGCAAGTGCTTCATAGTCGGCCGACCGAAGTTCAACTGGCCCTCCAGCACCACCACGGTCATATAGATACACAGCGATATCTTTCAGGCGCGCCGTATTCAGGTGGACGCGAGTGATTAAAAACCACCCCCGGTCCCCCCTGTCTGCCTGGGACAGGCGAGCTACGACACGCCTTCTAACTTCGCGCAGCGACATACAAGATTGGCCTACTACCGAGATACTCTGGCATACCGTTGGCACGCGCGCAACTGTCGTGTGCGAGATGCACCCAGAAAGCTCCCTCTGATAATCCCCTTTGAGCCCGGAGTGATGCGATGGTCTCCGGCGGGGCCTTCGCCTTGCAGGAGAAACTCCGCAAGGCTCGGCCCGGTTGAGCGCGGTTGACCAAGGGCGCAACGGCGGCCCTGCCTGGGGTGCCGAGCAAGTGACGGTCGGTTCGAGCGGGTTATAGGCGGGGATTATAGGCGCTCACGGGGATCGGACTGTGTGGCTTCGGCCTAACTACCTGGAAAATGAAAAGGCACCAGAGGCAGCCTGTAAGCCGGGTTCCGGCGAGCCACTAGCTAAGTATTTGATTCTTTTGGCTTTTAAAGCGTCCTGGTTATAGGGAGCACCCTAGCGCTCACAGAACCACTTGGCGCGCCTATAATTCGTTGGCCGTCCCGCCTGCCGTTGTGATCTGAACCGCGACAGCACCTGAGGCCGTTCCTACCTCCAGGGCATTTCCTTCAAGTAATCCCTTTCAGGGCAAGGGGTTAGCCCCAGTAGCCCTCTCTGGGTGTACGACTTTAGTCGTAATACTCCGCGCCCTCCGGATAGCCATTAGTCTAATTGACTTACCTTCTGGTCAGGATGTATCAGATTGGCCACAGCCGCCCATCTGGGCGGCGCCCAGGTCGCCAGGATCACCAGAAAGGGGTGCCGCAATGCCCTACGCCCCTCCCGCCTTCCGCCTCCTCGGCAAAAACGCGTTCTGCAGTTTCTAGCTAGAGGAGCAGTTGAGACACTAACGAGTTTGATCGGACTCCCGATAACTGGCCAGTGCCGATGAGAGTCGACCGAGCTGGAATGCCCGCCGCGAGGACGGGCGATGCGGGGGAAGCGGCCCGTCGGGGGGGCAGATGCGCGGGTCGAGCGGCTGGCATTATCCCAACCCTTCTCCTGCTTTCCGCGTGCGCGCCCCATTGGGAGGTCGCCTCGGAAGACATCTATGCATCGGATGCCGTGCGGCCTCGAGGAAAAGCGATTATCAATCTCGGGGCGTTTTACTCGGAAGTCCATGCGGGGCCGGCAGCCTTAGAGGGCGTGCGCTTTGTCGTGCAGAACGCGGAGCGTGAGGACGTGGATCGGGTGCATGGAGTGCTGGACCATTTTTTCAAGAACAAGTATCAGGACCGCTACTCGTTTCGACGGGAAAGCATTGGACCGGCATGGGTCGAACGGGTCATCATCAGGTACTTGCATGGGGAGAGACTAGCGGCGGACCCAAGAAATTATGCGGACATCGAATGGCATACCGATGACGGTACGATTAAAGTTAGGCTGGGCTGTTTTGTCGCTTGTGATCGCGAGCTCCTGGAGAGCATGTTCGAACGAGATCCTATCGCTCCGCTCTCGCCACAGGCGAGGAAGAACTACGAGATCCTTAAGGCGCGGTTGTCACGGTACTCCGGTCCTTAGGTATCGGTAATCGGGCGCGGACGAAGGACGCGTGCTTTCATGAGACGCACTGGGCTCGGGAGATTGGGGCGGCGCGCAGCTGTTCCGCCGCTGATTGGGCCTCGGAGACCCAGAGCGGCTTGGCTTTGCTGGGTCTTCTGCGCTCTGGTGGTGCTCGGAGGTTCTGGCTGTAAGACACCCCTCCCGGCCCCGACGGTCAACGTCACAGGTGTCTGGCACGGGACGTGGCGGGGTCCGTATGGGAGCGGCACGATCGGACTGGCGCTTCAGCAGACCGATGCGGCGGTGGTCGGGGAGATGACGTTAAGCGGCGGACCGGCAGAACTGGCGAAGGCACGTGTTGAGGGCACGGTGGTCGGGAACACGGTCCACCTGAAAAGTGTCGAGCCGTTCCGCGCTGAGCTCAGCGCGATAGGCGACGAGATCACCGGGCCTTTCCACTATCGATATGAGAATGCCATGAGTCTCCGCCGAACGAGATGAGGGGGTGGTTCTACGACGGTCACGAGGAGGGAGGGAGCGTGTATTTGGTGCGCGCTCGCGAAAGGAGGCATCCCATGAGGTACGGCGTGTCGGCAATCCTCGCGATGGTCCTTTCCCTGAGTTTGGTCCCCGTGGTGGCGGCCCAGTCCGACTTCAGCTATCCGAAGGATTACGACCTCCTGGTCGGCAAGTGGGTCTGGCGGAACCGGCACTGCTTTGACGGGCCCGCGGTCTTGGTCATTGACAAGGTGGAGAAGAACCAGGACGGGACCGCGAATTTGAAGGGCACGTACCGGTGCGATCGCTCGGAGACCACCGTCGCGACCAAGGCGCAGATGAAGGACGACGTGATTGCCGTCCCGCTGAATTTCGACGCCTGGCAGGTCAAGATGGAGCTGATCCTGGCCAAGGACTGGGACGTGCTGAGCCTCTACACGAAGGAGGGGGCCCGGCGGAAGGACAATCCGACCGCATGGTTCAGAGATCATTACATGGATGTCACCTTCACCAAGGTATCGTCTTCCCCGAAGTGACGTAGCGAGGGTGTCGAGATTACTTCGGACGAGCGCATCCCGGGACTTCTCTGGGGCGATCCCTCGAAGGACCCGTGCGCCATAGGAGGGCCTGCAATGGGAACTTGGAGGATCTTTGGAGCAGTCGTGGTTCTGGCGTTCTTCGTGCTGGCGGTTCCGACCTGGTCTCAGGAGCCGACGGCCGGCCCACCGACCTTCCAGGTCGGTGAAACTTGGAACTTTCTCGCCGCGGATGGCCACAAATCAGCCCTCGAGATCCTTGCCATTGAGGGTGACGCCATCACCACCACCTCCCCGTGGCAGCGCGCCTGCCTCAAGTGCCGTACCACCTTCAGTCCGCCGTTCACGCCGCTCAAGGTCGCGGATGAGGCCGGGAAGCCCTGGGCGCCGGACCGCGGATTCCAGGCCACGGGCCCCCGGTGGAGGTACATTGATTGGCCACTTACGGTAGGGAAATCGTGGTCGGTGTCGGACAAGGCCCTCTTCAATGCCCAATGGGTAGATTACCGGGTCTACTTCAAGGTCGTCGGGCTTGAGGATGTAAAAGTGAAGGCTGGTACCTTCAAGGCCTACAAGATCCAACGGGACTGGAACACCCAGTATTGGCGGGGGCAGGAGACCGTCTGGTATGTCCCGGAGGTGAAGTGGTACGTGAAGCGGACGGGCGACTTCGCAACTGACTGGGAGCTGGAGGCGTACAGCCTGAAGTAGGCGTCGCGGCAAGCCTTTGAGGCCGTCAGGGACCTGGCGATCCAGCCGAGTCGTACGACTTTAAGCGTACGACTCCCGGCCCGGGGAGCGCGGCAAAAATAGCCAACCGTCTAATTGACGCACGCTTTCTTCGCGCTGTAAGACTATGCTAGCGAGGAATCCCCGGTAGCATCGCAACGGGTAGGGAGTCATGCCGCTAGCTCAGGCGTCCGGACGGTCTTTCGGTGCTCTCGTTGGTCGTGGAGTTCGTCGTCGGCGCGTCACGGGCCTAACCGCATTCCTTACAGCCTTTGCCATCTCGCTGGCGATCGTGGGCGTTGCGCCTCGATCTACTGAAGCGATAACGTTCGAGCCTGCCCAGAATCTCTCAGAGAGCCCAGGTCCCTCGGATTTCAGCGACACCTTCGCGTCATCTCGCGCCACTCAACTCGCGGCCAGTGGTGCGAACGTCTACGTGGTATGGCAGGACGGAATGACGACTCCCAACTCAATCGTGTTTCGCCGGTCGACGGATCGAGGCGCCACTTGGGAGCCGCCGCAGACACTGGCGAACGGCGTCCGGCCGACCGTCGTGGCGGACGGCATCCTTGTTTTCGTCACGTGGCAGGATCAGAATACGGGCTGCTGCAGTTTCCGCCGCTCCATCGACGGCGGTCAAACGTTCGAGGCAGCGCAGAACTTCGGGTTCATCACGGCGTCATCGAACAATTTCTATCGACTGACCATAGTGGGCTCAAGGGTATATCTGTTAGTGCTGCAAACACCCAACTTTGCTACGCAGAATGTCGGCTTTCGGCGCTCGACGGACGGCGGGGCGACCTGGGATCCGCCGCTGGACGAACCGCCGGGGGTATTGTCGTCGCGGCCCCCAATGCAGACAGCGGGGCTCGCGCTCGCCGTGGCGGGCCAGCGGGTGTACGCGGCGTGGCCGTCTGAATTGGATGGATCCCGGGTTGTATTCTTTCGCCGCTCGATGGACGGTGGGGCGACGTTTGAGCCGGAGGAAATCTTGGTTTCTGGCTCCGTCAACCCAGTGGAGTTGGCAGCGGTCGGCGATCAGGTGTACTTCGCGGCTGCGCGTTTTGTCGGAGTGATTTGCGATCTGACGAGATCAGAGCCGATACGGCTCGTTTGTTTTAATTCGAAGGAGATCGTTTTTCGAAGCTCCAACGATGGCGGAGCCACGTGGGTTCCTTCGTTGGTAGAGGAACCCGTGAACATTTCGAGAACCTCCGGCTCGTCGGATCTGCCTTTTGTCGCGGCCGGACCGAACAACACGGTCTATCTCTTTTGGGCGGAGTCACCCACGGATGTGAATTTCGATCCATTCGATGTTATGTTCCGCCGTTCGACCGACGGTGGCATCACATGGAATCCTTCTCTGGAGCAGCCGGCGACCAGCCTAGGGGCGCAGATGCCGGACAACCAACCGGCCCATATCGTTGTCAAGGGAACGGCGATCGCGGCCGCGTGGCAGGATGGCGTGCCAGGTAGTGTGCACGTTCTGTTCCGCCATTCCCCGGACGGGGGGCAGAGTTGGGATCCGGCGCTGGATGTGTCGGCCCTCGACGTTTCGGAGGATATCGGAGGGCGGCCACAGGTCGCGCTGGGCGACGCCCATGCGTACGTTGCGTGGGTGGAGGCCTTTGTCCCGCCCACCGGCCACTCTGACATTTTCTTCCGGCGGGGCCCCGGCTTCGATTTCGCCCTCGACTGGCTCCGGGTCGATGGCAACATCCTCGGCAGTGGCAACCCCGATGGGGTCACGGACTTCTTTGATAATTTCGACGATGGGTCGCTGACCGCCTTTCCGACCTCGGAGTTCTTCTGTAATCAGCCGGTGGAGGAGTCAGGAGGATTCCTGCGCTTCCGGAGCGCGGACGGCTTCAATACGTTAACTCCTGGAGTGCTCCAGGATTCCTGCTCCCTCGGCGCCGCCACCGGAAACACCCTCCTCGATGACGGCGCGGGCGACGCCGTCATCACCGCTTCCTTTCGGGCGGACGTTCCGGAGATCGGCCAGGGGTATGGAATGGTCTTGGTGACGTTCAACGGCACAACCGAGGCCGTGAATATCCAGGTGGAAATTCTCGTTGTCAATACGCCATTTTTTCTCTCTGATTCTCGGATAAGATGCGCCACCTCCTGAGCCTGCTGGGGCGATTCTCGATAGGAGGTC
>Ga0209399_10001690_pt1 | contig 11239 bp, 9 predicted proteins | sample OV2TP3_FD_184130 | JGI IMG/M metagenome (GOLD analysis project Ga0209399, IMG submission 184130) | Hot spring microbial communities from Beatty, Nevada to study Microbial Dark Matter (Phase II) - OV2 TP3 (SPAdes) (version 3) | ecosystem: Environmental > Aquatic > Thermal springs > Hot (42-90C) ... | reverse complement strand
AGTCGCCGGCGAAGGAGTCGGCGAAGCTCGCGATCGTCAAGAACTGCGGCGGCTGCCACACGGAAAGCTTCAGGACGTACACCGAGACCTATCACGGCCAGGTGCACAAGCTCGGTTACGCGTATACCGCCAAGTGCTACGACTGCCATGGCAGCCACGCCGTCCAACGCGTAAGCGACCCCGCCTCCAAGGTGCACCCGGACAACCGCCTGGGAACTTGCCGGCAGTGCCACAAGAACGCGACGCGGGGATTCGTGAGCTTCGCGCCGCACGCCACGACGCACGATTTCGAGCGCTACCCCGAGGTGTGGATCGCGGCGAAGTTCATGCTCGCGCTCCTCGTCGGCGTGTTCGTGTTCTTCTGGTCGCATACCGCGCTGTGGTTCTACCGGGAATACAAGGACCGCCAGGCGCGCAAGTTGCGGCGGCACGTGCTGGCGGACGAATCGCTGCAGCTCCAGGGCAAGCAGTATCAGCGCTTTGGCCCGGTATGGCGCCTCGCGCACCTGCTGTTCGCGCTGAGCGTGATGACGCTGGTCCTCACCGGCATGGCGGTGTTCTTCGCCGAGACGGCTTGGGCACAGTTCGTGGTCGGCATCTTCGGCAGCCCGAAGGTCGCCGCCATCGTGCACCGCAGCGCGGCGGCCGTGATGCTGGGAATCTTCTTCATCCACCTCGTCTACGTGGTCGGGGCGCGGATCATCCGCAACTGGCGCACCTTCCAGTGGTTCGGACCGAACTCGCTGGTGCCGAACTGGCAGGACTTGAAGGACATCATCGCGATGTTCCAGTGGTTCCTCGGTCGCAGGCCGCGGCCGCAGTTCGACCGCTGGACTTACTGGGAGAAGTTCGACTACTGGGCGGTGTTCTGGGGCATGGCGATCATCGGCGCCAGCGGCTTCATGCTCGCCTTCCCCGAGGCGACCGCCTCGGTCCTGCCCGGGTGGGTGTTCAACGTCGCGACCATCGTGCACGGCGAGGAAGCGGTGCTCGCAGCCGTGTTCCTGTTCACGGTGCACTTCTTCAACAATCACTTCAGGCCGGACAAGTTCCCGCTCGATATCGTGATGTTCACCGGCGCCGTGCCGCTGGAGGAGTTCAGGCGCGAGCATGCGCTGGAATATCAGCGGCTGAAGGCGTCCGGAGAACTCGACAAATACCTGGTGGACGCGCCATCGCGGCCGATGACGATCGGCTCGAAGGTCCTGGGCTTCACCCTGATCGCGATCGGCCTCACGCTGCTCGTGCTCGTGCTGGGAGGGTTCGCGGCTCGCGGCGGGTGAGTTCTTCCTCGAATTGATCCAGATCAAGCCAGCCGCCCGAGGGATCGATACCGTCATACGGTGGACCCAGGTCAGGCGCTGGCGTGCCCAAGCACATCGCCCGATTGATCATGCTGATCGGCGGTGGTCTTGCGCTCGGGTTGACCGCGAAGTGGTACTTCACCGCCGAGTCGTTCTACGAATACGGCCATTACCGCGCCGACTCGGTGCCTGAAATCGCCGCCCAGGAACCTGCGTTCCAAGGCGCGCGCTCTTGCCAGAGCTGCCATAGCGAACGTCACGCGCAGTGGTCGGCGAGCAATCACAAGACGGTGAGCTGCGAGGCGTGCCATGGCGCCGCCCAGGGCCACCCGCAGAAGGGCAAGCTGCCGATCCCTGCCGACGCGAGAAAGCTGTGCACGCTGTGCCACGAAAGGATGGCGGAAAGACCCCGCACCCAGCCGCAGATCGACGTGGCCCAGCATGGCGCGGGGCAGCAGTGCACCGTTTGCCACAATCCCCATGCGCCCAAGCTCGCCGGGGTCGTTGCAACGCTCGGCGGTGACGCCGCGGCGGGAGGCAAGAAGCACGCGGCGAGCTGCGCCGCCTGCCACGGCGCGAACGGCATCAGTCCGAACGACACCTGGCCGAATCTCGCCGGGCAGAGCGCGGCCTATCTCGTCAGGATCCTCGCGGCGTACAAGTCCGGCGCCCAGAGCGACGTGATGATGTCGCCGGTCGCGAAGACTCTGAGCGACGCCGAGATTCAGGATCTCGCCGCGTATTACGCGGGTTTGAGCTGCAAAGCGCCGCCGGGCGCGGCGCCCTCGGGCGACGCCGCCGCAGGCAAGGCCTTGGCGAAGAACTGCGCGGGCTGCCACGGCGAGACCGGCGTCGGCGCGAACCCCGCCTGGCCCGATCTCGCCGGGCAAAAGGCCGTCTACCTCGCGAACACGCTCAAGGCGTTCCGGGCCGGCTTGCGCAAGGACCCGATGATGGCGGGCGTCGTCAGGGGCCTGAGCGACGCGGACATCGCGAACCTTGCCGCCTACTACGCTCTGCAGAGGTGCCGGCCATGAAACGGGAAACCATCTCTTCCTTGATCGCACGGCGAGCGTTCTTGCGCAAGATCGGTGTCGCGGGCGCCGCCGTCGCCGCAGGCGTCGTGCCCAAGGTGGCTGCAAAGAACGAATCTTTTCCCACTCCCGACTACGACTGGACCAAGCACCGCTGGGCGTTCGGCGTCGACGCCACCAAATGCATCGGCTGCCTGCGCTGCGTCGAGGCGTGCAAGCGGGAAAACGATGTCCCGCTCACCGCGCATCACTTCAACACCTGGGTGGAGCGCTATGTCTATCTCGAGGGAGAGGACAGGCCGCGCATCGACAGCCAGCAAGACCCCGTGAACATCGCGGCTTCGGACTCCGAAGGCGAATACCGCTTCGCCGATCGCTACCAGGGCGCCAAGGTGGAGAAGGCTTTCTTCGTGCCGAAGCTCTGCAACCAATGCGAGCACCCGCCCTGCGTGCAGGTGTGCCCGGTCGGCGCCACGTACAAGGCGAAGGACGGCGTGGTGCTGATCGACCCCAAGTACTGCATCGGCTGCAGGTACTGCGTCCAGGCCTGTCCCTACGGCGTTCGCTGGTTCAACGAAGAGAAGGGCGTCTCGCAGAAGTGCTACTGGTGCTATCACCGCATCACCAAAGGATTGCAGCCTGCCTGCGTCGAGGTCTGTCCGGTCGGCGCGCGCATCTTTGGTGATCGCAATGACAAGCAAAGCCCGATCAGCCTGTTCATCCGCAACAACCGCGTGCAGGCGCTCAAGCCCGAGACCGGCAACGAGCCCAACGTCTACTACGTCGGCATCGACAAGTCGGTGAGCTGATGGAACCGCTCATCCATTACGCTCCGTACACCGGCTGGGTCTACCCGAACGAAACGGTCATCGAGTGGTCGGTCGCAATCGTCGTCTATCCCTATATCACCGGGCTGGTGGCGGGCGCGTTCACGGTCTCGAGCCTGTACCAGGTGTTCGGCTTCCAGCGCCTGAAGCCGGTCGCGCACCTCGCGCTGCTCACCTCGCTGTGCTTCATGCTCTTCGTGCCGCTGCCGCTGCTGCTGCACCTCGGCCACCCGGAACGCGCGTTCAACAACCTGCTCACCCCGCACTGGACTTCGGCGATGGCCATGTTCGGCTATTTCGCGACCTTCTACATTGTCCTTCTCATGGTGGAGACCTGGTTCGCGTTTCGCCCTCATATCGTCGAGCAGGCCCAGAAGAGGAACGGCTTGCTGGGAACGGCCTATCGCTTGCTGACCCTCGGCTCGTACGACCTGTCGGAGGAAGCGTTGCGTTACGACAGGAAGTGGATCTTCTGGCTGGCGATCGCCGGGATTCCCGGCGCGCACGGCTTGCACGGCTACGTCGGCTTCGTTTTCGGTTCTCTCAAAGCCCGCGAGTGGTGGTCCTCCGATCTCATGCCGGTGGTGTTCCTGTTCTCGGCCATCATCTCCGGCGTGGCGCTGCTGATCGTGCTCTACGTCGCCTCCTGCAAGCTGCGCAGGATCGCCATCGACCTCGACTGCCTCAAGGGCCTCGCCTACACGGTGTGGGGGTTCATCATGGTCGCGCTGGTTCTGGAAGGCCTCGAGTTCGCGAACATCGTCTACAAGGGCCGCGAGGGCGTCGACATGATCATGCAGTACGTGAGCGGCCCGCTTCTCATTCCCTACTTCGTGCTGCAGTTCGCCATCGGCGCGATCTTGCCGCTGCTTCTGCTTTCGTACATGATCTGGCGAGGCACCAGCGGAAAAGCGCTGATCGCCGGCGTCACGCTGAGCGCCTGCCTGGTGCTGCTGTCGGTGTTCATGATGCGCTGGAACGTGGTCATCGGCGGGCAGGAAATCTCGAAGACCGGAAGGGGACTGCTGAGCTACCAGATGCAGCTTTTCGGCAAGGAGGGACTGCTGGTCGCGGCGCTTCTGCTGCTGGCGCCGCTCGCCACGCTGTTCGGCTTGACGCGCTTTTTCCCGCCCTGGGCGGACAAGGCGGCATGAGGATCTTTGCCGTTGGTGCAGTGCTCGCTGCCTGTTCGCTCGGCGCGGCAGCGCAACCCGCCAGGATCAAGCCCGCAGCCGACGACGAGCTGCGCGCCGTGTACGCCACCCCGGTCGAAGTCGCCGAGGGCAAGCGCATCGCGGAAGCTTCGTGCGCCCGCTGTCACGGCGTCAACGGGATCAGCGCCACGAAAGGCGTGCCCCATCTCGCCAGCCAGCGCGCGGCGTATCTCGATCTCCAGCTGCGCGCCTACCGGCACAGCGCCCGAGTTCAAGGCGCCATGACCGGCATCGTCAGGTACTTGAGCGACGATGCGCTGGTCAAGGTCGCCGCCTACTACGCGAGCCTTGACCCGCCGCGGCCCGCAGCGGCCCCCGCGAAGGCGCCGCCCAGGCGGGACCCCGTGCAGGCCGGCAAGGCCGCGGCCGCCGCCTGCGGCAGCTGCCACGGCGAGCTCGGCGTCAGCAAGATGCCCGGTATGCCGAGCCTGGTCGGCCTCGACCCGAAGTACTTCGTCGCCGCCGTGAATGCCTACAAGAGCGGCCAGCGCAAGCACGACATGATGAAGGCCCTGGTCGGGGCCCTCGACGAGGAGAGCGTGAACAACATGGCGCTTTATTACGCGCTGCAGAAGCCCGCCAGGGCGCAGACGCCGGCAGCGGGCGATCCGGCGGCGGGCAAGGCTGCGGCAGCGTCGTGCGCGGCGTGCCACGGCGACCAGGGGGTGAGCGGCAACCCCGCAACGCCGAGCGTTGCCGGCCAGGACGCCGAATACCTCGCCGCCGCGCTGCGCGCCTACAAGGACGGCTCGCGCAAGGACGAATCGATGAAGGGGCCCGCGGCGGCGCTCGACGAGCGCGCGATGAAGGACATTTCGGCGTATTACGCGGCGCAGCAGCCGCAGCCGATCAACGTACGCAGGCCGCTCACCACCGCGGAGTGGACCGAGCGCTGCGACCGCTGCCACGGCCCCAACGGCAACAGCACCGACCCCCTGATGCCGCGGCTCGCGGCGCAGCGCGCGGACTGGCTCGAGCAGGTGCTGCACGCCTATCGCACGGGCGCACGCAAGAGCACGGCAATGGCCGCCATGTCGGCGTTGATGAGCGAGGCGGACGTGAAGGAGCTCGCCGCGCACTATGCGCGCCAAAGCGCGCGCGCAGTCACGTACGTGGTGCTGCCGCCTGCGGGCAAGAGGCGCGACCGGTGAGGAAGGAATCGAACGTGAACGACGTGCCGCTGCACCGGCTGTACCGCCACTTCTCGGAGCTGCCCTACAGCCTGCGCGTCCTGTACACGGCGACGCTTCTCGTCCTCGGGACGGCCTACCTGTTCGCGCTGATCTACCTGTATCACACCTACTCGGGGAAGGACGGCAATCCGCGCACGCTTTCCTACGACGACATTGTCATCGCCTACAGCGGCAGCGGCAAGGGCTCGCGCCTCGAAGCGGCGCTGCGCGGATCGATGTCGGCGATGCTGCCGCGCGACGAGCTCCTCACCCTCGTCTCCTGGGCCCAGGAGGGCGCCGAGCGCGCGCGCTACGAAAAGGAGATCAGGGCGACGTTCGACCGGCGCTGCATGGCCTGCCACGACGGCAGCAACCCGCACCTGCCGAACCTGAACGGCTACGACAACGTGCAGAAGGTCACCGAGCGCGACACCGGCACGGCGCTCTTCACGCTGGTTCGCGTCTCGCACATCCACTTCTTCGGGCTCGCCTTCGTGTTCTTCATCCTGGGAACCATTTTCAGCCACGCGTACGTGCGCCCGGTGTGGTTCAAGTGCACGGTCGTCGCGCTGCCGTTCCTCGCCCTCGCGCTCGACATCGGGTCCTGGTATTTCACCAAGATCTACCACCCCTTCGCCTGGGTGGTGATGGCGGGCGGCGCCCTGATGGGCCTCGCCTTCGCCTTCATGTGGGTGGTGTCGATGTACCAGATGTGGTTCTCGCGGCCGCCTTCGGTGGTCGTGCAAAGGCAGGAGGGCGAGACGACCGATGTCGGCTGACCAATCGAGCTCGGGGATCCAATGAAACGTCTTACGCTGGGTATCGTCTTGTCGGTGGCGCTGGTCGCCTGCACGGACCAGGGTCAGCCGCCGACAAAGGGCGCAAGCGAGAAGCAGGCTGCGGTGGACGTCTCCGCCGGCAAGGCCATCGCCGAGCGCGAATGCAAGGGCTGCCACGGCCTGGACGGCAAGGGCGCCGCGCCGGCGATCCCGCACCTCGCCGCGCAGCGCGAGCGCTATCTGCTTGCCGCGCTGAAGGCCTACAAGGAAGGCAAGCGCACGCATGCTGCGCTCAAGGAAATCGCCACGCACCTCAGCGAGGCCGACACGCTCAACCTGGCCGCGTACTACGCCAGCCTCCCGCCGGTCCAGACCGCCCCGGAAAAAGAGCGCGTCCCGCCGTATGAGCACGGCAAGAGGCTGGCGAGCGCCTGCGCGAAATGCCACGGCGCGGACGGCAACAGCACAATCGCCGGCACGCCGAGCCTCGCCGGGCAGCAGCCGCAGTATCTCGTCATCGCGATCCAGGAGTACCTGAAGAAGGAGCGCAAGGCCGCACCTATGCACGCACTGCTGCCGGGCTTGACGAAGCTCGACATGGAAAGCCTCGCGCTGTACTTCGCTTCCCAGGTTCCCGCACAGCGCACCGCCCCGTCTTTCGGCGATCCCAACGCGGGCGAACCCCTGACCGCGGTTTGCGGCGGATGCCACGGCGCGAACGGGGTGAGCACCGACACGGCGACCCCGAGTCTGGCGGGCCAGGACGCGCGCTACCTGGTGGACGCCGTGAAGGCCTACCGCACCACTCGCAAGCGCGAGAACATGCGGCTCTACGTCACCGGGCTGAGCGATAAGGAGATCCGGAACATCGCCGCGTTCTATTCGGTGCAGAAATCGCGGGCGGTGGAGAAGGGACAGACGCTGGTTCAGGACCTCACCGCGCGCTGCGAGCGCTGCCACGGCCGGGACGTCGACGTCCCGGGGATGGCGGTGCCGAAGATCAGCGGCCAGGATCGCGATTACCTCATCATGGCGCTCAGGGCCTATCGCGACGACCGGCGTGAGAGCTCGGTGATGCACAAGATGAGCCTGCCGTACAGCGACGCGATCATCGAGAGCCTCGCCTCCGCCTACGCCAGCCAGCCGGCGAAATAGCCGGCTATTTCTTGGCTGCGCTCTTGGCCGGCGCCTTCGGATTGAACATGTAGAGGATCGCGGCGCGCACTTCGCCGTCGGTCAGGTCGGCCCGGTCGCCGCGCGGCGGCATGCCGCCGTGGCCGTGGATCGCCGAGTTCACCGCCCGGTCCACGCCCTGGCTCAGGCGCTTGCTCCAAGCGTCGCGGTCGCCGATCTTCGGCGCGCCGCCCTTGCCGTCCTGGTGGCACTTGGAGCACTGCATCTTCACGACCTGGGCGCCGGTGCGCTCGGCCTTGAGCTCCCTCGCGCTCGCCGGCTCGGTCCATTTGCCGCCGGAGGCGTTGACCATGTAGGTAATCGCGCGCGCGAGCTCGAGGTCGGTCAGCCCGGGATTACCGCCGTGCGGCGGCATGGCGCGGATGCCCTTGAGCGCGCTCAGCGTAAGGCTGGACAGGCCCTGGGCGGCGCGCGGGCGCCAGGCCTTGCGATCGCCGATCTTCGGCGCGCGCTGCGCGCCGCTGCCGTGGCAGTTGATGCAAGTGGACTCCACGACCTCCTTGCCGCTGCGGAGCTGCGCCGCGCCGTCGTGTGGCGCACTTAACGCCAGGAACGCAAGCAGCGCGACGGATCCGGACTTGATGCCCAAGCGCTATTTCGTCGCCAGCACGTGCTGGACGGCGGCCTTGATTTCGGCGTCGGAGGCGGCGACCTTCGGGTGGCCCTTGCCCTCCTTCAGCTTCGCGACCAGCTCGGCCTGCGCGCCCTTGCGCTTGGCGGCGATGTCCTTGAACGACGGCCCGACCTTCTTCTTGTCGACGTCGTGGCAGCCGAGGCAGCCCTTGGTCTTCACGACGTCGGCGCCCGACTGCGCGCCGGCGGCGCCGGCCGCCAGCACCGCGATCACGAAGAAAACTGCTTTCATCCCACCTCCCTCGGGGTTACGGGCCGATTGTATAACGCATCGCCGCCCGGGCAGGTTGACCTGCTATTGGAACCGGTAGTAATACCTCGCGCCGATGAAGTGCACTTTCTGCACCGGCGCCTCGAGCACCCGCGTGCCGTCCGCGTACGTCCAGGTCGTCCAGGTCCAGTCGTCGGTGCTGTAGCGGTCGTAGATGTAATCGAGGCGGATGCCCGTATTCTTCTGCAGCGCATACCTCCCGAACAGGTTGAGTCTCGTCAGCCGCGTATTGACGTCGGGCAGCGGCGTTATCGTCGCACCGGGGGTCACGGCCCGCTGACGGTATTCATCCCGGATATCCGAGTATTGCAGGTCCGCCCCGATTTCGAGCACGCCATACGGCTTGCCGCGCAGGCCCGCCCCGAAGGAATCGCCCACGTTGCGCAGGCTCGCGTCCCAGACGGGCGACGCGGCCGTTGCCGGGCACACCCCGGTTGTGCCTGCATTCACGCACGAGGATTGATCGATGCGAGTGTCGCTGCGGGTAATCCAGGCCGTTGCCTGCCACCTGTCCGAGAACGTGTAGGAGGCGTCAAGGGAGTAGGTCTGCGCCTCGCCTTCCCGCGGTCCCAGGGCTCGTCCACTGTATTTGTCCTGCGCGTGGTCCGCGAACAATTGGATGGACAGCGGGCTCGTCGGTTGCCAGTTCACCATCAGGCGCACCTTGTCGCGCTCACGGTCGGCGAGGTGCAACGGATGAACCAGGTTGCTGCCGGGCGTTCCGTTGTTGAGGGTGGTGGTGAGGAACGGCGAGCCGTCGCGGTCGCTGTGGACATAGGACAGCGCGCCGGTCACGGTCTCGGACATCGAACGACGCAGCTCTGCCCGATAGGAGGTTTCGTCGGTCTTTTCCCGGCTGCTGACCACCCGCACCGGGGAGAAGTTGTGCTTTCTGCGCTCCTGGTCGATCCCGCCGCTGAGGCGAAATCCCACCGGCAGGGCATAACCGGCTTCCAGCTTGCCGGTCGTCGTCTTGAACGAATGCGGCTCGTTGTCGCCGTTGAATGTGGACGTGCCCGTCGCCAGCGTGTTGTAGCGCAGGATCGGGGTCTTGTCGTCGCGGTCATCGTGCAGCAAGCTGGCGAGCAGCGAGAGCTTCGGTAGCGGGCGCGCCGTAACCCGGATCTGCGCCAATGTCGAGTCGAGGCGCCCTTGCAGGTTGTTGCCGACTCCAGGCGCGAGCGGGACGTTGACGCCGGTGACGAAGGCGTCGTCCTGGGTCGCCCTGGCGTAGGCAACCTTGAAGCTGGCGCGCGTCGTCGGGGTAAAGCTGTAGCCGCCGGAGAGGTGCACTTGGTGCGACTGGTTGCCGGGCGGCAGCGCGATCGGGGTGAAGCTCGAAAGCGCAGCGAGGCCGCCTGTGAAGTTCAACCCGTTATGGTGATTGTCGTACATGGTCCCGTAGTAGCCGCCGGAGAGCTGGAGCTTCTCGCCGGTGTAGCCGATCGTCGCTTCGAGCTGCCGGGTGGTGGAATCGATCGGCTCGGGCGCGAACTCGAAGCTCCCGAACACGGGCCCTCCCACCACGCCGCCTCCTGCCGTGCCGCGGGCCCACAGGCGCGCTCCTTCTTTCTCCTCGTTGCGCAGGCGGACCTGCAAATCCCAGTTCCCCGGCAGTTGCTTGTCGAAGCCGAGCCCGATCCGGTCGCGCCGGGTCTTGAGCTCGACGGGGGAGCCGGCGGTTGACGTGCTGGGGATGGTCAGGTTCGGGGTGCCGATGCCGCTGACGGCGCTCGTCACCGTGTACGGCTCATAGCGCGGGATCTGGCTGAACTCGAGAAAATAGCCCCAGTTCCCCTGGCGGCTGTGATCGAAGCGCAGCTCGCGGTGCTCGAGCCCCACGTTGCGGCCAAGAAACCTGAGCCAGGTTCCGGTCGCATCCTCGCGCCTCACGACGTTGAAATCGATCAGCCCGTAAAGTCCCTCGTCGCGCAGCCCGTTGTACTGGCCGAAGCGTCCATTGTCCTTGGTGACGTAGCCGGCGCCCACGGAGAGCTCGCTCTCGGGCTTGGTGGGGTCGGGGCTCGTGTCGGCTGCCTGCCCCGCTGCAGAGCCGAAGGCGGCGAGCAGCGCAGCGGCAACGGCCGTCAGCGGAACAGCGTGGCGTGGATTAAAGGTCATGGTCGGTCTCCCGTGGCCAATCTCATCGCCGGAAAGTGCGTTCGTTGGAGATGTTCGCCGGGTTGTTGGTGCCATGGATGTTGGTATGGCAGTTCTCGCACCCCCGAGCCAGGGTGCCTGCGCCGGTGCTGGTGGCGGTGCGCGACGCGATCTGGCCCCGATGGCTGGTCGGCTCGTGGCACTGCTGGCACAGGAACGGGAGCCGTGCCTTGAGCAGGAAGGCGTTGGTCGTGCCGTGCGGGTTATGGCAGATCGCGCAATCCTCGGTCGCCGGATTGTGCGGGCGCACGAACGGCCCGCGTTTTTCCATGTGGCACTGGTAGCAGGTGTCGTTCACGCTGTCGCGAACCAGCAGCGCCGGCCCTGCGGTGCCGTGGGGGTTGTGACAATCGGAACACGCGACCTTGCCTTCCGGGATCGGATGGCGCGAAGGCCGGTTGATCTCGACACGCTTGTCCTTGTGGCAGCTGAAGCACACTTCGGTCTGGGTCGCCTTGTCGCGTACCCTGTCGCGGGTCGTATGCACCTGGTGGCAGGAAACGCACGCGGTGTCGCGTGTCGCGTGCTTGCTTCCCGCCCAATGGATGCGCTTGCCGCCCTGGTGGCAGGTGAGGCAGATGCTGTTCTTGGCTTCGGCCGCCAGAGTTTTCGAGCCGGGGTTGACGATCCCGCCCACGCCCCTGCCCCCAC
>Ga0209399_10001685_pt1 | contig 11259 bp, 9 predicted proteins | sample OV2TP3_FD_184130 | JGI IMG/M metagenome (GOLD analysis project Ga0209399, IMG submission 184130) | Hot spring microbial communities from Beatty, Nevada to study Microbial Dark Matter (Phase II) - OV2 TP3 (SPAdes) (version 3) | ecosystem: Environmental > Aquatic > Thermal springs > Hot (42-90C) ... | reverse complement strand
GGAGCTGGTGGGGCGCGGCCATATGTTCGACGCGATGATCGCGCTGATCGCCTGCGATAAGACCATTCCCGCTGGCGCCATGGCGCTCATCCGACTCGATGTGCCCTCTTTGGTGCTGTACGGCGGCTCGATTCTGCCAGGGAAATTCCAGGGCCGGGATGTGTCCGTGCAAGACGTGTTTGAGGCCGTCGGCGCGAACGCGGCCGGGCGGATGTCGGACGCAGACTTAAAGGCGCTGGAGGATGTCGCGTGCCCTGGGGCGGGTGCCTGCGGCGGCCAGTATACCGCGAACACCATGGCCCTGGCCCTGGAGTTTCTCGGCATCTCTCCCATGGGGACGGCTGGCGTGCCAGCCGTTGATCCACGCAAGGACGACGTGGGCTATCGCTGCGGCCAACTCGTGATGGATCTCCTCAAGCGGGGCATACGCCCAAGTGACATTCTCACACGCCAGGCTTTTGAAAACGCCATCGCCGGGGTCGCCGCCAGCGGCGGCTCGACCAATGCCGTGCTCCACCTGCTGGCCATAGCGCGTGAGGCCGGCGTGCCGCTCACCATCGATGATTTCGACCGGGTCAGCTCCCGCACGCCTCTCCTGGCGGATCTCAAGCCAGGGGGGCGGTACATGGCCGTGGATCTCTTTCGGGCAGGAGGCCAACAGCTCGTCGCGAAGCGGCTCATGGAGGGAGGTCTCGTCGATGCGCAGCAGATGACCGTGAGCGGGCGGACCTTCGGAGAGGAGGCCAGCGCCGCCGTGGAGACCCCCGGCCAGGATGTCGTGCGCCCCTTAGCGAACCCCCTCAAACCCACGGGCGGTCTCGTCATTCTCAGGGGGAACCTGGCCCCCGAGGGCTGCGTCGTGAAGGTTGCCGGGCACGAGCGGGTGCATCATCGCGGGCCAGCGCGAGTCTTCGATCGCGAAGAGGACGCCATGCAGGCGGTAACCCACGGGCTGATCAAGGCGAACGATGTGGTGGTGATCCGGTATGAGGGACCCCGGGGGGGTCCGGGCATGCGGGAGATGCTGGGGGTAACGGGGGCCATCGTGGGTGCAGGGCTGGGTGAGTCGGTGGCCTTGCTCACCGATGGTCGCTTTAGCGGCGCCACGCACGGGCTCATGGCCGGGCACGTGGCCCCTGAGGCGGCACGAGGCGGACCGATTGCGGTGGTCGAAGAGGGCGATATCGTCGTGTTCGACATCAATGCCCGGCGGCTCGACGTCGAAGTGTCCGAGGCCGCGCTCAGGGAACGCCTGTCCAAGTGGCAGGAGCCCGCCCCGCGCTATCTCGCGGGTGTCTTCGCGAAATATGCAGCCCTCGTATCCTCCGCCTCCGAGGGAGCTGTAACCCAGCCGCACCTCTTACGCAGCTCCGGCGACCACAGATGAACGTGACCGCAGATGAACGTAACCGCAGATGAACGCAGATGGAAAAAGAGATGAACGCAGATGTTGGCACCACAGATGGAAGCAGATAACCAACAAGCACGCTCTTTCATAATTGGGGATCGGGTTGCTTATTACTATCTGTACTTATCTCTTTTTCCATCTGTGTTCATCTCTTTTTCCATCTGCGTTCATCTGCGGTTGCAGGGTTTGGGAAGTATCGCGGTGTGAACGATGGTCACATGACTACAGGAGAGAGGAAACGATATGCCACTGCCTGCACGCTATAACACTGGCTATAACGTTGGCGTTGGTGGAGCGGTGATTCACGAAGGGCGGCTGTTAATGGTTCGACGGGCGAGTCGTCGAGGCCGCGGCAACTGGCAGATACCGGGCGGATTCATGGAGCCCGATGAGACCATCGAGGCAGCCGTCGTGCGAGAGGTCGCGGAGGAGGCAGGCGTACAGGCTGAGGTCATCGGCATCCTGGGAATGCGGAACCGCTACGATCCCGAGAACGGCAATAGCATGTATGTCGTCCTCTTGTTGCGGCCTCTCAGTGGGGAGCCCACCCCAGACGGGCTGGAGGTCGATCAGGCGCGTTATTTCACCCTGGAAGAGATCGAGGCCCTCGAGCAGGTGCCCGCCATTAATCTGGAAGTGGCGCGGCGTGCGCTGGGCGGGGATCCACGCCTGCATCTACCCGTAAAGGTCCTGCACGCCTCTGGAGCCATGTATACCCTGTTCATCGGCTGAGCACACGCCTTCCCCAGGGAGAGTGGAAGCAGGAGAGGGGGCTGAACCCTGGCTCAGGTCGGCTGCGAAGACGCGGCCCCGATGACCTCTTCATCGGTCCGGACCGCTTCATCCAGGGTATGGGGGGGGCGGGCGACAAAGGGTGCCACACGGACAGGGCAGTCCATCACATCACACTGACGACAGTAGGCTCGGTGGCAGGGATCGATATGGAACACGATTTCCCCTTCCACCCCGCAGGCGTTAATCACCCGCTCCTCGAAGGTCTCTGCCAGGGAGTGGGCCTGCTCGACCCTCCAGAACTCTGGCACGACGAGATGGGCATCGATATGGCTGAAACGTCCGGCTCGGATTGCCCGCAGGTGATGAATACGGATGATGCCGGGGAGTCGATAGGCGTCGAGTGCTTTGATCAGCGTTCCGAGGAGTTTCGTATCTTCCTCGTCCAGTAACCCACCGGCTGCATGCCGCACCAGCCGAAGGCCTGTATAAGCCAGGTTCCCTCCCACGATGGCGGCGACCAGCGGATCGAGCCACGTGATCCCGGTGAACTTGACCAGAAGAAGCCCCACGACCACGCCGAGGCTTGTCCAGAAATCGGAGAACACATGCTGGCCATCGGCGATGAGCGTGAGGGAGCGAGATCGACGTCCGGTTCGAATGAGAAACCAGCCGAGCCCGGCATTGACGACGCCCGCCCCTGCCGTAATGGCCAGGCCCAAGTCGAGTTCCCGCAGGTCGGGCGGTCGGACAAATGCGCGTCCCGCTGCGTAGAGAATCACGACGGCCGCAAAGGCGATCAGACCCCCCTCGAAAACGGCCGAGAAGAACTCGATTTTCCCGTGCCCATAGGGATGGTTGCGATCGGCAGGACGCCCGGAGAAGAGGAGGCTTCCGATGGCGAAGACCGCAGCGACCACATTGACGATGCTTTCCAGCGCATCGGAAAGGACAGCGGTCGAACCTGTTAGCTGGTAGGCCATGTACTTCGCCCAGAGCAACCCGATGGCGACGATCAGAGACAGAAGCCCCGCCCGCAGGCGCACACCAGTCTCGCCGTCACGAGCCGCGGACAGGGTGCCCTGCTTCGACCCTTCGGACGGTAGCTCTATGGCTTCCATGCCATCCTCCCTCACGTCAACCCCTCCTCTCCGCTCTCCATATCTGTGGTTGCAATTTCCAGGCGGTTGAAAAAGAAGGGGATCTCGACCGACGCCGTCTCCGGAGCGTCGGACCCATGGATGGCGTTGCGCTCGATGTTTTCGCCATACTCGCGCCGAAGCGTGCCGGGTACCGCCTTCTGGGGGTCAGTCGCCCCCATGAGGTCGCGGAGGGCCTGGATGGCCTCGTCGCGCTCGAGCAGGATCGGGAGCACGGGCCCAGAGGACATATAGCTCGTCAGACTGTCGTAGAAGGGGCGCCCGGCATGCACCTTGTAAAACTCCCGGGCGGTCTCCTTGCTGAGATGCACCAACTTCAAGGCGCGCACCCGAAAGCCATCCCCTTCCAACCGCTCCAGGATTTTCCCGATCAATCCGCGACTGACGGCATCCGGTTTAATGATCGCCAGGGTTTGTTCGTTCACCGTTATCCACCTTTCGCTACGAGCAACTGGGCTGCGGCCGCCACTTCCTTCCCGAGGTCGGCTGGACTGCGGCAGACCCGAATGCCAGCCTCTTCCAAGACGGCCATTTTGCTGGCCGCTGTGCCCTGCCCTCCGGAAATGATCGCCCCAGCATGCCCCATGCGACGGCCGGGAGGAGCGGTTCTCCCGGCGATAAACCCAACCACCGGCTTGCGCATATGCGCCTTCACGAAGGCGGCCGCGCGCTCCTCCGCCGTCCCCCCGATCTCCCCAATCATCGCCACCAGATGCGTATCGGGGTCCGCCTCGAAGAGTTGCAGGCCATCGACGAACGACATCCCGATGATGGGGTCGCCCCCGATGCCAAGGCAGGTGGATTGGCCGATACCGAGCTGGGTGAGCTGCCATACCACCTCGTACGTGAGCGTTCCGCTGCGGGAGATCACGCCCACATGCCCCGGCTGATGGATATGGGCCGGCATGATCCCGATCTTGCATTTACCGGGGGAGATAATGCCCGGGCAGTTTGGCCCGATGAGCCGGATCGGTTTGTCTGCAAGCTGGCGTTTCACGAGCACCATATCGAGGACGGGGATCCCCTCCGTGATGCAAATGACCAGGGGCAGTCCGGCGTCAATAGCTTCGAGGATCGCATCGGTGGCAAAGGGAGCGGGGACATAGATGACCGAGGTGTTCGCGCCGGTTTCACGTACCGCCTGCTCGACCGTATTGAAAACCGGGACCCCCGCATGCGTGGTCCCTCCCTGCCCCGGCACCACGCCCGCGACGACCGTGGTCCCATACGCGATGGCCTGCTGCGTATGGAAGGTACCTTCACGACCGGTGATTCCTTGCACCAACAGCCGTGTGTGTTCGTCTACCAGGATGCTCATGCCTTCCGCTCCTACCCCCTCTGCAGGGCCGCGACGACCTGTGCGGCAGCATCGTACAGGTCCCTTGCCACCACGAAGTTGAGGCCAGACTGCTGCAGCAGCTCGCGGCCTTTCTCGACGTTCGTCCCCTCCATGCGCACCACCACCGGCAACTGCACATTGGCCTTGGTGACGGCCTGGACAACGCCCTGGGCAAAGACATCACAGCGTAAAATCCCGCCGAAGACGTTGATCAGCACGGCCCGGACCTTGGGGTCCATGAGCAGGATGCGAAAGGCGTTCTCCACCGCCTCCGCGCTCGCCCCCCCGCCCACATCCAGAAAATTCGCGGGCTCGGCTCCCACCAGCTTGATGATATCCATCGTCGCCATCGCCAACCCAGCGCCATTCACGATGCAGCCCACATTGCCGTCGAGCTTGATGTAGTTGAGGCGATGCTTGGAGGCCTCGACCTCCAGCGGATTCTCCTCCTCGATATCGCGCAGTTGCTGCAGCTCCGGATGGCGATGGAGGCCGTTCTCGTCGAAGTCGAGCTTGGCATCGAGAGCCAGCAGTTGCCCCTGTTGGGTCACGATGAGCGGATTGATCTCAGCCAGCGAGCAATCTTTCTCCAGGAAGAGCCGATACAAGCCCTGCATCAACGCCACCGCCTGCGGGTGCTGGGTGCGAGGGAGCTGCAGGGCATAGGCCAGACGCCGGGCCTGAAAGGGCCGCAGACCGAGCAAGGGATCGATCCATTCTTTCAGGATCTTCTCCGGTGTCTGTGCGGCCACGGCTTCGATCTCCATCCCTCCGGCCTCGCTGGCGATCATCACGGGCCGGCTCGTCTCGCGATCGACCGTGACACTCAGATACAGTTCGCTCGCGATGGCCTGCGCCTCTTCCACCAGCACGGTGCGCACCAGGCGCCCCTCGGGCCCGGTTTGGGGGGTGACAAGAGTCATCCCCAGCATCTGCTGGCCGAGCTGTTCGGCCTGGGTGGGTGACTCTGCCACGCGGATGCCGCCCCCCTTGCCCCGTCCGCCCGCATGGATCTGCGCCTTGAGGACGACCCGTCCCCCCGTGCGTTCCGCGATGGCGCGCACCTCTGCGGGAGTCGTGGCGACCGCCCCCTGCGGGACCGGGACCCCATACTCTGCCAGCATGGCCTTGCCCTGGTACTCGTGGACTTTCATGGATGCCCTTTTCCGGAAGCCCGCCTACAGTTTCAACAGTTGAATGGTATCCTCGACGTCTTTGGCAGAGGTCAAGAGCGCGGAGCGCTCCTCTGGGGTCAATTCGATTTCGATGATCTGCTCGACGCCACCTGCCCCAAGCTTCACGGGGACCCCAAAGTAAATATTTTTGAGGCCATATTCCCCTTCCAGATAGGCGGTACACGGGATGATGCGCTTTTTATCCTTGACGATCGCCTCCACCATTTGCACCACCGACGAGCCGGGGGCGTAGAAGGCGCTCCCCGTTTTCAGTAAATTCACGATCTCGCCACCCCCGTCGCGGGTCCGTTGCACGAGGCGGTCGATCGTCTCCTTGGGGAGGAGGTGCGTGATGGGGATGCCCGCCACCGTGGAGAAGCGCGGCAGCGGCACCATGGAGTCCCCATGGCCGCCCAGCACAAAGGCTTGCGTATCCTCCACCGACACGTTCAGCTCCTGCGCGATGAACGTCCGGAAGCGTGTGGAATCGAGCACACCCGCCTGACCGACCACGCGATGCTTCGGGAAGCCGCTGACATGTTTGGCGAGATAGACCATGGCGTCGAGGGGGTTTGAGACGACCACGAGGAAGGCATCCGGGGAATACCTGATCACTTGCTCGGTGACCCCACGCACGATGTTGGCGTTGGTCGTAATGAGGTCGGCGCGACTCATGCCTGGCTTGCGGGCGATCCCCGCCGTGATCACCACGATATCGGATCCGGCGGTAGCGTCGTACGTATTCGACCCGGTCACCTGACCGTCATAGCCTTCCACCGGTCCAGCCTCGAGGAGATCCAGGGCCTTCCCCTGCGGTAGGCCGTCGATGATATCCACCAGCACCACATCGCCCAGTTCTTTGTAGGCGATGAGCTGAGCGACCGTCGCCCCCACATTGCCTGCCCCCACTACGGTGATCTTCGTTCTCACCACCCATTCCTCCCACAAAGCGGGGCCCCCCCTTCGCCTTCCCCTGGCCTCGTGCGAGGACGGGCGGGCGTGACGGAGCTCCAGCCGCTAACAGACAGAGGGCCGGAGCCGCAGCCCCGGCCCATACTTGATGGAGACGCATCCCAAATGCTTTGGGGCGATTCTAGATAGCCCTCCCCGGCTTGTCAAGGACTCTTTTGCGGAAGGACCTGAAATTCCGATATAAGGAATTGCTCCGCGGAAGGGACCGTGCGGGATCGCCTGTCGCGTGTCCCAATGCCCTCCAGGCCGCAACCATATGTGGAAACGTGGGGGGCGACGTATCGGATGTGCTTCACATCGTCGGCCTGATGTTCTGATTGTGGCGGAACAGATTCGTCGCATCGTACTTGTGCTTCAAGGCCGCAAGTCGTTGATAATTGGGCCCGTAGGCAGCCTGGATACGCTCGGCACCCTCCTCGTCCTCGAGGCCCATCTGGGTAATGTAGGCCCCTCCGGCGGAAAATGGCTGCATGGCTTCGGCCAGCTCGCGTGTCCACCGGATGTTCCCTCCGTCGTCCGCTGGATCGGTCCAGCTCGACAGGCAGCCCCATTCGCACAGCGCCCCCCGGTGGCTAAAGGCGGTTTCTTCTGCGCTGACACGGTTCGCGGCATTGCCCAGTTGCTGAAAGAACACGAACGACAACGGCGAGGGGACGGCGCTGAAACGGGCGACCAGGGTGTCGATGGCGCCATCGCTGATGCTCTGCATAAAGCTCGATTTGATGTAATACCGTCGCCCCCGGACCGTTGCCCCGTCAAAGAGTGTCTGCACCTCGTGGTAGGCCATGGGGCGGATCTGGTCGGCCACGGGCGGGCCGAATTCCCGCAGGGGCCGTAAGACCTTCTCGCCCGCCTCGAGGCTGCCGTTGTAGCAGACGGCGATGACCACCACCAGGTCGCCCTCCGGCGAGGTGAGCAACCCGCCCATGGTGTTCACCTCATCGGGAATGGCCTTGGCGAAGTCGCGGTAGAAGGCAAGAGCTTCTTTCGCCCTGGGGAAGGGATGGATCACCATGCCCGCCAACAGCGGACCGACCGCGTGCAGTCGATACTCAAAGGACGTGACGACACCAAAATTCCCACCGCCACCGCGCAGCCCCCAGAAGAGGTCGGCGTTCTCCGTCGCACTGGCCACCAGGAGCGTGCCATCCGCGGTGACGACATCGGCGGAGAGCAAGTTATCACAAGACAGACCATACCTTCCCGCCAGCCAGCCCAGCCCTCCGCCCAGCGTGAGTCCGCCGATGCCAGTGTCGGAGACCGAGCCGCCCGTGGTCGCCAGGCCGAGCGCCTGGGTCTCGCGATCGAACTCTCCCCAGGTCACCCCACCTTCGGCGCGAGCCGTTCGCCGCCCCGGATCGACGCGGACACTCCGCATACGCGCCAGATCGATCATCAGGCCACCTTCACACACGGCGTTCCCCGGGATGTTGTGGCCCCCGCCGCGCACCGACACCAGGAGGCGATGGGTGCGGGCAAATGCGATGGCGCTGATGACGTCGGCAACCCCAGCACAGCGGGCGATGAGCGCCGGTCGCTTGTCGATCATGCCGTTCCAAACCTTGCGGGCCTCATCGTAGCCGTCGTCACCTGCACGGAGCATCTCCCCCCGCAGGCTCGCCTTGAAGCGCTCGACTGCCGCTGCCTCGATCACAGTCTCCGGGCCGGTTGTAGTATTGATGCGCAGATCTCCCATGCGTGTCCCCCTTTCTCCGCTTCACCCGCTCGCGCCAGTTGTGGTATAACGCTGTCGTGCCAGCATGGCGGATACGGGAGGATTATACTGCGAATGCCATGGCGAAAGTCGTCAATTTTTCCGCAGGGCGGACGCACAAGCGTAGCAGCAATGGTGACTCCGGGCGCCAGCACCGACGCTGGTGCACACAAGAAAGGAGCCGATATGGACATGGGGTTGAAGGGGAAGGTCGCGGCGATCACCGGCAGCAGCGAAGGGATCGGCAAGGCGACGGCGCTGCTCCTGGCTACGGAGGGGGCAAGGGTGGCGATCTGCGCCCGCCGGAAGGATGTGCTCGAGGCAGCCGCAGAGGAGATCCGCCAGGACACCCAGGGCGAGGTCCTGGCGGTGTCCTGTGATGTGACCCAACCCGGCCAGGTGGAGAACTTCGTGCAGCAGACGTTGGACAGGTGGGGCGGCATCGACATTCTGGTCAATAACGTCGGCACCTCCTTCGCCCAGTCCTTCGAAAGCGTCACCGATGAGGGGTGGCAGTCCGATCTCGACCTGAAGCTGTACAGCGCCATCCGGGCGGCTCGCGTCGCCATCCCCTCCATGCGGAGCAGGGGCGGCGGGCGGATCGTCAATGTCTTGAACATCGGGGGCAAAGCCCCTGGGGCCAACTCCGTCCCCACGAGCGTTAGCCGGGCGGCCGGGCTGGCATTGACCAAAGCCCTGTCCAAAGAGTTGGCGAAGGACAACATCCTGGTCAATGCCATCTGCATCGGCCTGATCAAGAGCGGCCAGACCAGCCGGGGCGCGGCCCGGCGCCATCCCGATCTCTCCTTGGACGCGGCCTTCAAGGAAATGGGGGCGCGGGTCCCACTGGGACGCATCGGCGAGGCTGAGGAGGCGGCCAGCGTCATCACCTTCCTGGCCTCCGCGCGGGGCTCCTATGTCACCGGATCGGCCATCAACGTGGACGGGGGAACGTCAGCCGTCCTCTAGGCACCGCCCTGGCGCGGCATAGGCACGCCACAGCGCACGCCTATCCATCTCCTCCCCCTGGGTGGACATAGACGCCAAGCTCAGAGAATGATAGTGCAAAAACAGGTCTTTACGAGCTCCTCCCCCCTTGAGGGCATAGACGACAAGTTAAGAGAATGCTGCTGCAAAAACAAGCCTTTGAGAGCTCCTCCCCCCTTGAGGGGGAGGATTCAGGTGGGGGGTAGGCCCCGGGCTTTCCCCCCCATCCTGACCTTCCCTGCGTGTCCCCTCCCGACCGAACGCACGTCCTCCGAGGTCAACCAACCGCAGGAGTCATTCGTTATGTAGTTAACGGTGAGCTATGGAAGCGGTGAGGACCAGGACACGAGGTCACGTGTCCGAGTGGGCGATTCCGCGAAACGTGTTGATGCCTATGTCCCGGCACATGCACTTATGGTAGATTATGTGTATATCTGCTCCATCGTTCCACAACTCCAGATGTGGGAGACCTGGCCTACGCGGGGCTGACCACAGGCACATGGGTTGGCGTCCCGTAGCCTGGCGCGTGGGCCAGGGATGCGCATGACACGGGGCCAAGCACAGGCGCCGTGAGGGGAATCAGTCACCGGGGTGTCATATCCTGGGGCACAGGGAGGAAGGTGATCGCTATGAGCGGTCGATTATCCAGCAACAGAGCTCCACGCATGCGTATATGGGTGGTGCTGCTACTCATGACGCTGCTTTGGCTCAGCGCGGTGCCCGCGTATGCCTGGCATGGATGGCATGGCTATAGATGGCATGGCTATAGAAGACCCCATGTCTTTATCGCTCCGCGCGTGGTCGTTCCCCTGGGGCCTCTTTTCAGCCCCTACATCTACCCGCCACTGGTCGTCGCACCAGCTCCAGTGTATGTGCGGCCATCACCACCCATTGTCGTCCAACCGTCACCGCACTACTGGTACTACTGCGACCATCCGCAGGGTTACTATCCGTATGTCCAGCACTGCCCCGGAGGCTGGAGGCAGGTCGCTCCGACCCCTCAGTAGGAGGAGAGAAGACATGTGCAAGAAATGGATCATGTTGGTCCTCATGATGGGAGTGGTCAGCGGCTGTGTGACCCTACCCTCCGGGCCGAACGTGATGGTGCTGCCGGCAAGCGGCAAACCATTTGACCAATTCCAGGCTGACGATTTACTGTGCCGGCAATATGCGCAGCAGCAGACCGGTATCACACCGGGGCAGGCAGCAGCCCAGAGCACTGTCAGCACAGCTGCGCTCGGTACCGCTTTAGGCGCAGCAGCAGGGGCTGCCATCGGTGCCGCGGCCGGCAATGCCGGGACCGGGGCGGCCATCGGTGCAGGGACCGGACTCCTCGTGGGGACGGCGAGCGGCGTTCAAGCGGGATCAGCGTCAACGGCTACCCTGCAGTGGCGGTACGACATGGCCTACACGCAGTGCATGTACGCCAAGGGCAATCAGGTGCCTGGGACATCAGCTCCTCCCCCCCACGGTGTGGCACCGCCACCGCCTCCAGCGGGGGTCCAGCCGCCCTACGGCCCGCCGCGCCCCTGAGAGGAGCTTTCCCCCCCATCCTCACCTTCCCCCTCCAGGGGGGAAGGGATTAAGGGGAGCTTCCCCCTCCAGGGCATAGGCGCCAGGTTAAGGAAATGATGAGCAAAAACAGGTCTTGGTAAGCTCCTCCCCCCTTGAGGGGGAGGATTCAGGTGGGGGGTAGGCCGCGGATTTCCCCCCCATCCCCACCTTCCCCCCTCGTCGGGGGGAAGGGGAATAACGCCCGTTCCCGAAGACGT
>Ga0209399_10001681_pt1 | contig 11267 bp, 11 predicted proteins | sample OV2TP3_FD_184130 | JGI IMG/M metagenome (GOLD analysis project Ga0209399, IMG submission 184130) | Hot spring microbial communities from Beatty, Nevada to study Microbial Dark Matter (Phase II) - OV2 TP3 (SPAdes) (version 3) | ecosystem: Environmental > Aquatic > Thermal springs > Hot (42-90C) ... | reverse complement strand
TGATATCCTGACCCGGTCCCGATCTCAAGCACGCGTTCGCCCCCCTGCAACCGCAGGGCTTCCGCCATCATGCCCACCATCAACGGTTGCGAAATCGTCTGGTCGTAGCCAATCGGAAGTGGCGTATCGTCATAGGCCATGGCGCGATATTGGGCGGGCACGAAGAGGTGTCGCGGTATCTCGCGCATCGCCTGCAGCACGCGCTCATCGCGGATTCCACGCCGGATAAGCTGCTGCGTGACCATCTCCTCGCGAAACCGCATCTCGGCGTCGGTCATCGCAGAGGCCCCTTGTATGACCTGTGTCGATCTGTGATGGGTGCGACCATATTCCCTGGTCATAAGATAGCAAAATCTCAGGAGATCTCAAGGGAGAGCAGCCTTGAGGTGGCCTTGCTCCCTTGCCCTCTCGGCTCGTCAGGGGGAAGGTGAGCATGCCACCACTCATCCCTTCCCCCCTGGAGGGGGAAGGTGGGGATGGGGGGGAATGAAGGTATGCGGGAGAAGGCGATGCGCTATGCGAGGCTGCTGGTGTTGCTCTGTGGGTGGGTCTTCGTGGGCCTGGCCAACGCCGGGAGCCAGGGGCCTATGTCCTTCCGCATCGATCCTGCTGAAAGCCGGGTATGGTTCGATGCCGATGCCCGCTTCTCCACCTTTCGCGGGCAGGGCCAAAAGGTCGCAGGGCGGCTGACCCTCCTGAGTTCTTCTCCGCCCCAGGTCGCCGATGCCAGCGTCAGCATCGATGCGGCAAGCCTGGACACCGGGAACGTTGAGCGAGATGCCGACATGCGCTCTCAGTTTCTGGAGGTCCAGAGATTTCCGACCATCGAGTTCAGGATTACGGAGGTCCTGACACCTCGACCGGTTTCGACCGGGACCGACTGGGATGTGGTGCTACAGGGAAGGCTGGCTATTCACGGAGTGGTGCGCGAGGTGCAGGTCCCAACGACCGTCAGGTTGGCCTCCGATCGCATCACGGCTCAGGGGCACGTGCGCCTGGATATGCGAGATTTCAATATTCGGGTGCCACGGCTGCTGTTCGTTCCCATGAAGAGCGAGGTGTTGGTCGGATTTGAGGTGGTCGCACGTCCTGAGCCCTGACAGTCCCTCAGGAGGGCTCCCAGGGGATCTCGGGCATGTGGTGTTGCTGATTGACCGTCCGTGCCAACACAAAGAGGAGGTCAGACAGGCGGTTCAGGTAGCGGATGATCTCCGGGTTGATCTCCTCGGTATGATGGAGGGTGACGACGCGGCGCTCCGCCCGCCGGCACACCGTCCGGGCAAGATGCAGGGTTGCGCCTGCCTGGGAGCCGCTGGGCAGGATGAAGCGCGTGAGGGGCGGCAATGCCTCTTCAAAGCGGTCGATCCAGTGCTCCAGGCGCGCCGTATGCTCGTCCCGAATGCGGGGGATCTGCTTCGTGGTGGTCGTCACGGTGGGTGGCGTCGCCAGATCTGCCCCCAGGTCGAAGAGCTCCGATTGAATGCGGCGCAGGCAATCCAACACGTCGCCCGCACTGAGCTGTGCGCCGGCGGCCCCCAGATACGCATTCAGCTCATCCACGGTGCCGTAGGCCTCCACACGCCCAGAGTCTTTGGGAACCCGATCGCCCCCAAACAAGCCGGTCTCGCCGCTGTCGCCCGTCTTGGTGTAGATCTTGATGGCCATGGCACGACTCCCCTTCCCTCTCCTCGCGGTCAACGACGTAGGTGAACCTCCACTGTCGATACTGTAGGAAGCTGCTGCAGGGAAGTCAATCGATTTCATGCCACTCTTGCCCGCTATTCAAATTTCCCCCCCATCCCCACCTTCCCCCTGAAAAGCCGCGGGGGCGAGGGAACGACAGAGGGGGAGCAGAGGAGCAGAGGAGCAAGGGAGAGAAAGACGAAAAGAGAGACGGAGAAAGCGTTCTCCTTCTCTCCCCTGCTCCCCTGCCCCCCCTCTTTCATGAAGGGTGGAAGCGTTGTTGCGCGGTCTCACCCGATATGGTAGTCTGTCCTGCAGGTCACCGCGCAGCGCTTGCGTGTCGGTGGGTTCGGGGTCTAACGCCGCATGCGGTACGGCGAGCGTGGGCGCCTGACCGAGGATCGCTCATGGCTGGATGCTTGGACGGCTCCTGCGGTGTCAGCGAGTCAGGCCTTCGATTGGCTGGCACGGGATATGTTACGAACGTGACCACGGGGAACGAGCGACGCGGTTGCCTGGCTGGCGGTTGAGCACGGCGGGCGACGTGATCGCAGGGCGATGAGAAGAGGGGAGAACACATATGCCGTACACTGCAAGGACCTGGGATCTCGACTTGAAAGGATTGAGCAAGGGCCAGCTCGACGTTCACTTCGCCCTCTATCAAGGGTACGTTACGAACACGAATCGGCTCAACGAGACCATTGCGGCAATGGTCAAGGATGGCAAAGGCAATATACCGGATTGTGCGGAGCTCAGACGGCGCCTGGGATTTGAGTATAACGGCATGGTGCTGCATGAGTATTACTTCGATAACCTGGGGGGCATGGCCCCGCCGGCGAAAGACTCGGCCCTTTACCAGAAGCTCGCGAACATCTATGGAAGCTATGAGACCTGGGAGGCCGATTTTAAAAACACCGGCCTGATGCGCGGTATCGGCTGGGCCATCATGTTCCAGGACCCCAGGACGAAAGCTCTCAGCAATCACTGGGTTGCTGACCACGAGGTTGGCAATATCGCAGGATTCGTTCCTATATTGATTATGGATGTGTGGGAACATGCCTACACGGTGGATTTTAAGGCCACGGAGCGGGCGAAGTACATCGATGCGTTCATGGGCAATGTCAACTGGGACGCGGTCGCGAAGCGGTTAACCTAGGTGAGGGACACGCCGATCGCGGCGGCGATGAGCGAAGGTCGGCAGGTGGGCCGGGGGGTGAGCGAGGGTTTGCCCCCCCTCGTCAGGACGCGCACGGAGAGACGAACGAAGCTCACCAGCAGCAGAGGAGGAGACACAGTGTGGCCAATGTGACATTGAAACAATTGCTGGAGGCCGGCACCCATTTTGGACACCAAACGCGGCGCTGGAACCCGCGCATGAAGAAGTATATCTATGGGGCCCGAAACGGGATCTATATCATCGATCTGCAAAAAACCCTGAGACTGTTACGCCAGGCCTGCGAAGTGGTCCGGAAGTTAGCGGCTGAGGGGGGCACCTTCCTCTTCGTCGGCACCAAGCGCCAGGCGCAGGACACGATTACGCAGGAGGCGCACCGCTGTGACGTGTTCTATGTCACGGAGCGGTGGCTCGGGGGCATGCTCACCAACTTTGCCACGATTATGCGTCGTATTCAACGGCTGCAAGAGTTGGAGCGCATGGAGGCGGAGGGGCAGCTGGAGTTGCTTTCGAAGAAAGAAGCCACGCAGTTACGGAAACAGCGTGAAAAACTCGAGCGGTTTCTCACAGGGATCAAAGGGATGGCGCAGTTGCCGGATGCGATCTTCGTGATCGACACGCGGAAGGAGCGAATTGCCTTGCGTGAGGCGAAACGCCTCGGCATCCCGACCATCTCCATTGTGGATACCAATTGTGATCCCAGCGATGTGGACTATGTGATTCCCGGGAACGATGAGGCGATCCGCTCGATCCGCCTGATCACCTCGGCGCTCGCCGATGCGATTATCGAAGGACGGCACGCGTTTGAGCCAGAAATGCGCGGGGAGTCTCGTGAGCGTGAACCCGTGGAGTTCTATGCCCAGGCGCCTCAGGAGGTGGCCAATGCCAGCGAGGCAACCGACTTCGCTTCCACTTCCAGCATCCCACGCGAGGGCTCCGAGCAGCCGGCGTAATATGGGGCCGCCACCAGCACAGCAGGAGCCGGGGCATGAGCAAGCTGCCGTAGCGAGTCAGGCATGGTCCTACCGACGCGGGACCATGTCTGACAGGTTGTGACAACATGTGACCGGACGTGACCGTGTGTGACTCCCACGCATGGGCATCGCTCATACGACCCGCCCTCTCATGCAGCGTGCGGGCTCACGCCTGCGCAGGGACGACCCCTGCGCTATCGGTCTTCCCCAGGAACGCCTGTAACGCCTGGTAGACATCCTCCTTTTGTTTGATGGCCACCGTCACGAAGTGCGGATGGGCGATCGCGCTGAGTTCTTTGTGCAGCGTACTCCACGCGGGATTGAAGGATTGCACCCACCCATAAAAAGTGGCCTCATCGCGATAGCGTATCTCGCCGTACCCGACCATGGCCGCCTGGTCCAGCAACTGGGTGACCAGCTCTTTGCAGCGCGGGTTATCTTCCTCCCAGTTATCGCCGTCGGAGAAGTGGAAGATGTAGTTGTTCCAGCGCGCGCGCGGATGGTGCTGTTGCAGATGCTCCAGCGCCACGCGGTACGCTGAGGAACACATCGTCCCTCCGCTGTTGCTGATCAGGAAGAAGTCCTTCTCGGGGACGATTTGCGCCTCGGTGTCGTGGGCGATGAACACCATCTCGACCGTTTTATATTTGAGCTTGAGGAAACGCACCAACCAGAAGAAAAAGCTCTTGGCGATGTATTTTTTCTCGGTGGTCATGGAGCCGCTGCGGTCCATGAGCAGATAGACGGCGGCGTTGGAGTGATACTCCTCATGCTCGCTCCACACCTTGAACCGGAGATCCTCCTCATCGAACGTGCCGACCTTCGGGTCTTTTTGCGCCGCGTGCCGTTTGAGGTTTTGCATAAGGGTGCGCTTTTTGTCGATGTTGGCCAGCGAGCCTTTGCGGCGCACCTCGTCAAAGGTGTACGTGGTCGTGGTGATCTGCCGCTGCTCTTTATCTTCCAGCCAGGGAAGCGCCAGGTCCTCCACCATCATCCGCGTCAATTCTTCCACGGAAAATTCTGCCTCGTACACCTCATCCCCAGGCTGATCCCCCGCTCGCCCTTGCCCCGCCCGCGGCTCACCGTCCCGTGCGATCACATCCCCGGGCTTGCCCTTCCCTTGCCCGGCGCCGCTGGCGTTCCGTCCGAGGCGAAAGCGGTACTGATCGAGATAGCGGAGGGGAATCTTCACCAATTTCTTGCCGTCCGACGCGATGATGTTCTCCTCCGCGATCAGCTCCTTCAGGTTCTTGCGGATGGCGTCCTTCACGCGCTTGTCGTGCCGGATACTATCCTTGAGCGCACGACGCCTCAGGTCCCACGGGATCTCGGACATCGTTATTTCTCCCGTGCCAGCAAGCTGCTCACGTACTTGAGCAATTCATTGGCACACTCGACGCAGTAGGTTTCCTTGCGGACGAGGGTATCGACGACCTCGTTGATCTTCCGCAGCTGGTCCTGGTCAGGGTTGCGCGTGGACACCGTGAGTTTAATGGTGTCCCGGCGCTCCTCGAAGAGCTGCTTTTCGATGGCCTCTTTCAGCTTGTCGTGCGTGGTATAGTCGAAGCGTTCACCCCGGCGCTGGGACATCGCGACCTTGCGGAAGATCTCGTTGCGGAAGGCGTTCTTGCCGCTTTCCGGCACTTTCACCTTTTCCTCGATGGAGCGCATCAACTTTTCATCGGGCTCCCGCTCTTCCTCGGTGAGGGGGTCGATGATTTTTTTGTCGTCGAGGTAGGCTTCCACATTGTCGAGATAATTGTCGAGCAGCGTCAGTGCCTCCTGCTCGAAGGAGACGAAGAACGCCTTTTGCACATCGTTCCTGGCGATCTCGTCGTATTCGCGGCGGACGTCCGCGATCAGGTTGTCGAAACGCTCGCGATCCTCGCGTTTGAACGTTCCATGGGTGTCGAAGCCGTCCTTGATCGCCCGCAAGATGTCGATGGGATTAATGCATTTGCTGTTGGGTCGGATGAGCGACGACGAGATCCGATTGATCACAAAACGCGGGGAGATCCCGTCCATGCCCTCGCGCTCGGTCTGCGCTTTGATGAGCTTCACATCCTTCTGACGGAAGCCCTCCACCTCCTGCCCATCGTAGAGCCGCATCTTCTTGACCAGGGTCAGGCCGGCCATCTTCGGCTCTTCGAGACGTGAGAGGACGGCGAACATCGCCGCCACTTCGAGCGCGTGGGGCGCGATGTGGATCGTGCCGATATTGGCACGCCGCAGCAGCTTCTCATAGATCTTGACCTCGGCCGAGGCTTTGAGGTTGTAGGGCATCTGAACCATGATCATACGGTCCTGCAAGGCCTCCGATTTTTTATCGGCCAGGAACTCCTTGAACTCCGCTTCGTTGGTGTGCGCGATGACGAACTCATCCGCATAGATCAACGAAAACCGACCAGTCTTGATGTTCTTCTCCTGGGTCAGGGTGAGCAAGATATACAAAAAGCGCTCGTCGGCTTTGAGCATCTCGATGAACTCGATCATACCGCGGTTGGCGATGTTCAATTCGCCATCGAAGCGGTAGGCGCGCGGGTCGGATTCCGAACCGTATTCCCCCACAGTGGCGAGATCGATGCTCCCCACCAACTCGGAGATGTCCTGGCTCTTGGGGTCGGATGGCACGAAAGTGCCGATGCCAACGCGCTCCTTCTCCGAGAAAAAGATCCGCTTCACCGGGACACGGTAAATATCGTTGTCGTACTTCTGGCGCAGATTGAGGGAGCACATGGGGCACAGCTCTCCCTCGATGTAAATTCCGTAGTCGTTGAGGAAGTCCTGGCGCAGTGCATGCGGGATCAAATGCAGGGGGTTTTCGTCCTGTGGACAATCTGCAATAGCGTAGACAGCTCCTTCCTCGGTATGGGTATACTCTTCTAAGCCGCGTTTGAGTAAGATCACCAGCTGGCTCTTGCCAGATGAGGGGGGTCCATAGAGCATGAGGATGCGTTTCCCTACATCCGAACCCATCGCTGCCGCTTTGAGATACTCCACCACTTTCGCGAGCGCGTCATCGATCCCGAAGAGTTCCCGCGCGAAGAAGTTGAACCGCTCGTTTCCCTGCTCATCGACTTCAACACCGCAGGAGCGAACCATGTCGTAAATGCGTGCATGGGCAAGTTGAGCTAGCCCGGGATGCTCGATTACCATGGGGAGATAGTCGCGGAATGTCCCATTCCAAGGACTTACATGGTGTTTCTTGCTGTGTTCGTCGATTTTCCTAAAGATGTCGTCCATCGACTCCCTCCTTGCCCTCTCTCCTGGCTCCTCCGCGATGCGCCGTGAAGGATTTGGCTGATTGGGGGGCGTGCCTTAAGTTGTAAAGGCTTGATTTTACAGCCAATGCGGAGATGTCGGTATCATATACACTGTACGGGCTCCGCCGCACCTTGTCAAGGGAGGTTTTGGCCATGCTCAAGAGCCTCATAGCTACGCCAACGCATTGAAAGATGAGGAATCGGCGTCCCAGGATTGTTCATATCGTCATTGCCTCGGGGGTTGCTTGTATAAACGCCGCTGATGCCGCGCTATACTCTGTTAAAATGCAAAAATTGTACCGGGGTATCCGTCAGGCGAGGGAGAATCTGCTGCCCATGGCCACAGTCCAGCGCTTCGCTCGCAGCAGCGACGCCCACGATGCTTATCGACGTGGGTGGGCCTGGGCGATTGAGACGCCTTTGCAAAGTGGGAACTTGACGGTGCCCCCTGCCCTGCCCATAATGGGGGCATCCCAGGGCTGTGCGTGAGGCCGCGGGCAATCTTTGCCGGGTGTTCAGGGAAGGTAGCGAGGGCGGTCTATGTGGCGTGAGGCGATTGCACACGTGCTCATTTCTGAAGCAGAGCTGCGCGCCCGTGTACAGGCTCTGGGAGAGGCCATTACAGCGGACTACCGGGGACGGCAACCGCTGTTTGTGGTGGTGTTGAAGGGGGCGATGATTTTTTTTGCCGATCTGGTGCGCACCGTCGATCTGCCCCTGATCGTCGATTGTCTCTCGGTGTCGAGTTACGGCGCCGGGTGGGTCTCATCGGGGGTCGTCCATATCCAGAAAGATCTGGACGAGAGCATCGCAGGCAAGGACGTCCTGATCATTGAGGATATCATCGATACCGGACTCACCTTACACCACGTTTTGCCCCACTTGGCCGCGCGGCATCCGGCCGATCTGAAGATTTGTGTGCTCCTGGATAAGCGTGCGCGGCGCCGCGTGGCCCTGCCCATCAAATATCGAGGGTTCGAGCTGCCCGACAGCTTCGTCGTGGGCTATGGGCTCGACTACCAGGGGCAATATCGCAATTTGCCATTTATCGGAGCCCTCCGGCCTGAGCTCTTACGCCGCGAACCCCCCGTTTCTAAAGGGTGAGGAGCCTTGACATGCCGTCAGCCAGCATGCTATAGGGGAGCGGACCGAAGGGCGCATACGCCTTGAGGAGAGGTAGGTTGACCATGCTGTGGGGGAGAGATAACCATGGTCGAATTCGATCGAAGCGTGCTCGGGGTCGAATCATCCCCGATCAGTTATGAGGTTGAAAAGGGTGCCATTCGAAAGTTTGCCGAGGCCATCGGCGACGAAGATCCCATGTATTACGACGAGCAGGCAGCCCAGGCCCTTGGCTTCAAAAGCCTTGTGGCGCCGCCGACGTTTTTGTGTACCTTCCGCGCGCAAGAGCTGCCCGATTTGAAGATCCAGTTCGGGCGTGTGCGTTTGAATGGAGGGAACGAATACGAGTACTTTCAGCCGATCTATGCCGGGGATACCATCAGCGTGACCGCCAAATATGCCGACGTGGCCGAGCGGACGGGCCGCACCGGAAGCATGGTCTTCATCATCACCGAGCTCACCTATCGCAACCAGCGGGGTGAGGTGGTGGCGATCGGGCGCAACACCGGCATCATGCGGGAGTAAACGAGGGGGCAGCGCATGGCGAAACAGCCTGTCTATTATGACGACGTGAACGTAGGGGATCCGGTTCCAACCCTGGAGAAGCGCCCCACCAGGCGACAACTGGTCAAATATGCCGGAGCTTCCGGGGATTATTATGAGATTCATTATGACCATCACTTTGCGGTGAATGCGGGCTTGAAGGATGGCGTGATCGTGCACGGGCTCCTGACGGCGGGGTGGCTGGCGCAGATGTTGACCGATTGGCTCCCCTCACCGACGGCGCTCAAGAAATTCGGTGTAAGCTATCGGGCCATGGCGCGCCCGGGGGATACCATCGCGTGTCAGGGGAAGATCATGCATAAGTATGTCAAGGATGGGGAGCACCTCGTCGATTGCGAGATCTACGCTGAGAACCAGCGGGGCGAAAAATGCGCCGTCGGCACCGCCACGGCTGCGCTGCCGACTCGGTCGTAAGCCAGCGGGGAAGGATCATCCGCATGGCCCATGCCTATACCCCTGGCTTGCGAGTGACAGCCTCCACCGTGGTGCGGCGACGTCGCATCCTGCCCCTCCCTGGTCGGGTCCTGGTGGATGTCGGTGAGCGCGTGCAGGCGTCAACGGTGGTGGCCCGGGCGGAGTTGCCTGGGAAGGTGCACACGGTGAATGCGGTCAACGCCCTGGGCATTGACCCCTCGGAGCTGTCCCATTATCTCCTGAAGCGGGCTGGAGAGCCGATCGAGGCCGGGGAGGCGATCGCCGAGAGCAGGCCGCTGCTCAAGTGGTTTAAGACCAGTGTTCCCTCGCCTGTCCGAGGGACCGTCGAGACGATTTCCGAGGTGACGGGCCAGGTGCTGGTCCGCGAGCTTCCCCAGCCGCTGGAGCTGCTGGCGTACCTGGACGGGACTGTCGTGGAGGTCTTGCCTGGCGAGGGGGTCGTGATCGAGACCACGGGGGCGCTGGTGCAGGGGATCTTCGGGGTCGGTGGAGAGGCCTGGGGGGAGTTGGCGCTGGCGGTGGGCTCGCCTGACGAAGTCCTCTCACCGGAGCGGATCGTGCCATCGCAGCAGGGGCAGATCGTTGTCGGGGGCTCGTTCGCCGACACAGCCGTCTTTGATCGCGCCCGAGCCGTGGGCGTGAAGGGCCTCATCATCGGTGGCATCGACGACGCCGATCTCCGCACCCTGCTGGGCTATGACCTGGGGGTGGCGATCACGGGGACTGAGCGACTGGGCTTCACGCTGATTCTGACCGAAGGATTCGGACGCATCGCCATGGCCCGGCGCACGTTCGAGCTCCTGGCTTCTTACGCTGGCCAGAAGGCCAGCATGAACGGGGCGACGCAGATCCGGGCGGGGGTCTTGCGTCCGGAGATCGTCATCCCCGCCCCATCCGGGCGGGGGAAGGCGGAAGGGGCATCCTCAGCCTGGGAGCGCGGCGGCCTGCAGGTCGGTGACGCCATCCGCCTGATCCGCGAGCCTTACTTCGGCCGCATCGGTCAGGTGACAGCCCTGCCCAACGAGCTGCAAACCGTTGCGACAGGGGCCCGCGTACGGGTGTTGCAGGTGGAGTTCCCCGCTGGGGACTCCGCCGTCGTGCCGCGGGCCAATGTCGAGCTCATCGAGCCTCTATAGTGCTCATGCCTCACCGCCATCCATGCCAGGCCATATTCATCCCTTCCCCCCGCCTGAATCCTCCCCCTCAAGGGGCATTGGCGCCAAGGTAAGAGAATGCTAATGCAAAAATAGCCCTTTGTGATCTCCTCCCCCCTTGAGGGCATAGGCGCCAGGTTAAGGGAATGATGCAGCAAAAACAGGTGTTTATAAGCTCCTCCCCCCTTGAGGGGGAGGATTCAGGTGGGGGGTGGACCCCGGATTTCCCCCCCATCCCCACCTTCCCCCTCCAGGGGGGAAGGGGTTAGGAGAGGCTTCCCCCTCCAGGGGGGAAGGGGTTAGGAGAGGCTTCCTCCCCGCCGGGGGGAAGGAGAATAAAGCCCAATCCAGAAGGCCTTACGGCTTAACTTGGCGCCTATGCCCTCAAGGGGGGAGAGATCAGAAAAGGCTGTCAGTCGGGCGGTATCTCCTTTACTTGCCGCCTATGCCCTCAATGGGCGAAGCGGGTCGGGCCGCAGCTGGAAGTGCACGACCAACGGGCTGGACAGTGTCTTGCCATGCGCACCAGGACTGGGCGCGTCGATGCCTTCGATGTACGCAGGTGTTCTGTTGCCAGAGGTTATCCAGAGTCCCCTCCCCAGAAGGGCCGTCCTGTTGCAGATTCGTGTACCATGAACGCGCCTTTGAAAGGAAGCGAAAAAGTGGGGAGGATCTCTAGCGGTAGAGAGGCTAGACTTCTGGCAGATTACGTTGAAGGTATGTTGCCATCGGCGTCCCTTTTCCTGATGAAAGCCCAATCGAGCAAGGGCGTGTGGCCTATGCTGCCTCCCGATTCGATGCGTTGACCTGCGCAGCTAACGCCGCGCGTCAGGTAGCGTTGATAGGCGCTGGCGACGCTCGGGTCAGAGAACTGTGCGCCATACTCTGCCTCAAGGTG
>Ga0209399_10001678_pt1 | contig 11321 bp, 16 predicted proteins | sample OV2TP3_FD_184130 | JGI IMG/M metagenome (GOLD analysis project Ga0209399, IMG submission 184130) | Hot spring microbial communities from Beatty, Nevada to study Microbial Dark Matter (Phase II) - OV2 TP3 (SPAdes) (version 3) | ecosystem: Environmental > Aquatic > Thermal springs > Hot (42-90C) ... | reverse complement strand
TTCGGGGAATGGCCAACCTGGCCGAAGTACGACGCAGGGTGGGCACCGCGGATCGATTTGGCCGAGAACAAGGATAGCGTGACGATCAAAGCCGAACTGCCCGGTCTGGAGGCCAAAGAGGTGGATGTCTCGATCTTCCGAGACACGCTCACCATCAAGGGCGAGAAAAAGGAGGAGCACGAGGAAAAGGACGAGCACTATCACCTGGTGGAGCGGTCCCACGGTGCGTTTTCGCGGATGGTCCGCCTGCCGACCGCCGTGGATGCCGAGAAGATCAAGGCCACCTTTAAGAACGGGGTCTTGACGGTCACGCTGCCGAAAACGGAGGAAGCGAGGCAGAAGGCGATCTCCGTCTCCGCTGAATAAGCGCGACCTTCCACCCTGGGCGCACCGCGGGCATGACAGACGCGGTGCGCCGCCAGCCTGCGGTGTTCACGCCACGCCCCCCATTGACCTGGTCTCACACCGCTCATCAAAGGGATGCCAGGGTGTGCTGCCCGGTCCCGCATATCTTCCTCCAGCTCATCCAGTTCGATCCCCTGGATCCGAATCGGATCATCCCGGACCTGGCTGAGCGGTGGGAGATGGCGCCAGACGGCAAAAGCTATACGCTCTTCCTGCACAAAGGGGTGAATTTTCACGACGGGAAAGTGTGCACCAGAGCCTCGCGCCAAATTTCTGAGCGAGGCCGTAGGCATAGTCAACCGCCTGTTTTGCGAGCTCCGAGAAGTCCGTCGGAGCCAGGATATGGCGGATTTCCATGGATAGCCTCCTCTCCCTGCACGTCACAGAAGATCGCCCTTGAGGCGGCACCCTCGAGCCCTCGGCTCAGCGACCAGGCCCTCCCCTGAACCTCGACCGCTACCTGCGTCCTCCGGGCCTCCTGCGAAACACCTGGCCTTGAGCGCGCATGGCCTACCCTCCAGAATCCTGAGGCATATGGCTCACCCCTATCGTCGGCTTACGCAAGGAGTATGCCTGGCAATTCGTGGCAAGGGATCCGGGAGGAGACGAGCGCAGCGTACGACTCCCGAGAGTGGGCCCCCAATCTGGGGCTGTCATGGGTCAGCCCAGTAAGCGGTGGTATTCCCTGGTGATGAGCCCATAACACTCACACACGATCTCCTCGAGACCGGACCGATCCAAGATCGTGAGCGTGCCTCGTCGATAGCGGATGAACCCTGCCTGCTGAAACGCGCGGCATACCTGATTGATTGTGCCACGGCGCACCCCCTGCGCCCGGGCGAAGAGCGCTTGAGTGAGGATAAAGGGCCGGGACCCGACGCGATCGTTGATCATGAGGAGGCAACGTTGCAAGCAACCGGTTGCCCCTGGGTTGGGGGGAGGCAGGGGCGGCAGACATGCTGGGCCTCCTTCAGTTGTGGGCCTAGCAACCGGGCCGTGTAGAATGCGACGCAGGACCATTGGGCCTTGATCACCGAGGCAGACACCTCCGCGCTCTGCAGTGCTTACCCCACAGGGATACATGACAGGCAACAGGAGGTATATCAAGGGAACTATGTACTCTATCGGACATATCGGCTATACTCGTGCCGGATCTCGCCGCTTGCCGCAGCCAGGCGTTTTCGCGGCCCCTCTCACGCCGGGGACCTGCGGGGTGCCAAACCAAGAGCGGCGGGATGACATCCCCCCTGCACTTCCATCTGCTCCTCGTCGAGGGGCTCGACGCGTACGCCCGTGCTGATGGGCTGGCCACGCGCCTCACTGGTTTGGCGCAGGCCCTGACCGACGGCTGATACAATCCGATTGATCATCCCACAGATGAGGGGAAGGGCAGATGTCCAACGGAGACCAGCTGAAACCGATCGAGATCTTGATGATTGAGGATAGTCCCACCGACGTGTTGATCACCCAGGAGGCGCTCGAGCAGGCCAAGGTGCGCAACCGGCTGCATATCGTCGAAGACGGGGTCGAGGCGATGGCCTTCCTGCGCCACGAGGGGCGGTATGCCCAGGCTCCCCGCCCTGACCTGATCCTGCTCGATCTGAACCTGCCCAGGAAAGATGGGCGGGAGGTGCTCGCGGACATCAAGGCCGATGATCACTTGGGAACCATCCCGGTGGTCGTGCTGACCGTCTCGAGATCGGAAGAGGATGTCCTCAGAGCCTACGGCCTGCACGCCAATTGTTACATCACCAAGCCGGTGGATTTTACGCGCCTTATCGAGGTCGTGCAGGCCATCGAGCACTTCTGGTTCAGCGTCGTCACGCTGCCGCGGCGGTGAGGGGCGCCGTATTGGTTCCATAGCGAAAAATTCAGCTCTGCACGGCCTTCGCGTACATCTCGCGCAATGACCCAGCGGCGCAATGCGACTATACCAGGGCCAGATGGTCTCGTGCGCCGGAGTGCAGGGAAGAGGGGTCACTCCGGGTCCTCTGCAGCCCGGCCATGCGCCTGCACGCTTCCGACCATTGCATACTTCTCCATGGAAGTGGCTCTGGAGAGCCACTTCCCCACCTCTTTCACGACCCCGAGCGGCTGCGCCACATCGAGCAGTCGGACTTCACGCCCCGGGATGACCGCACCTGTCGGGAACTCCTTGCGATCTAGCCGGGCTTCCAGGCGCCCCATGGGTTCTTCTCCGCCCCACGTCCGCGAGGAACTTTCCAGGTATGAAGCGAAAGTCAGGTAGTCGAGGCTGGTGACCTGGAGACGATATTCCACTGCCCGGGCAGGTAACGCCACACCCCAAAGACAGGCAAAGATTGCTCCGATCAGTAACCGGTGGCTCATCTGCTACCAAAGTCTTGCGCCGCAGTGCTCCCGCTAGAGCCGCAGGCTTAGCGGGGGGTGAAGCGGTGCCGAGGGCAACGCCCTCGGTGTCTCTCACTCGGCGCCTTGTTGTTGCTCGATGTATTGCCGAAGGACGGAGAGCGGAGCTCCGCCACAACTGATGATGCAATAGCTCCGACTCCAGAAGACCGGCTGGCGGTACCAGCGAGCCAGCTCTCGGCCAAAGTCCTTGCGAATGAGGCGGGATGACACCGTCTTCACATTGTTGACGAAGATGGAGAGTTGCACGGTCGGACTGAGGGAAATGAGCAGATGCACATGATCGGCTTCGCCGTTGCATTCGATCAGCTCGCCGCCCCATTTGGCGGTGGTGGCCGCGAGAATCTCTTTCAGGCGTGCAAGCAGAGGTGCCGTGATGCACTTGCGCCGGTACTTGGTGACGAGAACCAAGTGATACTGAAGATTGTAGACGCAGTGATAGAGCGTTTTTAGCTCTTGACGTGGGCTCATGAACTAAAGTATACTCCAGGGTATGAACCTCGTCAATCGTAACGTGACCTATAGGATGTATCCCACACCCACACAAGCCAAGGCTTTTGAATCGTTGTTGCGCCTGCATCAGCGGTTGTATAACGCCGCCCTGGAGCAGCGCAAGACCGCCTATCGCCGTCAGCGGGCGTCCGTTGGGTATGCGGAGCAATGCCGCGACCTGACTGCCTTGCGCGCCGCTGACCCGGAGTATGCGGCCCTGAATGCCCAGTCGGCGCAAGTGACGCTGAAGCGTGTCGATCTGGCCTTCAAAGCCTTCTTCCGCCGGGCGCAGGCCGGGAACGGCAAAGCTGGCTCTCCCCGGTACAAGTCGCTGCACCGTTTCTCGGGGTGGGGATATAAGACCCATGGTGATGGCTGGCGTCTGCTCCCAGGCGAGCGCATGCAGCACGGCCGGTTGCGCCTGTCGGGCGTCGGCGCGGTGCAGATTCGAGGCAAGGCCAGGACTATCGGCGAGCCGAAGACCTGTGAGATTCAGCACAAGGCTGGTCAGTGGTACGCCTCGATCACGATTGAGTGCTCTCCGCAACGCCCGTCTGGGCCGATGGCCGCTGGGATGGACTGGGGCGTGGAGACCTTCGCGACCCTGGCCCTGTCGGACGGCACGATGAAGCATATCGAGAATCCCCGCCATACCCGCCGTGGACTGAAACAGCTCCGCGCGGCACAACGCGAACTGGCCAAGAAGCGCCGTGGGTCGAAGAACCGGGAGAAAGCGAGAGCCCATGTGGCTCGCCTGCACCAGAAAACCGCGAACCAGCGTCTGGATTTCTTGCATCAAACGTCGGCTAGGCTGATCGCGGTCCTCGCCGTCCTCGTAACGGAAGCGCTGGGCATCAAGGCCATGACGGCTAACGGTGGCACGCGCAAGCGCGGCTTGAACCGGGAAATCTTGAGCACCGCCCCAGGACTGTTTCTCCAGATGTTGCGATACAAGGCGGAAGAAGCCGGATCGTGGTATCTGGAGGCTCCGACAAGACGACTGAAACCTTCGCAGACCTGCCATCGCTGCGGCCGACAGCGGAAGAAAACGCTGGGGGAACGGTGGCATACCTGCCCCTGCGGGATGGTCTGTCCTCGGGACGATAACAGCGCGTTGGTGCTCTTGCATCATGCCCTCACCAGTCAGGAACTGGCTGGGTGTGGAGAAGTCGCCCAAGCGGCTTCGGTGAAGCACGAAACTCCACCCACAGCGTCAGCTTGGGTGGAGTAGTTCATTCCTTCTCCGTGCTTTCCGCTGGCGGTCGATGGCTCCAACGGCTGTTTCCCCCTGGCAACCTCTAGCGGCAAGAAGAGTGCCAACTGCGGCGGGTGCGTGTAATCAGGAAGGGGTACCCGAACGTGCCGCAGGACCAGGAGGGCGTCCGACGTCGGTGGGTTTGGCATCCATTTTGCTCTCTCTGCAGGAAAGCTGGCAGGGGAGAAGCATGACGCCTGTCAACCGAACGGTAGGCGTACCCTCTCTCTGGGCAGCCAGAGGCTTCGTGCCGGGATATCGCCACGGGCCCTCAGGAGGTCGCCTATGCCACCAAGCCCTCGAGCGAACAGGAAGGTCCGAAGCTCCCGCCACCTGATCAGCTCCCCCCAGTGGCCTGGGCGGCGCTGGCACCCTCTTCCACCGGTTCTGGACGCGCTACCTGGAGCACAGCGGGAACCGGGAGCTCCTGGACAAGGAGAGCGAGCATGTCTACTTCAGGCCAGATAGCTCCGATCCAAGGCTGGGACCCGCAGTACCCGCTGCAAGCGTTGCTCCTCGCGATGGTCCAGCCCCTGGTTGATAATCCCCGCCAGGTGAGCGTCAGCGCGACTGAGGGTGAACACACCATCATTCTCACTGTCACGGTGGCCCCTATGGATGTGGGCAAGGTGATCGGCAAGCAGGGACGGATTGCTGACGCGTTGCGGACCATCCTGGGTGCTGCGGCTGGCAAACACGGGAAGCGAGCCCTGCTGGAGATTCTTACGTAGCCCACCGGCGGTGCCCACTGCAGGTGAGAAGCCTGCGGCGGTGTGTGACCTGGTATCTCCGCCAAAACTGCGTACAATAAAAATAGCCCTGGGAGTTGCCAGCCTTTCCGGGTCAGACGAGCACCCCCCGGCATCCGACGGTTAGCAGGCTGGCAAAACGGTGGAAGCGCCGCTCTTCCCAGAAGTTAGCCTGTAGAATCCCAAAGAGTGCTCAAACGATCAAGGAAGCTGTGTGGTTCCCGAAAGCGCGTATCATACCAAATCCATAGAAGGGGGGGGTTGCATCACCGCGATGAACGGCGAGCAGCGTGATGACACGTGCGCCAACCTGCCGGTTGATGGGTGCTCTAGGGTTTCGGGAGCAACAGCTGGCATTGGAGAGCCATGAAAGCTATCTTGGTCAGCCTCGTGTGCAGCAGAGGTGCCGGGTACCTATCAGCGGTACTGGGCATCGCCGCCATGATCGCCGTCGGCGCGCCGTTCCACGGCCAGCTCGATGACACCATCATGGCGTTGGCGTTGCTCCTGGTGGTGCTCGGCATTGCGACCCTCTGGGGGAGAGGGCCGGGCATGGTGGCTGCGGTGCTCGGCATGTTGGGTTACCACGTCTTCCTCTTGCCAGCTTTTCCCACTATTTACGGCATGTACCGCTTCACCATCGCCCATCCCCGAAATTGGATCGCACTCGCTGCCTTTCTCATCACGGCATTGACTGTCGGGCATCTTTCGGTCACCGCAAAACGGCGCGCTGCAGAGGTGGAGGCCGGGAGGAAGCTAGCGAGGTGGGCGAGCGCCTACAACCGGAGCCTGATCGAGGCCAGTCTCGACCCGCTCGTGACCATCGGTCCTGACGGCAAGATTGATGACGTGAACGCCGCCACGGAAACGGTGACCGGTCATACACGAGTGGAGCTCGTCGGCACGGACTTCTCGGACTATTTCACCGACCCCGAGCAGGCCCGAGGAGGTTGGCGAGCCATGCTGAAAGCCCGCGGCCGAGGCCAAAGACCTTCTCCGCGATCAGGCGGTCTCCCCTCCACTCATGCACTAGGTCGACGCGCGCCCCACGTCCGTGCCCCAGGGTGGTGAGATACTTGAGCGTGAGGCGGATGGGGCCGTGCTCCGTCTCGGCCTGGACGGCCCGGCACAGACGGGCCTGGGCCACCCCCGGGACTTTGGCGGCGAGCATTCCGGGGGCTCCCGGGCATCCCTTCAGCCCAACTGATCCAGGTAGGGGCGGCGCCAGTCGCGGGCCGGCACCAGCGTCTCCTTCATCGCCCGCGGGCTGAGCCAGCGCAGCACGTTGAGCCAGGAGCCGGCCTTGTCATTCGTCCCCGAGTGCCGTGCGCCTCCAAACGGCTGCCGCCCCACCACCGCCCCCGTCGGCTTGTCGTTGATGTAGAAGTTGCCCGCGGCATAGCGCAGGGTCGATTCCGCCTGAGCGATCGCCGCGCGATCCCGTGCGAAGATCGCGCCGGTGAGCCCGTACGCCGTCGAGGTGTCGCAGAGCCTGAGCACCTTTGCGTATGCCTCATCCGGGTAGACGTACACCGTGAGCACCGGTCCGAAGATCTCCTCCGTCATCAGCCGGCCGTGCGGGTCTTTGGTCAGCACCAGCGTGGGCGCGACGAACCAGCCCTCCTGCTGGTTATACTCGCCCCCGGAGAGGATCTCGTAGGTCTCCGGATGCTGCCTGGCATACTCGATGTAGCTCACGACCTTGTGGAAGGCTTCCTCGTTGATGAGCGCCCCCATCGCGACGCTCAGATCCTCCACCGCCCCCCGCGTGAGCTGGGGCAGCTCCGCCTGCAGGCGTGCCTTGAGGGGCTCCCACACGCTGGCCGAGACATACAGCCGCGAGGCCGCGGAGCACTTCTGGCCCTGATACTCATAGGCGCCGCGGATGACGTTCGCCGCCACGCCCTCGACGTCCGCCGAGGGATGCACGAGGATGAAGTCCTTGCCGCCGGTTTCCCCCACGATGCGAGGAAAGTTCTGGTAGACGGGCAGGCGCTCGCCGATGCGCTGCCAAAGGTGCACCAGGGTCTCATAGCTCCCGGTGAAGTGTAGACCGGCGAGCGCGGAATGGCCGAGCACGGCGTCGCTGTAGCGGCTGGCGAAGGGGACGAAATTGATGACTCCTTTTGGCAGGCCCGCCTCCTGCAGGACTTGCATGATCCGGTAGTTAGCCAGGAGCACGCTGCGGGCGGGCTTCCACAAAACCACGTTCCCCACCAGAGCAGGCGCGGTGGCCAGGTTGCCGCCGATGGAGTAGAAGTTAAAGGGGGAGATCGCCAGGACAAACCCCTCCAGCGGGCGCCAGTCGAAGCGATTCAGCTCCCCCGGCGCCTGGTCGGGCTGCTGGCTGTACAGCCACTGCAGGTCATACGCGTTCAAGCGCCAGAAATCGACCAGTTCGGCCAGGTCGATCTCGGCCTCGAAGGGGGTCTTGGACTGGTTCACCATGATGGCTGCGATGTGCTCGAGGCGATGGGGCCCGGCCAGGAGATCCGCCGCCCGCAAGAAGATGGCCGCGCGCTGGTAGCCATCCAGGGCCGCCCAGGCCGTCTGGGCCTCCTGAGCGGCGTTGATCGCCCAGATGAGCTCCTTGTCGGTCGCCAGATGCGCTCGGGCCAGGACCCGCTGGCGGGCATGCGGGCAGCGCACCTCGAAGACATCCCCGGTCTCGACCGGCCTGCCGTCGATGATGAGCGGGATGTCCTCGGTGTGGCAGGTGAGGCGCTCTAACTGCTCGAGAAGCTGCCCACGCTCCCGTGTTCCGGGGGCATAGCTGAAGATTCGATCCGCCTCGTTCTCGGGCTTCTGCAGCGTGACGTAGGATTCCATATCCCTTCCTCCATTCTTCTACCTGGCGAGCTCCGCCTGGAACCGGACCTCCTCGGCCACCCACCGCAGCACATCCAGCGACGTGATGATACCCTGCAGCTGCTGGTCGGCATCGACCACGATGAGGCGATGCACCCCGGATTGCACCATCCGGGCCGCGACCTCTGGGATGGGTGTGTCCTCCTCGACCGTGATCAGGATCGACGTCATCACATCCTGCACCGCATCGGGGCGGAGCTCTTCGACGGAAAAGCCCCTGTGGGCCGCGAGGGCGTGATTGAACGGGCGACGGTAGAACGAGGGCTCAGGCGTGAGCTCCTGTTCCTCCGCCAGCTCATAGGCCACCAGGTCGGTCTGGGAGATCACGCCCACCAGGTGGCCCAACTCATCCAGGACCGGGGCGCCGCTAATTCCTTCCTGTGCGAACAGGGTGGCCACGTCCCTGAGGCTCATGGTGCTGACCACCGGGATGACCCGAGCCTGCATGATGTCCTTCGCCACGCGTTTCATCGCCTTTCCCTCCTCCTGTGAACCTGGCGTGCTGCTGCCAATGTCTGCCTGCATGTGAGATGACACAGCCAGTAGACCTGCGCGATGGGACATTCCAACTCCCGCATGTCAGAGCAAGGGGCATGCCAGCCATGGGCTCGGGCAGCCGTCATCCGTGGGCTTGATCAGAGAACAGAGGAGCAAGGGAGGATCGTCCGTCTTCCGTAGGCCGCAGCCCGTGGGAGTGTCCGACCATTGTTTTGCTGAGTTGTGCGATATCGCGCTCCATCTCCTCACGGAGGGCGGCGACCCGTTGGAGGACGGCCTGGATGGCCTGGCTGAGCACCTGCTGCTTGTGCTGGAACTCCGCTCGGGTCTGGGGGTCCATGGCGGCGAACTGCTCGGGGTCCAGGGGTTTGCCCTGGAAGAAGGCCGTGACGAAGAAGCCCCTGCGAGAGTGCTTGAGCTGGAACCCGGCCGCCTTCGCCTGCAGCCTGAGTTCGCGCATGAGCTTCTTCTCGTCTGGTCGGGCCTGACCGTGATGGCGGGGTGTTGGCAAAACTCCTGTAAGGCCATGACACACCTCCTTTGACGGAACCAGTACTCGCAGGGTGTGGTAGCCCCCTGTCTCAGCTAGTGCTGGAGCAATTGCCATGCCAGCGGCGCACGGGACCGGGTGGCGACTCCTTTGGCATCCGCCTTGCTTCCTGCAACCCACTGACGAACAGGCTGGCCCGTGCGGGTCTGGGCCCGCCGACAGGGACGGACCGGTATCCCCCGGTGCGGATTGGGTCGAGACACAGCACTACTTGGAAGCAGGGTTGGGAGCGGAGCGAGGCCTATGGCCACCGCTCCCACATGTGCGATCTCGCACGGCGAGATCGGAAAGGAGGATCGCTCATGGCTGGACACTACGTGCGGACACTTATGCTCGTCGGCTCCTTCATCGCTTCGATCGGCTTAGTGGGGGCGCCTTTAGGTACGGCGCTGGCCGGGGCTGGCAGTCGTGCTAGGAAAACCACAGCACCCCTGGCTCAGGGCTCGCGGCTGGCAACGCCGTTGGCCCCGGTCACCGCGGATGCCCCTGCCGCGCAGCCCATGCCGACACAGCCGCCCCAGACACTGGACGAGTACGTCGTATGGGTACATGACAGGCTGCAACACGAAGCCGCCCGGAGTCAGCAGCCTGGCACCGCCGCCCTCCAGCTTACGATCGGGAAAGATGGATCTGTGCGCCGCACCGAGATCGTGCGGTTGGAGGGACCGGCCAGCCTGCGTGAGGAGATGATGACCGTCGTGAGACAAATTGGAACGTTTCCACCCCTGCCATCGGATACGAATGCCGATGTCCTGGTGGTAAGCACGGTGGTGGCCTTCGGGTATCCCAGCGCCGACCTGTTGGATCCCTTTGGCCAGGGCCGCCGGGGTAGATGATGAGCAGGGGAAGAAGACATGGAAGAAACCATCACCTGGCCCCCTGCCCAGCATTGACGCTGCAACCATAAGGAGTAGCGAGAGCAACGCTGGCGCTTTGGCGCCAGAAAACGGTATGCCGGAGGCAGGGGGGTGCCATGTCGGTCCCCTGCCCAGGCTGCCAAAAGGATCGATAACGGTAGGGAAACAGGTACGGGAGGAAGACCATGCTGCTCAATGAGGTCCTTACCCGCGATGTGGTGGTTGTCGCCCCCGGCGCGACGTTACAAGAGGCGGCCAGGAAGATGAGAGAGCAAAACGTCGGGGCAATAGTAGTCTGCGACGGGGACAGATTGGTTGGCCTGCTCACCGAACGCGATATAGTGGTTCGGACAATGGCCGACGGATGGGATCCGATGGCCACGAAGGTCCGCGATGTCATGACGCCACAGATCATCTCCTGCTGCGAGCATCAATACATTCGCGATCACGCAGGAAAGCGCCACGAGGTCACCAGTATCGCACCCGGCCCACATCTACGTGCACGAAATTGGTGCTCGGGTAGTAGCCCACTCCGCCGCCCTGTAACTTCAGCGCCACACGCCGCACCAGGGAGAGGTCGCGTCCAGGCACGCGGATGTCGGCGGCTTTGCCATCCATGTGCAGACTGTGCGCAGCTACGCCGTCGCTCAGACGGTGCAGAGAGGCGTTGGTGGCCGGTGACCGATACCCTGAGATGATGTGGAAGGGTTGAGCGGTCTCAAGCGCTGCGGCGATGGCGCAGGCGAACAGCAGCACCAGGATGGCGAAAATAGATGTATGCGTCATGCGCATGCGTGTTCTCCTTGATTGTTCATGGACCCCGCCAGACCGTTCTAATCGAGATCCTGAGCGATCGTCCATGAGCCTGGTCGTCACGCCGTCTCCTGATGAGGCAATAACCATGCCAGGGGCGGCCGCATCCACCGCTCGAGCCGATCCCTCGTGTTTCTCTTTGAGCAATATTGTCCCCTGCTGAGGGGGACGGCACTCTTTTTGCTCTTACCCAAGAGCAGCAATCATGTCCCGGGGTAGTAGCCAGGAGCAGCCATGGGTACCTCCGCCGATCAGAACCCCCAAGCCGGTGGCGAATAACAGCCGCAGTCGGGGGAAAGGAGAGGGGCCATGAAGTTCGGGGGGATGCCCCACGCGAAGGTGCTCAAGTCCATGGAGCTGCTCGCCGGATCGCCCACGCCGGAGGTGGAGTATTCCCTCGGCTACTTCTAGTGGGCGAGCGATCGGTGCGATCGCCGCAAGCATGC
>Ga0209399_10001675_pt1 | contig 11325 bp, 7 predicted proteins | sample OV2TP3_FD_184130 | JGI IMG/M metagenome (GOLD analysis project Ga0209399, IMG submission 184130) | Hot spring microbial communities from Beatty, Nevada to study Microbial Dark Matter (Phase II) - OV2 TP3 (SPAdes) (version 3) | ecosystem: Environmental > Aquatic > Thermal springs > Hot (42-90C) ... | reverse complement strand
AAATCGATCAAGACGTCGGGCCACGTGCCCCAACTCCAGGACAGCATCGTCACCGCGACGAGGCCAATGACACTCAGACACACGACGGGCGACTGCATCACACGACCAAGGCCTACCCGTTTGATCGAGCGATTCGATACCGCTATGTCTTGGTTGACAGTCACGGCGTCATGGGGAGGCATGGGGTGGCTCCACGTCGGTCTCGCGGGATGCTGGCGAGCCGCCAGAATGGGAGTCCCCCAGGCGGGTGAGCTGGGCGTTGACTTTCGCTGTCCACTCGATCTCATCAGCCGACAGCTTGTAGTCGCGCAGGTAGGTCAACGCCTGCTTGGCGGTGTTGGTTCGCCCGGTCATGAGGGCTGAAGAGCCGAGGTAATACAGATCCTCAACCGTGGTCTTGGCTGAAAAGACGTTGATGGAGCGATGCAAGGCCTTGTAGGCCCGCTCATACTGGCGCTGCTCGAAGTACGCCCGACCGAGGTCCCTGGAGAGGCGCGCTTGCTCCGGTGGACCTGCTCGTTCGATCGCCGCCAGATACGCCGCGATCGCCCGATCGAACCGCTTCAACCCCATGAAGGCGTCGCCCTGGAGCCGGTATCCGACCGGCGATTCGGGAAACTGTCTGAGGATCGCCTGCGCGTGTGGCAGGATGCGGTCATAGGCGCGGTCCTGTTTCAGGACCAGCCCGACAAAGTGGTTGAGGCTTCTTGCGTCAGGGTAGAGCTCGAGCAAGCGACGCGCTTCCCCCATGCGCGGGACGCGATCTTCCTCGTTCTCCAGGATGGCGTCGAGCGGTTGCTCAAAGAGCGCAAAGGGATCAAGGGCCTTCAGCTCATAGCGCCGGGCGAGCGCAGGATGATGATCGTCATTGAGATAGAGGACCTCCACGTCGTCAAAAAAGACCAGGACGTACTGGGGAAACGACTTGATCAACTTGGGAAACTCCCTGGAGGTGTTCGGAACCACAATGAACGAGGGGCTGTATCGCGAGAGGACCTTGCGTAAGACCGTCTCGTCAGCGAACATCTGTTGGGCCAGATACGCGTCTTCGTCCGTAAACAGAAACGGAACTTCCATGTCCATGAAGATCCGATAGGTCGGATAGAGCATCCACTGGAGGTAGCCCCCGTTGTTTGGGTGATTCAGCACCGTCCCCCCCACGTTGAGGGAATGCAAAAACGTCACCACGCCCTGCGGCAGATCGCGGTGCGAGAACGGGTACCGTGGTCGATTGCTGAAGACCCCCACCACCAACATCGTCGGGATGAAGAGGGTCAGAAACAGGCTGGCCAGATAGACGGGTCGCGCGATTTTTCCAGCGAGCAGTCCTGCCGGAAATGGCGGATTGGCCTTGAGCAGCGGAAGGCTCAGGAGCAGACACTCGTTCATGAAGCGCAGCCCCTTGGCCAACAGCCCGATCCCTGCAAGACAGAGGATCCAATGGCTGATCCGAAAGGACCGATGGCTCAACGAGGCGAGCCCGCTCAGACCAGTGATCAGGAGAAAGAGGTTGAACAGGGTGTGCAACGACGGCGTCATCATCGACAGGTTGGCGGAGAGGAGATCCTGGGGATTCAGTGGGGCGAGTTCTTGGATGTAGGCTGAGGCGGACGCCGTTGAGATCCACGGCCGGCTCAGCAAACGCCCGCCGTGCGGTGTCAAGAAGACGGCGAGCATGGACACCGCCACTGGCACCAGAAACGAGGGGCCCGCGCGAGCGGACGATCCGCCGTTGACACGGGTCAGGAACGCCTCCAAGAGATAGGCCCCAGTGATCAAGAGCAACACGGGGTAGGCAATCCCATGGAGGTTACACCAGAGCACCGCCAATCCTGGGAGGATGATCGCGCGGCGCGGTTTGAATTCCAGGATGTACAAGAAGCTGATGATGAAGAACAACGTCACCATGTGCGGCCTCACGAGGAGATACCGCGGCAGGAGGACGGCCCCGCACGCAATCAGGATGAACGCCCACCAGGCCATCAATGGCTGGCGCGTCTGGTGACCGACGAGATATCGGAAGATCACGGCCAGGGTCGCCACGTAGCACAACGTCCTGAAGATCACCAACCCCCCATATCCCAGCCAGGAGTGGACCAGGGACACGACAGCCTGAAACAGCCAGTAGTAATCCACCCACGTTCGCGGCGGTGAGATGAACGAGAAGAAACTCTGTGTGGGAATGGCGTGATGCGTGAAGAGATACCGGCCGCCGGTCAGGTGATACCACAAATCCGTGTCACCGGCTGTGATGGGCCACCGGATGAGCGAGCAGAAACCCATCCCCCCAAGCACCAGGAGATAGAACAGCGGGAGGCTCGGCAGCCGGCGCAAGAACCCGCCCGGAGGAGGCGGCTGTGGGGCGATGGCCGTGGGGCGAAACGGCCCCGCGGCCTGCTGGGTAATCGCGAGCGACGTTCCGACCTGAATCGCGGCTCTGGAGATCGTGCCGGCTGGAAGCTCAACAACGGTATCTGCGCCTTTGGCCCAGGCGAGGCGAAAGGGGTTCAGATGCCGGATCGCCTTGATCGCCACGCCCTGCTTCAGGAAGAGCACGTCGATGGGAAACCGCATCCCGCACGTATGGATGGCGCTGCAGCGGGGCAACACGAGCGCTTCGCCCTCCTGGAGCGAGGCGCGGGTGAGGAGCCCCGCCAGCCGCTTCAGCATTCCCTGGGCCAGCTCCGCGCGATCCGCCAGCACGCGCCGGCTCGTCACATTCGTGACGCGCACCAGAGACATTACGCCGGGGACGTCACGGGGTTTTGCGCGTCCTCGAGAACAATCCCCCTGGCCCTGAACTCCTCAAGGAACGAGGAGGAGGCCCCGGTCGGGACAAACGCTCCTCGGACCTCGCCCCCCGGCCCCACCCCGAGCTGCCGGAAGACAAAGAGATCCTGAAAGGTGACGCCCGCCTGCGCATCGAGACCGGTGATCTCCGTGATGCACGTGATCTTCCGCGAGCCGTCGGAGAGCCGGGCGGTGTGCACGATGAGGGCGATCGCCGAGGCGATCTGCTCACGGACCGCCCGGATGGGCAGGTCGACGTTGCTCATGAGCACCAGCGAGTCGAGGCGCGCGATGACGTCCTGCGGGGAGTTCGCATGGAGGGTCGTCAACGAGCCGTCGTGCCCGGTGTTCATGGCCTGGAGCATGTCGAGGGTCTCATCCCCCCGGCACTCCCCGATGATGATGCGATCCGGGCGCATCCGCAGGACATTGCGGAACAGCTGATGGATGGTGACCTGTCCCCGGCCTTCGATGTTGGGTGGGCGGGCCTCCAGGGGCACCCAGTGCCGCTGGCGCAGTTGCAGCTCGGCGGCATCCTCGATCGTGATGATCCGCTCGTCGTCAGGGATGGAGGCGGACAGGACGTTCAGCAGGGTCGTCTTCCCTGACCCGGTCCCCCCGGAGACGATCAGGTTCTTCCGGGCCGTCACGCAGGCCCGCAAGAAGGAGGCCATCTGGGGCGTCAGGGTGCCGAACCGGATCAGATCCTCCATCGTGTAGCGCTGCCGGCTGAACTTGCGGATGGAGAGCGTGGGGCCGCAGATCGACAGGGGCGGGATGATCGCGTTGACCCGCGACCCGTCCGGCAGGCGGGCGTCGACCATCGGGTTCGACTCGTCGATGCGCCGGCCCAGCGGCGCGATGATGCGTTCGATGACGGTCAACACCTGCTCGTCCGACCGGAAGGTCTTGTCGGTGAGAAAGAGCTTCCCGCGCCGTTCCACGTAGATGGCGTCTGGGCCGTTCACCAGGATATCGGAGATCTCGGGCGAGGCGACGAGGTCTTCCAGTGGTCCCAGCCCCATGACTTCATCCATCAGCTCCTTGACCAGCCGGGCTCTCGCCTCAGCCTCGACGAGGAAGCCCTGCTCCTTGGCCATCAAATCCAGGATGACCCGCTCGATCTTCCGCTTGAGCTCCTCGGCTTTCACGGGATCATCCATCGCCTGCCGGTCGAGCCGCTTCAGATCCAGCTCCTGCACCAGCTGCGTGTGCAGCGTCTGCTTGAGGGCCAGCATGGGATCGGCGACCGCGGCAGGCGGCGGGGGCGCTGCGCGGGATCCCGATCCCGGCCACGGAACGGCGCTCGAAAGGGGCAGCCGGCTCCGGTCAATCGTCACATGCTCCACGAAGATCCCGGAGTCCTGGGCGATCGATCGGGCGCACGCCTTCACCAGGGCCGTGATCCTGGCCTTCGGCTCCGCCAGCACAAAAGGGAGCCCCTGGTTGATGGAGAGGCTGACCGTCCTGCCGTCCGAGGGGATTTCGGCGAGGATCTCCACCGGCAGCGTGGCCCTGACCTCCGCCGACCTGAAGCTCCCGCGGCTCTCCGCGCGATTGAGCATCACCTTGATCATCCGCAGCGGAAACTGGGCCGACTCGAACTGCTGCAGCACGTGCGTGGCGTGGCGAATGGCCGGGAGGTCCGGCGTGAGCACCATGAGGATCAGGTGCGAACGCTCAAAGGCCGCGAGCGACAGCGTGGTCAGCGCCGATCCGGCATCGACGAAGACGTGCTCGAACGATCCGCACAGATCACAGAGGAGCGATGGCAGCGACTCGGGACTCGGCTGCGCATCCACCCAGTGGACGCCGCAGCTCCCCAGCATGAGCTTGGCGTCCATGTGGACAGGGGCGAGCTCCAGGAGGGCGACCTTGCAGTGGAAGTGGTGGTGGAGCGAGGCCGCCAGGTTGGTCGCCAGCACGGTCTTGCCCACCCCGCCTTTGGTGCTGAAGACCGACAGGACGTGACCGGCGCGCCTCATGGACGAAAGTGGACGGGGAGCTCCAGCCAGAGATCCGGCTGGGCCAACTCCGGCGGGAAGGGGGGGTAGGGGGATTGGCTTTCGGCGGCGCGGAGCGCTTCCTGATCGAAGGCCTCGATCCCTGACGACTCCACCACCACGGCGCCTGCGACGGTGCCGTCCTGGAACAGGTGGAGCCTGAGCTTCACCTGCCCGGCGACGCCGCCGGCCCCTTCGCGTTCCGGGTAGCGGAGCGACTGGGCGATGCGGTCTTGCACCTGCATCGCATACCGCAGGGTGGGCGGCGCTGTTGGGGGCAGTACCTGCACCGTGGTCTGGGCCATCCCCTCGCTCAGCACGGGTTCCTGGTGCGCGAGGGGCTCCACGTCGACCACGGCTTCCTCCTGCGCCACGGACTCGGCCAACAGCTTGGGGGTGACGGCGATCACGATCTCCCGCCCAGTGGACTCGTTCTTTGGTGAACGGAACAGTCGGCCGACCACCGGCATGCTGCCCAGCGCCGGGACCTGATCCACGTTCCGGCTGTCTTGGGATTCCAGCAAACCGGCAATCACGATGGTCTCACCCGACACCATCGTCACCTCGGTATCCGTTTTGCGGACCTTGAAGCCTGGAACTGACACGGTCTGTGATCCCACCGGCACGTTGAGGGCTACACTATCGTCCTTGTCGGAGATTTCCGTCTCGATCACCGTCGTGATCTTCCGAGGCTGCTCTCCAGGATGGACGGTCGGCGTCATCTTCAGGAGCACGCCGGTCTTGCGAAACTCGATGCTGGTGCCGACCGCCGAGGTGGTCGTGCTGAAGGACGAGGCGGTCATGATGGGGATCTCCAATCCGATGAACGAGGAGGCCTGCTTGCCGCTCGCGGTCACCAGCGTCGGTTCTGAGAGGATGCGCGCCCGGTTCTTGCGCACGAGCGCATCCAAGGTCGTCGAAATCTTGGTCCGCGTCAGGGACGTGCCGAACCGGAACACCTCATGGGTGGTCGTCTCTTCCGCCGCGGACTCCGTCAAGGCCATCGATTCCGACCACTTGACCCCCAATTTCTCTAAATCCGTCCGGCTGATCTCAATCACCTGAACGCCCAGCTTGACCAAGGGCGGCGGGGGCGCCGCGGATGCGTGGGGCGCCGGGGCCACGCGGAGGAGGTTGACCACGCCAGGAAAGGCGGGGAGCATCTGCTCCACGCGATCCATCTCCTCCTGACTTGATACCTCTCCCGTGAGGAAGAGCTTGTTGTTCTCCCGATGGACGCTGACGGAGGGCAGCGTCAATTGGGCCAGGAGCTCACGGAGCTGAGTCTCCGTCGCCTGGGGGACGCGGCTGACCACCTCCACCCACCAGACCTGCTGGCCCTGCCTGTCCCACACGATGACGTTGGTCTTGCCCGCCGTTTTGGCCTGCACGAGCACTTCGGTGGAGGAGACGATGGTGAGGTCGGCGATGCGCGGATCCCCGACGGCGATCCGCTCGAGCTCATCCACCGCAACGCTGGAGATCTCTCCCGGCTCAAGTGAGATCACGGAGGGCGCCTGGGGGACGGGCTCGGCCGCCTCCTGCGCCCGCGCCACACCCGGTGGGAGGCTGAGGAACACCCACACGACGACCCCGACGAGAACAGGTCGAATGCGACGCATACTGACTCTTACTCTTGCTCGGGGAGCGATACGACGTCCCGCGTGAGCCCCTTATACACTTCGACCTGCCGGGCGGGCTTGACAGGAGGCGGGGCGTCGGCCGTCGGCTTGATCCCCAACTGCATCTCCAGCAACGTGTTGATGTTGGCCGGCGTCACCGGCTGCGTGCCGCCCTCAGCCTTTGGCCGGAGGCTCAACTGGATGCGCCCTTGCTCTCGGGCGAAGAGCAAAAACGAAATCTCCTGAGGCGGCAGCGCGAGCGTCACCAGGTACTGGCTGCTCTCCCCCGCGCCGGACTTCGCCGACTTCGCCGCCGACCTGGCGGACTGGCCCTCCGTCTCTCCCCCCACCGCAAGCACCGGTACGTCCTGGAAGACGGTCAAGGTCACCACCTGGGGCTCCTTCTGCCCGGCCTGAGGGAGGCCCAGCGTCCACAGGATGTCCACCAGATCGCCCGGCCGGACGAACCCGCCCACCCCGGTAATCGTATCGACGACAATGGTGACCGCGCGCTTGCCCTTCGGCGTGAGACCGGAGAGCGTGGCAGCCGCAGGGGCCTCCTCACGGCGCCGCACTTTGTTCGACAAGAGCTGCTCGCCGTTCGCGATGGGCGCCACGGTCACCTTTCCCACCAGATCGCTGGCGCGCCTGACGGCGTACGGCTGCGCGAAGTTCTCCGGGAAGGTGGCCAGCTTTAGATGCGACGGCTCAAGGGTGGTGTGCTCCGGAATGTCCTTTGATGCGACCACCACGTCGATGGGGGGGTGGTAGGCGGCCATCATCTTCTCGCGCTCCGCGTCCAGTTGACGACGCTGCTGGGTCACCCACCGGTTGGCCAGCCCCACCGCCAACGCTCCCATGACCAGCGCGAACGCGAGCGGGATGAGCCGCTTGAGGTGCTCCGGTCTCATCGTCTTCTCGTCATCTGGCGCCGTAACGTCACTGCTGCACCTCGCTCAACCGCTCAGGGAATTGCTCGACCTTTGCCTTCGCCCGCAAGCCGTCCAGTTGCTGCTGCATCCCCTGGAGAGTCAGGAGCTCCTTGATGGTGTCGTGCACTTCAAGCTCGGTCTGTTGCCTGGCGGGCTTGCGCTCTTCAAGCTGCACCACGTAGAAGCGCCCGTCAGGGCCCTTGACCGGCTGGCTGGCCTGCCCCTGCTCCTCCAGGGCGAAGGCGACAGGCTCCAGTTGAGGGAAGAATATCTCCTCGGTGGGCGCGGCCCCGATGAGGCGCAGCCGCTCTTTGTCGATCGCCCGCAGATGCCAGCCGATGTCTCCGCCTTGCTCCTTGCCCGCCCCCACGGACACCTCGCGGGCCAGTTGCGCAAATCCCTCGCCCTGCACCACGCGGGAGCGGATCGCCTCAGCCTGCTCGCGCGTCTCGGTCACGATCTGCCGCACCCGAATGCGCTCAGGGTCCAGGAAGCCGGTCTTGTTCTGCTCATAGAACTGGTGGATCGCTTCTTCCGTGGGAGCGGCCTGCTCCCGCTGCCACCGATCCCATTCCTGGGCGTAGAAGCCCCGCTCCAGATAGGCGAAGCGGCGATGGGTCTCGGTCTTCCGGTCCAAGCCGCGGGCGCGCGCATCCTGCGCCTTCAACTCGGACTCCTCGAGATTCCTCGCCACGTCGCCCAGATCCAGCTGGTCCGGGAGGTCCTGAGCCGGCAACGGACTCCAGCTCTGCCCGGAGGCCTGGACGAACCGCTTCAGCTCGAGGGTGGCCAGCTCGACGTCCGTCGTGGAGATCGCCGCCTGATTGACCAGGGCAACCCGCTCGTGGTCAGGCACGACGGCCCCCGCCGGTTGCAAGGGGCTGGAGGAGGTGGCGGCGGATGTGGGCGAGTGTTGTGACGTGGCCGGCGCCGATCCCGTCGATGAGTCCGTCGATGATTCCCAGGGCCACCGCTCGCACCCCGCACCCACCAGTATGACCAGCGTGATCACGAGCGCCGCAGAGATGCTGGAGTGTCCCTCAGCCTGGCCGTGATTGTTCACTGTGACCTCCTTGTTGTAAGGACCTGGACAAAAGTTTCTTGACGTGTCTGAGGGCTGTTCTCGTCGACCCTTTTACTCGCCACTCATCACTCATCACTCGTCACTCTTAGTGTGGCGTGTCGCTTGAGATCCACGCCGGAACGGGCACATTGTTGACGTGGAATTTCTGCAGGAACTTTGGGCGCGCTCCGGTATAGCGCAACTCGCCCTCCAGCCTCCCATCCGCCCGGAACCCGCGGGCCTCAAACCGAAAGAGCTCTTCAAGCTGGAACCCTGACCCGGAGCTGCCCATGACCTGCGCGATCGAGGCCACCCGGCGGCTCCCATCCGTATAGCGAGCGAGGTGGACGATGAGATCGACGGCACTGCTGATCTGCGCCTGACAGGCCTGGGGCGGAAGGTCCAGGCCGCTCATCAGCATCAGCGTCTCCAGGCGCTCCAGCGCCGCCTGCGGGGAGTTCGCGTGCAACACGGTGATCACGCCTTCGTGGCCGGTGTGCATCGCCTGGACGACATCCAGGGCTTCCCCCCCTCGCGCCTCCCCCAGGATGATGCGATCCGGGCGCATGCGCAAGGCGTTGCGCACCAGGGTCCGCAGGGAGATCTCGCCGCGCCCCTCCAGGTTGGGCGTCTTGGCCACCAACTGAATCCAGTGCTCCCGGTTGGGCAGCCGCAGCTCCGGGCTGTTTTCGATGGTGACGATCCGCTCGGTGGAGGGAATGGCCTCTGACAACAGGCTCACGAGGGTCGTCTTCCCCGTCGACGTCCCGCCGGAGAGGATGACGTTCACGCGCGCGCTCACGCAGGCTGCCAGCCATTCCGCCGCCTGCCGGCTTAAGGCGCCGGTGGCGATGTACTCGGCCATCGCCCAGGCGGGGAGCGCTCGACGGATGGTCACCACCGGACCGTTGACCACCAAGGGGGGAAGGATCACGTTGATGCGGGAGCCGTCTTGCAGCGTGGCGTCGCAGATCGGGTCCGTCTCGTTCACGGACACCCCGATAGGGTTGAGGAGACGCTCAATGACCGTCATCAGGTGGTGCGGGTCACGGAAGCGCCCGTCGACACGGTGCAAGACCCCTCCCCGCTCGACGTAGATCGATCGCGGCCCGTTGACCATGATCTCCGTGATGGTGGGATCGGCCACCAGCGGGTCGATCGGCCCAAGACCGACGACATCGTCCAGCAGGTCATGGACCATCTCCTCCAGCTCGCGCGTCCCGAGGCTGAGTCCTGGGGACTCGGCCACGAGCCGCTGGGCAAGCCGTCGTCCCTCAGCCTCAAGGGGCTGGCGGTCCGGCCGGCCCTGCCCCGCAGCCGAAGCGTCTCGCTCAAGGAAGCTCAGCAGCTCCGCCTTCAGCGCCGTCTTGAACCGCTCGATGCCCTGGGACTGCTGAGCCTCTCGCATGGCACGGGGTTCATCCACGCGGCGCGGACCCCTGCTCACGAAGCTCCAGCAAAAGCCGGATCACCGCGCTGGGAACGTAGAAGAACAAAAAGGTCAGCGGTGCTCCCACAAGGATGTTCCACAACCCCAGCAGCCGGGCTGGAATGGCCGGCCCGTTGACGAAAATCGCCACCGGCTCGCCTCCGACAATGAGCGCGCCGAAGCCGGCGAAGATGAAGCTGATCGTCCCTGAGAGATACGCGAGCACCAACAGCACCCACCGGGCCACCCGCAACACTCGGTACGGCTTCTGCATCACGCCTCCTCTTGTTCAAATCCCGGCGACTGAAAACAACAGCGCTACCGGGATTTGGCTCCTCCGTCCCTCGCTCCCGCTCGGGACTCCGGTAGCCGCCCGCCCCGCCGATTGGAAGTCGCCGCTCCTATTCGTCGCGGCTCGTCCATCACCGAAGGCGGGGCTCCCTTCAAATCCCGGCGACTGAAAACAACAGCGCTACCGGGATTTGAACCCGGGTTTCTTGGCTGAGAACCAAGCGTCCTGAGCCGGGCTAGACGATAGCGCCACGTTCCCTCGTCTGCCAGCACGCGCTGTGGTTGTACCACACGCCTCGTGTAACGTCAAGCCGATTCATGGGTTGCGCTTCTTGTGGGAGGCATCTTGTTGTCCGAGCAGGTGGAACTCGCCGGAGTGCTTCATGTAGCTGAGGGCGGTCTCGGAGGCGATGATCCGGCGGTCGTACAGCCCCTTGATGCACGCGTCCATCGTGCACATGCCGTACTGGGCGCCGGTTTGCAGCGTGGTGGGAATCTGCTCCGTCGCGTGCTCCCGGATGAGGTTGCGCACGGCCGGGGTGCCCACCATCATCTCGTAGGCCAGCACGCGGCCGGGCCGGTCGATGCGCGGCAGCAGCCGCTGCGAGATCACCCCCTGGAGACAATCGGCCAACTGCACCTTGACCTCTTCCTGGCGGTGGGAGGGAAACACGTCGAGGATGCGGTCGATGGTCTGGGCGGCATCCGGCGTGTGCAGCGTCGCCAGGACCAGGTGCCCGGTTTCCGCGGCGGTCAGGGCGGTGGAGATCGTCTCCAGGTCCCGCATCTCCCCCACGACGATGACGTTGGGGTCCTGGCGCAGGGCGCGCACCAGCGCGTTGGCGAACGACTTCGTGTCCGAGTAGACCTCCCGCTGCTTGATGATGGAGCGGTGGTTCTGGTGAACGTACTCGATGGGATCTTCAATGACGATGATGTGGTAGCGCTGCTCGCGGTTGAGCTGATCCACCATCGCCGTCAGCGTCGTCGTCTTGCCCATCCCGGTCGGGCCGGTGACCAGCACCAGGCCGTTGGGCTTGCGGGCGAGCTCCGCGACGATGGGCGGCAACCCGAGCTCCTGCAGCGAGCGGATGTGCGACGGCACCAGCCGGAACGCCGCCTCCACGCTGCCCCGCTGCATGTGGACGTTGACGCGGAAGCGCCCCAACCCCTGCACCTCGATCGAGATGTCCAG
>Ga0209399_10001670_pt1 | contig 11343 bp, 10 predicted proteins | sample OV2TP3_FD_184130 | JGI IMG/M metagenome (GOLD analysis project Ga0209399, IMG submission 184130) | Hot spring microbial communities from Beatty, Nevada to study Microbial Dark Matter (Phase II) - OV2 TP3 (SPAdes) (version 3) | ecosystem: Environmental > Aquatic > Thermal springs > Hot (42-90C) ... | reverse complement strand
GTCGTACTCCAACGTCACCGGATGGTAGGTCACCACCAGGGGAGGAGGATCGAGGCGGAGGCCCACCAGGGCCTCCAGCGCCGGGCGGCCGGAGGCGACGAAGGCCTGCAGATGATCCAACCCGAGCGCGCCGGACACCGTCACCCGCCACGGCTCCTCCCCCATTTGGATGACGCGCGCGGCGTAGGTGGCGGTCGTCACGAAGTGCAGGTGGCTGAGTTTCGTGATCGCGTGCCGGAAGCTGTTGTCGATGGCGCCTTCCGTCAGCTCGCCGCCGGCGATGTGGGCGATCGGCATCCGAAACGGGACCGCGGCGGACGCGGCCGCATACATCTCGAAGCGATCACCCAGCACGACCAGCACGTCCGGCCGGTGACGCGCGTAGGCCTGCGCGAACCCCATCACGCCGACCCCCATCGACGTGGCGATCCCTTCGGGGGCGTCTGACGACAGGAGCATCTCGACGCGGTCGGCGATGTCAAAGCCATCGGCCCGGATCGCCTCGACCGTCAAGCCGAACGCGGCTGACAGGTGCATGCCGCCCACGATGAGCTGAAGGCGCAGCGCGGCATCCCGCTGTATCGCTCGCAACAGCGGCACGTAGTTGCCGTAGTCTGAGCGCCCGACGGTCACAACGCCAATCGTCCTCATGGCACCACCTGACTCATCGGTCCTGCTTCCACACCGCTTGCATCGCTTCCAACTCCCGCCACCTCACCGGGTTGCCTGCGGCGAGCACATGGGGCGGCACATCCTGCGTGACCACGGCCCCGGCCGACACTTTGGACCCGCGGCCGACGCGCTTGCCCACGGTGACCGTGGCATGGGTGGCCAGGAACACCTCCTCCTCGATGGCGGCGTGGCCGTTCGTGCAGACGTAGGGGCCGAGGACGGCATACCTGCCGATCCGAACGTCATGGCCGCAGCTGGCATAGAGGTTCACGAGCACGTATTCCTCCACGACGGCATCGGGACCCACGTAGGCAAAGGGGCAGATCACGGAGCCGGTTCTCACCTCGGCCGACGGCGCCACAGAGGCCAACGGGTGCACCAGCGTCAAAAAGGCCGCGCCCCGCGCCTGCAACGCCTCCACCGCCTGTTTCCTTCCCTCCGGCGTCCCGAGCGCGAGGAGATACACGTCGTGCGCCCCGATCGCGCACCCGTCGTCAGCCCCGACGACCGGATAGCCGCAGTGATCGGTCCCCTGCCGCAGCGGGTCGCGATCGACAAAGCCCTTCACGCGGTAGCCGCTGGTCGCCGCGCAGAAATCCTTCGCGTACTGGAGGATTTCCTTGCCCAATCCGCCCGCCCCGACGATCACAATCTCGCGCCGGTGCCTGGCTCCTCGCCGGAGGCGAGGTGCCTGGCACCGGAACTGATTACGCATAGGTCGTCACCCACCGCACGAGCCGGTCCATCATGAAGACCCCGTCCCAAGGCGATTCGTAATGGCTCATCTCGCCGACGGGGGGACAGCGTTCGGCCCCGCCCCACGTGGCCCGCTCGGCAAACGCGATCCGGCGGCTGTGGTCCAACGCCACGCCGATCGATTGGGTGCGCCGGCTGGCCAGCTCGGCCGCATCCATCGCGTCCGCGATCGGCCGGACGAACGCCACGCGGCCGCCGCACGCCTCGGCCAACCCCTCGTCATCCTCCCCATACAGCACCGTCCACTCCGGCCCCGGGGAGTAATGCGCGAGGCCGCGCACGTCATACGTCGCCCGCAGCGTGAGCAGGCGTGAGACGTCCTGCGGACTGGGCGGAGCCTTCGGAATCGTGGCGCACACCCGCTCCATGGCCTCGGCCAGCCTGGCGGCGAACTCGCGGGGGCTCACCGCCCCGCCCCGCTCGACGAAGATGGTGTGCGGCGAGTTGCACCCCTGCTGGTCGAAGAGGCAGACGTCGAACGCGGCGCGCGTGGCCAGGTCGAGCACCCCGGCCCCTGCCGCCAGACGTTCCCTGCCGATCACCATGTACGAGTACTTGGGCCCGAACAGGATGTCTTCCACGCCGGGCACCTTCGGCAGCGCCTGGATCGCTTCAATGGCCTCGCGGCCGCCCCACGCCACCCGCGCATCCGCCGCCAGAGAGAGTGTTTCCTGGGCGGCGCGGTCATCGCGATCGACATACAGTGCCGCCGCGCCGCGCGCGAGCGCCACCCCGGAGGTCGCCCGGCCGTCCGCCGCGAGATACGTCACCTGCGAGAGTGTATCCAGCAGCGCGGGGATCACGCCCGGCCAGTCGGCCGGCACCTTGATCAGGCTGACGTTTTTCGTCAGCCAGGCCTGCACGAGCGAGAACACGCCTAGGAGCGGCACATTCCCGGCGATCCAGTGCACCACGAGCCCGCGCGGCTGCGCATGGAGCAGCCGGTCCCCGGACGGCAAAAAGGCATCCAGATAGCGGCGCGTGCCGTGCATCGCGAGATCCAACTGGGCTGCAAGCCGCTCAGGCGCGAGCCAGCGCAAGAGGAACGGCAGCCCGAGCGGCCGCAGCTGCTGGTGCAGCGGGTGGGCGGGGTCAGCCAGGACGCGGCGCAGCTCGCCGAGCAGGCCGAGGATCTGGTCGCTCTCCAGCGCATGGACCGCGTCGGCGTGTCGGCGCAGCTCCTGGATCAGCTCGTCGAGCGCGAGCTCGCGCTCAGTCGTGGCCTGCGACAAGGCATGCCTCGCCATGGCGTCACGCGGCCCGAGCGCCGCAGGCGCCGGGGCCAGGTCTCCGCACCCGCGCGGCTCGGCCGCCGGCGCGCGTCCCAAGACGACAAAGGCGGTGCCGCGGCGCCCGCAGCCGCACCGGTCTCTCCCAACAATCCGGCCCACGTCATCCGTGATGACCGACACCCCGGGGTAGCTGTGCGGGACGGGGAAGATGAACTGCAGCAGCCCCTCCTGGCCGTCGTCCGCCAGCTGGAGCGTGCGCGGATCGCGCACGATGACCTCGGCGAACACCGGGGCATGCTTGACCCCCTGCTCGCAGTCCGGGTAGATCATGCCGATCTGCTCGGTGAATCCGTACACGTCGATCACCCGGTCGGGCGGCACGCCAACCGTCTCGCCCATGAGCGCGGCGAACGCGGATTTCGTCACGGCCTGCTGCTGCAGCTTCTTCCAGCCGCCGATATGCAGCACCGTCGCCTGCGGCAGCCAGTACCGCATGCTCCCTTCCAGGACCTGGCGCATGGCCTGGTACAGGGGTGCGGTGAAGCCAAAGAGACACATCCGCTCGCCGTCTCCGAATTGGGCCAGGGTCCGCCCGAGCCGCTCTGTGTCCAGCCGGAGGCCGCCCTCCCCCTCTTCGACCATCACATAGTCCACCGCGTTGGCGGCCAGGAGGAACCCTCGGATCGCCGCCCCCCGCGCGGTAAGCGATGAGGGCGCCAGCCCCTGCAACGACGGGTCGGCGTCAAACACCACGAACGGCAGGCGCTCCGGCCCCAGGTAACTCTTGAGGACCGACACCACGGCGAGCTTGTGCCGCCTGGCCGTCACGGCGTCCACGACGATCTGGCTCGGGACCCCGGAGGTCGTCGCACTGGACCGCAGCGTCACGGTCGGCCCGCCCCCGTCGTTCGTGCTGAGCGCCATCTGCTTGAAGAACTGCGCCGGCAGATACGGGATCGCGGCAAGATCAGAGACACCGCGCGCAGGCGCGAACCTGCGCGTGTCGCACACGGTCCTGAAGGCGGCGCAATGCTCGTAATGACGTTGCAGCGCCGCCTGGACCGCGGGCACCAACAGCGCCGTTTTCTCCTCCGGACCGGCCGCAAACGGCGGCTGCCTCAACAAGGCCTCGATCGAGTCCATCACTCCGCCAGCGCGGCTTCGAGCAGCCGCGCGATGTCCTCCGCCGAAGCGCACCGCGGGTTGGTCCGCGCGCACGGATCCGCCAGGATGTCCCGGCAGAGCTCGTCCATGCGTCCCAGCAGCTCCTCTGCCGGCGCGGCCGCGCTCAGGCGCCGGGGCATCCGCGCCCCCTGCTGGAGGCGCTCGATCGCGGACACCAGCGCTTCGAATCCGCTGAAGCCGGATGCGACGGCCAGCGCCTCGTACCGCCCGGGCTGCGCCTGGGCGTTGAACCGCATCACCGGAAGCAGCATCAGGCTGTTGAGCACCCCGTGCGGGAGCGGGCTCATCGCCATCGCCCCCAGCTTGTGCGCGATCGCATGGACGAGCCCGACAGACACATTGCTCTGGGCGATGCCGGCCAGGCAGGCGGCGTGGAGCATGCCATCGCGCGCCTCCAGGCGGCTGCCATCCTGGACGGCCGGCGGCAAGTGGCACAGGATGAGGCGCACCGCCGCCGCGGCGCACGCATCCGTGAACGGGTTGTGCGCCAGGGACACGAAGGCTTCGATGGCGTGCGTCAACGCATCCATCCCGGTCGCGGCCGTCATGGGCGCCGGCAGGCTGACGGTCAGCAAGGGGTCCAGGAGCGCGACATCCGGCAACAGCTCGTGCGACACGATGATCTCTTTGATCCGCCGCTCGCTATTCTGGACGATGGCCGAGCAGCTCACCTCGGACCCCGTGCCGGCGGTGGTCGGGATCAGCCCCAGCCGGCTGCGGCGCGGCAGCGGCGGGATGCTGAAGGGCCGCGCGCAGGCCGCCGGCTCCAGCGCAGGGTGCTCGTACCACGCATACATGAGCTTGGCCGCATCCAGCACCGAGCCCCCGCCGATCCCGATGATCCAGTCCGGTCCAGCCGCCCGCATGGCCTCCACCCCTTCGCGAATCCTGGACCACGTCGGCTCCCCGGCGATCCGGTCATAACAGACCGCCTCGCCCCCGCCGCTCACCACATGGCCGAGCACCTTGTCCAGGGCGCCAGAGGCCCTGGCCGAGGAAGGGCCAGTGATCACGAACGCGCGGCGGGCGCCAAGCTGCTTCAGCATCGATAACGACCCGGCTCGAAAACAGACATGTCGAGGCAGGACCAGGCGCGGCACCAGCCACCGGATGGCATCCAGTCCAGCGGCCGGCAGCCGCTCGCGTTCGAGGGCTGCGCCGATCATGCCGCCCTCGCCATGGCATCGAGTGCGTCGGCCAGCAGCTGCTTCTGGACCTTGCCTGAGCCGGTCTTCGGTAGCCGGGGCACGAAGCTCACGATGGCGGGCACCTTCCACGGCTCCAGATGCTTGAGGCAATGGCGCTTCAGCTCCTCCGCCGACACCCCGTCGTCCTTCCGGACGACAAACGCTTTCACGACCTCGCCCGAAATCTCCAAGGGATCCCGCACCCCCACCACCGCGGATTCCTCCACGCGCGGGTGGCCCGTCAGCACGTCTTCGACCTCGCGTGCGAGTACCTTGTACCCGCCCACATTGATGAGGTCCTGGGTCCTGCCCCAGAGCGTCAGATAGCCCTGCTCATCCAGCGATCCGAGGTCGCCGGTCATCAGCCAGCTGTCCACCAGCGCGCGCGCCGTGTCCTCCGGCCGGTTCCAGTACCCCTTCATGACCGTGTCGCTGGCGATCCAGATCGTCCCGACCTGGCCAGGCGGCACGGCGCGTCCTTGGTCATCCGCCACCTTGATAGACACGTTGACCGCTGGCTTGCCTACCGACTCCAGCCGGTCCGGCTCGGCATGGAATTCGATGAACGCCGACCGGGAGGCTTCAGTCAGCCCGTAGTGCATGAACAGCCGGGTGCGCGGCAGCGCCTCCATCAAGGCCCGCTTGTGCGCCAGCGGCATGGGGGCGCTGCCGATCTCCACGTACCGCAAGAAGCCAGCGCATTGGTTCAGCAGGTCAGCATACCGCGACAGAAAGATGGCAAACCCCGCCGGCACCGACGCCAGCCCGGTCGCCTGATGGCGCAGGCAGCTCGAGAGCACCTTGTCCGGCCGGTCCAACCCGGACTCGATGATCACCGTGCTTCGCGTCTCCAAGAGGCACCGCGTCCGTCCCAGGCCAAACGAATGCGTCAACGGCAGCGAGACGACCTCCCGCTCGCCTTCCGTGAGGCCCATCACCTCGTTGATGTTGCGGGTTGCCGCCATCAAGTTGGCGTGGGTCAACTCCACCCCCTTTTGCCGGCCGGTCGTGCCGGTGGTGTACAGGATGAGCGCCGTCGCCTGCTCGCTGACATCCCTGCGCGGCTCGAAGTCGGCGCGTTCCTCCAGGGTGTCCCACAACGCCGTCTCCTTGCCGAGCGCCGCCTCCCGCCCGTCCTGCACCACCAACGCAATGTCCGGGCACGCTTCCAGCACCGCCTGATACCGGCGCAGCGCCCGATCCTGCGCGAGCACCACGCTGACCCCGGCATCACGCAGGATCTCCTCCACCCTCTGCGCATGGAGGGCGACGTTGATCGGCACGGCGATGGCGCCGAGGCTGACCACCGCATACTGGGCGAAGAGCAGCTCGGCGCAATTGCCCATCAGGAGCCCCACCCGTGCCCCGGCCGGCACGCGGCCCTTCAGCGCCCAGGCCAGCTTCGCGATCTCACGGGCGCACGCCTCATAGGTGAAACAGCGCTCGCCATCGATGATGGCCGGCGCGGACGGCTGGCGCGCACGGGCGCTGCAGATCCAATCGGTGATCAACAACTTCAGACCTCTTTCTTGACCAGCAGTTCCTTGATCGCCTTGACGCTGTCCATCGCGATGAGGTCGTCCATCTCCAACTTGATCTTGAACTCCTGCTCCAGGGCGGCCAGCAAGGTGAGGTGCCCCATCGAGTCCCAGCCCTCCAGCGTGCCGGGCCCCCAGTCATCCTGTAGCGGCGCCCCGCTCAAATGGAACACGGACTGAAAGACCGCCTGCAGCCGCTGTTCCAGCCCCGGCTGAACCCGCTGTTCAACCTCGTCCATGCACCGCCTCCTGCGACACGGCTGGCGCGGTAGCCGCTTCGGCCAGCTCGATGAGTTCCCGGTCCCTGGTAAACACAAACGCGACGCAACGCCCCTGAAACGCCACGGCCGGCTTCGGCTCGGACACGACGCGGCTGCCCTGCGCCACGAACCGCTCGAGCGCCTGGGGGAGATTGTCCACCAGATAGCACACATGGAAGAATCTCGTCCGGCGCTTCAGCCAGCCGGCCAGCGGAGAATCCGGACCGATCGGCTCCAGCAGCTCAAACCGGATCCCCCCCTCAGGCGGGCGGACAAACGCCGCTCGTGCCTGCTGGAGCGGATCGACCAGAATGATGCCATCCCAGGAATAGCCCAGGTCTTCCCGGTAGTACGCCAGGCTGGCCTCCAGCCGTTCGACCGCCACCCCGAGATGATCCAGCTTCATCCTGTCACCGCAACGGCAGCCGGCGGCGTGGCCGTCTGCTCCTGCAGCACCCGGAGCTGCTTCGCCGGCACCCGGGGGAACCGCCGGAAATCCGGGATGAACGGCTCCCCGTGCCGCGTGCGCCATTGCTGTTCATACTCGTTGATCCGCTTGAGATCGCGGTGCACCATGAGCTCGCGCAGCCCGAGCAGCTCCACCGCATTGAAGTTCTCGCTGATGACCGCGGTGATCTTGGTCGCGTCACCGAGGTCGAGGAGAAACGCCTCCAGATCCCCCTGGTACTGCTCGAGGATCCGGTCCTTGTAGGTGTAGTACCACTCGGAGCCGGGGTACGGCGTGGCGAAGAACGGCACGACGTTGATCCCCATCCGCTCCCACGCGGCGACGCTGTCCCGGATGCTGTCGAAGAACTCATCCGGGAACCCGATGATCTGGTTCGGGATGGGGCGGATCCCGGCGTCGATCGTCCACTTCAGCGAGCGCTCATTGAGCGCGGCGGTCGTGCCCTTGCCGAGGTTTTTCAGGATCCGGTCGGAAAACGACTCGTAGCCGTAGCAGAGCTGGCTGCAGCCCGACTCATAGAGCAGGCCCAGGAGGTCCTGGCGCACCAGCGTGGCGTGGCTGGTTCCGCCCCAGTGGATGCCTTTGCACCTGGCGTCGTGCGGGCGCTTCTGCCGGCGGCAGATGGGCTGGAGCCCTTCCTTGATCCACAGGTCGGCGATCTCCGGCAGCCACTTCCAGTGGCTGTACGAATTCATCGTCATGAGGTTTTCGTCCAGGAAGAGCACGAAGTCGATGCCGAACCGGTCCCGGGCGTACTTCACCATGTCCACGACGTAGCGTGCGCTGTGCCAGCGGATGTCGCGCTTGTAGGTGAACTCCACATCGGTCTGGCCATGCTCGTTCTTCGTGTAGCTGAGGTCCCCCGCGATGCCCAGGTGGTAGCAGAAGCGGCAGATCAGCGAGCAGCCGTAGCTCGTGTTGATGTCGAGCCGGCGCTTGGCCGTGAAGTTCTCCTCGCTGTAGAGCAGCTTGCTGTTCTTCCAGTAGATGTCCTGCGGGAACAGCTCCCAGGCGGGATAGGGCAGCCGGTCCATCTCCTGCATGCTGATGAGCGGCCGGATGTCGGTCAATTGGATCTGCCCCGCGGCGTCGCGGTAGGCGACCCCCTGGATGACGGACCAGTCGTGATCCCCCTGGTCCACCTTGGCGAGCAGCTCCGGAAACGTCACGAACGCCTCCCCCACCACCCCGACATCGACCTGGGGCAGCAAGGTCATGATCTCGATGGGCATGCTCGTGAGGACGCCGCCCCCGAGGATGACGACCGCCTGCGGCGCATGCGCTTTGGCGAACTGCACGATCTTCTTGATGTACCCGTACGCCGTAGTGATCGAGCCGGTGGCGACGGCATCCCACCGGTCCGCGCGCAGCGCCTCGATGAGCGCCTCATCCCCGAGCCGCCAGGCATTCGCGTCGTAGACCTGCACGCGGTGTCCCTGGCGCATGGCGACGGCCGCCATCAGGGCCAGGCCGATGGGGACGTGCTTGGGGTCGTCCTCCTCCCGAATCAGCGGATTCACGAACAGCACCTTCGCCATCGGTCACGACGCCACGCTCGCCGGACAACGGCTCGCGAGAAACTCCCCCAGCGGCATCCAGCGCACCGACTGCCCGAACAGGATCCCACCCCCCGTGCAATTCACGGTCACGCACCGCGCCTGCGCGGCCATCTGCAGGAACAGTTCCCGGTACCAGTAGTACGCCGGATCGGCGAACCACGTCTCCCGCAGGTAAGGATTCTCGACCGGGATGATCGCCTCCTGCAGCCGGTCGCCGAAGAGCTCCCGCAGCTCGGGATAGTATTGCGTCTTCTCGAGGGGGGTGCCGGGCGCGTAGCCCAGATCCATCCCCACCACCGCGACCTCGCGCTTGCGCAGCAGCTGGCTCGCGACCATCCAGGCCGCGGTGCCGACATTGCCCCCGCTCGCCATGCAGGGGGCCCGGTTCATCTGATAGAGCCGCTTCGTGACGCTGTCCGGGCGGTCGACGTCATCCACCATCGGGTTCCACCAATACAGCGCCATGCCCGACTCCAGGCACCGCCGCGTCACCTCAGGCGTCGAGCTCGTGCAGATGACCGCCTTGATGGAGGGGCCGTGCCGGTTCACCAGCCCGATGAGCTCGCGGTTGCGCTGCGCTTCATCCCGGCCGAGATACGGGTCCATCTCCTGGCGGCGGAAGTAATCATCGTCCTCGCGGGAGGCCAGGTCCGGATCCCCGAACCACCGGCAGATCCGCACCGAGAGCGGATCCAGGGTCACCACGTAATCCGGCACCAGCCCCTCGCGCAGGCAGTGGCCCAGCGCGCCGTCCACCGCGATGAGATCCCCGTCGTAGCCGCTCTCACGGATCCGGGCGATCGAGCGCGTCCGGTGCAGGCTTGGCCCGGCGGCGATCACGATGGCTGACCCCGGCACGGCTTCGCCGGCCGGGGGTGCCAAGTCGGCGATGGTCCGTTGCACATACGGCTGATTCCGCGCCACGTTCGCCACCGCCTTGTCCAGCGACCGCGTCGCGGTCAGCTCGGGCATCAGCTTAATGAGCTGCTGCGCCAGAGGTTCCATCACCCTCCCCGGACCAGATCATGTTCCCCTTCTTGGTCACGAAGCAGAGGCTGCCGCCGAGCTTGGCCAGCGCCTGCTTCTCAAACTGATCCGTCAGGCTGGCCTTCGGCTTGCGGCCTGCGCGCCCGCGTTTCCTGTGTGGCAGCTCGTAGTTCCCTTTCAAAAAGTCCGGCATCCGCTACCTCCCCGTTGGCTCACTCGAACATCTCCCACGTCAACAGCGTATCCTCCGGGATATCCACCTTGGCCCGCTTGCCGACCAGCTCCGAGCGCAGCGACGGCGCCAGGCCGGTGCCCGGCCGCTTGGCGACGATCAGCTCCTCCGTCACCGTGATGCCCGCTTCGATGTCCCGCGCGGCGACCAGGCTGCGGCGCGCCACCGCGGCCACCGCGCGCTCGCTCGGCGCTGGCTCCTTGCGCCCGCTCCCAAAGGCCGACTCGATGACCCGCACCCCGCCCACCAGCGCCGCAAACTGCTCCGGCGCGAGCGAGGCGCGGTGGTCCGGCCCGGGCAGCGCCGTGTCCAGCGTCAGGTGCTTTTCCAGCACGCAGGCGCCGAGGGCGACCGCGGCCAGCGCGACCTCGATCCCCAGCGTATGGTCGGAGTACCCCACCGGCACGCCGAACGCGTCGGCGAGCGTGCGCATCGCGCGGAGGTTCGCGTCGGGCGGATCCGCGGGATAATTCGAAACGCAGTGGAGCAGCGCCAAGCGGTCGTTCCCCGCCCGCCTGATGGCCTCGACGGCCTCGGCGACTTCATCCAGCGTCGACATGCCGGTGGAGAGCAGGACCGGCTTGCCTTTGCGCGCGATGTGCTCGACAAGCGGCAGGTTCGTCACCTCTCCAGAGGCGATTTTAAAGGCCGGCACGCCCAACTCAGCCAAAAGCGCCGCGCTTTCCTCATCGAACGGGGTGGACAGGAACAGGATCCCGCGCCGCTGGCAATGCGCGGCGAGCTCGCGGAACGCCTCAGGGGCAAGCTGCAGGCGGCGCGCCATGTCCAATTGGGACTCCGCCGCGTCGGTGGTCTCGCGCTGATAGGCGGCCTTCGGCGCGCTGCGGCTGATGACCCCCTGCGCCCGGAACGTCTGGAACTTCACCGCGTCGGCCCGCGCTTCCACCGCCGCGTCCACGAGCCGCTTCGCCAGACCCAGATCGCCGTTATGATTCACGCCGGCCTCGGCGATGATGAAGCATGGCTGGCCCGGCCCGATCCTGCGACTCACAATTTCAATCGCGGATGACCGCTGATTGTCTTGCAGATTACCGCTGATTTCTCCGCCCATTCGAGTGGTTTCTAGCTTGGTCGAAGATCCTGCGCCGGATCTCTAGTTTGCTTCCGCCAAAATTGACCAGCAACCCTAAGCGATACAGGCTTCCTTTCAAGTAATAGCTAAGGTTTTGCAAAATGGCCCTACGTGAGTTGGAGCACCTGACAAATCCTCGGCGTCGTCCACGCATCCACCGTTGCCCGCTCGAC
>Ga0209399_10001669_pt1 | contig 11345 bp, 10 predicted proteins | sample OV2TP3_FD_184130 | JGI IMG/M metagenome (GOLD analysis project Ga0209399, IMG submission 184130) | Hot spring microbial communities from Beatty, Nevada to study Microbial Dark Matter (Phase II) - OV2 TP3 (SPAdes) (version 3) | ecosystem: Environmental > Aquatic > Thermal springs > Hot (42-90C) ... | reverse complement strand
ACCATGCCGCGCTTGCCTTCCAGGGATTGCAGCAGCGCCGTCTCTTCGCCGCAGACGTAGGAGCCGGCGCCGACAAACACCTCCAGATGAAAAGGAACCGCCCCCTCTCCCTTACCCTCCCCCTCGAGGGGGGAGGGATGGGTGGGGGTGAGATAGCCCGCACTCTCAAGAACCGTGATCGCCTCCCGCAGTGTGCGCGCCGCCGCCGGATACTCATAGCGGCAGTAAATGTACCCCCTGGTCGCTCCGACGGCGTACGCGGCGATCAGCATCCCTTCGATGAGGCGGAAGGGCTCGCCCTCCATGACCATCCGGTCGCAGTAGGTGCCGGCGTCGCCCTCGTCCGCATTGGCCACCACGTACTTCTGATCGGCGTGGGTCTCATGTGCGGCCTGCCACTTGCGCCCGACGGGAAACGCCGCGCCTCCCCGCCCGCGCAGCTTCGAAATCGACATCTCCTCGATGATCTTCTCCGGAGTCAGGCGCAGCGCGGCCTCGAGCCCCGCGAAGCCGCCGTGAGCCCGATAGTCCTCCAGTGAGAGCGGCCGCGTCACGCCGGCGTTGGCGAAGGTCACGCGCGTCTGTCCGGCGAGAAAGGGGATCGTGTCGACAGGTGTCCCGCCCTCGCCGCGCAGGATCCGGGGAAGGTCGGGTCCGGCGGCGTTGGGCCATCCGATCCGGCCTTGCGGCCCGTCCGTTTCGACCAGCGGCTCCAGGTAGAACGCTCCACGGCTGGAGGTGCGGACGATCTCGACGTCGCGTTCCTTCTCCCAGGCCTTGACCAGCCGGTCGGCGCCGACCGCGCGCGCCGAGGTGTCTAGCGGAATATACAGGCGCCGCATCATCGGTAGTCCTTCAAGAGGGTCCCCGCCTCCGCAGGCGTCACGCGGCCGTGCACGTCCTCTCCGACCATAACGGTCGGCGACGCGGCGCAGTTGCCCACGCAGTACACTTTCTCGAGCGTGAACCGGCCGTCCCTCGTCGTCTCGCCGAGACCGATGCCGAGTTTCTTTTCGAGTTCCTTCAGCACCCGCCCGCAGTGGTTCGCCACGCAGGATTCTCCCTGACAGACCCGGACCACGTGCCGGCCGGGCGCCCGGGTTCGAAGGTCGGGATAGCCGGACAGGACTCCCGCCACTTCCGCGTCGGTCACGCCCAACGCCCCGGCGACTTCGGGAACCGCCGCCGGAGGGACATGGCCCAGCTCGGCCTGGATCGCGAGGAGGGTCTTCAGGATGTTCGGCGTAGAGCCTTTCGTCCGCCCCCGCACGTCCGCTCGTTTCAGGAGTTCGGCGATTTGACTCATATAAGGTAAGGACAGCAACGATAGTGCCATGGGGATCGAGAACGGCGCCGACTCAGAATCAGTTATGAATTGAAGAAGTTAGCGCAATCAGGAAACCACGGAAGGCTGAAAGGTAGCAGGCCCTGAGGAAAAATGCTACAGCAGCTCAGAATCGGCCTGGGGCGGAATAGGACCAGACCAACCCTTTTCATATCAGGCTTGGTCTTGCTTCATGCGCGTGAAGAGCACGAGGACCGGGCCGCGGCGGGCGTAACCGACGAGGGCGACGAGGGCGAGCAGCACCAACGGCACGGGCACGGCCGTCATTTCGCCGTGGACCAGATGCGTGAGGGCCGCGCCGACCATCGTGCCGCACAGCAGGATAGCCGCGAAGCCCGCGATGCGCGGCACGAGCAGCGCGATCGCCCCGCCCGCCTCGACCACGCCCACGACGTACATGAACCAGCCCGGATAGCCCCAGCGGGCGAAGTTGTCCGCCTGCACGGGAAGTCCGGCGAGCTTGGTGCCACCGGCGGTCAGGAAAACGGCCGTCAAGAGCACCGTGAGTATCCACAGCAACACAAGCTTCCACATGGCCATCGGTTTCGTCGCTTCCATGACGGGCCTCCTTGTTTCCGCCGACTAGAGTTTACATCCTGCAAAAGAGGCGAGATCATTTAAAAGTTGATAGCCCTCGATGCGTTTCATTTCTTCGCCCCCTTTCTCCATGATCCACGTGGGCGTCTTCTCGATCTTTTTCTTCATGCAGCGTTCCACCTGCGTGTTGGGGGCGTTCGGATTGCACTCGATTTCCTTGACATGGGAGAACGCCGGGCCGAACGCCTTGCGCTGCGCGCGACATGCCGAACACGTGATCGAGCCGTACATCACCACTCCCTTTTCACTCAGGCACCGCGCCAATCCCGCCAGCGCCTCCGGCGTCGGTTCCGTGGCGCGTGCGCCGCCGTCCGCGCCGTCCCCTCTCCCGCAACCCGAAACGAACATGCCGCACAACAAGACCACCGACAGCAATGCTCCGCGTTTCATAAGTGCCACCCCAGCGCATAGTAGAAGATTAAAAACACTCCCAGGACGATCATGAGCAACCCGGAAGCCAGATTCATCCACTTGCGTTTCGTTTCTCTCCATTTCTTCAGCCTCAAGGTCGCCGTGCCGAAGTAAATCATGAGCAGAATCACCATCAACGGAAGCACGAAAATACCGTTGTAGAGAAGCAGGTAAAGAAACGCCTTCACGTCGAAGGACTTGGCGAGGATGGCGGTGATCGCCAGATAGGGCCCGCCCGTGCACGGCAACTCGACAAGGGCGACAAACCCGCCGATCGTGACCATGCCGGGCGCGGAAATCGTTTGGGCCATTTCCATGATCTTTTCCTTGTACCGGGGCGGGATCTCCAGGGAAATGCCTGTCCCGTACCAGAAAAATTCCTTGATCTCGACGAGGCCGAGAGCCACGACCAGCGCTCCCACGGTGGTTCCGATGATCTCTGCGAACCCCCGCTGGATCAGTTCGTATTGAAACCAGATGAGCCCCAATCCCGACAGGGTGTACACGACGTACACGGTCGTAATGTACACCATCCCCAGACGAAGCAGCGCCCCTCGCTGTGAAGAGACTTTCAGCATGACGGTCGCCAGAAACAGCAGGACGCCGATCGCGCACGGATTGATCGAATCAATCGCGGCGGCGACCAGAACGACGGGGAGCGTGATCTCCGTGGGCATCCCTCGCCTTGCCCCTTCTAGCCCGGATTATTCATGACGGTTCGTGACGAAACCGCGTAGACGCGTTGCGAGACAGGCGCGTGGAGCCGCGAGGGAGTGAGGCATACTCGTGCAGTATGTTGACCGACTGAGCGGCGAGCCCGCCTGTCGGAGCAGCGTATCCGCGGTTGCAGTAGAAGCGTTCATGAATAATCCGGGCTAGGGACGGTACGGCTCAACGGGATAGCCGGCGGCTTCCCATGCGCCGTAGCCTTCCAGCATGTACTTCATGTGGCCGGCTTTGCAGCCCAACTTGTCGATGGCGATTTTCCCGGCGGCAGGGCTGGCCGTGCATTCTCCGCCGTGAAACGTGCCTTCGCAGATGAACACGGCGTCTTTCCGGCAGTCGATTTCCTTGAGCCGCTTCACCAGATCGGACAACGGAATGACCTTCGACCCTTTGATGATGCGGCCTCCCGAAGCCGCGATCGACTCCGGCTCCCGCACGTCAATGAAGTCGACGTCCGTAAAGCCGGATTTATAGTAATGATACGCTTCGTCCAGATGGATCACCTTGGGTTCTTTGTCCGGTGGACGCTTCACACCGAGCGTGATGGGATACCGCTCTTTCCAGAACGAGATCCCGTCCAGATTGTAGACGTTGTTCAAGCCGCGTTCCCGGGCTTGCGTCGCCAGAAAGCCGCTGCGGTGACCGGCTCCGCAATAGGTCAACACGTATTTATGCGTCTTGGCGAGTTCTTCCAGCAGCTTCCATGAATACTCGTCTTTCTCTTTCAGGCGGCTGTGGGGAATCCAAATCGCGCCGGGAATATGGTACTCGTCCCACTCGGCCCGCTCGCGGACCTCCACAAAGACGAGATCTTCTCCTTGTTGCCTCAACCTGTACGCAACCTCACTCGGCACGACTTTACCCACCGCCTTCGCCACGAACTGCAGCTCAGAGGATTCCCGACCACAACCGCCGAGCCAGAAAACCCACAGCGTGCACAGGGTCAGAAAAAGGGCATTCCGATGTATCATCTTGTCGCCCTCCTTATCTCGCTGTCCCCCGCCGCTTGCTCTTGAGCATACGCCTGATCCACTTCTCGACACCCACCGCGCCGTAGACCAGCAACCCCGAGATGAGAATCAGCCCCCAGGCCGCTCCGTCGATCGGCGCGGTATGGAACAGCCGATTCATGGCCGGCGTATACGTCAGCAGCAGTTGCAGTCCCACCATCGCCGACACGCCCCGCCAGATCCAGCGGTTGCTGAAGACGCCGATGTGAAACATGGTGTGCTCCAGCGACCGGCAGTTGAACAGGTAAAAGAGCTCCACCATGACGAACACGTTCACGGCAGCCGTGCGGGCCGCTTCGATGGAATCCGTGCGCTGCTCTTCCCAGAGAAACACGCCATAGGCGCCGGCGAGCATCAGCAGCGACACCAGGACGATCCGTTCGATCAGCACACCGGTCAGAATCGGCTGACCGGGATCGCGCGGAGGCCGCCGCATGATCCCCGGTTCTTTCGGCTCGAACGCCAGCATCAACCCCAGCGCCACCGCCGTCGTCATGTTGATCCAGAGAATCTGCACCGGCAGAATCGGGAGCACCGCCCCGAACGCGATCGCCGTCAGCAGGACCAACCCTTCGCCCATGTTGGTCGGCAAGGTCCAGACGATGAATTTCATCAGGTTGTCGAACACGCACCGGCCTTCTTCCACCGCCGCTTCAATAGACGCGAAGTTGTCGTCGGTCAGCACCATGTCGGCGGCGTCCTTGGCCACCTCGGTGCCGCCTCGTCCCATCGCGACGCCGATGTCCGCCTGCTTGAGGGCCGGGGCATCGTTCACGCCGTCGCCCGTCATGGCCACAACGTGTTCCTTGGATTGAAGCGCTTCCACCAACCGCAGCTTTTGCTCCGGAGAGACCCGCGCAAACACCGCGGTGCGGTCCGCGGCGTCCGGGAGCATCTCCGTTCCGGTGGCGGCCAGCTCCTGGCCGGTTATCGCGATCAGTTCCCCGTTCTCGTGATGCTTCCGGCCGTCCAAGCCGATCTGCGTGGCGATCGCCCGCGCGGTCAACGCATGATCGCCGGTGATCATCTTGACGGCAATGCCCGCGGTCTGGCAGGCGCGCACCGCGGCGATGGCTTCGGGCCTCGGCGGGTCCATCATGGCTTGGAGCCCGAGAAATGCCAGGCCGCCCTCCGCATCGCGCTCCGTCAGCGCGGCGGTCTCCGAAGGAACCGATTTGCGCGCGAGCGCCAGCACCCGGAGCCCTCGCCCGGCAAATGCTTCCGCCCAGTCGAGGACGCTCTGTGGGTCGAAGCCCTGGTCCGCTCCGTCTGCGGCGAGCATCCGGTCGCAAAGCCCGACCACCTTTTCCACCGCGCCTTTGAGATAGATCACGGATTCGCGTCCCGACTCGCCTCGGTGCAGCGTCGCCATGTATTGCCGTTCGGACTCAAAGGGGATGGCGTCCACCCGAGGGGCCTCGCCCGCGGCAACACCCGGATCGATCCCGGCTTTCCTCGCCGCCACCAGCAAGGCGCCCTCCGTCGGATCGCCCACGATGGTCCACCGGCCGTCGCGCTCCACGAGCTGCGCGTCGTTGCACAACGCGCCAGCCAGCAGGCACTCCCGCAAGGCGGGGGCCTGTCCGATCTCCACGTCCGCGCCGTCCAGCCGAACGGCGCCGATCGGCTCGTAGCCGGCGCCGTTCACGTCGAACGACCGGCTTCCGGCCAGGATCGCCTGGACGGTCATCTCGTTCTTCGTCAGCGTGCCGGTTTTGTCCGAGCAGATGACGGTCGTGCTCCCCAGGGTTTCGACCGCCGGCAGTTTGCGGATCACGGCATGCCGCCGCGCCATCCGGCCCACGCCGATCGCCAGGGTGATCGTAACCGCCGCCGGCAGCCCTTCCGGGATCGCACCGACCGCGAGCGCGACCGCGGCCATGAAAATCTCCGTGGCCGGCCTCCCACGCCAAAGCCCCAGAGCAAACGTCACGGCCGCGAGCCCGAGAATCGCCACAGTCAACACCTTGCTGAAGTAGGTGAGCTTCTTTGTCAGCGGCGTCGCGATCTCCGTCGTTTCACCGAGCAACTGATGGATGCGGCCCAGTTCCGTGGCGACACCGGTAGCCACCACGACACCGGTACCCTGTCCGTACGTGACCAACGTTCCGGAGAAGGCCATGTTCTTCTGATCCGCGACGACCATCTCAGGCGGCAGGACGTGATCAGCCTTGTCCACCGGCACCGATTCCCCGGTCAGCGCGGATTCGTCGACCCGCAGCTCTCGTACGCCCGTGAGACGCAGGTCGGCCGGGACCTTGTCGCCGGATTCCAGCAGCACGAGGTCGCCGGGGACGATCTCGGAGGAGGGAATCCGGATCTTCCGCCCGTCGCGCCGGACCGTGGCTTCGGTCTTCATCATGGCGACCAGCGATTCGAGCGCGGCCTCCGCGCGGGACTCCTGGATAAAGCCGACGATCGCGTTCACCAGCACAACGCCGAAGATCACCCCGGCGTCCACCCATTCGCCCAAGAGGGCGGTGATCGCCGTGGCGGCCAGCAGGACATAGATGAGCGGATGATGGAACTGGAAGAGGAACCGGAGCAGCGGCCCATGGCGTCGAAACTTGGGCAGGACGTTCGGGCCGAACCGCTCGAGCCGTCCCGCCGCTTCGTCCGTGCTCAGCCCATTCCCGGCGTCAGTTTCCAGCAGCAGCACCACCTCGTGGGCAGCCAGGTGGTGGTGCAAGGCGGCGGGCGCTCCACCCGCGCCCGTGGCTATCGGGCGCCCTGCGCGCCGCGCTGTCCTCATGAGACCATTCCTTTACCCAGCCAGTCGGCCCTTGTTTCGGGCAACCGTTACCGCCTTCCAGAGCTCCATTGCGACCAGCATGATGTTCCCGATGCCGAGTGTTTTCTCACATGACCCTGGCGGCAGCGAAAGTCCGAATGTACTGCAGCACGTCCCACATCTCCTGGTCCGACAGGATGTCTCTCTTCCCGTGCATGGGACTGTAGACGACCCCATGGGCGATGGTCACGAGGAGTTCTTTGTCGTCGCGGATTTCGCCGGCCGCTCGCTCCTCAGATAGACGAACCAGTAGACCAGCGCGACCAGAATTGTTCCGCCAATGATATTGCCCGCCGTGACCAGCACGAGGTTGGTCACCGCCCCGGCCATCCCGATCGGCTGCTCCCCGTCGGCGGCCAGCAGCATTCCGATCGGCAGGAAGTACATGTTCGCGACCGAGTGCTCGAACCCCGCGGCGACGAAGGCGCTGATTGGGAAGAGAATGGCCAGAACCTTGTCCGTGACGCTTCGGGCCGCGTAGCATAGCCACACCGCAAGGCACACCAGGACGTTGCAGAGAATGCCGCTCGCCACGGCTTGCATCGGAGACAAATCCGTCTTCGCCAACGCGATCCGAACCGCGGTATTCCCCACCGCGCCGTCCCCGAGCAGGTGGACACCGGCGAGGTAGGCTAGTATCGCTGTCCCCAGCGCGCCGATGAAATTACCGAGATAAACAAGAACCCAATTTCGAAGGAGTTCCCCCGTCGAGATGCGGCCGGCGGCCCAGGCCATCGCGATCAGGTTGTTGCCGGTGAACAACTCGGCGCCCCCGACAACTACGAGAATCAAGCCCAGACTGAAGGCCATGCCTCCCAGCAATCGGTTCCACCCGAAGACAGCCGGAATGTTCTCGGCGTTTCCTCCCGTCGTGACTGTCACCGTGAAGAACAGGGCCCCCAGGGAGATGAAGGCCCCGGCCAGCACGGCCAGAGGTAGCGTCGTCAAAACATCGGCGCGGGCCTTGACCACCCCCACCGTCTCAACCCGCTGGGCCATCTCGGCCGGCGTGTAGGCATCGGGAAACGCTGTATGTGGTACGGCCATGCAATGGTTTCTCCGCAAGATTCATGCACGAAACGAACTGGCGGCGACGGACTGTAAGGAGCGGAAAGTATTGAAGAGAGAGCAGGAATGCTACTGCGTTGCGCTGGGGGCTGGCCTGCTATGCCACAGTAAGGAACGAAGCGACTGTAGCCATGCGCCACAGCCGGCACGAATCAGTCTCGCCGTCATCCTCTGGCGCGAATCCCGACCGGGGAAGCCCTGAAGGCCGCCTTCCAGAGTTCCATCGCGACCAGCATGAGGCTCCCGATGCCGAATACCATGATCCAATGTTCCGGATCGAAGGCGGCCAGCTTGAAGACCTCGCGGGTCCATGGATTAAGCACGAGCCCTACCTGCAGGAGCGTGGATCCCCCGATCGCCCACAGGAGCGGCTTGTTGGTCCAGAGCCCGATGGTAAACAGAGACAAGCGGTCGCTCCGGCAGTTGAAGGCATGCGCGAGTTGCGAACCGATCAGCACCATAAAGGTCAGCGTCCGGGCCCGCTCGAGGTTCTGGTCCATGCCGTACAGGCAATATGCGAAGGTCAGAATGGCGAGGAGAGCCATGAACAGACCCTGCCCGAACATCTGGAAGATTCTTTCACGCTCCAATATACGGGCCTCGGGGCGGCGCGGGGGTCGCTGCATAAGGCTCGGGTCCCTGGGATCCACCGCCAGGGCCAGCGCCGGGAGACCGTCCGTGACCAGGTTAATCCAGAGGATCTGCACCGGCAGGAGCGGCAGTGGAAGCCCCAACAACGTCGCAACCAGCATGACCAGGATCTCGCTGATGTTGCAGGACAGAAGGTAATGGACGGACTTGCGGATATTGTCGAAAATGGCCCGCCCTTCCTCGACCGCCGCCGCGATGGAGGCGAAGTTGTCGTCTGTTACCACCATGTCCGAGGCATCCTTGGTAACGTCGGTACCGGTGAGCCCCATCGCCACGCCGATATCCGCCGCCTTGACCGCCGGCGCGTCATTGACCCCGTCGCCGGTCATGGCGACGACCGCTCCATTTTTCTTCCAGGCGCGCACGACGCGGAGTTTGTGCTCGGCCGAGACGCGGGCATAGACCGCAATTCGCTCAACGTGCCGAGCCAGATCGGCATCGCTCAACCGGTCGAGCTCAGCTCCGGAGATCGCCTGTGCCCCCCGCTCCATAAGACCCAGCTCGCGGGCGATGGCGACCGCGGTATCCCTGTGGTCTCCGGTGATCATCACGGTCCGGACGCCGGCGCCACGACACGTCTCCACGGCGACCTTCACTTCAGGTCTGATCGGATCCTTCATGCCCACCAGGCCCACGAAGATCAAATCCCGCTCCAGAACAACAGCGCCATAGGCCTCGGGCTCGCGGTCCAGCGGCCGCATCGCCACGCCCAGCACCCGGAGCGTCTGGGAGGCGAAGTCCTGGTTCGCGGCCAGGATCGCCTGCCGAATCTCATCCGTCAGCGCGTTGGCGCGTCCGTCCCGATCGATCCAGGCCCGGCAGTCTCGCAGCAGCACATCCGGCGCGCCTTTGACGAAGGCGACCGGGCCGGATGCCGTGCGGCGCACGATGGTCATCTTCTTGCGCTCAGGGTCGAATGGAACCTCGCCGAGGAACGGAATCTCGCTTTCGAGGTCGCCTTTTTGGAGTCCGGCTTTGGCCGCCACCACCAGGAGGGCGCCTTCAGTGGGATCGCCGAGGATCGTCCAGACGCCCTCCTCCTGCCGAAGCTCGGCCCCGTTGCAGAGCACGGAGACGCGCAACAACTCCCTCAGTCCGGGACGCGCATCGAGCTTCACCGGTTCGCCGAATGAGAAAATCTCGCCGACCGGAGCATAGCCCTCACCTGTCACGACAAAGACTTCGCCCCCCTGGTAGAGCGACGTCACGGTCATCTCGTTCTTCGTCAGCGTGCCGGTTTTGTCGGAACAGATCACCGTGGTGGAGCCCAGAGTCTCGACGGCGGGGAGACGGCGAATCAACGCATGGCGCTTCACCATCCTCGTCACGCCCAGGGCCAGCGTGATCGTCACCACAGCCGGCAGGCCTTCGGGAATCGCTGCGACCGCCAGGCTGACCGCCGTGAGGAACATGGTGACGATGGGGACACCGCGTAGCTCTCCGAGCAGGAACACCACTGCAACGATCCCCAGAGAAATCCACAGCAGCGTGTGGCCCAGTTGCTCCAGCCGGCGCTGCAGCGGCGTTTCCTCCCGCTCGGCCTGGGCCGCCGTTTGGATCAACACGGCGATCCTGCCGATCTCCGTGTGAATCCCAGTATTCACGACCAGGGCCCGGGCTTTCCCGGAGACCGCCACGGTGCCCATATAGAGCATGTTGTGGCGGTCTCCCAGCGGAACCTCTGCCTGGGAAATTTGCTCGGTTGACTTGGTAACCGGCGTGGACTCGCCGGTCAGCGAGGCCTCCTGTGTCTGGAGACCGGTGGCGTACACGAGGCGGGCGTCGGCCGGAACCCGGTCGCCGGCCTCGACCTGGATGAGATCGCCCGGCACCAGTTCTCTGGCCGGGAGCGAGACGAGAACGCCGTCGCGGATGACCCGGGCCGCCACCACGACCATCCGCTTCAGCGCCTCGAGCGAGCGCTCGGCCCGGAATTCCTGGATAAACCCGAGAATCGCGTTGAGGATCACGATGGCGAGAATCGCCGTCGCATCCACCCATTCCTGCAGCAATCCCGAGACGATCGCCGCGCCGAGCAGCACCCAGACGATCAGGCTGGAAAACTGCTCCAGGAGGAGTTTCAACGGAGAGGCGGGAGGCGCTTGCGGAAGCTCGTTCGGACCGTAGTCCCTGAGGCGGCGACCGGCTTCACTCAGGGTCAATCCTCCATCGAGGCCCGACCGCAGTTCATTGGCCACCGCTTCAGCAGTCAGCGCATGCCACGCTGTAGGGGCGACCCGCCGGGCCGCCCCTACTTCTACAGTCATTTGCCGCCCTTCGCCAGTTTACTGTGGACCTCGGCCAGGTTGTCGTACTCCTTGGCCTCCTTGAGATACGCGTCCTCCATCTTCTCGCAGTGTTTGGCGTACGTGTTCTTGGGATACTTCTTGAGGTATTCGCTGGCCATCGTCTTCATGTCGGCGGCCTTGTGCCGCGCCTCGTCCGCCTGTTTCTTGTAGTAGTCGGCCAGTCCGGCGTGGTCCCCCTTGTCCAGCATCTCCTTAACTTGCGGCGCGTGCGCAGCCCGTAAGCCGCTTGGGAACAGTGGGGCCAGAAGCATAGCTCCGGCCAGCCCTGCAAACGTGGTTAACATCGTTCGCTTAGTCATCATGGCTTCGTTTCGCATGGCATACCTCCTGTGGTTAAGGATCGGGGTAGGGAGAACCGGGTTCTAGCCGGTTCCCCCTCCCGCCAAACCGGACAGGCGGATTTCCCGCATCCGGCTTTCCAGTCGGTGGTCCCTCAT
>Ga0209399_10001665_pt1 | contig 11353 bp, 8 predicted proteins | sample OV2TP3_FD_184130 | JGI IMG/M metagenome (GOLD analysis project Ga0209399, IMG submission 184130) | Hot spring microbial communities from Beatty, Nevada to study Microbial Dark Matter (Phase II) - OV2 TP3 (SPAdes) (version 3) | ecosystem: Environmental > Aquatic > Thermal springs > Hot (42-90C) ... | reverse complement strand
GAAAGGCTCTAGCATCGGGCTCAAGGGGAATCAACCGGAGTTGTTCCGCGAAGCCCAGCGCGTGCTGGGCTCCCAGAGGCAACCGGAACGGAGCAGCGCCTGGGAACCCTATCAAGGTGATCAGCTCCGGTATCATCTCTATCGTACCAGGGAGATGGAAGCCTATCTGGATTGGAAGCATCTCAAGCAGGTATGGCGTGTGGAAAAAGAGATTCGCAAAGGAAAGAGTGGCCGAATCGAACGCGAGAATCGGTACTATGTGACGAATCTCCATTGGGGACGGCTCAAACCGGAGCAGATCCTCGCGGTGGTACGAGCGCACTGGGCCATCGAGAATCATTGCAACTGGACCGTCGATGTGATCTGGGATGAAGATAGTAAGGTGTGGTGTGGACAAGGGGTCGGCATCCAGGTGCTAGGGTTGTTGCGCTTGATGGCCTACAACGTGGTGTCACAGTTGCGGTGTCGCTACTTGCAGATACGTGAGCAGACGAGAGCAGAGAAGAGGCGCTGGCAAGAATGGTGTGATATACTCTTTCTGCTCATCGGCCAAGCCGGTAGGAACCTCTTTCCTCATAGGCAGGCGACCGCTGGCATCTGAGGGAGCCCGCTGGTAGGCGGTCGTGGCCGAGGCGAAGGGGCTCTTTGACAAGAACACTGCCGCCAACCAACAAAGCGGACGGGCTATAGCCGCGCCATGTTGGGAGATGTGTGCGTGAGATCCGCGGTAGGATCGCGTGCAGAGCCCTGGCTCTTCGAGGGTACTTCTATCCAATTATTCTCCGGTCAGGTCTAATGCGAGGGGGCGATGTCTTGACATCCGGGCCGGCCAGTGGTAGAAAGCTACAGAACTTAGGTATTTGGGCAGCCTGCAAGGACAGGCTGTGTCGGCATAGATGGCAGGGTAAGGAGGGTTTGTGACGATGGCTGAGCAGAGCAGTTGCGCGTTGACGACGTTCGCAACCACCGGTGGCTGAGCGGCGAAGCTCAGTCCGCTGGGATTAGCGGGCATGTTGCATGAACTGAACATCCCTCGGGATGAAAATGTGATCGTCGGCACAGAGACGAACGATGATGCCGGGGTGTATCGAATATCCGAGGAGCTCGCCCTCGTCCAAACGGCCGATTACATCACGCCAGTCGTGGATGATCCGTTTCTGTTTGGACAGGTGGCCGCGGCCAATTCAATCAGCGACGTCTATGCGATGGGTGGTCGGCCGCTGACGGTGATGAATCTGTGTAATTTCCCGCCCCAGGGGATCGAAAATAAACATCTCCTGGAAATCCTGCGCGGGGGCCTTTCCAAGACGATCGAGGCGGGCGCGGTCCTGGTCGGCGGCCACACCGTAAAGGACCCAGAGCTGAAGTACGGGCTTTCCGTGACGGGCCTGATCGACCCTCGTAAGGTGGTGCGGAATGCCACGCCGCGCGTCGGGGACAAGCTTGTGCTGACCAAAAAGATCGGGACAGGCGTCTTGATTACCGGGTTCAAGCAGAAACGCATCGGATTCGATGTCCTGGAGCGTGCGGTGCAGGTGATGGCCACGCTGAATAAAGTGGCCTGCGAGACTATGTTGGAGTTCGATCCTCACGCCTGCACAGATATCACCGGCTTCGGCCTCAGCGGGCATATCCTGTGGATGGTCAAAGCGGCGAAGGTGGGGATCAACGTCTTTATCGACCGCGTCCCCCATTTCCCCGAGACCATCGACATGATCCAGCAGGGTGTGCGAACCGGGGTCACCCTGGACAATAAGGGGTTGGTCGCGGACAATATTCGTCTGGATGGAAGCATTACCCCCGCTGAGGAAATGCTCATGTACGATCCACAAACCTCTGGGGGGCTCTTCATTTCGGTGAGCGCGGACCAGGCTGATGCGCTGGTGCAGAAGCTCCACACACGCGGCGTGACGGATGCGGCAGTGGTGGGAGAGGTCTTCGCAAGCCCAGAGCCCGTGATTCGGGTTGTCCATAGCCGCTAAAGACGGGGGTTATGCGCTTCGCGCATAACCCCCATCCCCTGCCTAAGGTTTGTCGAACACGTCCGTGGTCAGGTACTTCTCCCCGCGGTCGGGGAAAACCGTCACCAGCGTTCCTTCATCCAGACGTTTGGCCACCTCGGCCGCCGCAGCCATCGCAGTTCCCGCACTGATGCCCGAAAAAAGCCCCTCTTCGCGACAGAGAGCCCGCGTCATGCGGAAGGCCTCTTCATCGGTCACGACGATGCGCTCGTCGATCAAGCGCCAGTCCAAAATCGGCGGGATGCGTGAGGTCTCCATGTTGCGGAGGCCCTGCTGTTGGTGTTTTGGCTGCGGCTCGACGGCGACGATATAGAGGCGAGGATTATACTCGCGCAGCCGTTGTCCGGCCCCCATAATGGTCCCCGTCGTCCCGAGCCCCACAATCAACGCATCCACCTTACCCCCGCACTGGCGCCAAATCTCCTCACCGGTGGTCTGATAGTGGATCAAAGGGTTGTAGCGATTGGTGTATTGATTCAGCCGCACGTAGCGGGTCGGGTCGCTGCGTGCGATCTCATCCGCCTTGTCCCAGGCTTCATCCGATCCCCCCTCCGCCGAGGTGAGCAGCAGCTCCGCCCCTAGAGCTTGCAGCATCTGGACGCGCTCGATGCTCACCCGCTTCGACATGGTGATCAGGACTTTATACCCCTTCAGCGCTCCCACCATGGCGAGACCGATGCCGGTATTGCCGCTGCTGGATTCGACGATCACTCGCTCGGGGGTCAGCGTGCCATCCTGTTCGGCCCCTTCGATCATCGATAACGCGATGCGTTCCTTGACGCTGCCGAGGGGATTGAAGCCCTCCAGCTTGGCATACATCACCACTCGAGGATTCGGGTTCAACCGATTGATCCGCACCAGTGGGGTGTTTCCGACCGTTTCCAGGATCGTCTCTCCGATGGGGTCCATGTAGACATCCTCTTGCCGCGTGGTTCTCGGGCGATGCATGCGAGCATGTATAGGAGGGGGGGTTACCACTCCACGACGCAGGCCCCCCAGGTCAGCCCCGCCCCAAATGAGGTCAATCCGACGAGGCTGCCACGCTGGATTTTCCCCGCGCGACTCAGCTCATCGAGGGCCACCGGATGGGTGGCAGCCGAAGTATTGCCGTAGCGCTCACCGCTCATGTGCACTTTCTGCATGTCGATCTGCGCTAACTCGGCGACCTTCTGGACCATGCGCTGATTGGCCTGGTGGGTGATCAGATAATCCAAATCACCAACCGTCAAGTGCGCGAGAGTGAGCGCCTCCATCAGCGCCTCATACATCACGACCGGGGCGCGGCGGAGGACAGCTTTTCCTTCCTGGTAGATGTAGCTTTTGGGAATGCGCTCGTCCGAATTCAGCTCATGTCCGCGCTTAAACTCCGTGTCGAGCTGAATCATACTGCTATAGCCGGTGCGCAGCCAGCTGCTACGGATGCGTCCGGGAGCCTGTGTCCCTAGCAACACTGCCCCGGCCGCGTCCGCGAACATGATCGCCGTATTGCGGTCTTGCCGGCTGACCGTGCGGGACATGGTGTCCGACCCAATTACCAGGGCGTAGTGATCCTGGCCATAGAGGTGTTTGTCTACGAAGAGGTGGCGCTCCGCCTCCACGAGGGCGAAAATGAAGCCGGTGCAACTCGCCTGAATATCCCAGGCGATGGCGTGCTCGGCCTCGATATAGTGCTGAATCTTGATCGCGGTCGCGGGATAGATCTGTTCCTGGGAGTTGGTGGCGACCAAAATATAGCGCACCTGGAGCGGGCTTACCCCGGCGCTTCGCAAGGCCCTGAGCGCAGCCGCAGCTCCCATGGTGGAGGTATTCTCGTCCTTGCAGATGGCTTCATACAAGGCCGTGGACCAATCGCCCGGCGGCCCCGCATACTGCGTGGCGATGCGGCGCTCCCGGATGCCGGTGAGGTGCACGATTTTCTGCTCGGTCGTCTCCAGCAGCTGCTCGAGCTCTCGATTCGTCAAGACCGTGGCCGGCAGATAGGATCCTGCGCTGAGAATCCCGATGCCGTCTGGCATAGATCACTCCCCCTCCACTCCGCCGGCCTTCACGCCTGCATGCTTGCGCTATGACAGCGCCGAAACCGGCGGGCGATCAGTTGTCGCACGCAGCCTCACCTGGACTGGCATCCCTGCCTGGCACGTCCTTGACAAGTCGAATATGCCTCTGCTAGGGTATGGCCTCCAGAAAACCAGAAAAATTCCGCTGGCGAGGCGTGGGTAGAGTATACAAACAACCTCGACGGCGTTCAAGCGGCCTGATTTCCTGCCCTGGGGACGGGGCCTGCAGGGGCGATTCCTGAACAGGTTTTGTCGAAGCCTTCGATACCATCACCCCGGTCTCGGCGGCTGGGTCTGTACTGCACCGCCTGGGCATGCTCCTTGCGTTGGGGGCTTGGATGCGGTCGGGTCGGAGAGAGGCGAAGGAGGCTCCCGAGCATATGACGAATGACGATCAGGGCATGAGACGGGCGCGTATTCTGGTCTGCGATCGTATCGCACCTCAGGGGATCGATTGGCTCCAAAAGGAGCCGGAGATCGATGTGGATGTCCGCCCAGGGCTATCGGCTGATGAGCTCCGGGCAGCCATTGGGCAATACGATGGCCTCATCGTTCGAAGCCGGACCAAGATCACGGCCGAGACGCTCGCGGGCACGACGCGTTTGAAGGTGATCGGGCGGGCAGGCATCGGGGTCGATAATATCGACGTCGCCGCTGCGACCAGCGCGGGCGTGGTCGTCATGAATACACCGGAGGGGAACACCAATACGGCGGCCGAGCATACCCTGGCGCTCTTGTTAGCCCTCGCGCGCAATGTCTCGCAGGGCGATGCCTCGCTGAAACGGGGCGAGTGGTCGCCGGAGCGCTATGGTGGGGTCGAGCTCTCCGGGAAGGTGCTTGGGATCATCGGACTGGGCCGCATCGGGACGCTGGTGGCAAAGAAGGCACAAGGGTTGGGTATGCTCACCATTGCCTACGATCCCTTCATCTCCCGAGAGCAGGCTCAGAATATCGGTGTCGAAATTTTCGAGCTGGCCGAAGTGGTGGGGCGTGCGGATTTCTTAACCGTGCATACGCCGAAAACCCGTGCCACCACCCATCTCATCGGCCCCACGGCATTTGCCCTGATGAAACCCGGGGTTCGCCTCGTGAATTGCGCGCGCGGCGGGATCGTCGATGAAACGGCTTTATACGAGGCCATCTCGTCGGGAAAGGTCGCGGGCGCCGCGCTGGATGTCTTCGAGCAGGAGCCTCCCGGCGATCTTCCCCTCATCAAACACTCCGCCATCGTGTGTACCCCCCACCTGGGGGCATCGACGGTAGAGGCCCAGGAGCGGGTGGCCGTGGACATTGCGCAACAGTTGATCGACTATTTCAAATTCGGCTCGATCCGGAACGCCGTCAACCTCTATGCCCTCGAGGGGGAGATGGTCCGGAAAGTTGAACCCTATATGAATCTGGCGGAGAAACTCGGCAGCTTCATTGTCCAGATGGTTGAGGGCGGATTGCGGGAGGTCGCTGTGAAATACAGCGGTGAGGCTGCCGTCCTGGAGATCAAGCCGATCTCGGCTGCGCTGTTGAAAGGCCTCTTGCAAAAGTCTCTGCCGGAGCGTGTGAACCTCGTTAATGCTCTCCATCTGGCACGAGAACGCGGCATTACGGTGAGCGAAACCATCAGTAGTGAGGTGGGAGACTATACCAGCCTCATCACGGTGGAACTCGTGACAGACAAAGCGAGGGGGGAGGTCGCTGGCACGCTCTTCGGGAGGCAGGAGCCGCGCATTGTGAGGGTCGATGCGTATCCCATGGAGGCGGTTCCGAGCGGACATATGTTGGTGTTTTCCAATCAGGATACCCCTGGTGTCATCGGCACAATCGGTACGATCCTCGGCAGCAATCACATTAATATCGCCGGCATGCAACTGGGTCGCATCACCCCCCACGGTATGGCTGTCGCCGTTGTGAATGTGGACTCCACGATCCCCCACCCGATCCTCGAGCAGATTCGGGCGCTTCCGAATATTCTCACTGCCAACTTGGTGGAACTATAAAAAGACCGTTCAACGTGCGAGGTGCAGGGTTCAACGTTGAATGGCCGTGGAGTCGAACGTCTGTGCTTCCAGACGCACCAGCGGTTGGCAGCTTCTGGATCAGCTGACCATCGGGGGCGGCCGGGTCTGGCAGGAACGCTACTGGAGGGGAAGGGTGATCACAAAGGTGGTCCCTTTGCCTGGCTCGCTTTGCAATTCGATCTCGCCGTGCTGATCCCTGATCAACGCATGTGAGATACTCAGCCCGAGCCCCGTCCCTTTGGCCCCTTTCGTCGTGAAGAAGGGAGTGAACGCGCGGCGCTTCACTTCCTCGGTCATCCCAATTCCGGTATCTGCGATCTCAATGCAGGCAACCCCTCCACGCACCAGCGTCCGGACGGTCAAGGTCCCGCCCGCCGGCATCGCATCCACGGCGTTCAGGATCAGATTGATTAAGACCTCGCGCAGCTCGGCCGGCCGACTGCGAACGGGCGGGAGTGCCCCGAGCTCCATCACCACCTCGATGGTCCCCCCTTCCTGCAAGGGCTGATCTTTCCAGATGAGCTGCGTGGCTTCGACCGTCTCCTGAACGAGCTGGTTGAGATCGGTCGCCCTGAATTCCGATGCGAGCCCACCCCGGGCAAATCTCTGAATGCGTTGAACCATCGTCGCGCCGTCCTCGACGGCTCTTTGAATCGTGGCGACGCCTCGCTGAAGCGTTTCGGCATCTGCCGGGCCATGGACCAGCAGTTGCGCCCGTCCCATGATCGCTGCCAGGATATTATTCAGATTGTGGGCAATCCCTGCTGCCATTTCGCCCAGGGCGCTGAGCTTTTCAGAGTGGGCCAGTCGTTCCCGGAGGAGGGAATTTTGGACGGCAAGCCCCCGTAGATCCTCCAGGAGTGTTTGTATTTGCTGGTGTTCTCCCATCCTCTCGGCCCGGCGAGCCAGGGCCTTTTTCACAGCCTCATCCACCTCATCCTCGCTGAAGGGTTTGATCAGATATTCCGACGCCCCATATGCCAGGGCACCCCGTACCGTTTCCAGCGAGGCATAGCCGGTCATGATAATGGCTTCGATCCGGGAATCAACATCCTTGACCGCCTTGAGGACTTCGAGGCCGTCCATCCCAGGCATCCTGACATCCAAAAAGACCAGATCGGGGGGTGTGTCGTGAATCACCCGCAGTGCTTCGGGGCCGTCCGTTGCCGTGACCACCTGATATTGGGGGTCAAGTATGATGCGGAGTGCCTCACGCGGCCCAGGTTCATCATCGACAACCAAGATCCGTTGCGCCTCATCCATCCCGTATCTGCCTCCAACCGTTCCCTTCAAGGCGGGGTCGTATCCGTAGAGGTTTTCTTCCCCTTTACTATTCATATCGGTATCATCTCCCCGCGCATCAGGGGATGTCAATGTTAAAATCGGGGCGAAGCAGACAGCGATCAGCGGCTGCAGTTTCATCCAGCGGCCACGTTCGCGATGGAAAAGGCTTTGAAAGTCGCGTGGGCTAGCGCTATAATTGGGTGCTTGTCGCCGACGTGCTCGTAGTTGGCCAGCGATCAAGTCGAACACTGCAAGGAAGGATCACGGCTATTATGCTACCCTCCAAAACGGAGATCCCCAAGGGTGTACGAGTGTATCTGCCCCCGCAAGCGGCTTTGAAGCGGGCGCTGGAGACGAAGATCCTGTCCGTGTTCTATCGCTGGGGATTTCAAGAGCTGGTGACGCCAACTTTTGAATATTATGATGTGCTGGCGCTGGGCACCGGGGAGGAGTTTCGGGACCGGACGTTTAAGCTCACGGACCAGGCGACCGGGCGGGTCCTGGTGCTCCGGCCAGATATGACGCCGCAGATCGCCCGGGTGGCGGCGACCGTGCTGAAAGAATATCCGAAGCCGCTGCGGTTCTGTTATAACAGCAATGTGTTTCGCTCGGTCGAGCCCCAGGCGGGGAGACATCAAGAGTTCTACCAAGCTGGGGTCGAGCTGATCGGCCTCGATCTGCCTGAGGCCGATGTGGAGATGATTGCCATTGCTGTAGAATCGTTGATGGACGTGGGGCTGGCAGATTTCAAAATCGCCGTCAGCCAGGTGGAGTTTGTGCGCGGGCTGCTCCAGGAGCTGCGGTTGCCCCCGGAACGAGAGAAGCAGGTCCAGCTTGCGTTGCACAAGAAGGATAGCTCGGCGCTTGACGTGCTGATGGAGACGTTTCGGCTCCCGGCCGACGGACGCGAGATGCTGCTCGCCTTGCCCAACTTATTTGGCGGTGAAGCAGTGTTTGAGCAGGCCGGCCGCCTGGTGAATAACCGCCGCTCCGAGGACGCGCTGGCCAACCTGCGCACGGTCTACGATATGTTAAAGGTCTACGGCCTTGACTCATTTATTCTCTTAGATCTCAGTGAAATTCGCGGATTCGACTATTACACCGGTATTGTCTTTGAAGCCTTTACCACCCATTTGGGATCTGAGATCTGCGGAGGAGGTCGGTACGATCACTTGATCGGGCGTTTTGGCGAGGAGTGCCCCTCGACCGGATTTGCCATCGATATCGAGAAACTCCAGGTCGCACTGGAGCGACAGGGCGCAGTACAACCCCGCAAAGTGGTGGATTTTCTCATCGTGGATTTCAAGCCGGATAAGCGGGAGGCCTTGCGGATCGCTCAAGAGTTGCGCAGGCGTGGGTATCGAGTGGCGCGAGATATCATTCGCCGGGACTTAGCGGGGTCACTCTCGTATGCGCGGCGCATGGGGATTGCACGTGGGATTATCCTGGGGACGAACGGCCTGAGTGATGATGAGGCACTGCTCAAGGATATCGATGAAGGGTGGGAACGCATGGTGCCGATCGCCCAGCTGCTTGAGGTGATCGAAGCCCTGGGCACGGCGCCCTTCTCTCCCTTGTGAAGTACGAGACGTCCCGCCCTGACCAGTGAGCTCCCACGGGAGTTTACCATCTCAGAGTAGCCAATACTTGCTGAGGGAAGACGCCGGATACGTGTGTGCTTCGGCGAGTTCTGGGCGAACATCGGATCTGAGCATCCGTTGAGAGGTAGGAGAATCGGTATGCCTTCGGTGGCCGTGATCGGGACACAGTGGGGAGATGAGGGGAAAGGGAAGATCGTCGATGTGCTGACCCCGAGTGCGGATGTGGTGGCCCGCTTTCAAGGCGGGGCCAATGCGGGGCATACGGTTGTCGCCGAGGGACAACAGTACATTCTGCATCTGCTCCCCGCTGGGGTCCTCCATCCAGGCAAGCGTGCGGTGATCGGCAACGGCGTCGTCGTCGATCCGGTCGCCTTGTACGAAGAGATTGAAGGCCTGCGCGGCCGGGGGATCGAGATCAAGGACAACCTGTTCATCAGCCGCAGGGCGCATCTGATCCTGCCCTACCACCGCGCGATCGAACAAGCCCGGGAAGCGCTGCGGGGTGAACGGCGTATTGGCACGACCGGACGCGGCATTGGCCCGGCCTACAGCGATAAGATCGACCGCCTGGGCATTCGCTTCGCCGACCTTTTCGATGAACCCTTGCTCCACGACCGTTTGCGGACCAATCTCACCGAAAAAAACATTCTCCTCGAACAGGCATACGGGCAGAGGGGATTTCAGCTGGACGAGTTGTTTGCCTGGTGTCTCGCATGGCGTGACAAACTCGCCGCGTATCTGGCCGATACGGGGCAATTGCTCCGCGAGGCCATCCTGAAGGGGGAAAACCTCCTCTTTGAGGGGGCGCATGGCACCATGCTGGACATCGATCACGGCACGTATCCCTATGTGACCTCGTCGAACATCACGGCTGGCGCCATCAGCACAGGGCTGGGCATCCCTCCCTCCCGGATCAATCATGTCCTTGGCGTGGCCAAGGCCTACACCACACGGGTCGGCATGGGTCCATTTCCGACGGAGCTCTGCGACGCTGTCGGCGAACGGATGCGGACAGAGGGGGCCGAGTATGGCGCCACCACAGGGCGCGCTCGACGATGTGGCTGGTTCGATGTGGTCATGGTGAGGCACGCAGCCTGGCTCAGTGGCTGCACGAGCCTGGGGTTGACGAAGCTGGATGTGCTCGACCGGTACGAAAGCATCAAGATCTGCGTGGGGTATGCGTATAGGGGAAAGGTCTTCGAGCATATTCCGGAGGAACTGGACATCCTGCTGCAGTGTCAACCACAGTACGAAGAGATGCCGGGATGGCAAGAGAGCACGGCTGGCATGACCAGCTATGAACAGCTTCCGGCGCGTGCCCGTGCCTATATTGAGGAGCTCTCACGTCGAATCGAGTTACCGGTCTCCATCATCTCCACCGGTTCCGGGCGAGAGCAGACCATCCCCTTGCGCGATCCCTTCGCATCGGCCCCGTAGGGCCCTCAACCGCGAATGCGAAACGTGTCAAACTCACCCTGGTAGGGTTGCCAATCGACCTGCACATGCTCCACCCGCGCAGAGGGTGGCCCGCGATGACACCAGGCGATAAACCGTTGCACGGCGGCATCCTCACCCTCTACCACGGCTTCGACCCTGCCATCGCGATGGTTCCGGACCCAGCCGTTCAGGCCGAACTGTCGCGCCACATCGCAGGCATCCGCCCGGAAGTACACCCCCTGGACCAAGCCTGAGACGAAGATCGTCGCCCGCACCTGTCCCATCATGCTTAGGTGCTCCCATCCTCGTCGGCCCCAGGCTTCTCTGCCGTTACACGCTTTGCCACGAGAATGCTGGCTTCGAACAGCAGAAAGAGGGGCACCGCGAGCAGGATTTGGCTGAACACATCGGGTGGCGTCAGCACCGCCGAGACCAGGAACGCCGCCAGAATGGCATATTTCCGATTTTGGACCAGGAATGCGGGGGTCACCACGCCAACTTTCGTGAGAAAATACATCAGGACCGGCAACTCAAACATGAGCCCTGCCGCCAGGATCAATCGCATACAGAAGGAAAGATAGTTCGAGAGCGTGATATTCGGCGTCCAGAGATCCCCTGCCTGTGCCAGGAGGAATCGAAGGACTATGGGTAACAGCACCACATAGGCAAACGCCCCTCCCGCGACGAACAGCAGAGTCGAAGTGATCAGAAAGGGAAAGGAGTATTTACGCTCGTGCTCGTAGAGGCCGGGCGCCACGAACTTCCACACCTGGAACAAGACGAGGGGTGTGCTGAAGAAAAGGGCTGCGTAAAAGGCCGCTTTCAGATTCGCGAGGAACGCTTCGGTTGGAGAGATAAAGATGAGTTTGGTCGCTAACGGACGTTGCAAAAAGCGGAGGATATATTCGGAAAACCCATACGAGATAGCGAGGCCGATCCCT
>Ga0209399_10001663_pt1 | contig 11361 bp, 13 predicted proteins | sample OV2TP3_FD_184130 | JGI IMG/M metagenome (GOLD analysis project Ga0209399, IMG submission 184130) | Hot spring microbial communities from Beatty, Nevada to study Microbial Dark Matter (Phase II) - OV2 TP3 (SPAdes) (version 3) | ecosystem: Environmental > Aquatic > Thermal springs > Hot (42-90C) ... | reverse complement strand
AATGTGGTCGGGAGCGATAACACGGTATCTCTCCCGCATATCCGAGATCATATGGCGGTAGTAGAAAGACCAAGTCGGGTTGCCGTGAAGCATGATGATCGGCTCGCCGCGGCCTTCATCCAAGTAGTGGCAACGGATTCCCCCGAGATCGAGAAAATGGGATTGAAAAGGATAAAGGGCCCTGAAGCCCTCTGACTGTGCCCTCATTAATGAACTCAGAAAGATATCTGGCGCCATAGGAGAATTGAGCCCTCGACCGCTCGGTCCCCTCGCGCCGATCTTAATGCACTAGAAGAGAAAAATGCCTGATTTGCCTGGATTTTACAAACTTCCCTCAGGGACCTTTGGCTTGATCCTTGGCCGATGGGGCACTGGTAAGAAGCGAATGGCGAATGGCGAATAGCGGAAATAACTTGCAGGTACCGCAGAAAAGAGCGGGAGACCGCTAGATCCGGAATCTTAGCTTCCTCAGGTGGCGGTTGTAAGACCAGACCAAAAGCTTGATCCTGATTCTTAGGATGACGCGCCTCAAACGCTCCATAATTGACTTCGGCCTTTACCGGAGCACTGAGCAGAATCCGTGCCAAATCGCAATTTGTTGAAATCACTGGACTTTTGAAATTGCCGATCCTCCTATGGCGGCACATTGGGGGCGTTTTTGTCTGTTTTTTGTTCGATTTCGGGCAAAACTAAGAGGGAAACGAGGCGCGCAATCGTCGTTGTTCGTGTCCGTGGCTCGGGTCCATGAATTAGCACGAGCACGAATTGGAGCGGGGCGGTCAGGTGCTGCCTAGACCGGTCCGTTAAGCTTCCGGGTAGGGAACCCCCACTAACTGATCGGATGCGGTTTGGACATCCTCATGCCATAGGGCGAGGAGTTTTCTGGCGATTGGGCCGGGCCTGCCACCGCCGATCGGCTGGCCGTCCCACTGCACTACCGGCGCCACTTTGATGGAACTTCCGATGAGCATCATCTCCTGACACGCCCGCCCTTCCTCCACGGAGACGTCGGCAATCACGATGTCCCGCAAATCCCCACGCTCCACCAGCCGGCGCGCCAAGTGAAGCACGCGCTGAACGGTAATCCCGGAGAGGATGGCGTCAAAAGGAGGATGACGGAACACGCGATCCTTAGTGACAAAGGCCACGTTCATATTGGAACTCTCCGCTACCATACCGCGCTCATCGATAAAGATGCCGTTGTCCGCGCCCCGGTCCTTGGCTTCAAGCACGACCAAGACATTGGGCAAGTAATTCGTAGATTTGACCCTGGCGAAAAACGGTGGCTTGATCGGAACGGTACTGGTGACCACTTTGAGTCCCTCTCTATAGAAGGAGTCCGGGTAGTTCTCTCCGCTGAAGATCATGCAGTAGAAACTGCTGCCGACGCACTCAACCGGCGCCAGCCCAAAGCCGCCCGGTCCAGCAGAGAGCCAGTAGCGCACCGAGGCGTCGCGACGACGACTGGCCGCCGCCGTGTCAATGATGATCTGGCGCAGCTTTTTGAGCGGAAAGGGCAGTGGGATACGCGCCATCTCCGCCGAGCGCAGGAACCGCTCCAGGTGCTGATCCAGCTGGTATAACATGCCGTGCGCAAGAATCGCCGTATCAAACACCGCGTGGCCCCGGTGGACCATGTGATCGTCCAGCGGCAATACCATCAATGCCGGATCGGTCACAACGCCTCCAAGCACGCTGGAATACATCGCGTAGAAATTGGCGGCCTTCGCGTGCACCGCCTGGCGCAGGCGCGCCACCGCCTCGTCCGAACTAAACCTGGGGGTCTGTTCCAACCTTGACATATGCAACTCCTCCCTCCGCCTTCTAGGCGACACGCCGGACTTTGATCTTGTCAGCTTTTTTTTCGGCTTGCGCTAGATCGTAGGCCGCTTGTAGGCGAAGCCAGGTGTCCGCGCCCCCTCCAAAAGCCTTGTCAAGGCGGATCGCCATCTCAGGGGAGATCGCAGCCTTCCCGTGGATCAGGTTGTTGAGCGCCTGACGTGACACGCCAAGAACTTTTGCCGCTTCGGTGACTGTGAGGCCAAGAGGCTCAAGGCAGTCGTAACGGACCGAAAGGCCCGGATGCGGGGGGTTCTTCATAGCCATGCTTTTTCCTCCTAGTGATAATCGACTAAATCCACGTCGTAGGCGTTACCATTCTCAAAGCGGAAGATGATGCGCCAATTACCAGACACCGAGACAGCCCAGAAGCCTCTAAGATCCCCGCTTAGGGGGTGAAGCTGAAACCCGGGGAGCGCCATATGTTGCACATTGCTTGCCTCATCTAGGCGAGCCAGAATACGCCTGATTTTGCCCACATGCGCTGGAGGAAGCCTGCGGCGATCACCGTCTTGGTAAAGCATTCTAAGACCTCGGTGCTTGAACGACGCTATCACCGACCCATTCTAGTTTGACAAGTGATGCTTGTCAACCTTGCCTGACCGGTGTAAGCCGGGTTTCTCGCTTGGCCAGCGAAAAGTCGGAGCCCTCCTGCGCGTGAGAGTGGTCACAAAACGGTCACAAATCAACTGGAGAGAGGGGCGGACAATGGGTAAGTGCCTGAAATTATTGGCGCGCCCGGAGGGATTTGAACCCCCAACCTACAGATCCGTAGTCTGCCGCTCTGTCCAATTGAGCTACGGGCGCGTCATATAGTTCCGAGATTCCGGATCGCAAATCCCCTGAAATCTGAGATCTGCAATCTGCAATGCTAAAAGAAACCGGCGGTGAAAGGGACCGCAGACAGCTAAAGTAGCATAGAGGATCGCCGTTTTCCAGAAAAAGGGGGCAGCCCAACCGTATTCTCAGCTAGGAGATCTCCATCTCTTCGAGCTTGCGGTAAAGAGAGGATAGGCTGATGTCTAATAGACGCGCTGCCTCTTTCCGATCCTGTCCCACTTCCTCTAGGACCCTGAGGATGTGCTGTTTTTCGAATTGTCTTGTCGCCTCTTTCAGGTTGTAGGTAAAGGGACGGGGAACCTCTTTTCCGCCCAATATGGATGGAGGCAGGTCTTTGAGGGTAATCCGCTCTCCCCCAGCCAAAATCATCGTGTGTTCTAGCACGTTGTCCAGCTCGCGGACGTTCCCCTTCCAGGGAAGGGACATGAGGGCGCTGATGACCTCCTGGTCTGCCCCTTTGAAATTTTTCTTCAACTCCGGATTATGCTTCTGAATCAGGTGCTCCACCAACAGAGGAATGTCCTCAGGTCTCTCTCTCAAAGGGGGAATGTGGATCTCCATGATATTTAAACGGAAGTAGAGATCCTCACGAAAGCGACCGTCCTCAACTTCCTTTTTCAAATCGCGATTGGTGGCAGCCAGAACTCGGATGTCAATCCGGCGAGGAGTCGTGTTTCCGATAGGAAGGATCTCCTTCGCTTCAAGAGCTCGCAGGAGTTTAACCTGGAGATGCTGCGGAATCTCCCCGATCTCATCCAAAAAAATGGTCCCCCCGCGCGCCCTTTCAAACAACCCTTCCTGATTGGCAAACGCACCGGTAAAGGAACCTTTCATGTGACCGAAGAGAAGGCTTTCGAGAAGAGTCTCCGGCAAGGCGCCGCAGTTTACCGGCAGGAAAAACTTATCCTTACGATCACTCAGGGCGTGAATGGCGAGCGCGATCAGTTCCTTTCCGCTCCCGCTTTCCCCCGTGATTAAGACCGTCGCCTGGGTGGGCGCCACCTTTGTGACCATTTCCAGGACATCTTTTAGTGCCCTGCTTTTGCCTATGATATTTTCAAACGGGTGACCCACGGAAACGCGACCCATCCACGTCACATTTACATCAATTGTGTGGGAGTTGACAACAGGAAAACTGTCTTCCCCACTAGAGATGAGACTCGTCCGCCGGGGGGCTAAAGCTGCTGAGCCGTCGACAGTAGCTGTGGATCCTCGCAGAAGCGTTGGAGGGCAGATTTGAGCTTTTGTCTTTGGACACTGGCCGGGACGCCAAGGTTCTCCAGGGTCTTGGCAATCTTCGGCCCTCCTAAATGGAGGAGTTTGCTGTAAATGGCATCGATCTCTGAACTCTCAATTTCCAGGGCGGTTTTAAAGGCCTCGTCTATGCTGATCGAAGGGGTTCCCTTGCTGAGGTAAGAACGGATTTGCTCCCCGAGCTGATCGGCCTTCTCCTGCGTTATGGTGGGATCTATTGCCTCGTCCTCATAGTTCTCTATCATCTGCTTACAGGCAAGAAGGATGGAGGCGTGCTCCTCCTCCTCTACGGCCATCTCCCACCAGAAGTCCCGCAGCTCGGGATGATGGAGGAAAAGATGAGAGAAGCGAAAATAAACCTTTGAGACAAGCCGCTCGATCTCGGCAAACCTCTGGAGCGGATCAAAGCGGACCTCAGAAGCCATTCCCTATGCCTCTTTCAGTCTCTCTTTAAGGAACTCAAGGATCTCGATGTGCTTTTCCGAATCGCGGATCATGGACTGGAGGAGAAGCACGAAGAGACCGCGATAGTAACCCTTGCTCGCCTTTATGAGCCCTTTGTATTCCCTTATCCCGTCTTTTTCAAGTTGGATGAAATCTTCAGTAAGTTCCAGAAGCTCACCCCTCTCCTGCCCGAGGTCATAGAGGCCCCGGATGGCATCCTCAGGCCTGGTCCAGTTGAGGTCCCCCTTGAGCGTCGAGACGATCGCGTGGATCACCGCCTGGTGTCGCTCCTCGTCCGAAACGATGAGCTTAAGGAGGAACTTGACAAAGGGATTCTTGGATCTCTCCGCGATCTCCTTATAGCGTCGAGTGAATTTCCCTTCCTGACTTTCGTGCGCCTCGAATTCGTTCATGATGCGCTCCACTTCGGAGATCTCGGAAGACCTCGGCTCCCCCAACTCTGGAGCGAACACTGTATAGGGCTCAGGCATCCTCTCCATGGTATCTCTCCTTTCCCCTGTCATTGGCTCCTCTGTCCGCTTTAGCAAGCGGTATGCCAAGTTAAAAGTCTAAGGAGATAGGCGACCAAGGGAAATTGACGGGATAAAATTTCTAAGAAGTAGGAATAACGCAGTTTTCCTTCCTGATTTTGGGAAGGCCCGCCTCACACGCCCTATCCTCTATGCACCGTGCGTAATCCTTTTTTAGCTTTCTTTCGCCAACGTACGTGCCTGGACCTTCCAGGTATGGGGCCGATGACAGGTAACACATTGTGTAAGGGCCTTCCTCTCAAAATGCCTTTTATCGTCTGCGACCTGGGGATGACAGCCTAAACAATCGCTGAAACGTAAGATCGGCTGGGTGTGGGGTTTGTGGCACGCAGCGCACTCAAACTGCATCGGAGCTTTAGCGGGAAACGTTTCGCCCTTGAGCTGCATAGCCGCGTGACAGCTCAGGCACAAAGCTCTCTTTGGCTCGAGGCCCGCTTCTTTCGGGACTAAAAACTGGTGGCAGGCCGTGCAATGAAAGCCGCCCATGCCTCCAATATTGATTCGGGCCTGAGCATGGCACTTCACACAGTCTTCCGCTTTGGGTTGAACGGCATGTAGCGAAGGAAGGTGGCATGAGAGGCACTGGAGGTCCGCACGGAGAACATGGATTTCGTGTCCGGCGGTTTTCCGGATCTGCGGCCACTTCATCTTATCATTGAGGTGACACGATTCGCACACCTCACGATTCAGACGGGTATGCGGAGGGACCTTCTCCAGATCGGCGGTGGCCCAGCGCCAGACGATCCTGATCCGATCCTGGATATATTGCCGATGACAGATGTGGCAATTCACCTCTTTATGAGGACCGGCACGCCATGTCTTCCAGGCGGTTTCCATGATGTGACAGGAGGCGCAAAAAGCAGGATCATTTTCTGCGTAGTCATAGAGACGATAGCCGCCCCAAGCGATCCCAAACCCAGCCAAGATCAGAAGGAGCAAAAGGAACTGACGAAGACGAAGCAAGGCTTCCTCTCAAGCTGATTGCTCGAAGCTAGACTAGTAGCACCAGTCCCTGAAAGCAAATCCCCTCCCTTCCCTACCCCGGAGTGGCTTGGCAGCCAAGGGGCAGGCGACATGCGCGTTTCTCTCTTGGGGAGGAGAAATGAGGTTGCCCGGCGTTTGTTCCGCGAGCAACCCCACAGCTTGGATCAAAAGGCCCCTGGCCTACTCTCGAAGATAAGCACTTGGGGAGTTGGATTGAAGGCATGGCGCACCTGGGCATTGTCGAACACAGCGGCGCCAAAGAGATAGGCCTTCTTCAGATCTGAGAACTGAATGTCAAATTGGCTTCCTGTAACAAGCTTGCGACCGAACTCCAGTGTCCATACCCCATCCTTCCAAATACCCCTGGCAGAGATGTCGGCTCGATCTCCAACGAACGGAGCGACCACGATGCCTGGCACCTCATCACCGGGCTTATACTTGGAGTCGTCGATAGGCTCTTTTTCCGAATCCAAGATCCAATAGGGAGGAGCTGGATTATTCCCCTTGGTTGCCCATTTTGGTCCAGTCTTGGCCTCATTGATGTTGTCAAAATAACCACCAGCCGTCTTGGGATCGCTCTTGCGCCCGGCTTCGGGAGCCTTCGCCTTGTCGTAGCGCGTGCTGTCCAAGTACTGATCGTCGACCTGCCCGACCGGATTGGTCCGCACGCCCTTCCAATGCCACATATCAGCGGTCTCCCCAGGGTTGAGCGTGTACTTGTTACCATAAGGCTTGCCCTCCCCGAGATGAGCCACAACCATCCAGCTGTTCTTCTCCAGGTCTGGGATGCTAATGTTCCAGAGCATGGCAAACTTGTCTTCATAAAAGAGGTTGTTGTCGCCGCCTCTGTCGGTCGGATCACTAAGCTTCCTCCAGCTTCCGTCGGTCTGCTTCTGCCAGGGCGAACGGCGCAGACTCTCCGTAGGGTCTTTCCACTGGGCGAGGAAGTAGATGTTGTCGTCTGTGTAGATGGCTCGGAGTATCACCTCAGTGGAACCGTTCGGCAGATTCCTTCCACCCATCACCCGGATCGTTAGGGGCGAAGCCCCCTCCCAAGCAGAATCCACAACCCCGTCAATGATCGGCGGTCCTGTCACTTTCTTCGCGACCAGGGCCTGTCTCTCGGCAGCGTAGGCAAGGCCTAGGGCCCAAAGAACAGTGGCCAAAACGAGCATTCCCTTTTTCATGGTATGATCCTCCTTTGTCGAAAACTCTTATGAATGGCTTGGTCGTTAACGGTGCTGGAACCCCCACTTTCCTTCTTCTTCAGCCATCACGTTATCCCGCTGCCTTTCCCGAGCCTGTTGAGAGAAGATCAGCCGGCCGGCCAAGAGGAATAACAGAAGTCCAAGGGAATAGGCGGCGGCCATGAGGATCCATTCGATCGAACTAGGGCTATAGGTACTCGCCATATCCAACGGGCCGCCGCGCATCAGGGAAGGCAGCAAAACATAGGTCCGCTCGGCAAAGACGCCAACGATAACCAGAAAAGAGGCGACCACGGTCCATGAAGGTGTCCGTGTCCAGGGAAGACCTAGAAGGACGAAAGGGATGAAAATGCCCACAATCGTGTCGAACCAAAAGATCTTGGAGAACCGACCCCAGAGAATCTCTTCGAGCACTGCAAGATGGGTCGGCGAGCCGGAGTATCCCACAGTGAGAAATTCGGTGAAGAGAAGATAGGCCAGGACCGGGATGCTGAGAAAGAGATACGTCCCAAGCTGAGTAATGGTCCTGCCAGGTATGGGGACGTGGAAAAGCCTTCTTCCCGCCCAAACAGCTACAATCACACCTGCTAGACCCGAAGCCAAGGCTGAGGCGATAAAGAGTGGAGCCAGGATCGGAGTATTCCACCCAGGCTGTCCCTTAACCAGACCAAGAATCCAAGCCGTAACCGAGTGAAGTGCCACGGCACCCGGTATAGAGACGATAGCGAGCGCCTTGAGGATCCTTCGGTCCCGCTTCAGCGACCTCTCAGAAACATCGGTGTAGCCCAAAGTGAGCAGACGCACCACCGCCAGTCGCCGGGGATGGCCTAAGGCAGCCTTGACCATCTGTCCCCGGGCGCTAAAGAAGAGAAGCGCCAAGCAAAGGGCAAGATAGCTGTTGATCACCGTCACATCCCAAAGCAAAGGCGAAGAGAAATTGGCATTCCGGATGACGTAGAGAAGGCGCGTGGGTTGGCCTAGATCGAGAACAATAAAGAGCCCCGACAGGATCAAGAAGCTAATCGACAACATCTCGGCGATGATCGCGACAGGCTTCATCTCCTCCTTGTTAAGGATATGCACCAGAGCGGAGACTGCAATGCCACCGGCACTGAGCCCCACGGAAAAGATGAAATTTGCGATGTAAAGGCCCCAAAACACGGGCTTGTTGAGTCCGGTGACGCCTAGACCCTTCATGAACTGTAAAGAGTAAGTATAAAGTCCCCAGCCAATGAGAAGGATTAGGCCCGTCTCTATCCACAGACCCTGTCGTTGCCATTCGTTGAATCCGCTTGTTCCATTGGCCATTCCAGTTCTCCTTAGTGTCCGATAGATTGCAGGCCCCCGTAAAACATGACGCTGATAGAAATGGCTGCCATGAGGATGGCAATCCCTACCAGCAAATTCACAGCCACAAAGAAATAGCCCGCCCCACCTGCCGGGAGTTCAGTCCCTTCGGTCTTCATCTCGTCACCTCCGTCATCCTTCTACTGACGTGAGGCGCCTCTTGAGGTTGCTCGGAGTTGATGGGCTCCCTAAAGAGATAAAGAAGAAAAACCGCCACGACCAAGATGGGGGAAAGTATCCTGGCCATATGGGCAATGATATCGAAGTCGAGATAGCCGAAGGCAAAGTAACTTAGAAGGATACTCAGGCCAAAAATCCAAAGGAGAATTCCCGTTCCCCAAGCAATATATCTCTGGGCCAGTGTCATAATCCGCCTCCATTTCTTCCCGGTTCCGGCTTTTTAAAGAGGAGGGTCCAGATGACCGAACGAGAAGAAGTAGGATTGGAAATCGTGTACTCCTCTCCTTCCCGCAACGAGATGCCATCCCCAGGCATGAGGAAAACCGAGCGGTCCGAGCTATGAAAAAGAATCCCTCCTTCGGCGACAAAGTGGACAGCCGCAAAGTCCGGGAGTTCATTGCTCTCCAAAGAATTTTGCGGCTCCATTTCCGTGGTTACTATCTCCAGCCAGTCGTTCTCAAAGAGAAGCCTCATATGGGTGCCCATCTCTTGGACTGACTTTAGAGACTCGTCGCGCCTAATGATCCTTATCGCGTTGTTGGCCGTCATCTCCCTCCTCCGCTTCAGATAGATGGCAATAACGATGCCAGAGAAGGCGATCTTCTTGATCCTGGAAGTGGCTGATTCTAAAGAGGTTTTTTATCTCAGGGAGGTGCTGAGAGCTGGCTAAAAGCAACGGAAATTGCAAATTGCAATGGTAAGCTTTTAACTCATTGAAAACAAAGGATTTCCCTTTATTTCATTTTGAAAAGGAGTGATAAAATGAAAACCTGGAGAGGAGTCACAGCTGGCGTAGCCCTTTATGGCTTTTGCTGCAATTTGCGCCAAAGGGTTGAGGGGGAAATGCGGAGGATCTCGGCTGCCTTAGTCTTATTTCCGCCGCAGGCATCCAAGACCTCTTTAATGTAGTCCAATTCCTCTTCCCTTAGGCTCTTCAATTCCGCTAGGCCAGACGATCGGTCGCGCCCAGTCCCGGCGCGGATCTGTGGAGGAAAGTAGCTCGTTCGAATAAGCTCTCCGGGGCTGGCGAAGATGACCGCCCGTTCAACAGCGTTCTTTAGCTCCCGAACGTTTCCAGGCCAATCATAACCCATCATTAGTTTAAGCGCCTCCTCGGAAAAGTCAGCCGCTGGCTTCTTCATCTCCGTGGAGAAGACTTGAAGAAAGTGCTGCGCGAAGAGTGGGATATCCCCCTTATGTTGCCGCAGGGGAGGGATTGTGATCTGGACAATATTGAGCCGGTAAAAGAGATCCTCGCGGAAGCGGCCGGCCTTGATCTCCGCTCCCAGATCCTTATTCGTCGCCGCAATCACCCTCACGTCTACGGAGGTCTCCTCTTCGGAACCCACTTTCTTTACGTTCCGGTCCTCCAAGGCCCTCAGGATCTTCGCCTGCATCTCAAGCCTCATGTCGCCGATCTCGTCGAGAAAAAGAGTTCCCCCGTTGGCCAACTCAAAGCTTCCCCGCTTCGTATAAAGCGCGCCAGTGAAAGCCCCTTTCTTATGGCCAAAAAGCTCGCTTTCCAAAAGACTCTCGGGGATCGCAGAGCAGTTCACCGTCACGAAGGGACCGCTAGCGCGCGGACTGCGAAAATGAATCAGACGCGCCACGACCTCCTTGCCCGTGCCGCTTTCGCCCATGATCAGCACCGAGGAGTCCGTCTCTGCCATCTTCAAAGCCAGATTGAAAACCTCTTGCATCTCATGACTCTGGCCTATGACCACATCCTTTCCGTGAACTTGTCTCAGCTGTCCCCGGAGATAGACGTTTTCGTCCACCAGCCGCTTCCTCTCGAATGCCCGCTCCACCAGGAAGCGGATCTGGTCCGGGGTAAAGGGCTTGGGAATGTATTCTTGGGCCCCCTTTTTGATCGACTCGACCGCAGACTCAATGGAGGCGTAGCCTGTTATCATGAGGACCAGAATGGTGGGGTCATGCTCTTTGATCCGATCGAGAAGAGTTATCCCGTCCATCCCCGGCATCTTGATGTCGCAGATCACCATGTCGAACGAACTTCTGTGAATCTTCTCAAGAGCCTGCGCGGCATCGAGACTGGTCTCCACGGCGTGCCCGATTCGTTCCAGGGCCTTCTTCACGGCCTCGCAGATGTTTTCCTCGTCGTCCACGACCAGGACTCTGCCTTTATACCTTTTCTCTGCGGTCTCCATCGAAGCTCTCAGCCATAGGCCCTCAGCGGCAAAGAAAGCCGGACTTTCGTTCCGACGGACCCCGCCGCGCCCGCCTGAATCTCCTCAGCAGTAAGGCTGTCCACTTCAACCTTCCCTCCGTGTTCCTCCATGATCCTGTAAACGATGGAAAGCCCCAGGCCCGTTCCCCCCTCCTTGGTGGTAAAAAAGGGGTCGAAGATCTTGCCCCTAATCTCTCTGGGAATGCCCGGTCCGCTATCCTGGACAGCAATCTCGACCGAGTTGCCTCGAAGAGCGGTTGTGACCGTCAGCTCGCCACCCTCCGGCATCGTCTGGATCGCGTTGACAGAGACATTCATGAGCACCTGTTGAATGCGAGCTCGATCGCACGCGACCAAGGGAATATCAGAGGCAAGCTCCTGCCGGAGGGTGATCCTTCGGAGCCCCGCCTCATGCTTGACCAATCCGAGGGTATTTCCGACGATCTCGTTGAGGTCGCAAGGACCGATCTCTAGCTCGTGGCGCCGGGAGAAATCTCTGAGGTCGTCGATGATGCGTTTGCAGCGC
>Ga0209399_10001660_pt1 | contig 11375 bp, 11 predicted proteins | sample OV2TP3_FD_184130 | JGI IMG/M metagenome (GOLD analysis project Ga0209399, IMG submission 184130) | Hot spring microbial communities from Beatty, Nevada to study Microbial Dark Matter (Phase II) - OV2 TP3 (SPAdes) (version 3) | ecosystem: Environmental > Aquatic > Thermal springs > Hot (42-90C) ... | reverse complement strand
TCCGACGCAAGTGAAGAAGTCGCTGACGGGCAATGGCCGCGCTTCGAAAGAGCAGGTGGCCCGGATGGTGCAGCAGTGGCTTGGGTGCGCGGATTCGTCGTGGTCGATCGATGCGACCGATGCGCTGGCGCTCACCATCGTCCACGCCCACCTCGATGCGCACCGTCAGCGCGTGCCGCTCGGGAAATCGGGGACACAATACTTAATTCCAAATGGAACGCCCCGCGCACACCCAGAGAAGCATTTAAGTATTGTGTCCCCAAATCCAAATCTGCTGCAGGTGGGGGGATGATCTCTCGCTTGCGCGGGATCGTTCGAGAAGTCGGCGCGCTGCAGGTGCTGCTCGACGTGAATGGGGTCAGCTATGACGTGCTGGTGCCGGCGTCGTTGCTGCAGGTCCTCCCGCAGCGTCTGGGACCGAATGGGGAGATCGAGATCGTCACGTTCCATTATCAGCAGTTGGAAGTCGGGCGCGGGATTCCGGTGCTGATTGGATTTCTCAACGAAATTGAGCGCGAGTTCTTCACGCGATTTATCTCCGTCTCCGGTGTGGGTCCTCGGGCGGCGCTCAAAGCGTTGACGCGGCCGATCGCCGTGATTGCGCAGGCGATTGACGACGGAGATTTGACGCTGCTGCGGTCGTTGCCGGGCATCGGGGAGCAACGCGCGAAAGAGATCGTCGCCAAGCTGCAGGGCAAGGTCGGCAAGTATGCCTTGCTGCAGGCCCCGGATCTTCCGGCCCAAGCCGTCGAAACTGAGCGGACTGCGCTGGAAGAGGAGGCGGTGACGATTCTCGTCCAGTTGGAATACAAGAAAGCGGAGGCCAAGCAGATGGTGCGCGCGGCCCTTGAGCGCAACCCGGCGCTCAAGACGTCCGAAGAGCTGCTCAACGAAGTGTACCGGCAGCAGCGCCTCGCCGCGCAAGCCGTGTAGTGGGTGAGCACGTCGCTGATATTCATAGGGCGGACCCGCTCGAGGGATTATGGGGATGGCGAAAAACGCGATGACGGTGCCGAGCGCGGTGGCGCAAGGCGAGAACGACGACGATCAGATTCTGAACTTGAGCCTGCGCCCCAAGCAGCTCGAGGAATTCGTAGGGCAGCGGCAGCTCGTGGAGAATCTGCGCGTGGCGATTCAGGCCTCTCAGCGACGCGGGGAAACGTTGGAGCACCTGCTGCTCGCGGGCCCGCCGGGGCTGGGCAAGACCAGCATCGCGCATATCGTCGCGCATGAGCTGGGATCGAAGATCACGGCGACCAGCGGCCCGGCCATCGCGCGCGCCGGGGATCTCATCGGCATCCTGACAAATCTCGGGCAGGGCGACATCCTGTTTATCGATGAGACGCATCGCCTCTCGAAAGTCGTCGAGGAGTTCCTGTATCCCGCGATGGAGAATTTCGAAATCGACTTCATCATCGATAAGGGGCCGTACGCGAAAACGATTAAATTTCACCTGAAGCATTTCACCCTGATCGGGGCGACGACGCGCGCGGGGCTCCTCTCGAATCCGCTGCGCAGCCGCTTCGGCATGGTGTATCATCTGGAGTTCTACCAACCGGATGAGCTGGTCATGATCCTCCAGCGCTCGGCGAAGATCCTGAGCATGGCGCTCAGTGCCGAAGCGGCCCGCATGATCGCGCGGTGTGCGCGCGGGACTCCGCGGATCGCGAATCGCTTGCTGCGGCGCGTGCGCGATTATGCGCAGGTGAAAACCGGCGGCGTCATCTCGCAGGAGGTCGTCCAGGCGGCACTGGCCGCCCAAGGGGTGGATGGCGCCGGGCTCGATGCGCTCGATCGCAAGGTGCTGAAGATGATCATTGAATTCTATGGGGGCGGGCCGGTGGGGATCGAAGCGCTCGCGGCCGCGCTCAATGAAGAGCCGGATACGATTGTGGACATCGTGGAGCCGTATCTGCTGTCCGCGGGATTTCTCAAGCGCACGGCGCGTGGCCGCAAAACGACGCGCCTGGCGTACGAGCACGTGGCGAAGTGCCGGGGACAGGAGTTGGAGTTGTTTGCTTCCGCCGACGCGTGAGGCGTGCGGGGCGGAGAGGGAAGCATGGAGTCGGCGATGTCATCCCTGGGTCGTTTGTTGCTCGTCGCTGCGGCCGTCTTGGCCATGCTGGGAATGCTGGCACTCGTGGGTGCCAAGCTGCCGTGGCTGGGGCGGCTGCCCGGGGATATCAGAATTCATCGCGATGGATTTTCATTCTATGTTCCATTGATGAGTTGTCTGCTCGTGAGTCTCATCATCAGCGGCATCCTCTGGCTGAGCGGACGGTGGCGGTAAGAGCATGCGCCGCATGACGCGCAGGGGAGTGCTCTTCGCGGTGATCGCGTCCTTCGCGGGCGCGGCGCATGCCGCGTCGTCGGCGCAACCATCGCCGGAATGGATTCGCGTCGCGGTGTCGCGAAACGATCCCCAAGTCACACTGCAGATTCACGGACGATTCCTGATACTGGCCACGCACAACGGCAGCCCCATTCACGAGGGGCGCCGCCTCAGTCCCATCGCGGTGCGCGGCATCCCGCAAGGGTTGGTCATCGGGGAACAGGTCCTGCCGTTCTCCGGGGTGCGCATCGAGCCGGCGGGCGGGGCGGCCATTCGCGTCAACGGCAAGCGGTTGCGCGGCACGCTGGAGATTGTGCGTCAGAAGGATCTGTCGTTGCTGGTGATCAACTACGTCGCACTCGAAGATTATCTGCGCGGCGTGCTCAGCAAAGAAGCCCCCGATTACTGGCCCGAAGAGGCCTTGAAGGCCATCGCGGTGGTCGGGCGCACGTACGCCCTCTATCAGCGCTTGATCAAAGCGCAGGATCCCTACGATGTCAGCGGCGATGTGATGTCGCAGGATTACGGAGGGAAGAGCTCGGAAAAGGCGGCCACCACGCGAGCCGTCCAAGCCACCGCCGGGTGGATCCTCTTGCACGAGGGCAAGCTCTTCCCGACCTTTTACCATTCCACGTGCGGCGGGATCACCGAGCACGGCCGCGTCATGGGGGCATTTGATCTGCCCCCGCTGCGCGGCGGCGTCGTCTGCCCATGGTGCACGGCCTCTCCGTTCTATTCCTGGCAATACCGACTGACGAACGCGGATATCAATTGGGTCTTGCGCAAGAGCCGTTATGGAACGATTGGCTCCATTCGCAATATGCACGTGGCGCGGCGGACGGCCACAGGGCGCGTGGAGGAGCTGGCCATCGTGGGCGCTCAGCGGACCGTGCGATTGAGCGGCTACGATGTGCGCGCCCTCTTTGGGTTCGAACGAGTCCGCAGCGCGTTATTTTCCGTGAAGCTGGCCGGAGCAGACACGTGGGCGCTGGAAGGACACGGGTGGGGCCACGGGGTTGGCCTCTGTCAATGGGGAGCCGCGGAGTTGGCCAAACGAGGATGTTCCGCGAGAGAGATCCTGAGCGTGTACTATCCCCAAACGGCCCTGACGCAACTGAGCGATCTGGCGAACCGGTCCATCGACGTCATAGGAGGAGCACGCTAATGCCCAACGCCACTGCCGCAGCGCCGTCGCCTTTTGCGATGCTGCTGCCTGTTGTCATGATGTTCGTGGTGTTCTACTTGCTGGTCTTTCGCCCGCAAACGAAAGCCCGCAAGGACCATGAGCTGATGGTGAAGCATCTGAAAAAAAACGACGTCGTGGTGACGAGCGGCGGCATCTTCGGCACCGTCGTGAATGTCAAGCCGGAGGCGATTACATTGCGCATCGATGAGAACGTCCGAATCGATGTGGAGCCGTTGGCGATTACGCGGCTCGTGAAGCCCCGAACCGATGCGCAGCCGGCGGCGCTGGCGGAGAAAGCTCGCTGATGCTTTCCAGTCTTCGCTGGCGTCTCCCGGTCGTCGCCGCCGTCCTCGCTCTCGCCGCGTGGTACACGTTTCCCCTCTCGAAGCGCATCAACCTCGGATTGGATCTGCGAGGAGGCATGCATTTGGTCCTGAAAGTGGATACGAGCAAACTGCCCCCGGAGGCGAAGGGCAAGGACGTGACCGGCATCGCCCTGGAAGTGGTGCGCAACCGGATTGAGAAGTCCCAGTCCTGGGTTGGAGAACCGCTCATTCAGCGGCAGGGCACGGACCATATCCTCGTTCAGCTGCCGGGCGAGACAGATCGCCAGCGCGCACTGAAGCTCATCGGCCAGACAGCAGTGCTAGAGTTCAAGCTGGTCTCCGACAACCAGCGGATGCTCCAGCAGGCGCTGGATGGGCATGTCCCAAGCGGGTTCCAACTTGCGGAGGATGAGACGGGCAGCCCGCTGTTGTTGGAAACCGAGGGAGCGCTGACGGGGACCATTTTGTCCGACGCGTACGTGGAAGCCGGAGAGTTCGGGCTGCCCGAGGTGAGTTTCAGACTGAACACAGAAGGCGCCAAGGCGTTTGGCCGTCTTACCGGTGCCAATGTCAATCGGCGTTTGGCGATTGTGCTCGACGGCAAGGTGCAATCGGCGCCCGTCATCCAGAGTCGGATCACCGACGCGGGCCGCATCACCGGGCAGTTCACCAGGGAAGAGGCCCATGATCTGGCGACTGTTCTGCAATCGGGGGCTCTCCCCGCGCCGATTGCCATCGAAGAGGAGCGGACGGTCGGCCCGACCCTGGGACGCGATTCCATCTTGGCGGGGGTGACGGCCACCGTCATTGGAGGCCTCCTCATTGTTGTGTTCATGGTGAGCTACTACCTGCTGGCGGGTTGCATTGCCGTCTTCGCGCTCGCGCTGAATCTCCTGCTGATTCTCGGCGGCCTGGGATATTTCCACGCGACGCTCACCTTGCCGGGGATCGCGGGCATGATCCTCACCCTGGGGATGGCCGTGGATGCGAACGTGCTGATCTACGAGCGGATTCGCGAAGAGCTGCGCGCCGGCCGGCCGCTGAGCCTGGCCATCGCGACCGGGTACGACAAGGCCTTCTCGGCGATTTTCGACTCCAATGTGACGACGGTGATTGCCGCGGTTTTTCTCTACTGGTTCGGGACCGGCCCCATCCGAGGCTTCGCGACGACGCTGACCATCGGGCTCATCGCGAGCATGTTTACGGCGATTTTCGTGACCCGGATTCTCTTCGATCTCTTGCTGGGAGCGGGGTGGCTGCAGCGGTTGCCGATGCTGCAGTTGATCAAATCCACGTCGATCAATTTCATCGCGAAGCGGCATCTGTGTTACGGCGTATCCGCCGTCGTGCTGCTCGCGGGAATCATCGCCTTCGCGCTGCGAGGCCATGAGCGCTACGGGGTCGATTTTACCGGAGGGCTCCTGCAGGAATATCGGTTCTCACAGCCGGCGAGCGCCGACGGCGTCCGATCGGCGCTGGCGAAGGTCGGGTTGGGGAACGCCGTCATCCAGCAGTTCGGCAGTCCCACGGAATGGCTCATCCGGACCCCGGTGGTAGAAAGTCCCAAGGCGCAGGAGACGGTTCAAGAGGCCATTGCGCGCACGGGCGAGGCGTTGCGATCCGAGTTTCCGGACGCGGATCCTCAGCAAGTCCGGATTGAGCAAGTGGGCCCGACGGTGGGGGCCATTCTTCGCCAGAAGGCATGGCTCGCCATCGGATGGTCGATGATCGGCATCTTGATGTACGTTGCCTTGCGATTCAAGCATTTCGATTTTGCCTTCGCGGGAATCATGGCGTTGATCCACGATGTGGTGGTGGCGGTTGGCGCATTGTGCCTCTTGGGGCGCCAAATCGATATGATTGTCATCGCCGCGCTGTTGACCATCGCCGGCTTCTCGATCAACGACACGATCGTGATCTACGACCGCGTGCGGGAGAATCTTCGCCTGCATCGCAAGCTGAGCCTCGCGGAGATTATCAACGTGAGCGTCAATGAGATGCTCGGCCGGACGCTCTTGACGTCCTTTACGGTGATTCTGCAGGTCGTCGTGCTGTATGGGTTTGGCGGAAAGGTGCTGCAGGATTTTTCGCTGTGTCTCTTCTTCGGATTCGTGTCCGGTGTGTACTCCACGGTGTATATCGCATCGGCTTTGGTCGTGACGTGGCGACGCCGCTTCCAACCTCGCCGCGCGTGAGCGGCTACGCTCCAACTGCGGGCGCGTCGCAAGGATTCACTTCGCGGCGACGTGAATTCTTGCGACCCGACAGCATCGACTCATAGCCATGCACTCACAGCCCAAGCCCCTGACGTGATGCCGGCGATGTGGCGGGTGCGGTTCGCGGAGCCTGCGCGGGCATCCGCGCTGGCGCGCGCGTGCGGTCTTGATCCCGTCACGGCGCAACTGCTGCTGCATCGCGGCGTCAGCGACCCGGCGGCCGCGGCGCGATTTCTCCATCCTCGTCTCGGCTCCCTGGAGGATCCAAGCCGCCTCCCCGATCTCGCCCGCGCGCAAAGCCGCATGACCCGGGCGATTGCGCGGCGCGAGCCCATCCTGATCTTCGGCGACTCTGATCTCGACGGGCTCACCGCGAGCGTGATCCTCTCTGAGGTGCTTTCCGCCCTCGGAGGCATCGTGCGGGTGCAGTCTTCAAATCGCGTGCGGGACGGCTACGGAGCCCCCGCCTCGCTGGTCGAGCGGTTGCGCGGCTCTGGAACGCGCGTGGTGATCCTCGTCGATTGCGGCACCAACCAGGCCGACGTGGTCCGGGAACTTTCGGAATATGGCATCGATGTGATCATCGTCGATCACCATATCCCTTTAGCGGGATGGGCCACGCCGCATGCGTTGGTCAACCCGCATCAGACGGGGGGGCGCGGCCGCGAATTGTGCAGCGCGGGGCTGGCGTTCAAGCTGGCCCAAGCGCTCCTCGGCCCTCGGCGGAGGGCCGCGTTGCGCGACTATCTCGATCTGGCGACGCTTGGGACCTTGTCGGATTGCGTGCCGCTGGTGGGGGAGAACCGCCTCATCGTGGCCGAGGGGCTTGCGCGCATCGTCGAGAGCCGCCGTCCGGGATTGCGGCGCGTCTGCGAGGCGACGCAGACGACCAAAGCCGATCCGGAGCAGATCGTCAAACGGCTCGTGCCGCGCTTCAATGCGAGCGGGCGCTTAGGCGATCCCTCCGCCGTGCGGCATCTGCTGCAGCATGACGAGAGCGATCAGACCCAGATGTGGATGGAGCAGGCGGAAGCGGCGCATGCCACGACCAAGCGGCTCTATCGTCAGATGGTGGCCGAGGCGGAGGATCACGTCCATCGGCAACATTTTGGGGAGCAGTTTGTGCTGGTCGTGTCCCGCAGCGGGTGGCATCAGGGGCTCACCGGCATCTTAGCTTCTCAGTTGGCGGCGCGGTATCAGCGGCCGGCGATCGCGATCGCGTTGGGGGCGCATCGCGGGATCGGTTCCGGACGATCGATTCCGCGGTACGATTTGCTCAGCGCGCTGAAGGCGTGCCAAGCGCTGCTCGTGCGGTTTGGGGGGCATGCGCAGGCGTGCGGGCTCACGGTGGAGGGCCGGCAGGTGGAGCGGTTCCGAATGCTGATCAATCAGCACGGGCGGCTGACGCTGGGACGGGAAGGGCTTGTGCCGACGAGGAGCGTTGACCTTGAACTTCCCTTGGAGGCGATTCAACCGCGGTGGGTCGAAGAGACGCGGGCGTTTGCCCCGTTTGGCCGCGGCAACGAGCGTCCGACGGTCATGATCCGCCGCGTGACGATTACGCCCGCGTCATCGCGCACGGCGACGCTGTCGGACGGCGCGCGGGGCATCGCGGCGCGAGGCGCCTGGGCGGGGATCCGCGCGGACGAACGGTACGATGTCGTCGCGACTCCAACGCTGGAGGAGGAAACCGTGCGGCTTATGGTGAGCGACGTGAAGGTCTCAGCGGGGCCTTGACGACGCGGCCGGAGCGCAGGCAACTGGTGCACACGCGCTGCCGCGTTGCCGTCCCGTTCAGCAGCAACGTCGCGCGCTGAAGATTCGGAAGGAAGCGCCGAAGATTCACGCGGACCGTCCGGCGGCCGACCCCCCCATCTTTCTTCAACATCCCCCGATGGGTCACGGCGCTGCCGGTCACCGGCCGCTTTCCGCAAATCGCACACTCTTTCATCGCGCAGACTCCGTTTCTCGAAGCTCGAAGGCCCAATTATACACATCCCATGACGGTTGCACAAGCGTCACGACGTGAATCCGCGATTCGCTACGTCAAGGGGGTCGGTCCCCGCCGGGCCGCCCAATTGCTCCAGCTCGGGATTGAAACGGTGGAGGACGCCTGCTACTACCCGCCGCGCCGCTACGAAGACCGCACGCGTCTTTCATCGATCCGCGAGGCCGCACCCGGCGCATGGACGACCATTCGAGGGCGAATTTTGGCGAGATCCCTGCGGCGGCTTCCCAAAGGCCACACCCTCTTCGAGCTGGCGGTGGGGGATGTCTCGGGCGTGCTGTATGCCAAGTGGTTTAACCAGGCCTACCTGGCGCAGCAATGGCATGTCGGGGATGAGATGATTCTTTACGGCCAGGTGGAGCCTGGCACGCGAGCGCAGATGATGCACCCTGAGATGGAGCGCGTCGAACAGGAGGCGGCGGACCGTGGGGTCGGGCTTCACATGGGACGGATCGTGCCCATTTATTCCCTCGTCGGCGGCATGAGCCAGCGATGGTTGCGGCAGATCCTGGCGACGGTCTTGGAGCGCTACGCGGATGAGGTGAGCGAATGGCTTCCCGAAGATGTGCGGGCGGCTCATGGATGGCCTGGGCTTGCGCGCGCCCTGCGGGAGCTGCATTTTCCCACGAGCTGGGAAGCGTTGGAGGCGGCCAAGCAGCGACTCGCCTTCCAGGAGCTGTTCATGCTGCAGTTGGTGCTCGCGCAGCGTCGAGCAAAGGTCGCGGCGATCGCCAAACCTCGCCGGTATGATCTCGATGGACCGTTGATTGAAGGGCTTCGCCGCCAACTGCCCTTTTCCCTCACCGCGAGCCAACAGCGGGTCGTGGCCGAATTATGCGAGGATCTGCGCCACCCCTATCCCATGCAGCGGCTGCTCCAGGGCGATGTCGGGTGCGGGAAGACCGTGGTGGTGGCGTGGCTGATGGCGATCGCCGTGCAAAGCGGCTATCAAGTGGCGCTGATGGCGCCGACGGAGCTGCTGGCGGAACAGCATGCTCGCGTGGTGGGGCAGTGGCTCGGCCCACTCGGCGTTTCCGTTGGTATGTTGACGCAGGGGGTGCCGGCGGCTGAGCGCGCCCAGCGTCTCACGGATCTGGCGCAGGGGCGGCTCCAGGTCGTCATCGGCACGCACGCGCTGATCCAGCGCAGCGTGACATTTCAGCGTCTCGCCCTGGTCGTGATTGATGAGCAGCACAAGTTCGGCGTGTTGCAGCGGGCCCGCCTGGCGCAGAAGGCCGAAGCCCCCGACGTGCTCGTCCTCACCGCCACCCCCATCCCGCGGACGTTAGCGCTTTCCCTCTACGGCGATCTCGCCATTTCGACGATCACCGAGCTGCCTCCGGGGCGTCGCCCGGTCACCACGCGATGGATGCGCGAGGCGCAACGTCAGCACGTCTACGCGATGGTGCGCGAGCAGATCATCCAAGGGCGGCAGGGCTACGTCGTCTATCCGCTCGTGGAGGAGCGCGCGGCGCAAGGAAAGGGGCTGAAGGCCGCGACGCAAATGGCCGGCCAGTTGCAGCGGGAGATGTTCTCGGACGTGCGCGTTGGGTTGCTCCATGGGCAGATGAAGCCGGCGAAGAAAGAGCAGGTGATGCGGGAGTTTGCGCGGGGGGCAATCCATCTCTTGGTCTCCACGGTCATCGTGGAAGTGGGATTGGATATTCCCAACGCCACCATCATGGTCATTGAGCACCCGGAGCGTTTCGGGCTTGCCCAGTTGCACCAATTGCGGGGGCGGATCGGGCGGGGGAGCCATCCGGCGACGTGCATCGCGCTGAGCGAGACGCGCGAGCAGGCCGCCGTCGCCCGGCTGAGCGCATTTCTCAACACGACGGATGGTTTTGCGCTCGCGGAGCAGGACCTCAAACAGCGCGGGCCGGGGTATCTGCTGGGGCGTCAGCAGCATGGGTGGTGGCGGTTGCGCATCGCGGATATGGCTCGGGATCACGAGCTCTTAGAGCTGGGGCGTCAAGAAGCGATGACCCTCGTCGATCGCGACCCCCACCTGCAGCATCCGTCGCTTGGGGAATTGCGCGACCGCCTCGCGCAGTTTCGCCGACAAGCCGCCTAGCGCATGTCCGCGATCACCGGCGGGCGATTCAAAGGATTCCGGCTGGACGCGCCGCATGCCATCCGCCCCACGCAGGCCAAGGTGCGCCAGGCCCTCTTCAATATTCTCGGGGATTCGATCCTCGAGGCTCGCGTGCTCGATGGGTTTGCCGGCAGCGGGGCGATCGGCCTTGAGGCGCTCTCGCGCGACGCCGCGTTCGCGGCTTTCGTCGAATCCGACACCGAGGCCGTGCTCAGCATCCGGGAGCACCTCTTGCGTCTTGAGGCTGATCTGCCGCGCAGCGCCTGGCGGATCGTGCACTTCGACATCGAGCGCGGCCTGCGCCAATTGGCCAAGGACGAGGCCCCGTTCGATCTGATCTTCTTCGACCCGCCCTACCGCAGCGACGAGGGAAAAAAAGCCTTGAACGTCGTCGTGCAGTGTGCTATGCTCCGCCCCTCAGGTGTCGTCGTGGTCGAGCATGAGCGACGGACGCTCGTTCCGGGTTCCGTGGACTCTCTCCGACAGTGGAAACAGCACCGGTATGGCGATACGGTGCTCTCTTTTTATCATCTGGGGCATGAGGGCTCGTGAGCGATGAAGGCGGTGTATCCGGGCACCTTTGATCCTGTGACTTACGGCCACATCGATCTCATTCGGCGGGCTCGGCATATCTTCGACGAGGTGATCGTTGCCGTCGCCCGGCACTCCGGCAAAACGCCGCTGTTTACGGTGGAAGAGCGGATGGCGCTCCTGCGGCGGGCGACCCGGTCGCTGCGCGGGGTGGTGGTGGATCAGTTCGACTCCTTGGTCGTCGAGTATGTCCGCCGCAAGCGGGCCCGCGTCATGATCCGCGGGCTGCGCATGCTCTCCGATTTCGAATACGAATTCCAGATGGCCCTCACGAATCGCAAGCTGGCGGATGCGATCGAAACGATCTTCATGATGCCCTCCGAGTCCTACGCGTACATCTCGGCTCGCCTCATCAAGGAGGCGGCCGCCTTAGGCGCCGATCTCTCCGCCTTTGTTCCTCCATTTGTCAGGGAGGCCCTCCACCAGAAACTGCGTGGACGAGCCGCCTGATGGCGCTGCCGCTGTGCGAGGGAGTCACCGATGAAAATCCATGTGAACCGCGTTCCCGCCGAAGGGCTCCATGAGCATGCAACGTACGACCCGCTTCCGTTGGACATGGATCGCGCGGACATTCATCTCAAGGAACCGTTCGAGGTGGAGGCCGACATCACCAAGGCGGAT
>Ga0209399_10001655_pt1 | contig 11395 bp, 11 predicted proteins | sample OV2TP3_FD_184130 | JGI IMG/M metagenome (GOLD analysis project Ga0209399, IMG submission 184130) | Hot spring microbial communities from Beatty, Nevada to study Microbial Dark Matter (Phase II) - OV2 TP3 (SPAdes) (version 3) | ecosystem: Environmental > Aquatic > Thermal springs > Hot (42-90C) ... | reverse complement strand
TGCTTTTTTTCAGAATTCTCTTTATGAGCATGTCTTTGCTGTCTATATGCATTCTTAATTCAACATAGCCCTCTTTTTTTCCATGCCTCAATAAAGTGTAAGCAGGCAATTCGCCTTTTTTGGCTCCGAAGATCGCAAATTCAATGGCAAGCAGTACAGAAGATTTTCCAGAGCCTATATCTCCAGCTAAAAGAACTGAGCCAAGAGGAAATTCTATTTCGGCATTTTCATAGCTTCTTATATTGTGGAGTTTTATGGATTTAAGGAACATAACAGAAATAATGTTTAAAGTTATATAAAGGTTGTCAATCCAGTGCTCTGTTGCACAATTAATCCTTCTTCTTAATAAACACTTTTTATACAAAGTTATATAAATCAGCCATTGTTTGACGGAAATATATATTAAAATGAATGTAGCTATAAAATTACAGCCGGAATTGGCCAAGGCATTTGAAGAAATGGGTTTTCTCGAATGGACTGATATCCAAAACAGGTGCATCCCTCTGATTCAGCAGGGAAAGGATGTTATCGGACAATCTCACACTGGCTCAGGAAAAACAATAGCTTTTGGATTCCCACTGCTTGAGAAAGTTATCCACAGCCATGGAATACAGGCGTTAATCTTAGTGCCAACAAGAGAGCTTTGTGAGCAGGTAACAAATGAAATGAGAAAATTTTCCAGATATAAGAAAATGAGCATAACTGCCATTTACGGCGGAGTTTCTATCAGCCCGCAAATCAGCAGCCTTAAATACGCCGATATTGTTGTAGGAACCCCGGGAAGGGTACTTGATCATTTGCAGAGAGGCACACTAAATCTTCAAAAGGTCAGAATTCTTGTTTTGGATGAAGCAGACAAGATGTTTGAAATGGGATTTATAGATGACATAAGGAAGATAATATCGCAAATCCCAAAAGATAGGCAGACTTTATTGTTCAGCGCCACAATCCCGCGCCAACTCCACGAAATTGTAAGCCATTACATGAAACATCCTGAAAAAGTTAAAGTTCAATCCTATGTCGATCATGGAAAATTATCGCAGCACTTTTACAATGTTGAATCGAGAGACAAATTTTCTTTGCTTATGCATATTCTTAAGCATGAATCTGTGGGATTAACTATAATATTCTGCGCCACAAGAAGCAGAGTTAACGCATTGAATAGCAATCTCAATAAGCAGGGGATTGGATCTTTACCATTGCATGGCGGGTTGACCCAGAACAGAAGAAAACAGGCGATAGAAATGTTTCACAGCCATAAGGCAGATGTTCTGGTGGCAAGCGATGTTGCAGCCCGCGGGCTTGATATTAAAAATGTATGCCACATTATTAACTATGATATTCCCAAAACACCAAAAGAATATATTCACAGAATCGGGAGAACAGCCAGAGCTGGAAGCAAAGGCAAAGTTATTTCACTTCTTTCACCTCAAGACCACGATAATTTTAGAAACGTGCTTGAAGACAGATCAATAATCGTTGAACAGATAAAGCTTCCGCAATTTCAGATATTTCCTTTCTTCTCGGGGTACCAGGGATTTCATAAGCAAGGGTTTCATAAACAAAGATTTCATAAGCAAGGGTTTCATAAACAAAGATTTCATAAGCAAGGGTTTCATAAACAAGGGTTTAGAACAAGAAAGATTAGATAAATTTTATTAGATAAAATGACATCTAAGAAAAAGGAAGAGCATGAAGTTCTTCCAAAGAAAGAAGAGAATGAGCACAAAGAGCCAAAAGAGCCTGTCAGGGCATACTTTTCCAAGGAAAGGGCGCTTACAGAAAGCTCAGACAACGCCAGAGAGCTCTATAACCAAAGCAGGTATGGGACTTTGCTTGATGATGGAAGGGTGCAGCTTTCTTTGATAGAGGGGCTTTATCTTATTGAGAAGAAAAGGCTTATGGTTTATGACTCCAAAAATAAATTAATTGATTTTGGGGCATTTCTTAAAAAAGCCCAAAAAGTTGAGCCGAACTTTTGGGTAAGATACTGTGTCTATAGGGATATAAGAAACAGGGGCTATATAATAAAGACTGCTTTGAAATTCGGGGCGGATTTCAGGATTTACGACAGGGGCGTAAAGCCAGGCGAAGACCATGCAAGATGGGTTGTGTTTCCTGTGAATGAAGGCTCAAGTTTGACCTGGTACGAGTTCTCAGCCAAAAACAGAGTAGCGCACAGCACAAAAAAGAGATTGTTAATAGGCTGCGTCGATGATGAAGGAGATTGCACATACTGGGAAGTCCGCTGGCTGAGGCCTTAGAAAATGTCGCCAAAAAAATGTCACCAAAACCTCTCCAAGAGGGCTTTGGAACGTGTTTACATCGAGGGTTTGCCAAAAAACCCTCCCCGTTTTCTTTTGGTCAAACTTTTCTTTGCGAGGCTCGTAAGCGAGCAAAGAAAAGGTTGGAGGGCTTTGGAATGATAATGGCAAAACATATAAAAACAAACCTTCCTTATTCTTAATTATGGACACTCGTGACAAAATCCTTGAATTTGTGAAGGCTAAAGGGCCTATTCTTCCAGTCCAAATCTCAAAAGAGATAGGCACTAATATTCTGATGGCTTCTGCGCATCTCGCAGAGCTTACTGCAAGCCATAAGCTAAAAATATCTGCAATTAAAGTAGGCGGCTCGCCTCTTTATTATCTGGCCGGGCAGGAAGCCATGCTCCAAAAATTTACAGCGAATATGAATGATAAGGAAAAAAAGGCTTTTGACTTATTAAGCCAAAATAAGGTTTTAAGGGATTCTGAGCAGGAGCCTGTCATAAGAGTTGCATTAAGAGAGATAAGGGACTTTGCAATTCCATTAAATGTAAACTACAATAATAACAGGGAAATTTTTTGGAAATGGCATTTGACAGCTAATGATGATGCTGAGCAGTTGATAAAATCAAAGCTTGGAATTGAAAAGCCAGCTGAAAATAAAGCAGAAGAGAAAGCAAAAGAGGAAATACAAAAAGAAGAGCTAAAAGAAGAAATAAAAGAAAAAATTGAAGAAAAGCCAGCACAATCAGTTCAAAAGCAATTAAAAGAAAAACCAAAAGAATTGAGGAAATACAAGCCTAGAGACAAAGAAGATAACTTCTTAAAAGACATAATGAAGTTTTTTGAAAAAAACAAGATAAACGCAATAAGCTCTGAAACAATAAAGAAAGATTCTGAGATAGATTTTATTGTTGAGATACCAAGCGTGGTTGGCAATCTGCAATATTACTGCAAGGCTAAAAACAAAAAAAGGATAAATGATTCTGACTTGAGCAATGCCTTTGTAAAAGGGCAGTTTAAGAAACTTCCTGTAATATTTTTATCAAATGGGGAATTGTCGGCAAAGGCGCAGGAGATGATAGGGAAAGAGTTGGGTAATTTGAAGTTTAAGAGGATGTGAGCAATATTCTACAAATAAATTTTTATACTGATTGCTTTTAATTGTTCAGTATGCCATTATCCAAGACTGAAGAAAAAATATTGAAGTCAATACAGGAAAAACCAAAATGGGCGTCGCATTAACTGAATTATTATTGATAAAGGAGATTGATTTGGAATCTCTGCAAAACAAAACACTGGTAGTTGATGCTCCTATGTGGCTTTATCAGTTTCTAAGCTCTATAAGGCAGAGAGATGGCTCTTTATTGACAGATTCAAAAGGTCAGGTTACATCACACTTAATGGGCCTATTGAGCAGAATATCAAGCTTGTCAGTTCAGAATATCAGGCTTGCCTTTGTGTTTGACGGGGAGCCGCCAAAGCTCAAGCACTTAACCCTTGAGAAGAGAAAGGAAATAAAGATAGATGCAGAAAAGAAATTTGAGAAGGCAAAAGAAAAAGAAGATTTAGAGCTGATGAAAAAGTATGCTGCAAGAACTTCAAGATTGACTGATGGGATGATAGAGGAAGCAAAATTGCTTATTGAGGCGTTTGGGCTGCCTGTTATAGAAGCGCCTTCTGAGGCAGAGGCGCAGGCTTCCCTTATTGTAAAAAACAATGATGCCTATGCCATTGCAACAAACGATGCAGATGCCTTGCTTTTTGAAGCGCCAAGGATTGCCAGGAATGTAAGCATGGCAGGCAGGAAAAAGAAAGCAAACAAGCTAAGCTATGAAACTATAAAGCCCGATTTAATAGTTCTGGAAGAGAATTTAAAGCACCTGAGCATCAGCCAAGAGCAGCTAATTGCGCTTGCAATGCTTATAGGGACTGACTACAATTCAGGAGGCATTAAAGGCATAGGCCCAAAAACCGCATTGAAGCTTGTTAAGGAATACAGAAATAATTTTTCAGCTTTGTTTAATCATTCCAAATGGGACGGGCATTTTGAGTTTTCATGGCAGGAAGTGTTTGAATTGATAAAGAATATACCAGTTAATGCAGATTATAAATTAAAATGGCTTAATATTGACGAGGAAAAAATAATAAAACTGCTTGTTGACGGGCATGACTTTTCAGAAGAGAGGGTAAAAATGCAGTTAGAAGGATTGATAAAAAATAAGCAGCAAAAAAATCAAAAGGGGTTGGGGGAATTTTTTAATTGAACAAATCAAACCAAAACTATTTATATAACTTCAAGTTACATTTTATAACATGGAAAGTATAACTAAATTGAGGAAAGTAGGCGGCTCAATAATAGCAACAGTTCCAAAGAAAGTGATAGAGCTGGAAGGTCTTACGCCAGGGCAAACTGTTAAGATTAAAGTAGAGAAAATAAAAAAGAGCTTCTTTGGCGCAGTTAAAGGCATTGGTCCTTTCACCAAGGAAGACGAGCGCTGGATGGAAGGTGGTCGAGACGAGCATTTTAAAAATTTCAAAGACGCGGTTTTTATATAAAAGTTAAGCCATTTAAATGAAACGCAACCTCAAATATTATCTAAAAAGCAAATTAACAGCCAAAGAACTAAAACTTGTCCCATCTTCTTTTGATGCAGTCGGCGACATATTAATATTTTCAGAATTTCCAAAAGAATTGGCAAAAAAGGAAAAGCTTATTGGACAGGCAATTCTTGAAAATTACCATCATATTAAAACAGTCCTTAAAAAAACAAAAAAATATTCCGGAAGGTTTAGAACGCCAAAGCTAAAGGTCATTGCAGGAGAAAAAAGGAAAGAGGCGATACATAAAGAAAATAATGCCCTGATAAAACTTGATGTTGAAAAAGTCTATTTCTCTCCAAGAATGTCAAGTGAAAGAAAAAGGATTGCTGATCTAATTAAGCCAAACGAGTCAATTTTGGTTATGTTTTCGGGCTCAGGAATTTATCCAATGGTAATTGCAAAAAACACAAAATGCAGGGAAATTTATGGAATAGAAATCAGTCCTGTTGCGCATAAGTACGCATTGGAAAATGCGAAAAAAAACAGGTTAGAAGATAAAATAAAATTTTTTCTTGGAGATGTTAGAAAAATATTGCCAAAAATAAACAAGAAATTTAACAGAATTTTGATGCCATTGCCAAAAGGAGGAGAGAATTTCTTGGAGCTCGCGTTAAAACATATCAAAAATAAAGGAATGATCCATTTTTACGATTTCATGCATGAAGATGAATTTTATAAAGCTGAAGAAAAAGTAAAAAAAGCTTGTGAAAAACTAAAGAAGAAATGCAGAATTTTGAACATAGTTAAATGCGGGCAATATGCGCCTGGATTTTACAGGGTTTGCGCGGATTTTGAGGCGAATTTTTGGATGAAGCCGTAAAAACCATTAAAAACTAAAACACTTTCTTTAATTCGGCGCACGCGATGAACTTGTGAACACCCTTAGAAGCCAAAAGCTAATGATATGAGGAAGTAACTTCTGAGCGTGTGCCATTCCTTATATAGTAAAAGACATTAATTTTTGGACAATATAGTAATATTATAAAACAATGAATTAAACATTAATCGTAAAATACAGTTAGCTGAAGGGAACAGATTAAATTTTTGGATTGAAGGAATAAAAATTCAAATTCTTTATAAATAGACAATACTCCTGACTAAAATATGTCATTGACAGAAGCGCAAAGATTTCATCTGAAGAAATTTATCAAGGAGCTTGAAAATTTTAGGGGCAGGCATACTGAATTAGTCAGTGTGTATATCCCTCAGGACTATGATATGAATAAGATAATAAGCCATCTTGCCCAGGAGCAAGGGACAGCGTCAAACATTAAATCAGCCGCTACAAGAAAGAATGTTACAGATGCCTTGGAAAGGATGATTCAGCATTTAAAATTATTTAAAAGAACCCCGCCAAACGGATTGGCAGTGTTCTCCGGCAATGTGGCTGAAAGAGAAGGGCAGCAGGACTTTAAAGTCTGGAGCATTGAGCCGCCAATTCCATTGAAAACCAGAATTTATAGATGCGACAAGGAATTTGTTCTTGACATTCTGAGAGAGATGCTTGAAATTAAAGAGGCTTATGGACTTGTGGTTATGGACAGGAGAGATGCAAATATTGCATTGCTGAAAGGAAAAACAATTGTGCCTTTAGTTAAGACACATTCAGAAGTGCCTGGAAAGTTTAAGGCTGGGGGGCAGAGCGCGATGCGCTTCCATCGCCTTATAGAAGGCGCCGCAAAAGACCATTACAAGAAAGTTGCAGAGTATATGAAAGAGGCGTTTCTTAATATGGAAGGGCTGAAAGGCATTATCGTAGGGGGCCCGGGCCCGACAAAATACGAGCTTGTTGAAGGGGGCTTTATAACAAACGAAGTAAAAAAAAGGATAATAGCAATAAAAGACTTGAGCTATACTGGTGAATTCGGGCTGGAAGAGCTGCTTGAGAAGAGCCAGGATGTTTTGGCGCAAGAAGATGTAATAGAAGAAAAAAAAATTGTTGGAAAGTTTCTTGAAATGCTTGCCACAAAGCAGAATATGGCAGCTTATGGAGAGAATGATGTTATGAGCAAGCTGAAGATGGGGGTTGTTGATACTCTGCTCTTGTCGGAGGATCTGCCTGAAGAAAAGATTGAAGAGTTTGAAAATACAGCAAAGACAGTTGGGACAAATGTCCGCATTATATCAACGCAGACAAGGGAAGGTGCGCAATTAAGAGACCTTGGAAAGGCGGCTGCTATTTTAAGGTATGAAGTACATAGTTAACATGTCAGAACTAATCAAAGAAGCATTCCAGGAATTGTATCCAGATAAATCGCCAAAATATTCTATTTCTCTAGAGTATTCAAGGAAATTCAAGCCCTACAATGCAAATGTAAAATTAAGAGCCAATAGCCTGATGTTTAGCTTAAGCAGGGAATGGAAAAAAATAAGCAAAGAAATACAGATTGGGCTGGTTCAGGAATTAATGGTTAAAATTTTAAAAGAAAATGCCAAAAAAACAATGAGCATGGAGCTTTATGCCCTGTTTATGAAGAATGCGCATTTAGCTGCCCCAAAAACAAAGACAGATGAAATTCTAGAAGAATCTTTCAACAGTGTTAATGAGGCTTATTTCAATGGAATGCTTGACAAGCCCAATCTCCAATGGGGCAGTAATTCTACGAGCAGATTGGGCTGCTATGAATATGGCTCTGACACAATAACAATAAGCGCTATTTTCAAGAATGGGCAAAAAGAGCTTCTTGACTATGTTATGCACCATGAAATGCTGCACAAAAAATTCAAGTTTAAAAATAAGAATGGCAGAACATTGCACCATAGCCCCCAATTTAAGGAAATGGAAGAGAAATTTCCAAATAAAAATTTGATTGAAAAGAAAATATCAGAACTCGCAAGAAAGCGCCGCCTTGGCTTTTACCTGCTTTAATTAAGAAAGAAATTACCACGATTTTATCTTAAGCTCTCTTCAAAAAGAATATTAACTGCATTGACAAAAAAGGGGCTGCTTATCCATATAGCAACTTCATAATCAGGTGCTATACTGCTGTTTGAAATAATGAACAGCATTTCATTTGAATCAACGCTTACAAAGCTTGCGTTAGCATTGTATTCAAAATACTCAACATTCTGCGCTTTTTTTGCAATTGATTTGCTGTATGGGGAATAAAGCCTTGGCTTTACGCCTTTTCTTGCAAAATTGTGCATTAGACTTTTAAGCAGCTTGGCATTCCTCTCAACATGCTCCTGCGTTGAGACTGCTATAACGCTGGAGCTGGCTTTAGACATCATGTTTTTTATATGCCTGTTAATGCTTGTCCTTCCAACAATTGATTTTGAGATGCTTGAAATATCAACATGCTGCACTCCTGTTTTGTGCAGCAGCTCAAGCTCCTTAAATTCATCTGTTTCTTTTACGCCTTCAAACTGCATTGACAATTGCCCGGCTGATTCTGTTATGTCTTTCTTAACTCTTTCAATGATAGCATCGGGGCTGATAGCAAGGTATTTTATCGGTTTTCCTATCTTCATCATAACAAAACCCTTCTTTTCCAATGATTCAAGGACATCGTAGCATCTGCTTCTTGGCACCCCTGAAATATCTGCCAGCTCGCCTGCTGATGCAATGCCTTTGCTAAGCATGGCAGTCCATATTTTGACTTCGTAAATGTTCAGCTTGAAATGCCTCTTCAAATCCAGCAAAAATTGTTTTTCCTGCGCCATCTTCTCCTGCAATATCCTAATCAGGAAATCAAAGCTAATATATAAACGTTACTATTATATAGTGACTTTAGTTAATTTACTGTCATTCTACAACTCTTTAGCCCCTTCTTTAGTAACCGCTATTAGCCTTATTCCAACTCCAAGCTTTAATAAAGCTGATAAAATAGCCATGTGCTCTTTGCCAGAGCCAGAGACAAGGTTCAAGGCAACATCAAAGTCTGTGAGCTTTCCTTTTATTCCATTTTTTATGTCGTCGATCAATTCAAGAACGGGCTTTTGAAAGTCAACAGCTATGAACTGCACCTGCTTTTCCGCCTTAAAATTATTTTTCCCAAAATCATTTGTTATCAGAAATACGTTCTTCCAATCCTGCTCCTTAATGAGCCTTGCAACATGAGCCCAGCTTTTCTCTCCGGATGAAAGGCATGCAACTAAGTCTGGCATAAACAGCCAGAAATTTTTGCCATATATTAACTTTTGGGAAATCCTTTATCAGCAGCTAAACTCAGATCTTCCCTGTCCTTAAATAATCATCAATATCTTCTGATTCCAGGTGTTTTTTTGAAGAGAATTTTCTGTCAAACTTTCTTTTTTCCTTTTTGAGGTACAATCCATACAATAATCCGGTTCCCATGCCGATAAGATGGGCAATATTCCCAATTCCTGAAGGAAAAAATATTCCAAATATGTCGATAAAAGCATAAATAACTCCTGCTATCCAAAGCGGCATTGGAATCACAAAAAATAAAAGCAGACTTAAATCAGGCATTAAAATTATTAATGTCCCAATCATTCCCATAATTGCGCCGCTTGCGCCCAATGAAAACTTGTAAAAGAAGCTGGATATAAAAGCAGCAATAATGCCCGATGCCAGGTAAATCAAAAGGAATCTTCTTGCCCCTATTCTCTGCTCAAGCATTGGCCCAAATATAAACAGCGCATACATGTTAAAAAGGAGGTGGTTTGCCCCGCCGTGCAAAAACATATGGGTTAGCAATATCCATGGTCTTGCAAAAACATCGCCTGATACAAGCATAAAAGAATTCGTAAATCTTACGCCTAATGCCATTTGCAGTATGAAAAAGGCAATGTTTAGCATAATTATCGGCATAACTGCTGTTTTTATTCTGAATTCCATAGATAAAGTGGAATTTTTATTTTTTAAAAAGCTTTGTTTTTGTTTATTTTGTTTGGGTTGGTTAGTTTATTTGCCTGATTTGCCAATCAATGCAAACTATCAATGACTTCTATTCCATATAGAAAACAATTCCAGCTTATTCGTCAAACCATAAACTATAAATAAAACTTATTTCATTTCTAATTAATGCAACAGCCCAATTTGCCTAATGCTGATTCTAAATCATTTTCATTTACGCATTTCAATCAAAAAATCAATCAAAAACTAAATTCAAAATTGTTAAAGCTGAACAGAAGAGAGACAAAACAAAATGCCTAAATACATTGTTGTAGCTGGCGGGGTAATGAGCGGGGTTGGAAAAGGGGTTACAACTGCTTCTATCGGCAAGATTCTGCAGGAGCATGGCTATAAAGTGACTGCTATAAAGATTGACCCATACATTAACTACGATGCCGGAACTTTAAGGCCCACAGAGCATGGTGAAGTATGGGTTACTGATGATGGCGGTGAAATTGACCAGGATCTTGGCACTTATGAGAGGTTTTTAAATCAGGACATTCCAAAAAGAAATAACATAACTACAGGGCAGATTTATAAGACGGTTATTGATAAGGAAAGGCAAGGCGAGTATCTTGGGCAGACAGTTCAGTTTATTCCGCATATACCTGATGAAATAAAAAGAAGAATTAAGTCTGCAAGCAGCGATCATGATTTTGTTTTAGTTGAGGTTGGAGGCACAATTGGAGACTATGAAAATATACCATTTCTATTTGCATTAAAAAGCCTTGAAAGAGATGTTGGAAAGCAAAATTTAGTTTATGTTCTTATTACTTATTTGCCAATACCAAGCCATATTGAAGAAATGAAAACAAAGCCGACACAGCAGGCTATCAGATTGCTTAGCGAATCAGGCATATTCCCGGATTTTATTATTTGCAGAGCCAAAAAGCCATTGGATGTTGTTAGAAAAAAGAAAATAGAAACTTATGCAAACATAATTTCCGAGCATGTTATTTCCGAGCCTGACATTGAAACTGTCTATCAAATCCCTCTTGACCTTGAAAAAGAAAGATTGGGAGAAAAGCTTTTGAAGGAGTTTGGAATGAAGTCAAAAAAAGCTCCAGACTGGCATGAATGGAAAAATCTGGTTGGCAATATATTAAATCCAAAGAGGACAATTAAGGTTGCGATAGTTGGCAAATACATTGACATTGGAGACTATAGCCTGGCAGATTCTTATATCTCCATTAATCAGGCTCTTATGCATGCAGGAGCTTCCTTAAGCACAGGAGTTGAAATAAGCTGGCTTGACTCAAAAATGTTTGAAAACAATAAGAAGTCATTAAGCGAACTAAAAAACTATGACGGCATTATTGTGCCAGGAGGCTTTGGCGCTTCTGGTGTTGAAGGCAAAATAAATGCAATTAATTATACAAGAATAAATAAAATTCCGTATCTTGGCTTATGTTATGGCTTGCAGCTTGCTGTTATTGAGTTTGCAAGAAATGTCTGCGGCTTGAGATCAGCGCATACAACAGAGGTTGCTCCTAAGACAAATGCTCCAGTAATTGATGTCCAGCCCGCTCAAAGAGAAATTTTAGAGAAAAATATGTATGGCGGCACAATGCGTTTAGGGGCTTACGCTGCAATTTTAAAGGAGAAAAGCCAGGTTTTAAAGCTATATCAGGAAACTGGAAGATTGGAAGAAGATGAAAAAAGAATA
>Ga0209399_10001654_pt1 | contig 11398 bp, 11 predicted proteins | sample OV2TP3_FD_184130 | JGI IMG/M metagenome (GOLD analysis project Ga0209399, IMG submission 184130) | Hot spring microbial communities from Beatty, Nevada to study Microbial Dark Matter (Phase II) - OV2 TP3 (SPAdes) (version 3) | ecosystem: Environmental > Aquatic > Thermal springs > Hot (42-90C) ... | reverse complement strand
GTGCCCAAAAGGGGAATGACCATTCAACAGATTGCGCTGGAAGCCCATCTGGCAAAGAGACTGCCCAAAAAAATGGAGCCTGGACTTTCAGCCGCATCTGTCTTTGAGCCTTCCAACTTCACCTTCCCCTTTGGTACGCACGTCTGTGTCGCAGAGGTGGATCCCGAGACCGGCGGGGTTGAGATCAAGAAATATATCGCCGTGGATGACTGCGGAAAGGTCATCAATCCGCTGCTCGTTGACGGCCAGATCCAAGGCGGGATTGCTCAGGGCGTGGGGCAGGCCCTCTTTGAGGAGGTGCTCTACGATGAGAATGGCCAATTACTGACCGGAAGCCTCATGGACTACGCCTTGCCCAAGGCCGGAGATCTCCCCCGGTTCGATCTGGCTCGCACAGAGACCCCCACTCCGGTTAACCCGCTGGGAGCGAAGGGTGTTGGGGAGGCGGGCACCATCGGCTCGACCCCTGCAGTCGTGAATGCGGTCGTCGATGCGCTCTCCCCCTTCGGGGTAACCCATATCGACATGCCGCTAAAGCCGGAGAAGATCTGGCGCCTGTGCCAGTTAAAAGAGGCTGCAAGCATAGGAGGCGGACGATGATCCCGGCGCCGTTCGATTACCTTACGCCTGCGAGCTTGGATGAAGCGGTTCGTGCCTTAGTCTCCCACGGAGAGGAGGCCAAGTTGCTCGCCGGCGGCCATAGCCTCCTTCCGCTCATGAAGCTCAGGCTCGCCAGCCCCAAAATTGTCATCGACTTAAGCAAGATTCCCGGTCTTGGCGAGATTGCACAGCAGGGTGACAAAATCACCATCGGCGCTCTCACCACGCACTATCAAGTCGAAAGCTCAGAGCTGCTTAAAGAGAGGTGTCCGCTCCTGCCCCAGACAGCCAGGGCGATCGGAGATGTTCAGGTGCGCAATCGTGGGACGATCGGCGGCAGTCTGGCGCATGCCGATCCTGCGGCGGACATGCCGGCCGCCATCCTTGCCCTGGGCGCGGAGCTGCGTGCGAGGGGGCCGGCAGGCGATCGCTGGCTTAAGGCTGAGGAGTTTTTTCTCGGTCTTATGGCGACAGCCCTGAGTCCTACCGAGGTACTGACCGAGATCCGCGTCCCGGTTCTTTCGGGCCGCTTCGCCAGCGCCTATCTCAAGTTCGCTCAGAAGGCCTCGGGGTTCGCCATCGTAGGCGTGGCGGTGTGGCTCAAAGTGGACGAAAAGGGCGTCGCGGACGATATCGGTATAGGAGTGAGCGGTCTGGACGCTAAGCCGTTTCGTGCCAAAGGAGTCGAGGAGCGCCTGAGGGGAAATAAATTGGCGCCCAGCATCGTGGAGCAGGCATCTTCGCAAGTCACCCAAGGCATTGATCCTCTGGACGACATCCACGCCTCGGCTGAATTTCGCGCTCACTTGGCCCGCGTCTATACCGCCAGGGCTATACAAGAGGCGGCAAAGAGGGTATAGGCGTGCAGGGTGTTGAAAAACCCTGTACAGGGAGGATTTATGCTGGAGAAGATCTTCGGTCCCTGTCGGGACTATGCGCTTTTCGTGCTGCGGCTGTTTGTGGGGATCGTTTTTGTCGCCCACGGCTGGCTCAAGCTTTTCGGCGGGCTTCAAGGCTTTGCCGGATTTCTGCAGCAGGCAGGTGTTCCCCTGCCGGGGATCATGGCCCCGTTCGTAGCTGCGGTAGAGTTCTTCGGTGGCTTGGCCATTGTGCTCGGAACGGGCACGCGGATCGCGTCGCTTTTGCTTGCGGGAGTTATGGCCGTAGCCATGATGACGGTGACTCTTCCCAGGGGATTCGCCGGCGGCTATGATATCAACCTCGCGCTGCTTGGCGGCCTCCTGGCCCTCCTCCTGGCGGGCCCAGGGAAGCCCGCCGTCGGCGGCGATCTCTAGGCACAACTGGGGTTGGCACATTCCGTCAGGCAATCACCAATCTTTGCTCGGGAACAGGAACGTCCCCTGGGGCGAGCAGGTTCCGCCCAGAGAAGTAAACCTTATTTGATTCGGCCTAAGGCAATAGTTGCTTCGCGTAGAAGTGTCTCCATCTCCCTGCCTGCAGGCAGCCGCGCTTGAGCGGTGTCTTTTCGCAGGAGATCTAAAATCCGGCGCTCCGATCCGAGGTCGCTCCATGTCACATCGCGAACCGGGAGAACCGCGAGACGTGAAGGGTGCGAACGAGCGATTTGCTGAAGTATCCCATGAGAGAAATTTACCGATGCCATCCGTCGGTATGCTTCTTCGACAGCTCTGCTCTCGCCTGGGGTACCGATTTTTTCTAAGATCGCTCCAAAGCGCCGATGGAGCGTGGGCTCAACCTGTGATACCAGCTCCAGAGTGGACCTGACCTCAAAGACCATCACCATCGTATTCCAGAAGGCTCCGGTCTTTATGAGCTCCCGAGCATGGTGAATTTCCGGTTTCTCAATGAATCGAGAGACTTCATAGATCCCCAAAGAAGATAGGCGATTCACTTTCTGGCCTAGTTGAATATACCCGTACTCCGTCTCCGGGCCACTCGGCTGTATTCCCAATAACACCAGACGGGAAGGCTGGCGCTCTACCGCCTGGCACGCCACATGCACATGATCCATGAAGCTCTCTTCCTCGCCAATGAAATGGTCCGAGGGGAAAACCACGACTATGGACCGCGGATAGTGCTTGTATATATACATCAGGGGCAACAGGATCCCCGGGCCGGTGTCTCTGTTCATGGGCTGCTTGATGACAACGGTTCCCGGCGGAAGATCAGAAAGCTGGCGTTCGACCTCAGGATGCTCCAGATGATCTCGACTGACGACTGTGAAGAGACGCTCCGGAGGTATCAACTTCCGGGTGCGCGCGTGGGTAATCTGGAGCAGAGACCGGGTTCCGATGAGGTTGACATATTGTTTAGGAAGGTGATCACCCCGCAGACGGTGGATGAGAGGCCGAAGGCGCATCCCACTGCCTGCAGCCAGGACGATGCCACAGCGAACAAGCAGATCATATCCCGTGACCAATCGGCGTCTCCAGTCGCGCTGGCAGAGGAACGCAATCTCCGTGCCATAGGATTCCTGTCGATTTATTTGGCTGTTGTGAGGCCTCGAATCGGGCAAAGGGACAGATTGGGCCATTTCCGACCATTTTGGGCCATCGGCTGCCAAATCGGGCCAGGCGTGGCACGCTTAAAGCAGGGGGTACTCAACAACGGTAAGGCTACGAGGGCAACCTAATCGGCTTTCTGGAAGAGGCCCTGGAAGACATTTGCCCAGGGCAAAAGCAGCAGCGCTATGCTAGAATGAGCCATAAGTAGTCTCATTCTTAGACTCTTAACCCATGAACGGCAATTTACAGATGGGTATATTCTATGCTCTTGTGGCTGGCGCCCTTTGGGGCATCGGACCGCTTCTGCTCAAAAGGGGGATGACGCTCTCAAATGTCAGCACGGCCACGCTCATCGAGCAGTACGTCTCGGTCATAACTCTGGCTATCATGGCGGCCTTCCAAGAAGAACTTCGCATGGATATCTCCCCCAAGGCCTTCTGGGCCTTTGCCGTCGCTGGGATGGTGGGGGCAGGCTTCGGCAAGATCTTCTACTACAAAGGCATCGACAGAGTCGGGGCTTCGAAATCGACTTCGGTCAAGAATAGTTCTCCGATTCTGAGTGTTCTTTTAGCGGCTCTCCTCTTGGGCGAGGAGTTGACCATTCCCGTGGCTTTGGGTTCTCTCCTGATCGTCGCCGGAATCCTCGTGCTCACCCGAGTTGAGGTCAAGATGGAGGAAAGGCCGAGCAGGTTCAGATATTTTTTTTACCCCTTCATGGCGGCGCTATGTTTCGGCATCAATCCGGTATTTAAGAAAATGGGGGTGGATACCAGCGGCCTGCCAACCCTCGGCGCCCTTATCACCCAGTCTACGGCGCTGGGCGTCATGCTGACCGCTGGTCGTTTTCTGAAGATCAAGCCGAAGTGGGAGAGGATTCCGACTAAAAGCCTCCTTCTTTTTTCTCTGGCCGGTGTCACTGAAGCCGTGGGGTCGTTATTGACATTCTTCGCACTGGTTTATGCCCCTGCGGTGCTGGTGACGCCGATCTGACGCATTTCACCTCTTGTGACTTTTGTTTTCGCCCGCTTTACCTTAAAGGGGATCGAGGTGGTGACCCTTAGAGACGGGGTGGCCGCCACGTTCATCATTGGCGGGGTGTTTGTCCTTAGTCGGGGGTGAGCGACCCTGGTCGGGATCATCCCTTGGGTGTCATTTCAAACACCACACGCTCGAAAAGCACAGGAGAGTCGCGCAAGGTCAGCACGCGCCGACGCAGCTTCTCGTCGGTTACCTGCTGCGCCTGACAGGAAAAGGTCTCGCCCGCCGCTTTCACCTCCACAGCGGGGCTTTTAAGCATGTTCCGGCACCAGTGTTTGTTTTGAACGCTTGCCGAGGAGGCATAAAACTTTCCGTCGAGATAGACCAGCCTAAGCTCTACTGTACGGGGCAGACCGGTGCGCCGGCCGATGGTTGTGATCTCGGCCACGACGACAGATTCGTTTCGGAGCTTCATTCAGTTATCAGCCTGCCCAGGAGTATCTCTCCGGTCCGATGCAGGCCCTCCGGGATCTCAAATCGCAAATCTCAAATTGCAAATCTGAGATCTGAAATCTGCAATTCCGAGCGAAGCGAGGATATATCGGCCCTTCAAGACACCCCCGGGCAGGCGATTATGATAGTTGCGCTCAACCGCGTCGCTGAATATAACGGTTCGTGAACGCTGCGGCAAGTTTTAAAGGGGGGTTGACACTTTTGCCTCTGTAGGGATAAGTTTGGCAGCCTGATCTTCAGGCGCTTGAGGTTGTCCGTGGCACAAAAGAGGTTACCGCGAATTCGATCTTCAACGGTCCGCTTCGCTAGCGGGATCACCGCCTTTCGGGCTCTCCCCAGGGCCAAGGGCAAGAGACCGGCAGTCATCCTTCTCCACGAGCGCTATGGGATTGTCCAGCACACCAAGGATCTGGCCTTGAAATTGGCCCAGGCGGGCTATGTGGGCCTTGCCCCGGATCTCTTCTCTCGCTTTACGGGCGACAAGAAAGCCCTGGAGCGCGGCGAGGTGAGGGTAGAGCTGCGCGACGATGAGGCGCTCAGAGACTTGGGCGAAGCGGTCAATTATTTGCACGAGCTTGACCTCGTAGACCCGTCCCGGATCGGGATCATCGGTGTTTGCCAAACCGGGCGCCATTCTCTGCTGCTCGCGGCGCATAGAGACGATCTCTGTGCCTGTGTTGTTTTTTACGGTGCCGTAGGGGGAAGAGAATGGGTCACGGACGAGTACAGGCCGGAGCGGATCGAGGCCCTCGTCAAGGGACTTTCCTGCCCTTTGCTAGGGGTCTTTGGCGAGGCTGACCACATCATTTCCGTGGACGATGTCCTTAGGTTTCGGGCCTCTCTTGAACAGCACAAAAGAAGCTATCACATCCGGCTTTACCGTGATGCCCCGCACGGCTGGCTCAATGACACGATGCCAGGAAGGTACCGCGAGGAAGAAGCCAAGGACGCCTGGAGACTCCTGCTCTCCTTTCTGAAGATGACATCCACCAAAGGTTGGGATAGAAATAGGGTAATTTGGACCTTTGAGAGCGATCTCTCTCCCAACTATGACTTTAAGAAGAACGTGAGGCTTGAGTGACGGACTAAATCTCCTTCTGTTTCCAACCGCCGCGGTGAAACCAAAGCGCCATGCCTACTCCCCAAGTCGCGTAGGATAGTGCGATAGCCAGCCATAATCCAAGAACCCCCAGTCCCATAAAGTGAGGGAGCAAAAGGGCCAACGGGATCTTTAGTCCCATTAAGCCGATAGCTGTAATGACCAAAGGAGAGACGGTATCGCCGGATCCTCCCAGGGCCCTTTCGAAAATCATCCCCACGGCCATGAAAATGAAAGCCCAATACATGATTTGCAAAAAGGGAACCCCTAGCCGGATGACTTCGGGATCGATCGTGAAAAAGGCCATGACCTTTTCTGGAATAAAAATGAAGAGCAGGCCAACCACTCCATTGAGAAGGACATAAATGCCCGCGACCAGCCAGGCACTTTTCTCCGCCCGGCCGGGCTTGAGGGCGCCGAGGCTCTGGCCCACTAGAGTGTCGGCAGCGGTGCCTAGTCCCCAGCCAGGGCTTTTGAGCGCTAGATCAAGGCGAAAGCCGATGCCGTAGACCGCCACGGCTACGGTGCCAAAGTCAGCCACGAGTCGGATGAGAATGACTGCGGTAAGGACCTCCAAACCACGTTGGAGAGAGCGAGGAAAGGCAATCCGGATCATACGCCTCAGCGTGGGCCCATCGGGTCGCAGGCGGCGAAAGATCTCAGGGCCGATCGTGGTCGCGCCCAGAAAGCGAAGGAAAAGTATCGCGCCCCAGAATTCGGCAATAATCGTCGCCCAGGCGGCGCCATTGACTCCTAACGGGGGAATCGGACCCCAGCCAAAGATCAGTAGGGGAAGCAAGGCCATATTGACAAGATTCGAGTAGATCAAGATCCTCATTGGAGTCTTGGCATTCCCGGCCCCCTCAAGAATGGCCTTGCAGCTGTGCATGAGAAGCGTGGAAAGCCCTTCCCCGATCGCTAGGATCCGGATATAGGCCACGCCCAAGCTCAAGACCTCGGGCTCCGCACCCAGCAGCACGAGTATAGGTTGGGCAAAGAGCGAGCCGAAGAGGCCTATTAGGGCGCCTAACATGAGCGACAGCAGAAGCGACTGAGCGGCGACCTCCGCCGCGGCCTTTTCTTGCTTGGCCCCGATGAAGCGAGAGATCATGGCCCGGATCGAAGTTCCCAGCCCGGCCATGATCATCCAGATGATATTAGAGATTGTTCCTCCCATCACCACCGTTGCGATAGCCACCGCTCCCAGTTTGGCGACAAAGTACATATCCACCACATGGTAGGTCGCGAGGAGAAGGTGGCTTAGAGTCAGGGGCCAAGCGATGACCCAGATGTTCCTGATAATGCTTCCCTCGGTGAGTCTTTGGCCAAACGGTTGAGCCATTGAGCGCTCACTATATAGTTAATCGTGGCTAGGGTAAAATGATGGCGTAATTTGACGTAGGTCAACGGTTGAGGTAGGAACTGACGGGGATCTTCGTTGGGCGTAACGCAGATGAGAGCCTGAAAAGGGGAAATTGAATATGGAAAGCTGCTACGGCCCTTTTAGAGCGGCGAACATGAGAGCGCCTGCAAACGGTAGACGGACACTCATAGCTCTGGCTTGGGCTTTTTGGCTTTTCTCGCTTCAAGAACCTTTCGTCGGTTTCGCTGCGGAAAGGGTCATGATGGCCACGCCCAGCCGTGGTCTTTTTGAATTTCCTGTAGTGGCGGCGATGCGCAAGGGATACTTCATAGATGAAGGGCTTGAGATACGAAAGATCCAGATGCAGCCCGCCATCGGGGTCAAGGCCTTGGTAGCAGGGGATGTGGACTATCTGCTGGCCTGGGGTTCTTCGCTTCGGGCAGCGGTCACTGGCGTGCCGATCAAGGTGGTTGCTTCCATGGCTGCCAGACCGCTGCACATCTTCATCGCTAGGCCAGAGATAAAGTCGGGAAAGGATCTCAAAGGCAAAACCGTCGGTGTCGATTCCTTTGCCGGTACCGTGGATTATCTTTCCCGGGTGGCGGCGCGACACTTTGGCCTGGATCCCGATAAAGATATTAAAATTATTGTAACTGGAGAAAGTCCTCTGCGCTTGGCCGCCATCAGGGCAGGGTCGATTGACGCTACCGCCATCGATGTGGCCTTTGCGGCAAAGGCGGAAGAAGAGGGATTGCGGCGCATTCTCAACCTGGCGGAGATCACAGACCTCCCGCTGTCAGGAATCGGGGTGACGGATCGAAAACTTGCGACTGAGAGAGAGCAGGTCAACAAGGTGATTCGCGGGATGCTCAAGGGGATTCGTTTCATGAAGCAGAATCGCGCGGAGACGCTTCAGATGATGACCGATTATCTCGGCATCAAGCCCTCTCAGGCTGCCGGTGCTTATGATGCGTCTATTCAGTCTTTCACCGATGACGGCTTTGTTTCGGATAGAGGCCTGTTGCTAGATATCCAGCTGGCCAGAGAGAGGATCAAAATGACCAAGGAAGTTCCCTTGAGCCAGGTCGTCGACTGGAGCCTGCTAAAAGAAGTCAAAGAAGGAAGATAGGTCTCTACAATCCCATCTGTGTGAGAATGGCGCGTGAGAGCGCGCTTTCCGCGTTGCCCAAAAGGGCGTTGATTCCATAGTGGTGGACTCCCGGAATCTCCAGATACTGGCAATCCACCCCGCGCTTTCTGCAAAGATTGAAGAAATCCCGGGACATCTCTCTCCAGCCTAACGGTTCGTCTCCGCCTACGGCGATGATGAGGGGTGTGTGGGGAAGGGGCGGGTGTAAGTTAGGACTATTTTCGCGGGCGACTTCTGGGGTTAGCCGGACCTCCTGGTTGACCGCGATGTGAAACACGGGATCAAGATCGTAGACGCCGGTTATGGCGACTGCGGCTTTGATCATGTCGCGGGGCAATCCTTCTTCCTTTTCCCAATCATAAGCCAGCGCCATCGCCACGAGATGGCCTCCAACTGAGTTCCCCGATAGGTAAAGCCTGGAGGGATCGCCTCCGTACTCGGCGATATTTCTGTAGACCCAGACGATCCCAGCGCGCGCTTGCCGAACTATATCTGTGACCGTGACCTTGGGGCAGAGATCGTACTCCAGAAAGACCACGGTGGCGCCTGCTTGAACGAATGTTTCGGCAAGGAAGTGGCTGCCCTCTTTGCTGCCGCTGCGCCAGTAGCCGCCGTGGATGTAGAGTTGGACCGGGGCCTCGGGTTTAGCCGCTGGAAAAATATCGACCACCTGACGCGGGGTCTCACCGTAGGGGATGTTGAGCGACGATTTGAGCCTTGCGCGCACCACCGCGCTCACTCTGGCTCTCTCCTCAGCCAAGCGAGGGTAATCCGGCACCGCCAGCCTGGGTTGAAAGTGGAACTCCATCTCCTCTTTGCGGAAGTTTTTGTAGACCAATTTGCTCATATCTCCGAAGCCTAGTAAACTAACAGGCGCGGTGTCAACAGGAAGGAAATTTACTCAAATATCGCAGTTAGCTGCTCTCGCCGAGGAGAAGTTGAGAGGGCTTGGGTGAAGGCGCGGCGGAGAAAGACGCCGATGAGGTGGCGTTTGTACTCAGCGCTGCCCTCGAGGTCGTCCACTGGATCAGCGGCATCGGCTAGAAACTGAGCGGCATCGGCTAGCTGTCCTTCCACTTTATCCCGCGGGCCAATGAGAAGTTCGTCGGCCTGATCAGAACGGCATGGCTTCGGACTCACGCTCCCCACAACTGCTCGGGCCTTGGTGATGGCGCGACCGCTCTCGTCCAATTCCAATACGAGCGCGAGACCAAGCGTCGGGCGCTCGTGAATTTGGAACTTGAGATAAGCGGCGCGCTGGGATTTCGATGGAAGGGGAATCTCTACCGCGGTAAGAAGCTCATCTTGTGCCAGGGCGGTTTCATAGGCGCCCACAATAAGTTGATCGATAGTCAAAGTCCTCTCTCCGGCCCGGCCCCGAACCTTGCCCCGGGCTTCAAGGGCAAACAGAAGAGCTGCCGGGTCTGAGTGGGGCTCGGCGAAGCATAGATTCCCTCCTAGAGTCCCAGTGGCCCGCACGCGCACATTGGCCACCCGATTTGCCATATCCGCCATGACCGGAACGCCCTGCAGAACAATCGGGGACTTCTCTATCGCCCTATGCGTGGCGGTGGATCCGATCCGAACAGAGGAGTTTGCGATCTCGATCTTGTCAAGATCAGGCACGGTCTTCACATCCACCAGATGTTCGTAGCGCAACAGATCGTGCTTCATGGCGAGGAGGAGTTCGGTGCCGCCGGCGTAGAGGCGTCCGCTCTCTCCGTACTGTGCCAGCATCTCCGCTGCCTCGCTCACCGCGCGAGGCTGATGGATCTGGAAACGTCTCAGAGGCATCATAACGATTTCCGATTTTAGATTTTGGATTTTAGACTTCGTCGTGAGCGCTCAGTCGAACGATTCAATCGAAAATCGGCAATCCAAAATCCAAAATAAAAGCTCACAGCTTACGCTCCCGCAGGGCGCGCCAGACCTTTTCCGGCGTTAGCGGCGCCCGCCGCAGGCGTACGCCTGCGGCACGATAGACCGCGTTAGCGACATTGGCTGGCATAGAATTGAGCGCCGCCTCGCCCCCTCCCTTGGCGCCATAGGGTCCTACCCCGTCGCGGTTCTGTACCAGGCGCATCTCAACATCGCCTGGCAAATCCGAGAAACGGGGCACCCGATAGTCGAGTAGCGTGCCGTTGACCAACTGGGGTCCTTCATAAACCAGCTCCTCGAAGAGCCCGACACCCATCCCCATGGTCGCCGATCCGATGTCCTGCCCTTCAGCAAGCGCGGGGTTGATCGCCAAACCGACGTCGCCTACCGTGACCAGCTTTTCCATGCGAATGAGACCTGTCTCCTCGTCCACTGAGACTTCCACGCCGGTGCAGGCCGTCTCCCAGAAAACCGGCAGCTTGGCGAAGTCCCCGGCCTTGCGGATATAGGCCCGCCCGATCACCTCGCCGTCTGGAAGGCCGTAGTAGCGCGAGATCACCTCCGACCATGTAAGCTGGGCCTCGCCGCAGCGCACTCCCCCCGGAACAGTCTCAACCTGCTCTACTCTCACCTTGAGAAGATCTGCAGCCATCCGCACCATCTGATCCATTGCCTCGCGGCTTGCCTCCAGAACCGCTCGACCCATTAGGGTCGTCGTCCGGCTAGCACCCGTGGAGCGGTCATAGGGTGTGATCGCCGTGTCCGAGGCCACGACTCTCACCCTCTCAAAAGGGATGCCCAATTCTTCAGCAGCGATCTGGGGTATCACGGTATGGCTTCCCTGGCCCAACTCCGTACTCCCGGTCAGGATCGAGACAGAGCCATCGGCATGGACCCGAAGCGCAGTCGAGGTGAGGGGGTAGGCCCCGGCATCGCTTACGGAACAGCCCAGGCTGCGTCCTCGCCCTCTAGCTAAGGGCTCCCTCCAGCTAAGGCAGTTCGCGGCAATCTCCAGGTCCTCCTTCAGGCTGCCGTCAAATGGGCGCATCTTGGGGAAAAATTCTTCACCCGGCTTGGCGACATTAGCCATCCGGAATTCGTACGGGTCCGCGCCGATCTTAGCCGCCAGTTCATCTATTTGAGACTCTCCCGCCATGGTGACCTGGGCGCAGCCGAAGCCGCGATACGAGCTTGCCGGGACCGTGTTGGTGTAGACCGAATAGGTGTCAATCTGGACATTAGGGATGGAATAGGGTCCGACACATCGATTGGTTGCCTTCTCGCAAACCAGGGGGCTATTTTCCGCATAGGCGCCCGTGTTCATGGTGATC
>Ga0209399_10001651_pt1 | contig 11413 bp, 10 predicted proteins | sample OV2TP3_FD_184130 | JGI IMG/M metagenome (GOLD analysis project Ga0209399, IMG submission 184130) | Hot spring microbial communities from Beatty, Nevada to study Microbial Dark Matter (Phase II) - OV2 TP3 (SPAdes) (version 3) | ecosystem: Environmental > Aquatic > Thermal springs > Hot (42-90C) ... | reverse complement strand
CCCGCCACCAGCAGTCCCGCCAGGGCCACAAACCTGCGCATCCGCGTCCCCTTCCTGGGATTCACCACTCGAAGAACCATCGTAACCCGGCGCTGCCAGAGCGGCAAGGCTGGGGCGGCACTCGTCGCGTCGCGCTTGACACCCCATCCGCGCTGGCGCAGCATAGACTCCTTCACGGAGGCTTTCCATGCGCAAGCGCAAGAGCCGCATCGCCATCTTCTTGCTTCTCATGTTTCTCGCCCCGGGCGCCTCGGCGCTCGGGCAGGCGGCGCAATCCGCCGGCGAGGTGACGGCGCAGATCCCTGAGGGACTCATCACCCGACCGAAAGAAATCACGGCCGCCAGCGTGGGCGCCGAGGTGCTGTGGAACGACCTGCTGGTGACGCGGCCCAACGGGCGGCTGCGGGTCACCTTGCGCGACACTTCGGTGCTCAACGTCGGGCCGGGGAGCAGCTTCCGCGTCGTGCGGCACGATGAGCACACCCACGAAACCCAAGTGACGCTGACCTACGGCAAGATGCGCTCCCGCGTGGCCAAGGAGAGCACGGGGGAGAAGTTCGAGGTCAAGACCAACACCGCCGTGCTGGGCGCCGTCGGCACCGACTTTTACACCGAGTCGACCCTCATGCGCACCGCCGTGGTGGTCTATGAAGGCGTGGTGCGCGCGCGCAGCATCGATCCGGCCATCCCCGGCGAAACCCTGGTGAACGCCGGGGAAACCCTGGTGATCGGGCTCGGGCAGCCGCCCGGCCCCGCCCGCCCGGCGACCGCGGCCGAGCTCAATGACTCGCTGCAGGAAACCGAAGTCGGCCCGCCGCTGCCCGTGCCCTCGCTGCCCGCTCTGGCTGGACAACAGCCGCAGACGCAGCCCCCGCCGGCTCCGACTTCAGCTCCGACCCCGTCCGCGCCGGCGAGCGGTGGCGGCAACGTGTGGAAGGCCGGCTGGGAGGTCTACGGGCAGGGGTTCTCCGCCGATTATGTGGTCACGCAGGGGAGTGAGCGGCACCGCATGAAGATGTACATGCGCGAGGGCGCTTCGCGCATGGAGATGAGCCAGCAGGGCCAGCAGTTCATCACCATTGTGCGCCACGACCGCGGCGTGGCCTGGACCCTGATGCCCGACCAGCAGATGTACATGGAGACGGCGCTGGGCGCGGCGCAACGCGACGTCGCCGCGTCCCTCCGCGACTCGAGCGCCACCAGCGAGACCGAGATGCTCGGCATCGAGCAGGTCGGCCAGTACCGCTGCCAGAAGATCCGCTACCGCACCACCACGCAGGGCCAGACCTATACCGGAATTGTCTGGTCGGCGCTGGAGCTGAACGGCTTCCCGGTCAAGATGCTGGCGGAACAAAGCGGCACCGTGGTCGAGTACGAGAACATCCGCCTGGGGCCGCCCGACGCGGCGCTGTTCGAGATCCCACCCGGCTACCGCAAGATGACCTACTAGGGGGCCGAAAGCGGTTGCCCTGGCTGCAAGCCTCGGGCTAGCATCCGTCTATGCCCGGGGCCCGCCTGCACGCTCGCTTTCTCCTCTGCTTCTTTTGCTTCTTCTGCCTCCTGTGCCTCTTTCCGCTTAAAGGAAGCGAAGCGCCGAGCCTCTCGCTTCCTACGGCCGCGGCCGAACCACCCTCTCCCCTCCGCTTCGCCGTCATCGGCGACAGCGGCTCTGGGGATGAGAATCAGCGCCTGATCGCCCGGCGCATGGCCGAGTGGCACGCGAAGCTGCCGTTCGGCCTGGTGCTGATGCTGGGCGACAACGTCTACGGCGGGTTGCTCGGCTGGGGCGGCGGCAACCAGAAGGATTTTCCCGAGAAGTTCGACCGGCCCTACGCCGAGCTGCTCGGCCGCGGCGTGATCTTCCGCGCCGCGCTCGGCAACCACGACCTGCGCCACCGCGACGGGCTCGACCTGGTGGAGTCCTACGACCGCTTCCACATCGAGCGGCCCGACGGATACTACAGTTTCACGGCGGGAACCTGGCACCCAGCGGCAGGGGCCGCTGGGCTGAACGAGAAGGGGGGTACGGTGCCGTTAGTCGAGTTCTTCGTCCTTAACACCGTGCGGCTGGAGAAGAACAAGAAAGACCCGGAGCAACTGGAATGGCTGGAGCGGGCGCTGGGCGCCAGCCGGGCGCGCTGGCGCATCGTCTACGGGCACCATCCGCTGCACTCCACCGGCCGCCGGCACGGCCCCGATGAGCGAATGCGCGCCAAGCTGGAGCCGCTGTTCTTCGCCTCCGACCAGCCGCGCGTGCACGTTGCCTTGGCCGGGCACGACCACATCTACCAGCGTTTCTAGCCGCAAGGCGGCATCATCTACTTCGTCTGCGGGTCGAGCGGCAAGCTGCGCCGGCGCAACGCCGACCCCGACCCCGGCGTGGCCGCCGTCAACGATCGCGAGCATGTCTTCATGCTCTGGGAAGCCACGCCCGAGGAGCTGCGTTTCCGCGCCATCAACCAGCACGGCCTCGCCTTCGACTGCGGCGTTCTCCGTGCGGCTGGCGAGATCGAGACGGTGGCTTGCCCTTTACTGGGAGCAGATTCACCCGCCGGGGCGCAGGGAAGCGCGCGGTGAGCGCGAGCGTTCCGCTTACACTTCCCGGATGGCGTCCCTGTCCATTCGGCGCTCGGCGGCCCGCGCCAACTCGGCCAGGGTCACGCGGTCGAGATACGCGCTCAGCCGGCCGCGCAAGCCCTTCCACATCTCGTGCAGCGGGCACGGGGCGTCGTCAGCGCATTGGTGCAGACCCAGGACGCACTGCTTCAGCCCCTCCAGCCCGTCAATGATAGCCACCACCTCGCGCAGCGCCACGTCCTGCGCCGGCCGGGCCAACTGAAAACCTCCGCCGGGGCCGCGCCGCGAATAGAGCAGGCCGCCGCGAGCCAGTTGATAGAGGACCTGGGAGAGGAAGGGGACCGGGATGCCCTCGGCGCGCGCGATCTCGCCCACTGGCACCAGCCGGCTGGGGGACTGGCGAGCCAGATAGGTGGTGGCCCGGATAGCGTATTCGCAGGGCCGGGAGTAAAGCACCGGCGCACTCTCCTCAGGGTGGCGATTCCTGACCATTTAGTCGTATTTAGCCCGCCGGTGTCAAGCCGTTTCCGGAAGAGACTTGACAGGGGCGCTATTTTAGAATAAGTTTAATCTATCGCGACCAGGAGGGACGCCATGCTCAGGGGACAGGAAATCGTCAAGAACCGCAAGCAGACCATTGAAGCGTTGAACCGGGCCGCGGCCGCCGAGCTGCAGGCTGCCTACCGCTACCTGTTTCTCTCCGAGTACGCCACCGGCATGCACGGCCGCGAGGTAGCCGAGAAGTTCACCGAGATGGCGCAGGGAGAGTGGAAGCACGTCAGCATCTTCCTCAAGCGCATCATCCAACTGGGCGGGAAGCCCTTCGACCGCCTGGGCGAGGCCGAGAAGCTCAGCTTCTCGAAGTACGTGGCGCCGCCCAAGGACCCCACCGACTGGAAGCGCATGCTCAAGGACAGCATCGCCGGCGAGCAGGACGCCATCCAATTCTACCGCGACCTGATGGGCGAGGTGCACGAAGACCCGGTCACGCTGCACCTCGTGCGCGAGGCCCTGGAGGACGAGGTCGAGGACGAGCACGAGCTGGCCAGCCTGCTCGAATAGACTCCATGGGTAGAATAGCGGAGCCGTGAGCGCCACCCAGGTCAGACGAACCAAGCAGCGCCAACTGGTGCTGGAAGCGGTGATGGGCTCCGACGACCATCCCACCGCCGCCCAGGTCTACCAGCGTGTGCGCCGCCGCTACCCCGGCATCGCCTACGCCACCATCTACAACGCCCTGCGCTGGTGGGTGGAGCGCGGGACGCTGCGCGAGTTCACCTTCGGCGACGCCGCCGCCCGCTACGACCGCAACCGCGACCGCCACGACCACGCCATCTGCACCCGCTGCGGGCGCCTGCTCGACGTCACCGTGCGCCTGCCCAAGAAAGTGTTTGACGACGTGCGCCGCCGCACCGGGATGGAAATCGCCAGCCACCACGTGCAGTTGCTTGGGGTGTGCTCGTCCTGCGCCCCGCGCAGCTAGCCTTCAGGGGCTAAAGCCCCTGGCTCTGCGCACAGCCTGAATGTCGTGGCTGAAGCCACGACCCCACAAAGCGATTGGGGTCGCCCCTCAAGCGCAGCCTTTCTGGGTTTCTAGTCCTTCCAAGCGCTGCAGGACTACAAGAGCTTGGTCATTGGGTGAGGGGTGCGCTTACCCATAGATATTCAGCCATCTACCTCCTTCTTCCTCAACAATTGCTTGCAGTGCTCTCTCGATGTTTTCCCGAGTTAACCGTTTAACGAAGATCATCGGGTCGCCGAAGTGGTAATCGACTCCTTCATTATCCATGCACCAGAAGACGTTGTTCGGGGTTGCAACGACAAAGGTGTACTTTCTACCGTCCTCCAGGGTCACGAAGACATCAACGTTGTCATTCTCTGGATTGCACTCCTCGGGGGAAGTCGGATACTCGATTTGGTTGATCCTCATGGCGGATTGACCAAATGAGCACTGAAACGAGTTTCAGGCCCAACAACATCAATATTGTAGAGCGAGGCTGGCTATAAAGGAAGTTATGCCGCGAGGCGCTGGAGGACAACCAGGGTCTGGTCGTCGGAGGCGGGGGCGCCGCCGCGGTAGTCTCCCACCGCTTTGAGCAGCGCCTCGCCCGCTGCGGCGGGTGAATCCACCGGCAAGCTGGCGGCCAGCTTCAACAGTCCTTCATTCTCCAGCATCTCGCCGACCGGACTCTTCGCTTCCGTGAGCGCGTCGGTGTAGATGGCCAGGAAATCGCCGGGCAGCAAGCGAACGGCGGTCTGGACGTAGCTGGTGCCGTCAATCAAGCCCAAGGGCAAGCCGATGTCCTCGGCCTCAGGCGCAACCAAATCGCCGAGCAACTCCCACTGCTTGCGCGCGGCTCGGTACCACAGCGGCGGAGGTTGACCGGCGTTGGTGACCACCAACTCGCCGGTGGCGGAGGCGAGCCCGAAGAGGGAGACGGTGGCGAACCGCCCCGCACGAACCACACCGGCAAAAGCCCGGTTCAGTTCGCGGGCAAAATCCGACTGGTCGAAAGCGTTCACGTGCTTGCTCATGAGCTCCCGCAGGCACTCCGCCATTTCTCCGACCGTCGGTCCGTGGCCGCTGACGTCGGCAAGGCAGACGCGCGCCAGTTGCCCGCGGCTGCAGGCGGAGAGGTAGTAGACGTCGCCGCCGGTGTCGCTCCCGGCGTAGGGCTCGGAGTACACCCACGCGGTCAGGCCGGGCAGGTCGAGCGCCTGGGCCACGCGGCCGTTGCCGCCCCAGACCTCCATGCACGCCAAGCCGTGCGCTTCGCTTCCGCTCATACGCCCTCCGTTGAACTGACAGACTACAACAAACTCTGCTCCCAACGCAGTAGGCACATTGAGCGCACAATTCCATGTTCAGCCCAGCGGCTCCCGCCGCTGGGTGGCCTGAAGTAGACAGCCAATAGGCTCATTCTCTGTGATCCCCGCGGCGGGAGCCGCGGGGCTGAACGGTGCTGGCACGGTTGTGATAGGTTGTGTCAACTCAACTTGAGGTGTGAAGCGATGCGAAACAGATGGCGAGGAGTGGCGCTACTGGTGTTCGGGCTACTCGTGCCTCTAAGCGCGGCGGCGCAGGAGGATAGCCTCGCGGCGGCGCGGGGGTGGCGGGAGGCGAACGCGCACCGCATCGTCGGCGAACTGGTGGAATTCCTTTCGATGCCCAACGTGGCCACCAATCCCGCCGACATTCAGCGCAACGCCGAGTGGCTCGCTGCGCGCATGCGCGGCAGCGGAATCGAAACCGAAATCGTGCCCATCACCGGCGGGCGACCGGTCGTCTTCGGCGAACTGCGCGTCGCGGGCGCAACGCGCACGCTGCTCTTCTACTGCCACTACGACGGGCAGGCGGTCGACCCCTCACGCTGGAACAACTCCGAGCCGTTCAAGCCGGTGCTGCGCCGCGGCGCACCCGGCGACTGGAGCACGATTCCGTTCCCCGCGCCGGGCCAGGCGTTCGAGGACGACTGGCGCATTTACGCCCGCTCGGCCTCGGACGACAAGTCGCCCATCCTCGCGCTGCTGGCGGCGCTCGATGCGCTGCGCGTGCAGGGCCGCCGGCCGACGGTGAATCTGGAATTCGTCTTTGACGGCGAGGAGGAGCAGGGCTCTCCCAACCTGCACGAGTTCATCGCGCGCTACCGCGAGCGGTTGAACGCCGACGCCATGGTTATCGGCGACGGGCCGGTGCACCCGACCGGCCGCCCGACGATTTTTTTCGGCAACCGCGGCATCCTGACGCTCGACCTCACCGTCTACGGCCCGCGCGTGCCGCTGCACAGCGGCCACTACGGCAACTGGGCCCCCAACCCGGCCATGCGGCTGGCGCAACTGCTGGCGACCATGAAGGACGCCGACGGGCGCGTGACCATCGAAGGTTTCTACGACGACGTGGTCCCGCTCACGGAGACCGAGCGCGCCGCCATCGCCGCCATCCCCAACCTCGACGCCGAGCTGAAGCGGCGCTACGGCTTCTCCGAGTCCGAGGGCGGCGGCCAGCGCCTGGACGAGATGATTCAACTGCCGTCGTTCAACGTGCGCGGGTTGGAGAGCGCCTACGTGGGCGACTCTGCGCGCACGATTGTGCCCGCCACGGCCACGGCGGCCGTGGACGTGCGCCTAGTGAAAGGCACCGACCACGGGCGCATGTTCGAGCGCATCGTGGCGCACATCCGCCGCCAGGGCTGGCATGTGACCGAGAGCGAGCCCACCGAGGCCGAGCGGCAGGCGCATGGGCGTCTGGTGCGGGTGGTGAAGCGCGAGGGGTACAACGCCGTGCGCACGCCGATGGACGTCCCGGTCGCCCAGGTGATTACGACTGCGGTCCAGCGCGCCAGCAACGAGCCGGTGGTGCTCCTGCCTACGCTCGGCGGGAGCGGGCCGTCGTACCTGTTCGCCGACTTGGGCATTCCCATCGTGGGCGTGCCTATCGTCAACTTCGACAACAACCAGCACAGCGAAAACGAGAACCTGCGCCTGGGGAACTTCTGGCGCGGCCTCGACACCTTCGTCGCCCTGCTGCTGGCCGACTGAAATCGGTTGCATCGCGGCAGCGCATATAGCAATCTAAGTAGCTAGGGTGAGAAGAAAGCATCGAAGTAATCCGGCAGTTCACCTCCAAGGTCCCACCGCGCCGACCGAACCTGCGAGCCGGGCGGGCCTCGCCGCCCGGCTCCGCAGGCGCTGGCCGGTGGTGTTGGCCAGCGTCAGTCTGCTGATCTTGTCGGGATGGCTGTGGGGCAGCCGGTCGGGCGCGGGCGCGCAGTCGAAGGCGAGCGCCGGCGCCGAGGTTTCGGAGAAGGGCGGCCACAAGTACACCAACCGTCTGGCGAATCAAAAAAGCCCTTATCTCCTCCAGCATGCGCACAACCCCGTGGACTGGTATCCGTGGGGCGAGGAGGCGTTTGAGAAAGCGCGCCAGGAGCAGAAGCCGATTTTCCTTTCCGTCGGCTACTCGACCTGCCACTGGTGCCACGTGATGGAGCGGGAGTCGTTTTCCGACCCCGGCATCGCGGAAGTCATGAACCGGCACTTCGTCTCCATCAAGGTGGACCGCGAGGAGCGGCCGGACGTGGACCGAATCTACATGTCCTACGTGCAAGCGAGCACCGGGAGCGGCGGCTGGCCGATGTCCGTGTTCCTCACCCCAGAATTGAAACCGTTCTACGGCGGGACCTACTTCCCGCCTGAGGATCGGTACGGGCGCATCGGCTTCCGCACGCTCCTGCTTCGCATCGCGGAGGTGTGGGAAAAGGACCGCGCCAAGGTGACGGAGGCCGCCGGCCGAGCCACCCAGGCCCTGCAGGCTTATGTGGAGGTCAGCGGTTCCAAAGCCGATGTGGCTCAGCCGGCGGTGCTGACCCACACCTACGAGCAGTTCCAGAGAAGCTACGACGCCACCTACGGAGGGTTCGGCGGCGCGCCCAAGTTTCCGCGGCCGGTGATGTTCAATTTCCTGCTGCGCTACTACGCTCGCACCGGAGAGAAAGAAGCTCTGGACATGACTCTGCACACGCTACGGGCGATGGCGCGCGGCGGGATGCACGACCACCTCGGGGGCGGATTTCACCGCTACTCGACCGACGCCACCTGGCACGTGCCGCACTTTGAGAAGATGCTCTACGACCAGGCGCAACTGGCCGTGTCTTACACCGAGGTCTACCAGATCACCGACGATCCGTTCTTCGCCGAGATGACCCGCGACATCCTGGGCTACGCGTTGCGCGACATGAGGAGCCCGGAGGGTGGGTTCTATTCGGCGGAAGACGCCGACAGCCTGCTCGAGCACGGCAAGCCAGAGCACGCCGAGGGGGCCTTCTACGTGTGGGAAGCGGCGGAGATCGAGCGCGTTCTAGGTGCGAAGACCGCCGCGGTGTTCAACTACTACTACGGCGTTGAGCCTTCGGGGAACGTCCCGGAGCGACAGGACATCCAGGGAGAGCTCAAAGGTCGCAACATCCTCGTCGTCCGCCACACGGTGGCGGAGACGGCAAAGAAATTCGGCAAGCTCTCCTCTGAAGTCGAGAAGCTTCTGGCGGAATCCCGCAAAAAGCTTTTCCAGGTGCGCGCGAAACGCCCCCGGCCGCCCCTGGACGACAAGGTGCTGACGGCGTGGAACGGGTTGATGGTCTCCGCGTTGGCCCGCGCCTCGACTGCGCTCGATGAGCCGAAGTACTGCCAAGCGGCCGAGTCCGCAGCCCGTTTCATCCAAACCGAGCTGTACGACGCAAAGACAGGCGAACTCCAGCGTCGCCACCGCGAAGGCGAGGCGGCCATTCAAGGCTTTTTGGAGGACTACGCCTATCTCATCCAGGGACTGATTGATCTCTACGAAGCCTCCTTCGACGTCCGCTGGCTGGAGTGGGCCGTCCGGCTGCAGGAGAAGCAGGATGACCTGTTCTGGGATGCAAGCGCCGGGGGCTACTTTGCGACGACTGGCAAAGATCCCTCCCTCCTGTTTCGAATGCGCGAGGACTATGACGGGGCGGAGCCGGCGGGGAACTCGGTGGCGGCGCTGAACCTGCTGCGGCTGGGCGAGATGGCCGACCGCGACGACTGGCGGCAGAAGGCGCGCCAGACCTTCGCCGTCTTCGGGAAGCAGCTCGAAGGGTTCCCGCAAAGCCTGCCACAGTTGGTGGCCGCGCTCGACTACGCCTTGTCGAAGCCCAAACAGATCATCATTGCCGGCGAGCCCGGTTCCAAAGACACTCAAGCCCTGCTGCGGCTGGTGCACGACCGCTTCATTCCGAACAAGGTGCTGTTGCTGGCCGACGGCGCCCGGGGACAAGAAAAGCTGGCTGGCTGGCTGCCCTTCGTGAAATTCATCCAACGCAAGGACGGCCGGGCCACCGCCTATGTCTGCGAGGATTATGTGTGCAAACTGCCCACATCGGATCCCGAGGTGGTCGCGCGTCTGTTGGATGGGAAATCCTAACGCGAAACTTCTGGCGCGGCCTCGACACCTTCGTCGCCCTCCTGTCGGCGGAGTGAAAACGCTGCATCGCGCCGCTTGTCGCGGAATCCAATCTTCGGTAGCCTAACGGCTACTCAAGCCAAGGAGCCAGCCATGCCTCGCGCAACCTTCGATGCTGAAAGAGCCGTGCAGGAGCGCTACGGGCGAGCGGCGCAGGCGCCGGAGCGGGAGCTCTGCTGCCCGACGTCGTACGACCGGCGCTACCTCGAGGCCATCCCCGAGGAAATCCTGCAGCGAGACTTCGGGTGCGGCGACCCGACCCCCTATCTCCAGCCGGGCGACACCGTGCTCGACCTGGGCAGCGGCGCGGGGAAGATTTGCTTCATCGCCGCGCAGATGGTCGGCCCCAAGGGCCGCGTCATCGGCGTGGACTTCAACTCCGATATGCTGGCGCTGGCGCGCAAGCACCAGCCCGAGGTGGCGCGGCGGCTGGGGTACGACAACGTGACCTTTCTGCGCGGGCGCATCCAGGACTTGGCGCTGCCGATGGATGAGGTGGAAGCCTATCTGGCCGCGCGGCCGGTGCGCTCAGCGGCGGCGCTGGCGGAGTTCGAAGCCTTCGCGGAGCGCCTACGCGCGACGGCGCCGCTCATCCCCAATGATTCCGTCGATGTCATCGTCTCGAACTGCGTGCTGAACCTGGTGAAGGACACCGACAAGGTGAAGCTGTTTGCGGAGATGTACCGCGTGCTCAAGCGCGGCGGGCGTGTTGCCATCAGCGACATCGTGTCGGATGAGGACGTCCCGGCGGCGATGAGGCGGGACCCCAAGCTCTGGAGCGGCTGCATCTCCGGGGCCTTCCGCGAGGACAAGTTTCTCGAAGCCTTCGAGCGCGCGGGCTTCTACGGCATCGAAATCGCCCGGCGCGACGACCGGCCGTGGCAGACGGTGCGCGGCATCGAGTTCCGCTCGGTGACGGTGACGGCGCGCAAGGGCAAGGAAGGGCCGTGCCTGGAGCGCAACCAGGCGGTCATTTATAAGGGGCCGTGGAAAGAGGTGCGCGACGACGATGGGCACGTGCTCCGCCGCGGCCAGCGCATGGCCGTCTGCGACAAGACCTACAAGATTCTGACCTCGGCGCCCTATGCGGAAGAAACCATCCCGGTGCCGCCGCGGCGGGCGGTACCGTTGAGCCAGGCGCGCGGGTTTGTTTGCTCGGGCGCAGCGCTGCGCGATCCGCGCGAGACCAAGGGCAAGCGCTACCGCAAGACGACGGCGGCGGCGAAGAGCGTCTGCGGGCCGGAGGGCTGCTGCTAATGGCGACGCAGACCACGGTGCCGGCGCGGGCGCACCCGGAAGGGCTCGAGCTGATCAGCCCCAAGGGCGAAGCGCGGGGCTACGTCGAGCCGAAGCAGGTGGGCGGGCGCTACGCGCTCGAAGACCTGTGGGTGATGCAGGGTTCGGTGTGCGATTTAAAGTGCACGCACTGTTACACGGCATCCTCGCCGACGAGCCACCATCTCGAGCAGATTGCCTTCGCCGAACTGCGACCGCATCTCGAGGCGGCAGCGCGCTTCGGCGTGCAGAAGATTTACTTCACCGGGGGGGAGGTGTTCGTCAACGACGAGGTGCTGCGCGGCCAGGCGAAGGTCAACCAGGACTTCGTCGAGAACCTGAGCTACGCGCTGGAAATTGCGCCGGTGGAGATTCTGACCAACGCGCGGCGCTACGTCCGCAACCACTTTGAGGCGCTCGGGCGGCTGCGCGCGCGGCACGGCGAGCGGCTGCGGCTGCGGGTGACGCTGGAGAGCCCGCGGGAGGAAGAGCACGACGCCATCCGCGGCAAGAGCACGTTCGCGCAGACGGTGGAGACCATCCGGGAGCTGCAGGCGATGGGTTTCACCATCGTTCTCACCG
>Ga0209399_10001641_pt1 | contig 11457 bp, 9 predicted proteins | sample OV2TP3_FD_184130 | JGI IMG/M metagenome (GOLD analysis project Ga0209399, IMG submission 184130) | Hot spring microbial communities from Beatty, Nevada to study Microbial Dark Matter (Phase II) - OV2 TP3 (SPAdes) (version 3) | ecosystem: Environmental > Aquatic > Thermal springs > Hot (42-90C) ... | reverse complement strand
AGCTGGAGGCGGAGGCGAGCGCGATGTCGGCCAGCATCCCCGCGTCCGGCGCCACGTTCACCGCGCAGTCGGCGAAGACGAGCAGCCGCTCGCCGAGCGCCATGAGGAAGAAGCTCGAGGGCGTGCGGATCCCCGGCGCGAGGCCCACGGTCATCAGGCCCGCCTCGATGACGCGCGCGCTGGCGTGCGCGGCGCCCGCGACCATCGCTTCGGCGTCGCCCGCCTTCACCATCAGGCCGGCGTGGAACAGGGGCTTTCTCGCCACCCGGCGCGCCACCGCCGCCCCGGCGTCGGGCCGTCCGGCGAGGTAGAGCTCGGCGTAGGCCTCGAGCCGATCCTCCCGGAGCGGAGCGAGCACCTCGATGCCGCGCGCCTTCAGCTTCCCCGCGGCGGCAGCGACGCGCTCGTCGCCCCGCTCCGGAAGCGCGAGGCGCGCGCCGCGCGCGCGCGCCCGCTCCAGGCAGGATTCGATAATATCGGCCACAGGAGGAGTGTAGCCCGCCGTGGAAACGATACTGGAGGCGATCGCCCGCCAGGCGCGCGATCAGCCCGGCGAGACCGTCTACCTGACGCCGGCGCGCGCCTGGACCTTCGCGCAGCTCGCGGAGGCTGCCGCGCGCGTCGCGCATGGCCTCGAACGCCTCGGCATCGGCCGCGGCGACCGGGTCGCCTGCCTCAGCAAGCACACCGCCGAGTGCGTAGCGCTCGTGCTCGGCGCTGCCCGCATCGGCGCGGCGTGCATGCCGGTCAACTGGCGCCTCGCGCCGCCGGAGATCGAGTACATCGTGCACAACGGCCGCGCGCGCCTGATGCTGGCCGATCGCGCCTTCCTTCCGGCGCTGGCGCAGGTCCGCGCGCCGCAGCTGGTGAGGACCCTCGTCACCGAGGAATTCGCGCAGTGGTACGAGGCGCTCGAGTGCGCCCGCCCGGATTTCCGTCCCTCCCCCGGAGACACCGCGCTGCAGCTCTACTCCTCGGGCACGACGGGGCTCCCCAAGGGCGTGGAGCTGACGCACGGCAACCTGTCCGCGGGGATGATGCAGGCGGTGCCCGCGGCGATCGGCTACTCGGGGCCGGGCGACGTGATGCTCAACGTGCTGCCGACCTACCACATCGCGGGCGTGGGCGTGGCGCTCCTCACCGCCACCAGGGGCGGGCCGAGCGTGCTGTACCCGGACTTCGACCCGGCGCGCGCAATCGACGCCATCGCCGAGCACCGCGTCACGCACGCGTTCCTCGTGCCGGCGATGATCCAGTTCATGCTGCAGGCGCCGAACGCGCGCAGCGGCGACTACTCCAGCCTGCGCGGCATCTCCTACGGCGCCTCGCCGATCTCCGAGCGCGTGCTGATCGAAGCCATGCGCACCTTCAAGTGCGACTTCATGCAGGTCTACGGCCTCACCGAGACCACGGGCGCGGTGACCTGCCTGCCGCCGCAGGACCACGACCCGGAAGGCCCCAGGCGCCACCTGCTGCGCTCGGCGGGCAAGCCGATCGAGGGCGTCGAGCTACGCGTGGTGGACCCGGCCACCGGGCGCGACTGCGCCGAGGGCGAGGTGGGCGAGGTGTGGATCCGTACCGCGCAGAACATGAAGGGCTACTGGGCGAACGACAAGGCCACCGCGCAGGCCTTTGCCGACGGGGGCTGGTTCCGCTCGGGCGACGCGGGCTATCTCCGCGAGGGCTACGTCTACATGCACGACCGCATCAAGGACCTGATCGTCTCGGGGGGCGAGAACATCTACCCTGCGGAGGTGGAAAACGCCCTCATGCAGCACCCGGCCGTGGCCGACGGCGCGGTGATCGGCGTGCCCGACGAGCGATGGGGCGAGGCGGTGAAGGCCTGCGTGGTGCTCAAGGCGGGCGCCGCGGCGAGCGAAGCGCAGATCGTCGAGTTCATGCGCGCGCGCATCGCGCACTTCAAGTGCCCGAAGTCGGTCGACTTCCTCGCCGCGATCCCGCGCAACCCCACCGGCAAGATCCTCAAGCGCGTGCTGCGCGAGCCCTACTGGCGGGGACGCGAGCGGCGCGTCAACTAGCCCCGAGCACCCGCTCGATCGGCTCGGGGCGCTGCACGCCGAAGCCCTGCACGTAGCCCACGCCGAGCTCGGCGAGCTTCGCGCGCACCTCCCCCGACTCCACGCACTCGCCGATCACCTCCAGGCCGGTGACCTGCCCCACGCGCACGATCGCCTTGAGCTTCGCCAGCGCGCTCGCCGAGGTGAGGATCGGCCGGATGAGCATGCCATCCACCTTGGCGTAGTCGGCGAGCAGCGCCTTGAGCGGCTCGAACGAGATCGAGCGGCGCGCGAAGCCGTCCAGCAGCACGCCGCAGCCGAGCGCCTTCACCTCGGCGGCGAAGCGCTCGGCGGCCGGGCGCCGGTCGAGCGCGTCGTTCTCGTCGATCTCGAAGACCAGCGCCTCGGGCGAGACCGACGCGAGGCGCAGCTGCATCGCCACCAGTGGCACGAAGCTGGGCTGCTCCAGGGTCTGGCCCGAGACGTTGATGCTCAGCTTCGCGATGCGGCCGCCGCCGGCGCCGAGGTGCCGCAGCGCGTTCCTCAGCACCCAGCGGTCGAGCTCGGGCATCATGCGGTAGTGCTCGAACGCGGGCAGGAAGTCGCCCGGCGGGAGCATCCGCGTCTCCTCCTCGCGCAGGCGCACCAGCACCTCGGCGAGCGCCGCGCCGCCCGGCGGCGCGAGCGGCACGATCGGCTGCGCATAGAGGCGGAAGTGGTCGTAGTCGAGCGCCTCGCGCAGGCGCGCCGCCGGGTGCTCCCAGCCGGTGAGCTGCGCCTGCATCCGCTCGAGGAAATCCTCGGCCATGCCCGATTGTAGTCGGCAGATTAGAATTTCATTTTCGCGAGAGACTCCCATGGACTACGAGGACATCCGCTACGCCGCCGGAGAAGGCATCGCGACCGTGACCCTGCACCGGCCCGGGAAGCTGAACGCGTTCACGCGCCGCATGCGCGAGGAACTCGAGGACGCCTTCGGCAGGGCGGACGCCGACGACGCGGTGCGCGTGGTGATCGTCACCGGCGCGGGCAACGCGTTCTGCGCGGGCGCCGACCTCTCCGCGGGCGCCGACACCTTCAACTACGCTGCCCGTGCCGGCACTGCGGCCGAGCCGCACCGCGACGGCGGCGGCCGGGTGGCGCTGCGCATCTTCGAGATGAAGAAGCCGGTGATCGCCGCGGTGAACGGTGCCGCCGTCGGCATCGGCGTCACCATGCAGCTGCCGATGGACATCCGCATCGCCTCGAGCGCGGCGCGCTTCGGTTTCGTGTTCGCGCGCCGCGGCATCGTACCCGAGGCCTGCTCGAGCTGGTTCCTGCCGCGCATCGTGGGCGTGAGCCGCGCCGCGGAGTGGCTCTACTCCGGGCGCGTGTTCGGCGCCGAGGAGGCGCTCGCGGGCGGGCTCGTGTCGCGCGTGGTGGCGCCCGCCGAGCTCCTGCCCGCGGCGCGGCAGTTGGCGCTCGAGATCGCCGGGAACACGTCCGCGGTCTCGGTGGCGCTCGCGCGCCAGATGCTCTGGCGCATGCTCGGCGCCGACCACCCGATGGAAGCGCACAAGGTGGACTCGCGCGCCATCGTCGCGATGGGCGCTGCGCCCGACGTCGCCGAGGGCATCGCCTCGTTCAGGGAGAAGCGCGCGCCGCGCTTCACGATGCGCCCGAGCCGCGACATGCCGGGCTTCTACCCCTGGTGGACGGAGCGGCGCTTCGAATGAGGGTGGTGGTGCTCGGGGCCGGGCTCGAGGGCGTGGCGAGCGCCTGGTACCTGCGCGCCGCCGGGCACGAGGTCACGGTGCTCGAGCGCCAGCCGGCCGCCGGGATGGAGACGAGCTTCGCCAACGGCGGGCAGATCTCGGTGAGCCACGCCGAGCCCTGGGCCAACCCGCACGCGCCCTGGAAGGTGCTGAAGTGGCTGTTCCGCGAGGACGCCCCGCTGCTTTTTCGCCTGCGCGCCGATCCCCGGCAGTGGCGCTGGTGCCTGCAGTTCCTCGTCGAGTGCCTGCCCGGGCGCACGCGCCACAACATCCGCCAGCTCGTGGCGCTCGGCCTGTACAGCCGCGCGATGCTGCGCGAGCTGCGCCGCGAGACGGGGATCGCCTACGACCACCTCGAGCGCGGCATCCTGCACCTGTACACGGATCCGCAGGAGCTCGAGGCGGCCAGGGCACCCGCGGACCTGATGCGCGCGCTGGGCCTGGAGCGCGAGCCGAAGACGCCCGAGGAGTGCGTCGCGATCGAGCCGGCGCTCGCCTCGGCGCGACATCGCCTCGCCGGCGGCACCTGGTCGGCAAGCGACGAGTCGGGCGACGCGCACAAGTTCTCGCAGGCGCTCGCGGCGCTTGCCGCCGCGCGCGGCGCGGAGTTCCGCTACGGCGTGCACGTTGCGCGCATGACGGCCGCCGGCGATTCCGTATCCGGGGTGCAGACCCGGGACCGCGAGGTCGTGCACGGCGACGCCTACGTGGTGGCGCTCGGGAGCTACAGCCCGCTCCTCGTGCGCCCGTTGGGGCTGCGCCTCGCCGTCTATCCTGCCAAGGGCTACTCGGTGACGATGCCGGTGAAGGACCCGGCCGCGGCCTGGACGGTCTCGCTCACCGACGACGAGCGCAAGCTGGTCTACTCGCGCCTCGGCGACCGGTTGCGCATCGCGGGCACCGCGGAGCTCGCGGGCTACGATGCCTCGATCAGCCGGGTGCGCTGCGAGGCGATCGTGCAGCGGGCGCTCGAGCTCTTCCCCGGGGCCGGCGAACCGCGCGAGGCGCAGTTCTGGGCGGGCTTAAGGCCCTCCACTCCGAGCAACGTGCCCTACGTAGGGCGCACGCGCTACCGCAACCTTTACCTCAACACCGGCCACGGCACGCTCGGCTGGACGCACGCCTGCGGCTCGGGCCGCGCGCTCGCCGACATCGTGAGCGGGCGAGCGCCGCAAGTCGACTTCGCCTTCTGCTAGGCTGACGCCCGGGAACGTGGACACTCCCGACTCCCTGGGCAGCGTCGCTTCGGTCGCGCGCTCGCGCGACAGGGATATCGACGGCCTCATCACCGAGCTGAAGTGGAGCGCGGCCGACGACGGCACGACCCGCGTCAGCTACAGCTTCCCGGTCGACGGGAGCGTCTGGTCGAGGGATCCGGTGACGGGCTACGACGTTCCCTCGAGCGGCTACGAGCCCTGGGACCCGTCGTACCGGCCGCTCGACGCCGCCCAGCAGGAAGCCGCGAGACTGGCCCTGCAGAGCTGGGGCGCGCCCGCACGGCTCTCCCTGGTCGAGGTGGCCGACGATGCCGCCTCGGCCGGCGTCGTTCGCGTCGCCCTCACGGATACGCCGGGGGCGTACGCCTGGGCCTACCTGCCCGAGGCCACCGCCTACGCGGGCGACATCTGGCTCGGCGCGAACGAGCCGACCCACGACGCGCTCGATGCGGGCAGCTTCGGCTTCAGCACCCTGATCCACGAAATCGGTCACGCGCTGGGCCTCAAGCACCCGCACGAGAGGGGCTACACCGGGGTGAGGCTCCCGGCCGCCGACGACTGGCTCGGCATGACGCAGATGTCCTACAAGACGTACCCCGGGCTCGACGACGCCGAGGCAAGCATCTACCCGACGACGCCGATGATGCTCGACATCAAGGCGATCCAGTACCTCTACGGCGTACCTCAGCCCGACGACGCGGACAGCCTCTACAGGTTCCGGCAGGGAAACGACTACTACCAGACGATCTGGGACGGGGGCGGACGCGATACGCTGGTGTGGGACGCTTCCGCCCAGGGCGCGCTCATCGACCTCAGGCCGGGGCACTGGAGCCAGCTCGGCGATCCGATCCGGTACTCCTACGACGGGTTCGAGACCATCGAGTACGCGCGGCCGGAGACCGTGGCCATCTACCGGACCGTGATCATCGAGGACGCGGTGGGAGGACGCGGCGCCGACACCATCATCGGCAACGACGCCCGCAACCTCCTCTGGGGCCGTGCGGGCAAGGATTTTCTGGATGGAGGCGCCCTCGGCGATACCCTGCGGGGGGGCGTAGGCGACGATTCCCTGCAGGGCGGCGCGGGTGGCGACCTGCTCAATGGCGGCCCGGGGCGCGACACGCTGGGCGGCGGGGGCGGCAGAGACCGCTTCGCCTTCCGCCACCCGCTCGAGCCGGAGTCCGGCATCGACACGATCCTCGACTTTGCGCCGGGTGCGGACCGGATTCGCCTCGACAACGACATCTTCACGGCGCTCGGCACGCAAACCGCCACCACCAGCCTGCGGGCGCGGAACTTCTCGAGCGACGGCACGCCCGGCCCAACCAGTTACATCGTCTATGCGCCGTCGAGCGGCCTGCTGTACTACGACGCGGACGGCAGCGGGCCGGGAACCGCGATCGCCTTCGCGGTGCTCGGCACGACCACCCACCCGACGCTCACGGCCGCGGACCTGCAGGTCCTGGCCTGACGCCGGACCGCGCGCGCACTAGCTTTTCAGCGCCGCGAGCACCTTTTCGGGCGTGAACGGCACCGAGCGCAGCCGCGCGCCGGTCGCATCCCAGATCGCGTTCGCGATCGCCGAGGGCACGACCGCCGCAGTCGGCTCCCCGGCACCCCACGGCCGCTCGCGCGGACGATCGATCAGGTCGATCGCGACGTCGGGAACGTCCGGGAAGCGCAGGATCGGATAGCTCTCCCAGTCGAGGCTGGTGACCGCCGAGCGGCTCCACTGCAGGTCCTCGAGCAGGGTGCGGCTCACCGTCTGGACGACGTTGCCCTCGATCTGGTTGCGCAGGCCGTCGGGGTTGATGATCTGGCCGCAGTCGTGCGCGACGTGGAAGCGCTCCACCCTCACCTGCCCGGTGCGGCGGTTGACCGCGACGTCCGCCACGACCGCGACGTAGGTGCGGACCAGCTCGTACTTGATGTACGAGAAGCCCCGGCCGCGCGCAATCTCGCCCGGATCGCGCGCCCTGGCGCCTCGCGGCGCCCAGCCCGCGAGCCGCACGCAGCGCTGGATGCACTCGGCGCCGCGCGGGTCCTTGAGCTGGCGCAGCCGGAACTCGACCGGATCGACACCCGCCGCCGCTGCGAGCTCGTCCATGAAGCTCTCGTTGGCGTAAGTATTCTGCATCCGGCCCGGCGTGCGGATCCACGACGGCTTGAACGGAGTTTCCGCGAGCCAGTGCGCGGTCGCCTTGATGTTGGGAAACGCGTAAGGCACGGCAAGCGACTGGTGGATGTTGCCGGGGAAGGCAGGATCCTTCGGCAGGCCGGCGAGGTCGGCCGCCACCAGGGTCACCGCGATGCCCTTCGGCCGGTCCGGGATGTAGACCTCGCCCTCCCACGCGAGCACGTTGCCGCTCGCGTCGAGCGCGGCGCGATGCTCGAGCAGCGTGGGAGGCCCCTTGGGATCCCAGCCGTGCTCGTCGGCCCGGCTCCACTGCACGCCCACCGGCTGACCGGTCTCCCGCGCGAGCAGCGCGGCATCCGCCGCGGCATCCTCGTGGCCGTTGCGCCCGTAGCACCCCGAGCCTTCGAGATAGATGCAGCGTACCTCCCCGGCCTTCATGCCGAGCATGTTGGCGAGCTGCCTTTGCAGCAAGTGCGTCGCCTGCGAGGCCGTCCATACGCTGAGCTTGCCGTCCTTGTAGTGCGCCACCGCGCAGGACGGCCCCATCGAACCGTGGGTGTGCACCGCGAAATCGTAGGCTGCGCCCAGGCGCGTCGCGCCCCCACCGAGCGTGGCCGCCGTGTTGCCGACGTTCTGGAACACCTCGTCCTTGACGCGTTTGGCATTGCGCACGTGGTCCCAGAGCTTCGACTTCTCCGGCAGCCCGGACCAGCTCGACCAGGCCGCGCTGACGGCCCCTGCCGCCCTGATGGCCGCCCACTCGTCCTTGGCCAGGACCGCGAGGAAGCTGCCCTTGCGCACCGCGGTGACATAGCCGGGGATCCGGCGGCAGGCCGAGTCGTCGAAGGACTGCAGCTGCGCGCCCATCGCCGTCGGGCGCAGCACGCGCGCATGCAGCATCCCCTTCAGCCTGAAGTCGTGGATGTACGTGAAGCGCCCGGTGACCTTGTCGGGGATGTCGAGCCGCTGCACCGAGCGGCCGACGAGGTTGTACTCGCGTGGATCCTTGAGCGGCGCCTTCGGATCCACCTTGAGCCGCCATTCGCCGGTGCCGGCGAGCTCGGCGTACGAGACGCCCTTGCCGCCGCCGCGCGGAGAAATCATGCCGCCGTCCGCGGCCAGGTCGTCTTTCGCCACCTTGAGCTTCGCCGCCGCCCGCTCGAGCAGGGCGTTACGCGCAGTAGCGCAGGCCTGGCGAATCTGCATGCCGCCTGCCTGTATGCTGAGGCTACCCCACGTCGTCCCCTGGTCCGGGGTGAGCGCGGTGTCGCCCTGCACCAGAGTCACCGCATCGAGAGGCACCGACAGCTCGTCGGCGGCAATCTGCGTGAGCGCGGTGTACACCCCGGTCCCGAGGTCCACCTTGCCGGAGTAGACCGTGACCCGGCCCTTGGCGTCGATGGCGATGAAGCCGTCCACCTGGTCCGCGGCGAGCGATTTCGCCTTCGCTGCCTTGCCCGCGCCCTCGGCAAGCCGCGGCGCCAGCGAGAAAGACACCACCAGCGCGCCGCCGGTCTTGAAGAAGCTTCTGCGGGAAAAACTCTTCGGCTCGTTCATTCTCATGGCGGCCTCCTACGCCCGCATGGCGGCGGCGCGCTTCACCGCTCGCAGGATGCGCACGTGCGTGCCGCAGCGGCAGAGGTTGTCGGCCAGCGCCCGGCGAATCTCCGCGTCGCTCGGCTGCTTGTTGCGCTCAAGCAGGACTTTCGCCTGCATGATCATGCCGTTGATGCAGTAGCCGCACTGCACTGCCTGCTCCTCGATGAACGCCTGCTGCAGCGGGTGCAGCTTGCCTCCCGCGGACAGCCCTTCGAGCGTCACCACCCTCTTGCCCGCGGCCTGCGAGACCGGGTAGGAGCATGAGCGCACCGCCTCGCCGTTCACCTGCACCGTGCAGGCGCCGCATTGCGCCAGGCCGCAGCCGAAGCGCGGACCGTGCAGGTCGAGCTGGTTGCGCAGGGCGTAGAGCAGCGGCATCTGCGGATCGTCGGTCTTGACCGCGCGTGCCCTGCCGTTGACGTTCAGGCGGATCGTGGATGACATCGGCAGCCTCCCCTCGCCGGATGACTCAGACCCCACCATACGCCGCGCCGGGCGAAAAGGCATTTTGCGGCGCACAGAGCGGCGGCCCGGGGGCCAGGTTGCCGGACGCTGCCCTAGAGGATGCGGCTGAACCAGGCGAGCGAGAGCGCCGCCGCTGCGATCGCGAGCACCGCGGCGAGGGCCGCGAACAGCGCGGTCACCTCGGTGCGCTTCTTCTCCAGCACGATGCGCGTGCCGAGCGACTCGTAGACTTTCTTCAGGTCGGTCGCGGTGCCGGCGTAGAAGTACTCGCCGCGCGTCAGCGCCGCGACCTGCTTGAGCGTCTCCTCGTCCAGGCGCACGCGGAAGGACCACCCCTCGAAGCCGATGACGTCGCCTTCCTTGGTGCCGATGCCCACGGTGAAGATGCGCACCCCGCGGTCGGCCGACATCTTCGCCGCCTCGATCGGATCCGGCCCGGTGGTGCGCTGCCCATCGGTGAGCAGGATGATGGCCGCGGAGTCGTGCGAGCCCGGCGGCACCGGCTTGAATTCCGCCTTCGCCTCCTTCCTGCGCTCGGGAAAGCTCCTCGGGTGCGGCCGCGCCTCGCGCCCGTAGATCATCTGGCTGACGTCGATGCCGTGGTCCGGGAACAGCGTCGCGAGCGACACGATGATGCCGCTGCCGATGGCGGTCGCGCGCTGCAGCTGGAAGCGGTCGATCGCCGCGAGCACCTCCTCGCGGTTGTCGGTCGGCGCCTGCACCACCGAGGCCGTGCCCGCGAACGAGATCACGCCGATGCGCGTCTGCCTGCCGGGCAGCTCCCTCACGAAGGCGCGCGCCGCCTCCTGCATCGCCTCCAGCCGGCTGGGCTTGACGTCGCGCGCGCGCATGCTGCCCGAGACGTCCATGGCGAGGATGATGGTCTGCTTCTGCGAGGGCAGCACCACCACGCCCTCGGGCCGCGCCACCGCAAGGATCAGGATCGCGAGCGCGAGCAGGAAGAGGGCCGGCGGAACGTGCCTGCGGACCTGCACGCCGCTGCCCATCGCCTCTTTCACCATGAGGAGATTGGCGTAGCGCACCAGCGCGCGCTTCTTGCGCCGCAGGACGGCGACATAGCCCGCCACCAGCAGCGGCAGGGCCACCAGCAGCCAGAGCATGGTGCCGCTGAGGGCCAGCCCCAGCCAGCCGCCCAGGCGCTGGTAGAAGAGGATATTGACCAGCAGCACCGAGGTGGCAGCCACCAGCAGCAGGCCCAGGAGCTGGGCGCGGCCGCCCAGGCGCCGCACTTCCTTGAGCAGGGCCCGCGCCTGGACCTCCTGGCCGGCCGCCCAGCTCCGCCCCGCCAGAAACAACAACAATCCGGGCGGGGCGAAGAGCACCAGCTCCGCCCCCAGCAGGAACGAGATTGCCAGGCCAGGCCCTGCCAGCTCGCCCTGCAGGCTCATCCCAACGCTGAAAAGCGCGCCTCCCAGGGCCAGCCAAGGCAGGCTCAGCAATCCCCACAGCGCATTGAACAAGAACAAACTCCCCAGGTGGTCGTAGGCCGCCCAGGCGAATTGGCGCGCCCTGCCCATCACCCTGCCCGGAGGCCCCGGCGCATGAATTCGGCGTAGACCCTGGAGGTCTGGAGCAGGTCCCGCACCCCGACCCGCTCGTCCACCCCGTGCCCCTGCTCCCCCTTGACCCCGTACCCGATCCCCGGCAGGCCGGCCTCGGCCACAAAGTAGTGCAGGTCCGTGAACCCGCGCGTCGCCCCGAAGCTGGCGGTCCGCCGGCGCACGCTCTGCACGGCGCGGGCAAAGGCCCTGGGCAGTTCTCCCTCCGGCTCCACCAGGCAGGGGTCCAGGCGCAGGCGGGTGTGCACGGCCACCCTGACTCCGCGCAAGCCCGCAGCGGCCCGCGCCAGGGCCTGGCGCAGCTCCTCCTCGGCCTGGGCCACGGTCTCGATGGGCAGGACGCGCCGGTCGATGGAAAAGCGCGCCCTGGCCGGCACGGTGTTCACCTTGTCGCCCTCGCCCCCGCCGAACACCCCGCCGATATTGATCGTGGGGCTGCGCTCCTGGCCGACCACAGTGACCGGGACGGTACGGGACGTCCGCGTGCTCGTGACCGGGCTCTCCACGCAGCGCGGCGCCGACGACGTGGTCGCCATTCCGACCGTCCACTTCGTCAAGGACAACGGGGAACTCAGCAGCATCGCGATCGATGAACGCACCCGTATCGAAACCATTGACTGAGCTCCAAGCGCGCGGGCGACGCCCCGTGGGTCTCTTGGTCCACCGCGACCATCGGCGCGCCTTTCA
>Ga0209399_10001635_pt1 | contig 11498 bp, 9 predicted proteins | sample OV2TP3_FD_184130 | JGI IMG/M metagenome (GOLD analysis project Ga0209399, IMG submission 184130) | Hot spring microbial communities from Beatty, Nevada to study Microbial Dark Matter (Phase II) - OV2 TP3 (SPAdes) (version 3) | ecosystem: Environmental > Aquatic > Thermal springs > Hot (42-90C) ... | reverse complement strand
AATACTTAGAACCCTTGGGATAAGGATGATGCCTTACATACCCACCAAAAAGTTCGTCGCCACCCGTTCCGTTGAGAAGAACTTTAATGCCTTTTTCCTTGGCTATCTTGGATAAAAAATAAGAAGGAATTACGGCCGAATCCGCGATGGGTTCATCCATAAACACCATCATTTCTTCTAATAATACCTCCATGGCCTTCTCATCCAGTATCTTTTCAAAATGGTGACTTTTATATCGACTTGAGACAAGGCGTGCAAATGATGACTCGTTGTCTTCTTTGCCGATAAAATCAACGGTGAGTGTCCGTACCGGTTCTAAACTTTCCTGCGAAAGCAATGCCACAACTGTACTGCTATCCATTCCACCGCTTAAAAAGGTCCCAATAGGAACATCGCTACGCTTTTGCAACTTTACGGCATCCTTTAACAAAAATTTCAGTCTTTCTTGAGCATCTTTAAGACTTATCGGCCTCACCTGCTTAAAATCAACATCCCAATATTTTTGAAATACAACATTCATTCCCTTAATCTCTATCCAATGACCGGGCTGTAATTTAAAAATATCTTCGTAAATCGTCAATGGCTCTGGAACATATCCCATCACCAAATAGCTCAAGAAACTCTCCTGGTTAATAGAGAGTTTGAAAGAAAGTGTCTTTTTTAACGCATTAAGGTCTGAAGAACAGATAAACTGATGGGCGTCTTTAAAATAATAAAGCGGCTTAATGCCGATTCGGTCTCTGACCACCCAGATTAAATTTTCCCTTTTATCCCAAATGATAAAAGCAAACATCCCGTTAAGTTTATCAAGAAACTTCTTGCCTTCCTCTTCATAAAGGTGCACCAAGACTTCTGTATCCGAATTTGTCTTTAAGGTATGCCCTTTGCTGATCAATTCATTCCTTAATTCAATATAATTATAGATTTCACCATTCATGACAACCTCAACAGTGCCATCTTCATTGGACATCGGTTGGTGGCCACCCCCAACGTCGATGATGGAAAGTCGGCACATCCCAATTCCAATATGGTTGTTAACGACAAATCCATCATCATCGGGTCCTCGATGATTCATGGTTTGAGTCATAGACTTTAGAAGTTGAATATCCACACCCTTCTGATGAAAATCATAAATTCCGCAAATGCCACACATTATTCTATCCACCTCAAAAGAGTTTGAATACAGCAGGGAAGTTCTACTTTTACAGAAATCTCTAACGTCGAGGCAATCTCTTTTTTCCCATACTCTGAAATAAACCACCCGAGGGGATCATCGCCCCCTTTAAATTCCCGCATGTGAATAGACGTATCTTGATGCAAACACTGAACACTCCCATGGATAATCTTAGCTCCTTGGATAACTTTAAATCCATTGCCGAGATTTAATTGAAGCCCAAAGTCAGGAGCCCAATGATAATAAATTTTTACATCAAATTTCCCCTCGCCGGCTATTTCATCTTTAATTAAAAGAGAGTTTGAACTTAAATTAAACGAGCGAGAAATTTTTATTGATTGACCTTTTTCTTCATATCCTTTGTAGGTAAGAATCGCCTCTGATTCATGTCCTCTTTCTTCAAAGGTCATTTTGGCCTCAGGAAGGGGATACCTTTCTGGAAATTTTCGCCGGAGAGCCGGATAAGGACCCTTGCCATCGATAAGGATAGAGTTATGCGCTTGCGCGCTTAATCCAAAATTTCCCCATCGACTGTCCAGGTAGTTAAGCCGCCCCGCGTCAACGAGGACGGGAGATCCTCCTAAATAAAAACAAAAGGCACCGACGTCACAATGGGCGTGACTAACCCATTTTTGGGAAATCTCCTTTTCCAGATGCCATATCAATTCCGCCTGGCCAACATTCATCTTATGCCAGCCACTTTCGGGATAGCTTTCTACTTTTAACTTTTTAGCATGAGATATTTTTTCTTTCGACTCTGGGAACAAATTCTTCCAGCCAGAAGAAATCCAAATTGGCGAGCAGTCAGGAGAAATATCTCCGAATAAGGGAAAATGGGCTGGGAAGAAGTCACATCGCGCCACTACTTTAGCGGCGATTGTTTCCAATTCTTTATGAAACTTTTCATCCTGATAAAATCGTTCGAAATGAAGAATTTCTAAAATCCACCGCATAAATAAAAAATGATAATGGCTTGAACCGTCGTTTAAGAAACCGTCGCTAGTTAATAAACGCTTAGTCTCATCGCGAATGACGGCCTTAGCGAAGTTTCTCCAATCCTCACGCTGAAAAGCGCATCCCACTAAAAAAATTGCTCGAGCATTGTTTAAAACGTGGTTTCCTGTATACCTTCCCCTATATTCTAAATGATTAATCACATAATTTACCGAACGTGCCATTTCATTATTCCACCGCTCTGGCCAATCGAGTCCTGACAAATAAACAAAAAGGATCCAATTGACAATTCTCTCTGAAATCGTATATGTCTCCCAAACCAACCTTTCCTTGAAGGAGAGGCTTTGCGTCACCCAACTATCAATATGTTTCTTACCCCATTGTTGAAATGATTCATATTTTTGAGAAGAATCCTGGGAAAGCGCGTAAACGAGCCAGTTCCAACGATGCAAAGATTCAAAATCCTCTGGATCTGCAAAACTTTTATGCCATGGAATTTCTTGTGAAATATCAAGCAGCAAAGAGGCGAGTTTGATTTGTCTAGGCCAGACTTGTTGAACTGAGGCTTGCTGAGATTTAGGTAATGCCCATATAAGAGCCTGTTCATTGCGAATGGATAATCTTGACCGTTTAATAGTTTCAGGGTACCAAGCCGTTGGTTTCGTTAGTTTTAAAAGCAGCCGATAGGGCTTTCCTCGCAATAAATCAGAATTGGCAAATAATAAATTATTCATCGCTTTAGGAATTGTTAAGAAGTTGATAATATTTCTCACTCATAAGGGATGGGCGAAATCGTCTCTGATACACTTGACGACCTTCTTCGCCATACTTTTTTCTCAAATTCGTATCCTGAGATAATTTAATGACCTCTTCTGCGAAGGCATCAGGATCAAGCGGAACCATCACCCCCCCACCTTCGGACAAAACTTCTGGCATGCCTCCTACCTTGGTCGCAACGATAGGCACTTTTTGAGACATGGCTTCCACCAAACACAAATTAAAACTTTCGTAATATTGAGAGGGGGCCACCAAAACATCTGTCTCCTGGAGGATCGAGAGAATGTCATTGCGAAAGCCAAGCAAAAATACTTTAGAGGATAAATTGTATTTCTCAATTAATCCCCTGATGCGTTCTCGGTCGAACGGATAACCATCTCCACCAATAAGTAAATAGACATTGGGAATTTTCTGGCTCACCTTCGTAAAAGACCGAAACAAAAAATCATGCCCTTTTCTTTCTTCATACGTCCCGAGCATTAACACCACAAAATCATTCTTGCCAATACCAAGTTCTTCTCTGATAGAATTCTTTGCAAACTTTTCAGGAATCTCTATACCGTTATAAATCACCAGATGTTTCTTCCATTTCGCTAACATCGGCCTATTAATGAGATAATATTGTGTGTCCTGAGAGACGGTTACAAAATAAGAAACTCCTAAACCGACAAACCAATCAATTAAGTATTCAATGGGAATTTTAACGATATTTGGCTTTACGGGATTTCCATGGTAAACAAAAAGTGGCTTACTTTTTAATCCTAACAATAGAGAAGAAATTACAGCGGCTCGGCAAGTATCGCCCGCTGGGTAACCTCCGTTGCAGATGATGATGCGGTCTGGCGAAATCCTTTTAATCACAAAATAAAAATAAAAAATGTAAAAAAGAAACAAAACATATTGTCCAAAAAACATAATCAGCTTCATTAAAGATTTTCTTATGGGATCCCAATTATTATAAACGCGCTCGAATTGCGATTTTTTCCAACAGCGATGGAGAATAAATTCGACATCCCGGATGAGCCCACTTTTGATATTATTTACGCCAGGATGATCGTAATTACAGACAAAAACAAATTTGTCTTTTTGAGGCCAATGGTTCATTAAAGTGAAAGTGAATTTATCCATCCCTCCGCAGTAAGAATTTTCCGTCAAAAATAAAATTTTCATATAATCCCAATCTTACCGGCCTATTAAGGAATCAATCCTTTGTCCCGACTGCAAAGATTGAACAATTTCTCCGTAAATATTCCGCATCTTTTCGTGGTCATAGTCTTTTAAGGCATCGTAAATCTCTTGTGCTGAATGACAAGCAGATAAAGGATAGTTCTGCAACGCTCCTATGCGTCTGATCGAATGTGCAAAAATAATTAAGGGGATCCCTTGCAAAATGACCTCAAAGAGGCCCGTTGTTTTTCCGGAAATAACAAGGTCATAGTCCGCCATCAACTCAAAAGAATCTAAACGGCTGTCACAAACGATGAAATCCATTCCCAGATCTCGTTTCAAAGAATCGAAAATTTCCATTTTTCTTTGGTTAATGACCTCCGCACCCGCATGGGCCATTTTCACATGAAAGTTTTGTGGTCTCACACCGATCCTCATGAGCGCTTCATAAACAGCTATCATACTAAACGTCAAAATATCATGCCTTCCCTCGAGGGAAACATTAAACCATTCAGGAACTAAGAATAAAACTCGTACCTCCTCCCATTTTTTCTTTAAAGGTTTGTAAGGTTTTGCCGACACACTACAACGAGGGTGGGCAATCGCATACGAAGACCAACCAAGCCTTTCGTATGCTTGTTTTGAAAAAATGCTCCAAGCTAAGACATGGTCCATAGAAAACACCGATTTCTTTTTCGGACCCAATAAATCTTCCCAACAAATTCCATGCGGCAAATAATCAACTTGAACATTGTTCCTATGGGCTACATAAGCTAATAACCTTCCTGAACATATTTGATCAGAGCTTAAAATAATCTTTTTGGGCCTCATGAGCTGAAATATTCGATTGAGTCTCTTTTCCACGGCATCAATTTTGGGGGATGGGAGCCTATCGAAGAATCTCTTAATAGCAAATCTGATGATATCTTTTTCATCATTCGTAAAACTCTGCCATGCCTCAGCCGTTAAGGACACATTTAACATCTCGGACGAATTTGAAAATGGGCAGTCAATCACGGAATCACTCAATAACTTTAGAAGCTTTAAGAGTTTTCTTCGTGCCGCACCCAAAAAATTGATCCCACGGTAATGATTAAAGGAAAAATAGTAGCCACTATTAAGGGACCGACCTAGATTCCAATACCACTGGTAAAAAACTTCTGTTTTAGGCTTCAATAATCTTAGAACTCGCCATCTTAGTTCCACAAACCAAGAGGGGTCAACTTGTTCAGGAAGATCATACGGAAGGCATAAATAGGTTCTATTCGGTGGCTCGTTAAATTCTCCGTTCCCGATCTCCAGGGGAATATCACGTTCAGATGTAAGGGCTTTAAGAGCCAAGACAAATTCTAGTTGCTTTTGGGAAGACAAAAAAACCGATGTGTAGTTAAAGCGATTAAAAATATTCTTCAAGCATTCCTTTACCCAAAGATAATGTGATAAACGCCAGCGTACTTGCTGCAAGGCCAGGGGAGCCCATTTCAATTGCGAATTACTTTCTCGCTCTTTGTGCAAACCATCTTCAATCTTTTCCCGAAGATAACTATCAACTTCCTTGGCTTGTTGTTCATTGGGTGAAAAATCAGCAAACAAAAAATTAGGCACCCCCTTTTTCTCCAAAAGGCGATGTTGGATTGGACACATCGTAACAATAATATTAAATGACCCTGGCTCTAAAGGCGTGTCAGCACAAAGGATGACTAGTTTTTGCTCATTAGTTTCGAATGGTTTTTCCATATTTGTTAACTCACATGAGAGTTCAATCTTTTTGGCGGTTCAAATATCCAAGAATCTTATTAGCGATAAAATGGGCCGTTAGCTTCATGGATTCATGGGTGCTTCCAGCGATGTGAGGGGAAATAATTAGGTTGTCGTGACTTCGAGCGTATCGGATAAGTGGATGATTGCGGGAAATAATTCCATCTTTATTTTCATTGGCCAAGACATCGAGGGCCGCCCCTGCAATTTTCTTTTTCGTTAAGGCCCAAAACAACACTTTCTCGTCAATAATATCTCCTCGCGAAGTATTGATGAGAACTGCCTGTGGTTTTATTATCTTAAAATGTCTCTGAGTTAGAAAATTTTTTGTTGAGGCATTGAACGATAAGTTTACGCTAATCACATCGGCCTTTTTTAATAAGGTATCAAGGTCGACTTTTTTAAGATGATATTGTTTTTCATCAATCTCATGACGATCATAGGCTAAGACAGTCATCCCAAAGGCCTGGGCATAACGATTCAGTATTCTTCCCACCCGTCCAAAGCCAATGAGTCCGATTGTTTTTTTATATAGTTCTCGGCCGAAATAATTCCGCCTCTGCCACTGGCCACGACAAACGGAGGAAAAGGCCCAAGGGAGCCTACGTATTAAAGCAAGAAGTAGGGCCCAGGTATATTCGGGGGTCGCATGGATATCCGCCAAAAATTCTTTTTCTCCTTTTAAAGAGACAATCACAATTCTTTTTTTTCGACAATAAACCTCATCAATATGATCGGTTCCTGTTGTAATGGTTGCAACAAATCTAAGATTCTTGAAGTGAGATAAAAATCTTCTGTCCAAGGTCACGCCCAAACGAACGACAACACCTTCCACACCTTCAGGCCGTGAGATTCTTTTGATGGCATCTTTCTTTTTCTTGAAGTGAATAACATTCTCAAGGCGCTGGGATGCCTCAGCAAATTCGGGATCAAAATTAATAATCATTCTATTTCGATTGTAAATAATGTTCGGCTAAAATGAGCTCATTGTGGCCATCGATATTAATCGCCCGCATCATAGGAATAATAATCGGGCGGCAGTCATCACCCATAAGAGAATTCTTTTTAAAGAGGACTTCCCGTTGGCAGGCATACACATCTCCACTGCGGATATACACCGGTGGCAATTCCTGTCGTGGCCGCATGGGAACTCCTTCCTCCATAATCCTCTCCAGGAGATCTTTCTTAATTTGATACATGCGGGCCGGATGATACGCCCCCACATCAACCACAGAGACAACCGTATTACAGCCCGTTTCGATTAACTTTTTAATGGCCTCATCAATATCCTTGGCCAAACGGAAAGGAGTGGTCGGCTGCAGCATGACCAAGTAGTCATACCTAACTTTGTCTAACTTCTCCATAGTTTGAAGGGCATGTTTCATCACATCGACTGCCAAGGCCGTGTCTGTAGCCAACTCTGCAGGTCGCATAAAGGGGACTTCAGCTCCACAACTTCGTGCCACTTTGGCAATCTTCTCCGAATCTGTAGAAACGATCAATTTAGTTAGGGACTTTGCCTTTTGTGCTTCTTCAATACTGTATTGGATGAGAGGTTTACCCTTCAATGGATATAAATTTTTATCCGGAATACCCTTTGATCCACCCCGCGCGGGAATGACACCAAGAACCATGGGAGATTTCATCGGATAGATCTCTCTTCCCAATTGTAAATCACTTCGCCATCTTTTTGCATGGCAAACCGTCCACGGTAATAGTCCCGGTTAAGTTCTTCTTGATGCGATAATGGCCTTTGGGCCTTGCCAAGCATCTGAGAATATTCTGGAACATATTCTTGGATATACTTTTCTTGTTCGCTTTTCGATAATTTGCTGAATTCAACGATCTCTTGCAGTTGTAAAGGATTAACCGAGATAGGGCCATCTTTGGTTTGATCAGGTTTCAAAATGGTTAAGTGTCTCTCGATAACATGGGCGCCATAATAAAGAGCAGCTAAGGAGGCCTTAATACCGTCCCGTGCCACCAAAGAATGATCGCTAAAGCCTACGGTGGGCGTAAATTGCCTTAGCCAATCCATTCGCCGCAGGTGAATTTCATTAAGCGGCGTGGGATAAATCGTCACACAATGCAAAAACGTAAAGGAATGCCCTTTAAGAACCTCGGCTGTCTCTTCAATTTCATGATCATATGTCGCCCCCGTTGAAATATAAAGATGCTCAAAATGTTTCATTAATTCTTTGATCAGAGGAATGCTGGCACAGTCATAACTGGCCACCTTAATGGCCTTCCACTTTAAAGAAGCCAGGAAAGGGATGCGTGACAGACTAAATACGGTCGTCATCGGTTGAATGCCGACCCGATAACATTCATCTACAAACCAGCGATGAGCCTCATCGTTCAAGTCCATAGATTTCAGCCGCTCATATTCCACCTGATACGGTCTTTTGATGACCTTAACTTGCCCTTTTTCCATGAGGCCTTCTTCAAAACGATCTCGTTTTGTAAGCTCAGCGGCCAACATCGATTGAATTTTGATAATGTCGGCACCGGCTTCCTTAGCGGCAGCAATCATCTCTTTCAGGATTTTAAGATCTCCTTTATGATTCTGGCAGGCCTCGGCAATAATAATTGGTTTATTTTTTTTCATCATAGGGCATTGGTGATTTCTTCAATCTTTTCGACCGTTTGATTAATACCGTGAAAATCCAAATCATCAAGATACGATAAATGCGCCTTTTGCTGTTGTTCATTATCAAGGTAATTTAAAGCCCGCTCAAACGCTTCAGCCACATTATGACATTTTTCTCCCACGTGTAGCCTTTGCAAAACTTTAGCATTATGTTCAAGCTCGGCATTGTTATCTTCTCCGAAAGCGAATATCCTCCCCCCCTTCAAAAGAACTTCGCAAATGCTGCCTAAGCCGGGTCTAATGACAGCCGCCGATATAGAGGAAAACATTTCTTCGTCAAAGGTGGCCCGGGAAACATTAAATTCGGTTTTTAAATCTTCATAAAATTGTGGTTCGAGAAACACTTTTATATGGTGGGGGGATCGTTTAATCATATTGCGTACACGAGGAAAGTGTTCACTCAAATATTTTTTGGCTTCATTTGTTGTCCCGCAACTTAATAGCACATTAGGCAAGAGTCTCTTAGGTTTTCGTAAAGAAGAATAATCATAAATACCAACCCCATAAAAGGCTGTATGATTTTTAACGCCGTCTGTCGCAAAATATTTGTTGCCGATCATAATTGGTTTTTTCCTTCTTAATAATTCATATTCTTTAGTAAATTCCTCATACACATCAGCCCATAAAAAAGAGCCGGTCAAAAAAACCTTGTTGTGATATTTAAGAGGAAATATTAAATTGTCACTCCAAAGGATATCGAATTTTTCCAAATCATTTTTACATTGATATAAAAACTTTTCCTCATAAACAGAGACCTCGGCATCGATATGAAAAAATTCAACCGAAAAATGTTTCTGGGCAAAATATTCTCTTAGGGATGGAAAAGCGTTTAACTTCGTAGTGTCAATAAATACACTGGCTTTTAGTGTATTCGGGGATCGGTCGCAATATCGCTTTAATATATGGAGCACTCGTTTACAATGGCCAAGACCATTGTTGCAAACAATCACTCCAATCTTGATCAATCAAATCCTCCTAACCCTTGGTACTTAATCCCTGCCACTTTGTTAATTTCTTTGGAAGCAAAAAAATGCCAACCGTCAAAGAGCAGACCCGGTTTTCTCATTGTCCGCAAGAGATTAAAAATATCGATTTTCGAAAACTCCGGATGATTATTCAAAATCAGAGCGCAATGGGCATTGGCAAACCCTTTTTTATAGTCAAGATACTCGATGTTTAATCGACTCATTTCTTCTTTTGAAACAATTGCATCATATCCGCATATATAGAATCTTCCCGGAAACTTTTGCTGTAAGATATTTATAACCTCGATGGCTATGGAACCCCTCATGTCGGAAGTCTCCGGATATCCTTTAAACGCAAAGCCCATACAATAAATCTTTATCCTCTTCTCCGTCTTCCAGTTGTTCTTTAAAAAATTAAGAACTTTCGCAGCGACAAAACGAGGCATGGCATTATTAATTTTGCGACTGTAGATAAAAATATCGGGGCTTATCCGATTCCTTTTGGCCACATCCGCCAGAATATAAGGATCTTTCGTCAAGCAGTATCCCCCAACCCCAGGACTTGGTAAAGGCAGAGTATTGCGTGGATAACCTTCACTAGCGGCTTTAATGATTTTAACGGCATCGAGATTTAATTGATGACACAAAAGAACCATTTTGTTGGCAAAAGCAAAGGAATGGTCGCGATACGCATTATTAATCAATTTAATCATCTCCGCTTCTTCTAAACTGTCCAACATCACAACCGAAGGACCAATGGTCTGTAAAACGCGTGTCGCTTCTTGGATGCTTTTTTTGTTAATACCCCCTATAATCTGAGGAATTTCTCGAATTTCCTCTAAGGCATTGCCTTCAACAACACGTTCCGGAGCAAAGACAAGATAAAAATCAATTCCCGCTTTCAAAGAAGATTTTTTTTCCAAAATCGGTTTGACGAGATTCCGTGTGGTGCCAACCGAAACGGTCGATCTTAAAATGACCAAGTCTTCCTTCTTCAAGACAGCTCCTATATCCTCAGTTGCTTTTTTAAGGGCGGAATTATCCGGTTCTTTAGTTTTTGAATCAATGGGAGTCCCGACACATATAATATAAATATCGGAAAGTCCCTCTTTTAAATTCGAAGTAAAAGAAATGTTGCTTTCTTTTAAATGAAAATCTAGCAAAGGCTTTAATCCTTTCTCGTAAAAAGGGACTTTTCCTTGATTCAGCGCTCCCACAAGCTGCTTATTAATATCGACTCCTGTTACTTGGTAGCCCAATTCCGCAAGAACAACCGCTAACGTTAAACCCACATGCCCTGAACCAACAATCGATATTCTTTTGTAACGAACCTCCTGCTTATGCCACAAGTCATAAAAATCAACAACATTGGTGACACGATTCATCTTATCCACCACAATCAATTTGTCGACCTTTTGATCGCGAATTCTTCCTGACGATTTAACCTTCTGCGTCATCATTTTAAGCATTTCATCGATGCCTAAGCCTTCATCAACAGTAATCGGATTACGGGCCATAATTTTTTCTACACGTTCTTCCATAGCCACGCCTCTCACCAATGCCTTACGGATATCGCCGTCCGTAACTGTTCCCATGAGCTCTCCTTTGGGGCTGGTGACCAAGGCGATCCCCACTGGTAATTTTAAATGAGGCGCCTCCGTGATCACTTGCATCGTCTCTTTAATCGTTGTTGTTGGTTTTATAAATAACTTACCGATTTGTTTCATATACTTCAGTCGCTTTCTGAAACGTTATTGCCCGTTCTGAGTCATTTGAATAATCGCATCCACATGGGGATTTTTGGTCATATGATGACGTTGACTCCCTTTAAGGCGATGAGATTGAATGTCCTCTATGAAAAATTTCACTTCATAGGCTTTCTTTAATAAAGCAAAAGCTCCTGGCTTATTAATGAAAGCTATGGCATTCATTGGCATGTTAACCATGGATGGCAAAGGTAATATTTTAGTCCAGGAAGATGGAATTGGTCTAGTGGATGTCTTTCGTCAGGCAGATACCAGAAACAATGCCTCAGACCTTGTACGCGCGTTGA
>Ga0209399_10001633_pt1 | contig 11500 bp, 7 predicted proteins | sample OV2TP3_FD_184130 | JGI IMG/M metagenome (GOLD analysis project Ga0209399, IMG submission 184130) | Hot spring microbial communities from Beatty, Nevada to study Microbial Dark Matter (Phase II) - OV2 TP3 (SPAdes) (version 3) | ecosystem: Environmental > Aquatic > Thermal springs > Hot (42-90C) ... | reverse complement strand
CGCCGTGAGTGCCGACGAACCGCACGTAGACGACCCGGTAAGGGTAGCCGTCAAGCCTGCTTGTCTCTACTTTAGCTTATCCTCGAATTCAGACCCGAAGCACAGAATTGCAAAACTGGGATAGGGACTAAGTTTATTTCAGGCTCTTTTGACGGATATCGACGAGTTTTTGCTCATCATCCTCACGGCACGCGTTCCGCAATGGTCGAACCGAGTTGACGAGGTCCATTAGTTCTCCCATCGTGCGATCGAAGTTTTGTCTTCCGGCCAAATATCCGTCGAACCATACCTGGGGGAATGCACCGGCTTCCAAAATGAATACACGTTCTTTGAAGCTCTCTTTAGTCCACCCAATATCTCGGCAATTCATCTCAGTTATCGGATTTTGCAATCTTTGCTCCTGCACATGAGGCCAGTCTTTTCCCGTATTTCTGGCCGGTGTCGCTGAAGTTTTGGAATTCTTCCGGATGTCCTCCACCAGAGTAAGGAGGAATTGTTCTGGTTCCTTCAAACAAGCGGGACCAATTGAATCCGGACTGATGGCAGTACCGAATGTAAGAAAGTGCGGAACGTCATCATTCTTTCCCGAATAGAGCCCATCTAACCATAACAATGGAAGTATGACGTCGTCATTTATTCGTCCAGTTTTCCGAAGATAGTCGCGACAGCGAACCTCAGAAGCCTTTTGATTGGTGAATGCCGCGGATTGGCCCTGAGCAAATCCTTGCGAAACACTCGCCAGAATTACGAAGAGGGCTAAGAGAACCTTCACAACGTTCCCTAGTGATTCGGGGTAAATAATAAGCGGAATTGTAGCACCTGATAAAAGCTATCGTAAAGCGAGAGGTCGGCGCTACCGCCCCCTCCCCTTCCTGCCCTTCTTCTTCGGCCGCCAGCCGGCGGCGATGGCCGGCGCGACGCCGGCCTTGTCGAGACCGAGCTCGTGGGCTTCCAGCCGCCGAATCTCGTCGCGCAGCCGCGCCGCCTCCTCGAACTCCAGATCGGCGGCGGCCTCCTTCATGCGCTTCGTCAGGTCGTCGATGACGGCGCGCAGGTTGTGGCCGACCAGCTCGACCTCGCCCGAAACGCCGGTATCGACGGTCACGTAGTCCTGCTCGTAGACGCTCTTGATGATGTCGGCGATGCCCTTCCTGATCGATTCCGGGGTGATGCCGTGGGCGGCGTTGTAGGCCTGCTGCTTCTCGCGCCGGCGGTTGGTTTCGGCGAGCGCGTAGTCGAGCGAGGCGGTGACGGTGTCGGCGTAGAGGACCACCCGGCCCTCGACGTTGCGCGCCGCGCGGCCGATGGTCTGCACCAGCGACGTCTTGGAGCGCAAAAATCCCTCCTTGTCGGCGTCGAGGATGGCGACCAGGGCGCATTCCGGGATGTCGAGGCCCTCGCGCAGCAGGTTGATGCCGACCAGCACGTCGAAGGCGCCGAGGCGCAAATCGCGGATGATCTCGATCCTTTCGAGCGTCTCGATGTCGGAGTGCATGTAGCGCACCCTGACCCCGTGCTCGTGCAGGTACTCGGTCAGGTCCTCGGCCATGCGCTTGGTGAGCGTGGTGACCAGGGTGCGGAAGCCCTTGGCGGCGACCGCCTTGACCTCGGACAGCAAATCGTCGACCTGGGTCTCGACCGGCCGCACCAGGCACAACGGGTCGATCAGGCCGGTCGGGCGGACGACCTGCTCCGTGAACACGCCGCCGGTCTTCTCGATCTCCCACGGCCCCGGGGTGGCGGAGACGAACACGGTATCCGGGCGCATGTGCTCCCACTCCTCGAACTTCAAGGGTCGATTGTCGACGCAACTCGGCAGCCGGAATCCGTATTCGGCCAGCGTCGATTTGCGGTTGTAGTCGCCGCGGTACATGCCGCCGAGCTGCGGCACGGTGACGTGGCTTTCGTCGACGATGAGCAGCGCGTTCTCCGGCAGGTACTCGAACAGCGTCGGCGGCGGCTCGCCGGCGTTGCGCCCCGTCAGATAGCGGGAATAGTTCTCGATGCCGGCGCAATGGCCGGTGGTCTCCAGCATCTCCAGATCGAACGTCGTGCGCTCCTCCAGCCGCTGCGCCTCGAGCAACTTGCCTTGCGCGGTGAACTCGGCGAGGCGGCTTTTCAATTCCTCCTTGATCTTCGGGATCGCCTGCAACAGCGTCGGCCGCGGCGTCACGTAGTGGCTGTTGGGGAAGACAGTGATCTCGTCGAGGGTCGCGATCTTGTCGCCGGTCAGGGGATCGATCTCCCACACCGCCTCCAGCTCGTCGCCGAACAGGCTCAGCCGCCACGCCCGGTCCTCCATGTGCGAGGGGAAGATCTCGACCACGTCGCCGCGCACCCGGAAGGCGCCGCGGAAGAACGCGGCGTCGTTGCGGCGGTACTGCAGCTCGACCAGGCGCTTCAGCAGCTCGCCGCGGTCGACCCGGTCGCCGGCGGTGAGCGTCACCACCATCTCGGAATAGGTCTCGACGGCGCCGATGCCGTAGATGCAGGAAACCGACGCCACGATCACCGTGTCGTTGCGCTCCAGCAGCGCGCGGGTGGCGGCGTGGCGCATGCGGTCGATCTGCTCGTTGATCGAGGCGTCCTTCTCGATGTAGGTGTCGGTGCGCGGCACGTAGGCCTCGGGCTGGTAGTAGTCGTAGTAGGAGACGAAGTACTCGACCGCGTTCTCGGGAAAGAACTCCTTCATCTCGCCGTAAAGCTGCGCCGCCAGCGTCTTGTTCGGCGCCAGGATCAGGGTGGGGCGGCCGAGGTTGCGGATCACGTGCGCCATGGTGAAGGTCTTGCCGGAGCCGGTGACGCCGAGCAGCACCTGGTTGCGCTCGCCGGCCTTCAGGCCTTGCGTCAGCCCCTCGATCGCCTGCGGCTGGTCGCCCGCCGGCTGGAACGGCGACGCCAGCGTGAACGGTTTGCCGCCGGCGACGGGGGCGCGCCGCTCGGGCGTGAAGATTTCCGGATTCGGCATCATTTGGCGCATTTTATTACGCCCCCTTATTACGCCGGCGCGGCCCGGAACACCATGACGGTCGCGCCGCCGCCCAGGACTTCCACGCATCCGGGTTTTCGCGATTGCCAGGGCCCAAGTCGCGGCGTAGTGTTTGCGCCGCGCGGCGCCGCCGCGCCACGCCAGTCGCCGTGATCCGCCTTATCGGGGCCGAACCCATGTCCTTCATCGCCGACCGTCTCAGCCTGATCCAGCCGAGCCAAACCCTCGCCGTCACCAAGAAGGCCCGCGATCTCAAGGCGGCCGGTCGCGACGTCATCGGCCTCGGCGCCGGCGAGCCCGACTTCGACACGCCGCCGCACGTCATCGCGGCGGCCAAGAAGGCGATGGACAAGGGGATCACCCGCTACACCGACGTCAACGGGCTGGTCGAGCTGCGCGAGGCGATCATCGGCAAGTTCAAGCGCGAGAACGGCCTCGACTACGCCATCGACCAGATCGCCGTCAGCTGCGGCGGCAAGCAGATCATCTTCAACGCCCTGATGGCGACCCTGAACCCCGGCGACGAGGTGATCATCCCGGCGCCCTATTGGGTGTCGTACCCCGACATCGCGCGCCTGTTCGAGGCGAAGCCGGTGATCGTCAACTGCCCGGCCGAATCCGGCTTCAAGATGAAGCCGAAGGACCTGGAGAAGGCGATCACGCCGAAGACCAAGTGGCTGATCCTCAACTCGCCGTCGAACCCGACAGGCGCCGCCTATACGCGCGCCGATCTGAAGGCGCTGGCCAAGGTGCTGATGAAGCATCCGCAGGTATGGATCCTGACCGACGACATCTATGAGCACGTCATCTACGACGGCTTCGAGTTCACCACCATCGCCCAGGTGGAACCGGCCCTCAAGGACCGCACGCTGACGCTGAATGGCGTCTCCAAGGCCTACTGCATGACCGGCTGGCGCCTCGGCTACGCCGGCGGGCCGAAGCAACTGGTCGCGGCGATGACCAAGGTGCAGTCGCAATCGACCACCCATACGTCGTCGATCACCCAGGCGGCTTCGGTGGCGGCGCTCAGCGGTCCTTCGGACTTCATGGACCGCAACAACAAGGTGTTCAAGGAGCGCCGCGACCTGGTTGTCAGCATGCTCAACCAGGCGCCGGGGATCAAATGCCCGACGCCGGAAGGCGCGTTCTACGTCTATCCGAGTTGTGCCGGCACCATCGGCAAGAAGACGCCGAAGGGCAAGGCGATCGCGAACGACGAGGACTTCGTCACCTACGTTCTCGAGAGCGAGGGCGTGGCGGTGGTGCAAGGGGCGGCGTTCGGCTTGAGCCCGCACTTCCGCATCTCCTACGCGACCGCCACCGAGCTCCTGGAAGACGCCTGCCAGCGAATCCAGCGCGCCTGCGCGGCGCTGCGTTAACTCTATCGCGGAGTCGGGCCTCCCCCTTCGACAAGCTCAGGGTGAGGCTCTCATGCTGAGCCTCCTCATCCCGAGCGGCGCGCGCCTCTCCTTCGACGGGCTCAGGATGAGGCGCGCGCCTGTCGAGGGACGAAGCATGAGGGCCGCGCGGCCGGTCAGCCGGCGAAGAATTCCTCCAGGGCCCCGGCCGCGGCGGCCGGCTCCTCCTCGACCACGAAATGGCCGCAGTCGAGGGCGACCTCGGTTGCCTGGTCGGCCCACTCGCGCCACACCGCCAGCGGCGAGCCCGCCTTCTTGGCCAAGAAGCCGCGGCCCCACAGCACCAGCACCGGGCAGCGGATGCGCCGCCCGGCGTCGCGGTCGGCCCGGTCGTGCGCGACGTCGACGGCGGCGCCGGCCCGGTAGTCGGCGCAGGCGGCGGCAATCACCGACGGCTTGCGGAAATGGCGGACGTACTCGGCGACCGCCGCCGCATCGAGCGCGTCGCTCCGGCCGGCCCAGCGGCCGAGCAAATGGTGGACGTAGAAATCCGGATCGCCGCCGATCAGGCGCTCCGGCAGCGGCGCCGGCTGCGCCAACAGCAGCCAGTGATAGCCGTCGAGGGCGCGCGTCCAATCCATTCTCTCCCACGCGGCCAGCGTCGGGATGATGTCGACGGCGGCGAAGCGGCCGACGCGATCGGGGTGGTCGAGGGCCATGCGGTAGCCGACGCGGCCGCCGCGGTCGTGGCCGGCCAGCATGAACTGCCGGTGGCCGAGGGCGGCCATCAGCTCGACCATCGTCCGGCCGAGCGCGCGCTTCGAATAGTTGACGTGCGCCTCGTCCGGCGGCGGGCCCTTGCTGTCGCCGTAGCCGGGCAGGTCCGGAATGACCAGCCGGAACCGCCTGGCGAGCCTTGGCGCCACCGCGTGCCAGATGGCGTGGGTCTGCGGGAAGCCGTGCAGCAACAGCAGCGGCGGCCCGGCGCCGCCGAGCGTCACGTTGAGGTCGCTGTCGCCGACGGCGATCCGCCGCCGCTCGAAACCGTCGAACATCGGAGCCTCCTCGATCTCCGCCCACCGTGGGGCGGATGAAATGCTGTCCCTGGTATAGCAGATCGGCGTTCGCTCCGGCGGCTGCAGCGGGCACGCCACGTAGTGGCCAAGCGGCCCCGGATTCGCGCCTTTTCACTTGCATCCGCGGCACGGGAGATTAACCTTTTTGGTCAACGGCAAGGAGGCCCGGGATCGCTCGAAGTCGGCCTCCACAGAAGCCTCGCGACAACAGTCATCCTGGGGAGGATTCCATGGCCACCAAAGACCCGTCCGGTCCGCGCGTCGCGGCGCTCGTGGGCCCCTACCTCAGCGGAAAGACGGCGCTCCTCGAGAGCATCCTGCTGGCCACCGGGGCGATCGGCCGCAAGGGCTCCAACAAGGACGGCTACGCGGTTTGCGACGGCACGCCGGAGGCCAAGGCGCGCCAGATGTCGACCGAGCTCAATGTCGCCTCCACCCAGTACCTGGGCGAGCGGTGGACGTTCATCGACTGCCCGGGTTCGATCGAGCTGATCCAGGAGCCGAGCAATGCGCTGATGGTGGCCGATACCGCCGTGGTGGTCTGCGAGTCCGACGTCAACCGGGCGCTGACCGTGGCGCCGATCTTGAAGTTCCTGGACGAGGCGAAGATTCCCCACATCGTGTTCATCAACAAGATGGATACCGCCCTCTCCAGCATCCGCGAGATGGTGGGGGCGCTGCAGGGGCTGTCGGCGCGGCCGCTGGTGCTGCGCGAGGTCCCGATCCGCGACGGCGACCATGTCACCGGCCACGTCGACCTGGTCAGCGAGCGCGCCTTCAAGTGGACCCCCGGCAAGCCGTCGGTGATGATCCAGGTTCCCGATTCGCTGAAGGCGGACGAACAGGGCGCGCGCACCGGGCTCCTGGAGAGTCTCGCCGACTTCGACGACACACTGTTGGAGAACCTGCTCGAGGACGTCATCCCGTCGACCGAGGAGATCTACAGGAGCCTGTCGAGGGACCTGCAGCAGGGACTGATCGTGCCGGTATTCTTTGGCTCCGCCGAGCACGACAACGGCATCCGCCGGCTGTTGAAGGCGCTGCGCCACGAATCGCCGGAGGTGGCGGCGACCGCCCGGCGCCACGGCATCGACCCCAAGGGCGGGACGCTGGCGCAGGTGTTCAAGACCGTGCATGCCGGCCACGCCGGCAAGCTCAGCTACGGGCGCGTGTGGCGCGGCGAGGTCAAGGACGCGATGACCCTCAACGACCACCGGGTCAGCGGCCTGCACCACGTGCTCGGCGCCAAGACCGAGAAGCTCGACAAGGCGGTCGCCGGCGACGTGGTGGCGCTCGGCCGCATGGACGGCATCGACACCGGCGACGCGCTGTCGGAAACCGGCAAGGACCCGGGAGCGCCGTGGCCCGAGCCGCGGAAGCCGTTGTTCGCGCTGTCCATCCACGCCGAGCACCGCGCCGACGAGGTGAAGCTGTCGGGCGCGCTCGCCAAGCTCGTCGACGAGGACCCGTCGCTCAGCTACGAACCCAACCCGGACACCGGCGAGTTGCTGCTGTGGGGCCAGGGTGAGATGCACCTGTTGATCGCGCTCGACAGGCTGAAGAACAAGTACCACCTCGCCGTCAAATCGTCGCGGCCGCAGGTTCCCTACAAGGAGACCATCCGCAAGCCGACCGCGCAGCACGCCCGCCACAAGAAGCAGTCGGGCGGCCACGGCGAGTTCGGCGACGTGCACCTCGAGATCAGGCCGCTGCCGCGCGGGTCCGGCTTCCAGTTCGCCAACACGGTCACCGGCGGCGCGGTGCCGAAGCAGTACTTCGGCGCCGTCGAGGACGGGGTCGAGGAGTACCTGGCGCGCGGGCCGCTGGGGTTCAAGGTGGTCGACATCTCGGTGACCCTCACCGACGGCCAGTACCACACGGTCGACAGCTCCGACATGGCGTTCAAGAAGGCCGCCCAGCAGGCGATGCGCGAAGGCATGCCGAACTGCGGCCCGGTGCTGCTGGAGCCGATCTACAAGGTCAACATCGCGCTGCCCAACGAGTTCACCTCCAAGATCCAGCGCCTGGTCAGCGGCCGCCGCGGGCAGATCCTCGGCTTCGACGCCAAGGACGGCTGGGCCGGCTGGGACGAGGTGACGGTGCAGCTGCCGCAGTCGGAGATGCACGACCTGATCATCGAGCTGCGCTCGATGACCCTCGGCGTCGGCAGCTTCCGCTGGGAGTTCGACCACCTGCAGGAGCTGTCCGGCAAGGAGGCCGACGAGGTGATCTCGCGGCGCAAGGCGGCGCTGACCCAGAACTGACCCGCCCAACCATGACCCACCGAGAACGGAGACCGACCGATGGCCAGTGAGGCGTTGCACGCGCCGCGCGAGCGGCTGACCAAGAAGACGCTGGCGCTGCACCAGGCGATCTCGTCGCTGATGGAGGAGCTGGAGGCCATCGACTGGTACCGCCAGCGCGCCGACGACTGCGAGGACGCCGACCTGAAGGCGATCCTGCTGCACAACATGCGCGAAGAGATGGAGCACGCCTCGATGGTGCTGGAGTGGATCCGCCGCAACGACAAGGACTTCGCCAAGGAGCTCGAGGCGAACCTGTTCAAGGACGGCCCGATCGCCGGCCAGCACGGCTAGGCCGCCAGCGGATCGCCCCCCCGCGGATCGCCCCCGCCGCGGATCGCCCCCGCGGCGAGGCGGGAAAGAAAGCCGGGCCCCGAAGGGCCCGGCGAGTTGAAACAGGGAGGCTTCACGTCTGGGAGACGAGAGGGATCGCACGGGGGGCGAGCGATCCCTCGTATCCCGGGCCTTGCGCCCGGGACTCGCTGGATCAGGAACCCAGCGAATTCAACGTCATGCTGCATAGCAGCATGGGATACGCGAAATATATGAACCGTCCGGCCACGGCGCCACCCTCAATGCGGCAGCCCAGCCATGCAACGGCAACATGGCTCGGCCGGCGCCGCACCCCCCGCCCCTAGCCGATGCCCTCGGCGATCTTGCTCACCAGGAAATCGCGCAGCACCGCGATCCGCTTCGATTTCCTGAGCTCCTCCGGGTACACGAAGAAGGCGTCGATGGACGGCCCGCGGATTTCCGGCAGCACCTCGACCAGGTTGCCGGCCTCGCGGCTCATGTAGTCCGGCAGCGCGCCGATGCCGAGGCCGCTCTGCACGGCGCGGAAGATGCCGTAGATGCTGTTGACGCGCAAAATCGGATGGCGCCGGCGGCCGGGCTTGGTGGCGATGTCGAGCAGCCAGTTGAGGTTGCTGACCGGCACCGGCGGCGAGGCGTCGTCGCCGTAGACCACCAGCCGGTGGCGGTCGAGGTCCTCGGGCCGCACGGGCGCGCCGTACTCCTTCAGGTACTCGGGCGCCGCGTAGACGTGGTAGCGCAGCGTCAGCAGGTGGCGCTGGATCAGGTCCGGCTGCCTGGACGGGATCATGCGGATGGCGGCGTCGGCCTCGCGCATCGACAGGTCGAGCTCGGTGTCGGCGAGCACCAGCGACACGTCGATGTCGGGATAGAGGGTCAGGAACTCCTTGATCCTGGGCGTCAGCCAGATCGAGCCGAACGCCACCGTGGTGGTGATCTTCAGCTGCCCCTTCGGGCTCTCGCGGCTGTCGGTGATGCGCGCCTCGGTCATCGCCAGCTTGGCGAACACCTCGTGGGCGGTGCGGTACAGGATCTCGCCCTGCTCGGTCAGCTTGAGGCCGCGGGCGTGGCGGTGGAACAGCTTGACCTGCAGGCTGTCCTCGAGCCCGGAGATCTGGCGGCTGACCGCCGACTGGCTGAGGTTCAGCGCCTCGCCGGCATGGGTGAAGCTGCCGGCCTCGGCGACGGCGTGGAAGACCCGCAGCTTGTCCCAATCCATGACGATCAGCCCCGTTCCTTTCCAGGCCCGGCTTTCGGCCGGGCTGTTCCTCAGGTTGGCGTCACCCGCCCCACCCGTCATGGCCGGGCCGGCCCGACAGGGCCGCGACCCGGCCATCCATACTTCCCGCGGTCGATAAGGGCCATGGATTGCCGGGTCTGGCCCTCGCGACTTCGTCCCTCGGGCACGCCCGGCAATGACGAATAAAAAGCCGAGACACGGTCCCTACTCGGCGGCCGCGGCCGTCGATTCGTGCTCGGCCAGGAACTTCTCCGCCTCCAGCGCCCCCATGCAGCCGGTGCCGGCGGCGGTCACCGCCTGGCGGTAGATCCGGTCCTGCACGTCGCCGGCGGCGAACACGCCCGCGACGTTGGTGGCGGTGCTGTCCGGCTTGGTCAGGATGTAGCCGCCGGAGTCCATGTCGAGCTGGCCCCTGAACAATTCCGAGTTGGGCGTGTGGCCGATGGCGATGAACACGCCGTCGAGGGCGATCTCGGAGGTCTTGCCGGTCTTGACGTTGCGGACGCGGACGCCGGTGACGCCGGGCGGGTTGCCGCCGCCGAGCACCTCGTCCAGCGCGCCGTCCCAGACCACCTCGATCTTCGGGTTCTTGAACAGCCGCTGCTGCAGGATCTTCTCGGCGCGCAGCGCGTCGCGGCGGTGGATCAGCGTCACATGCGTGGCGAAGTTGGTGAGGAACAGCGCCTCCTCGACCGCGGTGTTGCCGCCGCCGATCACGGCGACGCGCTTGCCCTTGAAGAAAAATCCGTCGCAGGTGGCGCACGCCGAGACGCCGAAGCCCATGAACTTCTTCTCGCTTGGCAGCCCGAGCCAGCGCGCCGAGGCGCCGGTGCAGACGATCAGCGTGTCGCCGCTGTAGACGTCGCCGGAATCGCCGGTGCATCGGAACGGCCGCCGCGCCAGATCGGCGTCGACGATCACGTCCTCGAACATCCGGGTGCCGACGTGGCGGGCCTGGGCGTCCATCTGCTCCATCAGCCACGGGCCCTGGATCACTTTGGCGAAGCCGGGGTAGTTCTCGACGTCGGTGGTGATGGTGAGCTGGCCGCCCGGCTGCAGGCCGCGCACCAGGATCGGCTTGCGGTTGGCGCGGGCGGCGTAGATGGCGGCGGTGTATCCGGCGGCGCCGGAGCCGACGATCAGGACTTGCGAGTGATGCGTTTCCGACATGGCGGTGGCGGTCCCATGCGAGAGGTTGTCGGGTGCGGCGGGGCCGCCGCGCCGGCTTCCCGCGCCAGGTCGCGGCGGGAAGGCCATAAAATAAGTACCCCCCGGCCATCAGGCAAGCGAGGATGCCGATCCCCGGCAAATCGTAAGCGCGCCTTATTGGCGGGGCCGAAAACCGCAACAGGACTTTTCGTCTTTTTCCAATGTCGGTTCTTGTCGTCGTTTTCGGCGGTCGTCGCCGGGTCGTCCGCGAGTCGTCCGGAAGTCGTCCGCCGGTCGTCCGGCCTAGCCGGCGGATTCCGCCTAAACCATTGAGTCGCCGCGAGTCAGGCCGCGTTTTTTTTTAAAAAGGTCGTCATCGGTCGTCATCGGTCGTCAAAAGTCGTCGTTTCCGCGGATTCGGTCCTCATTCCGGTCGTCATGGCCGGCCGCAACCCTTTGAATCGGCGGGCAGCAGCCACGGTCGCCGGCCCGCCCGGCCGGAGCGTCCCCTATCCCTATTCACGATGTCCAAGAGCGGCCCGCCTTCGCCACGGCGACGGCGGACAAGCCCGCCGCTAGCTTGCGGCGAACCAGAACATATATAGAACAACGGCCGGCGTTTGTCAAGGGGGGTTTGAAGGAATTGCCGACGGCCCTTGACCGCCCTGGCGGGCCGGCCCGGCCATGACGGGTGGAGTAGTGGCAGGATCCGGACCGCGCCGGCGTGGCTTGGATTCGGCCGCCGACCCCTCTAAGATGTTTTCGCAATAAAATTGCGCGCCTCGGGGGCGTCGGGAAACAATCCATGCAGAAGGTCAGGCTCGACCGCATCGACCGCCGCATCCTGCACGACCTGCAGGCGGAGGGCCGCATCACCAACGTCGAGCTCAGCCGCCGCGCCGGCATCTCGGCGCCGCCGTGCCTCAGGCGCGTGCGGGCGCTGGAGAAGGCCGGCTACATCCTCGGCTACCACGCCGATCTGGAGCCGAAGGCGCTCGGCTACCACGTCACCGTGTTCGCGCAGGTCGGACTCACGTCGCAGGCGGAGGCCGACCTGCGGGCGTTCGAGGCGA
>Ga0209399_10001631_pt1 | contig 11517 bp, 8 predicted proteins | sample OV2TP3_FD_184130 | JGI IMG/M metagenome (GOLD analysis project Ga0209399, IMG submission 184130) | Hot spring microbial communities from Beatty, Nevada to study Microbial Dark Matter (Phase II) - OV2 TP3 (SPAdes) (version 3) | ecosystem: Environmental > Aquatic > Thermal springs > Hot (42-90C) ... | reverse complement strand
AGGGCGAGACGTTGCAGTTCTGCATCCAGCCGCCTGCGGGGTTGTGAATTTGCAGAAGCTCCTCGAAGCGGTGCAGCCCTTTCCACTCGTTCGCCGAGGTGCTGCCGGGGATGGGGCGCGAGGGGTCGGTGCCCTTCGCGCGGATGGGGACGCGGCCGTTGCGCACGTAGTAGAGGTCGCCCTGCACCGTGCCCACCATCACGTTCTGCGCCATCAGTTGCAGTTTGGAAAGCGCGCGCTTCATTTCGTCCAGGTTTTTTGCGGACATCATTGCGAAGGTCTGGTCGGTGAGACCGACTTCCTCGGCGTAGGGGATGGCCACGGCGTAAGCCTTGCCCGCCTGCCGCGCAAAGACAGGGCCGTGGTGGGTGGACTCGATTTCCACTTCGCGCCAGCGCACTTCTTCGCCCTGCTTGACGCCGATGCGTTCGGTGCGCACCGCCATCTCGCGCCATTCGCCGTCGTAGCGATACCGGCGCGGATTCTCGGGGTCGAGCTCGACTTCGAAAACGTCGGAGGTGTCCGGCCCGCCGGTGGTCATCGCCACGCTGAGGTAGCGGTTGTGCCCCAGGCTGGGGAGCGGCGTGCCCAGGATGGCCACGCCCGAGACGGCGAAGTCTCCTGCGTAGATGCGCATCTGATAGAAGCGGAACTCGCCGTACCAGCTCAGGTGCGGGTCAATCACCGCCACCGGCGCGGCCATCGCCGTGCGCGACGCAGCCACGAGCATTTGGTTTGAGCCGCGATACGCGGGCGGAGTAATGGGGATGCCCGCGCGACGCAAATCGCCCACCGCTTCGCCAAACGGCCAGCCCCAGATGATGTAGCGGCCCAGCGCCACCACGTCCCAGGGATGCACCTCCTGCGCCCAGGCGGGCACGCGCTCCGGGTGCTCGCGCATAAATTGACTTATGCCGGAGACGAAAGCCTCCATCATCGCTCGCACCGGCGGGCTGACCCGCTCGTAGTTTTTGCGGCTGACCTCCGCGTGGCGCCACACGCGGGCGTTCAGGTCGTTCAGGTAGTGCTCGCCGCCGAAGACTTCCGACATTGCGCCGGAGGCGCGGCGGTAATTTTTGAGCAGCTCCTCGAGGCGGTCTTCGGCCTGCGCGTAGCCGGCGGCGAAGGCGGCGGCTTCAAGCGACGGCGCGAAGATGTGCGGCACGCCGTATTCATCGCGGATAACGGTGGCCTCCTGCTCCGCGACTCCCGCAGCGCGCGGCGGCGCCGCCAGCGGCGCCTGGCAAATCAGCGCCGCGAAAAGCAAGAGTAGAATTGTCCGGCGTCGCATCCGTCAGCACCTCTCAAGTCATCAGGCCGCCGCCCAAGATGGCGGCAGATTCAGAGCCGGCCAGAGGCCGGCGTTACCGGCGATGCGCCACCTTGCCGTCCACCAGCACGGCCTCGACGCGCGTGGTGTATTCGAATGGGTCGCCGTCGAAGAGCACCACGTCGGCGTCTTTGCCCGCTTCGAGCGAGCCTACGCGCTCGGCGATGCCGAGCAGGCGCGCGGCATCGGCGGTGAGGGCACGCAGGGCGCGCTCGGGGCCGAGGCCGTTGGCCATCGCCATTGCCGCTTCGAGCAGCAGGACGCGGTTCTTGGGCACGTAGTCCTCAAAGCCGGCGGAAAAGGCAATCTCTATGCCTGCGTCGGCAAGCAGCGCGGCGTTTTCGAGGGTGGCGTTCATCGTCTCGATGGCGTCGAGGCGCTGCAGCGCCGGGCCCACGAGCACGGGCACGCCGGCCTTGCGGATGGCCTCGCGCACCAGGTAACCCTCAGTGGCCTGGCTCAGCATCGCGCGCAGGCGAAACTCCTCGGCCAGGCGCAGCGCCGTCAGGATGTCGTCTTCGCGATGCGCCACGAAGATGGCCGGGATTTTCCGCTCGAGCGCGAGCGCCAGGGCTTCCAGCTTGAGGTTGCGCGCAGGCTCTTTCGTGCGGTCCTTTTTATCCGAGGCTTCCCACTCGCGATGCTTGCGGAGGTAGTCCTGCGCTTCGGCAAAGGCGCGGCGGATGATTCCGGCCGTGGCCATTCGTGTGGCCGGCGCCGTGCCGCGCGGGCCGTAAACGGATTTGGGCCGCTCACCGAGATTGAGCACGAGCGCAGAGGCGCGCCGCAGCGCCATCTGCTCGGCGCTTTCGCCCGCGGTTTTGAAGATGCCGGCCAGTCCGGCGATGGGATTCGCCGGGCCGGGCCCGGCCTGCACGGTGGTGACGCCGTAGCTGCGCACGAAAGCGAGCAGCGGCTCGCGCGGGTTGAAGCTGTCGAGCGCGCGCAGGTCGGCGGTGTTCGGGTCGATGGCTTCGTCCTGGTCCTGGTCGGCGGGCACGTTGTAAAGCCCGGCCAGCCCGGCGGAAGTTTTCGCGTCAATCAGGCCGGGCGTGACCACGCGGGCGCGCAGGCGCTCGTAGCCGGCGGGGATGCGCACGTTTGCGGCGGCGCCCACGGCGGTGATTTTGCCGTTCTCAATCAGCACCACGCCGTTCTGAATCGTGCCCGCGGGGCCCATCGTATGCAGCGTCTCCGCTTCGATGGCCAGCTTTTGTGCGGAGAGCGCCGCAGGGAAAGCGAGAAGGTTAAGGAGGTAGAGGAAGTTAAGGAGGTTGCGGAAAAGAGGCACACGGAAACGCGACGCAAGAGCGATTGTTCCTTCACTTCCTCTACTTCCCGAACTTCCTCCACTTCCTGTTTTGTACCTGCAACCTGCAACCCGAAACCTGAAACCTGCTCTCATCGGCCACCCCCGAGTTTCGGATAGCGCTCGCGCACGTCGAAGCCGCCGGTGGCGTAGCGCAGGTCTTCGGGGCGGCTGCGGTCGAAGACTTTTTCTCCTTCGATGTAAGTGGACAACACCTGCGTGCGCACGCGGAAGGGATGGCCGCTCAGAATCACGAAATCGGCGTCTTTGCCGGGCTCAAGCGAGCCGATGCGCGCGGCCAAGTCGAGCATCTCCGCGGCGTGCAGCGTGAGCGCCTTGAGCGCGCCTTCTTCGCTCATCCCTTCGCGCACGGCCAGCGCGGCCTCGCGCAGGAAGAAACGGGAATTATTGATGTAGTCGTCGGTGTGGATGGCCACTTTCACTCCCGCGCGTTCGAGGATGCCCGCGCCGGCGAGCGTGAACTCGGCGGCTTCGTGCTTCCCGCCGGGCAAATCAATCACGATGAGCGAGACGGGAATTTTGCGCCGGGCCAGCTCGGCGGCGACCTTGTAAGTCTCCGTGCCGTGCTGGATGACCACGCGGAAGCCGAACTCTTCGGCCAGGCGTAGCACGGTGAGGATGTCGTCGGCGCGGTGGGTGTGGTGCTGAACGATGCGCTTGCCTTCGAGGACTTCGACCAGCGGCTCGAGTTCGAGGTCGCGCTCCGGCGGCTTGGCGTCGGCTTTGCCGGCGGCGCGCTCGGCTTCATAAGCCTGCCATTTCCGGCGGTACTCCTGCGCGCGGACATAGAGCCGCCGCGCGAGCGCGGCCACCATCATCCGCGTTTGCGGCGCGAGGTTGCGGCGGCCGTAGCCTTTGGGATTTTCGCCGTTGGCCATTTTCAGCCCGCCGATGGCGCCGGGGATGAGCATTTCCTCGATGGTGCGTCCGCGCAGCTTCACGTAGGCGGTCTGGCCGCCGACCACGTTGCCGCTGCCGGGCATAATGTTGGCCGTGGTGATGCCGCCGGCCAGGGCCATACGGATGCCCGGGTCGGCGGGCCAGATGGCGTCAATGGCGCGCAGGCCGGGCTGGACCGGGCCGGTGGTTTCGTTGCCGTCCTGATTGGCGGGCACCGAGGGGCGCGGATAGATGCCTACGTGGGAGTGGGTGTCCACGAGTCCCGGGATGATGACCTTGCCGGAGACGTCTTCGACGCGCGCGCCGGCGGGAATCTCCACGCGGCCTTCCGCGCCCACGGCTTTGATTTTGCCGTTTTCAATCACCAGTACGCCCCGCTCGATGGGCGGGCCGGAGACGGGATAAATCTTTGCGCCGCGAAAAACCACGGGCGGCGACTGCGCCGCGGCAGTCGCGGCGAACACAAAAACCAGCAGTGCAGTGAGCGAGATTCGCGCGAACACGGTTCCTCCTTGCGCGGGTGACGCCGGAATTTGAAAGAGAGCGATGCTATGCGTCGCGCGCTCCGGCGTCAACGGTTCATCCGGCGCGGTCAATAGATTCCGGGGATCAGGCGGGCGGTGCGGCGCGCGTAGGCTTCGTATTCGCCGCCGAAGATTTTGCGGAGGTGCTGTTCTTCAAGCCGGATGCGGCGCACAAAAAGCATCAGCCAGGCCAGCGCCAGCGCCCAGCCCACCGCGCTGGCAAATAGCAGCGCCATGGCGAACCGCGAGGCGATCAGCGAGGCGTGACGCGGATGACGGATGAAGCGGAACGGCCCGTCGATGATCAGCGCGCTTTGCTCCGGGTAACCGGCGAACCGGCGGTGCAGGCGGCGGTCCGTCCGGCGGAAAAGCACCGCGGAGCCGGCGTAGAGCACCAGGCCCGCCGTTTGCAGGATGGGCTGGGCCAGCGCGGGCCAGAGCTGCCAGTGGGCGTAGTCGAGATAGATGCCGAGCTCGAGCAAGGCCAGCGCGGTGACGGTGGGGACCAGGTAGCGGTCGTAGGTGATTCCGGCGAACTCGTTCATCACCTCGCGGGAGCGCAGCACGGTGCGCGCAAAACGAATCGTGCACAGCAGCGTGACCACGCTCACGGCGAAAAAGCCGATCACGAACAGGTCGAACCGCGCCCAGGGCCGCGGCTGGCCCCACTGCCACAGACTCGCCGCGGCGGCCAGCAGGTAGCCTGTCGAGAACACAGCCGAAATCCAGAATTCTTTGGAGGCCCGGTCGCCGGCGCGGCTGCGAAATGCGTCGCGCGAGCGCAGGCGGCGGATGAGTTTCCAGCGGTGTTCGAGAATGGCAATGGCGCGCAAGGTGGCAGGTCCTTTCTCAGCGAATTGGCAGCATATCCCTGACCCGCGGCAGATGCTATGCGAGACGCGCTTCAAGCGTCAACTGGGATTCGCGCTCAATTTGCGATTCACGGACTTCGAAATGCGAAACTCGAAATCCGAAACTCGAAACTCGGCGGCTCGTGACTGGTGACCCGTGATTCGTGAAATAGCTTGCAGCGGTCAGCTCTCAGCCTTCAGCAGTCAGCGCTCAGCAATCAGCTCTCGGTCTTTAGTTTTCAGTGCTCAGTCTTCCGCTATCTCCAATCCGCGTCCATCTGCGGTTACTTCTTCCTCCGGACTCCCGATTCCCGCCTCTCTCTCCCCTATTTCCTATTTCCTATCCGGCACGGCCGAGGAAAACATTGCTCTTCGGATGATGCTGGTCGTAGCGCACGGTGGCGGAATCGCCGGGCTTCCACTCGGCGGCCTCTTCGGGCGGCAGATAGTCGCTTTTGGCCTGGTGCGTCTCGCCGCGGAAGTCGGTGTACTCGTAACGCAGGATCCACTGGCGCACCTTGTTGATGGACATATTGGTCTGCGCCACTTCGGTGACGCGCGCTTCGGCGTGGACGCCTTCGCGGGAGAGCCGCAGCGCCGTGCGGATGCGCCGCAGGTCTTTGAAAAATAGAAACGCGCCGATGCCGCCGAAGGCCGCGCCCATCGGAATCAAAACGTAGGCAGCCACGCGGTCGCGCGAACCGACGATGCGGTTTTCGGCGGGGTCATCGGGAAGGTATTCCACGCGGACGCGCGAGCCCTGGCGCAGGCCATCCCAGGTGGCGCGGCGAACCGAGGCGCGGCCGGAAAATTGCCGGCCGTCGCGAGCAGTGAAGACGTAAGACACTCGATAGGAAGTGCTCTTGCCGCGGCGGACGTCTTTGCTCACCACCACGCCGTCGGTTTCGGCGCCCTGCTCGGCGTAGCGCTGCTCCTTGAGTCCGGCGAAGACGCCGAAAACGAGCAGCGGCAGGCCCACCAGCATAAAGAGAGCGCCGAATTGCAGGAAGAACGATCGCTTGAACAGACGGCCGAAGGTGAGTTCGCGGTCCATCCTGGTGACCGGTGACAAGTGACCTCTGACCGGTGATTGCGAAGACTCAGCCGCGCACTTTGGCGTAGGCTTGCTTGAGGTGCTTGCGGCTCTTCTTCAATTCCTTCCTGGCTGCTTTCATTTTCTTGGCCAGGCGCTTGCGGGCCTCCGCGGCCGCCTTCTTGGCCTTGGCGGGCGCGGAGCGGAGCGTGCGCTCGGCGCGGCCGACTGCGGTGCCGATTTTTTCTGCCGCCTTCGTGAGCTTGGACTTGGCCATCGGTTCCTCCCGACTGAAAGTGCCGCCATCTTATGCAGCGCCGCGCGCGGCGTCAACCGCCAGCCCGGATTTTTCTCCCGCAGGTTATCCAGGCCGCAAATGACTCGAGGTGTCTCCGCGTGCCTCTGCGCCCTCTGTTTCTCTGCGTCGAATTTATTCTCTTCCTGCACACTGCCGGCGGCGCAAATGGAAAAAACCTGACGCGGAGGCGCAGAGGCCACAGAGAATCGCGGAGAGTTCACGGCAGAAGGAGGACTTTGCCGATGTTCTGGCGGGCGTGGATGTAGCGGTGCGCGGCGGCGGCTTCGGCGAGCGGAAACGTTTTGCCGATGACGGGGCGGAACTCGCCGGCCGAGTACATCCGCAGAATTTCAGCCATTTCGCGGCGGATCAGCGCGCCGCGTTTCTCCAGCCGTCCGAGGTGGACGCCGATGACGCTGATGTTTTTCGACATCAGCGTCAGCGGATGATAGCGCCGCGTCTGGAAATAGGCTTTCGCGCCGCGCCACACGCTGCGCTTGCCCTCCGGCCCGGCCGCGGCGGAGAAGCCGTAAATCACGAGGCGCCCCGTAGGGCCGAGGCAGCGGTAGCTTTGCGAGAACGACCGGCCGCCGATAGGGTCCATCACCATTTCGATTCCGTCGGGCGCGACGCGGCGCACGGCTTCGACAAAATCCCCGCGGGTGTAGTCAATGGGGTGGTCCACTCCCATCTGGCGGAGGAAATCCTGCTTCGACGGCCCGGCGGTGCCGAAAACCAACAGGCCGCGCGACTTGGCGAGCTGCACCGCCGCGACGCCCACGCCGCCCGCCGCGCCGTGAACGAGCACGCGGTCACCCGCCTGCAAATTGCCCATCTGGAAAAGCGAATGATATGCCGTCAGGTAATTCACTGGGATGGCGGCAGCGTCTTCGAAGGGCATACCTTCGGGAAGGCGGAAGAGTTGTCCGGCGGGGACCGCGGAGAGTTCGGCGTAGGCGCCGGACTTGACCAGCGCGGCTACGCGGTCGCCCGCGCGGAAGCCTTCTGCGTCGGACTCGACGGTTCCGGCCAGCTCGAGGCCGGGGACGAAAGGCGGCTTCGGCGCGCCGGGATAGAGGCCCATTCTCGCGAGCAGGTCGGCGAAGTTGATGCCCGCGGCGCGGACGCGCACCAGCACCTCGCCGGCGCCCGGCTGCGGGTCCGGCGCTTCACGCCACTCGAAAACTTCCGGCGGCCCGTGCCGCCGTACGACCGCTGCGCGCATCCAATCCTCTGTGATACCCGGCAGGCTCCCCGGACGGATACCGCTTGGGGTTTCGGGCAATCTGGCATAGACTATCAAACTTTGCTTCCGACAATGACTCGCCCTGACAGCAATCCTTCATCGTTCACCCGCGTTCGTGCGGGAATTTGGCTGGCCGTGTGCCTGCTGGCGTGCTCCGCGCTCACGCTGACTACAATTGTTTCCGCACCCTTGCTGCTTGCCGCGCAGACCCGGCCGGCGGCCGGCGCAGTGGAGAAGCCCGCGGTGCTCGCGGCGCTCGAGCAGGAGCTGGAGCGCTCCCTCGAGACGCTGGGGAAGGCCGACCCCAAGGCTTACTTCCTCGGCTACACCGTGACCGAGGTGCAGCGTGCCGAAGTGAGCGGCTCGAACGCGGCGCTGATGAACAGCCAGGAGACGCGCTCGCGGTGGCTCGAAGTCGAGCTGCGCGTGGGCGACTACGCGCTCGACAACACCCGCCGCGTGGGCGGCGGCCCGCCCTCCTACGGCGGGCGCGTGCGGCAGATTCCCATCGAAGACGATACGGCCATCATCCGCCGCGCCCTGTGGCTGGAAACCGACCGCGAGTACCGTCAGGCCGCCGAGCAGCTCATCAAGATTCAAACCGGCCGGGAAGTGAAAGTGGAAACGGCCGAAGGGCAGGCGCCGGACTTCTCCCGCGAGAAGCCGCAGGCAGCCATCCTGACGCGCGCGAATTTCGCGCTCGAGCGCAAGCCCTGGGAAGAGCGCGTGCGGCGCTACACGCGCGCCTTCCGCGAATCGCCTGCGGTACTGAACTCGATAGTCACCTTCAGCGTGCAGGCGCAGAACCAGTATCAGGCCACCAGCGAAGGCACGCGCCTGGCCTTCGGGCAGGCGCGCTACCGACTCGAGCTTTACATCCAGTGCAAGGCTGCCGACGGGATGGACATCAACCGCTACGGCAACTTCGACTGGACCGACCCGAAGCAGGCCCCGGACGACGCCGCCGTGCTCGCGCGCGTGAAAGAGATGATTCGCGAGGCCGAGGCCCTGGTGGCCGCGCCGCTCGTGGACCCCTACGCCGGGCCGGCCATGCTCACCGGTCGCGCCGCCGCAGTTTTCTTCCACGAAGTGTTCGGGCATCGCGCCGAGGGCCACCGGCAGAAAGACATCACCGAGGGGCAAACCTTTGCGCGCAAGGTGGGCGAGCAGATTCTGCCGGAGTTTTTGAGCGTCTACGACGACCCCACGAAAGCGCAACTCGACTCCACCGTGCTGCTGGGCCACTATCCGTTCGACGACGAAGGAGTGCAGGCGCGGCGCGTGCCGCTGGTGGAAAAAGGAATCCTGCGGAATTTTCTGATGTCGCGCTCGCCGCTGGTGGGCTTCGCGAACTCCAACGGACACGGCCGCCGCCAGGTGGGCTTCTCGCCGGTGGCGCGCCAGGGCAACCTGATGATCGAAAGCGCGCGCACGGTCACCAACCAACAACTTCGCCAGATGCTCATCGAAGAAATCCGCAAGCAGGGGAAACCCTTCGGCCTGGTGATTGACGATATCGCCGGCGGCTTTACTTTCACCGGGCGCGGGCTGCCGCAGGCCTTTCAGGTGATTCCGCTGGTGGTTTACAAAGTCTATCCCGACGGGCGGCCCGATGAACTCGTGCGCGGCGTGGACATCGTGGGCACGCCGCTCGTTTCGCTCACGAAGATTGTGGCCACCGACGACCGCCCGGAGATTTTCAACGGCTATTGCGGCGCGGAGTCGGGCTCGGTGCCGGTGTCGGCCGTGTCGCCCGCCATCCTGATTACCGAGATGGAGGTACAGAAGAAAGAGACCTCCACCGATAAGCCGCCTATCCTGCCGCCGCCGCATCACGACGTGGCCGGAGGCGCGCGGCCCGCGGCAGGGAAACAGTGAGCGAAGACGTGAAGGAGATTGGGGAAGTGAAGGAAGTTAAGGAGAACCAGGCGGAATTGAGGAGGGAGTTCGCTGTGAACTCGCGGCGCCGCGGTATTGCGATGGTTCTTTTCCTCAACTTCCTTTACCTCCTTAACCTCCTCATCTTCCCGATGGTTTCGTACGCGCAAGTCCAGCGCGTTCCTCCCGGCGATTCCGACCTGACACTTCGCGCGATGCGCGACGAAATGGAGCGCTCGCGCGAGCGGCTGCACATCCCCGGGCTCGAGCGGCCCTACTTCATCGAATATCGCCTGCTCGACGTGGACGTGCGCACAGTGAGCGCGTCGTTCGGCGCCATCGTGGCCAGTGCGGACGCGCGCAACCGCTTTATGAACGTAGACGTGCGCGTGGGCGACTACCAGCTCGACAGCTCGAACTTCGTCACCGATGAAGGCTTCCGCGGCTTCATCGGCTCTTCGGGGATGGTGGGCATCGACCGCGACTACGATTCCCTGCGCCAGGACCTGTGGCTGGCTTCCGACCAGGCCTACAAAGAGGCCGTGGAGCGCTTCTCGCGGAAGCGCGGCTTCCTGCGCAGCCTGGCGCGCCCGCCGGATATCCCCGATATGTCGCGCGCGCAGCCGGTGGTGCTGCTCGAGCCGCTCCGCGAGCCGGACTGGACATCGCGCGACTGGCAGGCGGAAGCCCGCGCCGTCTCGAAAATCCTGCGTGCCTTTCCGCACGTCTACGATTCCCGCGTCACCTACTACCTGATGCAGGCCACCTACTACCTGATGACCAGCGAGGGCACGCAGGTGCGCGTGACGCGCACGGCCGCGGCCATCGAAGCCAATCTCGATACGCAATCGCCCGACGGGATGCGCCTGCACCATTACTGGACTTCCTACGCGCCGCGCCCGGCGCTGCTGCCCGATGCCGCTGCGGCGCAGCGCGCGCTCGAGGCCGCCGCGCAGGAGCTCGCCGCGCTGCGCACCGCGCCCACCGCCCCTGACTACACCGGCCCGGTGCTCTTCGAGTCCGAAGCCGCTGGCGCGCTTCTCGCGCAGACGCTGCTGCCTTCGGTGGGCGGCTCGCGACCGCCGCTTTCGATGCTGCCGCTGTTTGACCAGATGATGGAGCGGCTCGGCGGGCGCAGCGAATGGATTGGCCGGACGGGCACGCGCGTGCTGCCGCCGGGAGTCACGCTGGTGGACGACCCCGCGGCCACCGAGTTCCAGGGACAGCCGCTCATCGGCGGGATGACTGTGGACGACGAAGGAGTGAACGCGCAGCGCGTGGTGCTGGTGGAAAACGGGACTTTGCGCGGCCTGCTGATGTCGCGGCGGCCCGGGCCGGACTTGCAGCCCTCCAACGGCCACGCGCGCTCGGCGTTTCTCGGCGAGCCGCGGTCCACGATGACGAATCTTACCTTCCAGGCGTCCGAGACGGTGAGCCCGGCGGAGCTGCGCGCGAAATTTCTGGAGACGTGCCGCGCAGAAGGACGCGAGTGGTGCCTGGTGGTCAAGCGGATGGACAACCCCGCGCTGGCGCTCCAGCGGCAGGAGGAATTCTCCGAAGTGATTATGTCCGTGGCCGGAGGCGCCGCAGCCGGCGAACGGATGCCGCTTTCGGTCTACCGCGTGTGGGTGGACGGGGGGAAAGAGGAAATCGTGCGCGGCGCGCGCCTCACCGGATTGACGTTGCGCGCGCTGCGGAATATCGCCGCCATCGGCAATGATTCTGCGGTCTTCAACTTTTTCCAGAACCCCTCGCCCGGTTTTGCCGGCACCGCGCTGGGCGCCTTCGGCGGAGCGCAGGGCGGGCTGCCTTCCTCCATCGTGGCGCCGTCGCTGCTCTTCGAAGAGGTGGAAGTCCGCGGCGCACGCGGCGAGCCCCGCCGCCTGCCCCTGCTGCCCGCCCCGCCGCTCAACTGAGGACAAAATTCAAAGTGAAAAATTAAAATTGAAAGACGGCTTCACCGCGAATCGTCGCGGAGAATTCTGGCACTTTTCATTTTGAATTTTTCACTTTGCACTTTGCCGCTACATCGCCGGCCGGAAGGTGGGCGCCTGCCAGTACTTCGAGCGCGTGCGGGATGCGAGCAGCCAGGCGCGGCCGTCGGAGGAGCCCATCCGCACCAGGATA
>Ga0209399_10001624_pt1 | contig 11550 bp, 6 predicted proteins | sample OV2TP3_FD_184130 | JGI IMG/M metagenome (GOLD analysis project Ga0209399, IMG submission 184130) | Hot spring microbial communities from Beatty, Nevada to study Microbial Dark Matter (Phase II) - OV2 TP3 (SPAdes) (version 3) | ecosystem: Environmental > Aquatic > Thermal springs > Hot (42-90C) ... | reverse complement strand
GGCGTTGGGGGCGGGATGAAAAGACGGGGGATAGGGGTTGGGGGATGGCAGATGGGCGCGTCGAGATCGTTGGCGTCACCGACGTTATCGTGGACAAGGCGGCGGAGTTGGCGCGTGGGCATCCCGGACAAATGGGGCTATCGCGCGGAAGATACGCGCTTCGTGGACGCCATTCTTGAGGGAACACCGCCGCCGGTGACGGCGGAGGATGGCTACAAAGCCATTGAGCTGGTGGAGGCATGCTATCGGAGCGCGCAGCAGGATGGCGCGCGCATCCGCTTGCCGGTGTGACATGTACCTGACCCTGGATCACCTCAGCAAAACCTTCCCCAGCCGCGGGAAAGAGGCGGAAGTGACCGCCGTGGACGATGTCTCGCTGGCCATAGAGCAAGGGGAGTTCGTCACGCTCCTGGGCCCCTCGGGCTGCGGCAAAACGACCACGCTGCGCCTGATCGCCGGGTTCGAGTTCCCCACGCAGGGGTGTATCACGCTCGATGGCCGCGGCCTGGAGGATGTGCCGCCCAACCGCCGCGATATGGCCATGGTCTTCCAGAGCTATGCGATTTTCCCCCATCTCAACGTCTTCGAGAACATCGCCTATGGCTTGCATATTAAAAAACTCTCCGCGTCCGAGATCCGCCGCAGAATGGCCGAGGTACTGAGCCTGACCGAGCTCAGTGGCCTGGAGCATCGCGCCCCCCATCAACTCTCCGGCGGACAGCAGCAGCGTGTCGCCCTGGCCCGCGCCCTCGTCATGGAGCCCAAGGTGTTGCTGTTCGACGAGCCCCTCTCCAATCTGGATGCCAGGCTGCGTGAGCAGATGCGTGCCGAGATCCGCCGCATCCAGCAGACGCTGGGCATCACCAGCGTGTATGTCACGCACGACCAGGCCGAGGCGATGACGCTGTCCGACCGCATCGTGGTTATGAACCGAGGACGCATCGTGCAGATCGGCACGGCGCACCAGATCTACCGCCGTCCCGCCAACGCGTTTGTCGCGGACTTCATCGGTAAGGCTAACTTCCTGCCGGCTGACGTCGTGGGCATGGCTCCTGGTCGCCTCGACCTCGACGTGCTTGGCTGGCCGCTGAGCCTCCCGTCGTCCGACGGCGCGCCCCGCGTCGGCGAGCGCACCACGCTGCTGGCCCGTCCGGAGGCTATCCTACTCAATGTCAGCGGCAAGGGCTATCCGGGTCGAATACGCCGCGTGGCCTACCTTGGCCCCGTCGTCGAGTACGATGTCGAGGTGGCCGGGGCGGTGCTGGCGCTGACCCAGTACGACCCCCGCGAGGTCTATCCGGTCGGGACTGAGGTGCACGTGCAGTTGGTGGAGGAGGCCCTGTATCTGCTGCCCACGGAATAATGGGGTGGTAAGTCTTCAGCTGACCACTGATGGTGAGGGCGGTTCACGAACCGCCCCTACCGGCTGAACGCTTACATAGGCTACTGCGATGATTCGTCTGGCGGTCGCTTACACCGTGAGCGGCTCGATCCGGATGGTGCGCTGGTCGCGGGCCGAGTCGATCATCGCCAGCGTGACCTGCACCACCCGCAGGCCGTCGAGGCCGCTGGCAGCCGGCTCGCGGTCCTCGCGAATGGCGTGGTGGAAGTCGGCCACCTCGTCGATGAAGTTGGCCAGCGGCTGGGAGGGATAGGTGGTGGTCGTCTGCATGGTCTCGCTCACCACCTCGAACGTCCCCTGGCGGGATTCCCATAGGGCATCGCTCCCGATGAGGCGCCCACGGCTGCCGTAGAGGACCAGATCGTTGCGCGAATCGGGCAGACGTCGTCCGCAGCAGACGGTGGCGATGGTCCCCCGGTCGAAGCGCAGGGCCATGGCCAGCAATTGCTCCAGGGGCTGCGACAGCGTCTGGCCGTCGGAGATGGCCGTCACTTCAACGACCTCCTGACCCAGCACGAACCGCAGCGCATCGACCACATGCACGCCTGTGCCCATCATGGTGGAGGCATGCCCGATCAGCTCCGGGTCATCCCACCATTGCCGCAGGCCCGTGCGCGGCGGCGGCGCGTCCTGGCCGCGCACGCCAAAGCCCCACTGGCCCTGGGCCAGGGCCACCGGACCCAGCACTCCCTCGGCGATCAGGCGGCGTGCCTCGCGCAGGCCGGGATGCTGGCGCAGATGGTACCCCACACCCAGCTTCACGCCGCGGTCGCGGCAGGTGCGCACCATCGCCACGGCATCGTCCAGGGTCGTGGTCATCGGCTTTTCGCTGAAGACGTGTTTGCCTGCCTGCGCCGCCTGCAGCGCGTGTTGGGCGTGCAGGGCGTTGGGGGAGGCGATGAACACGGCGTCAACGCGGGAATCCCCCAGGAGCGCCCCGAGATCGCTATAGGCCGCCCTGGCTCCGTGCTTCTGGGCGCAGGCCTCTGCACGGGCCTGCTCACGGCTATAGGTCGCCACCAGCTCAGCCTCCGGGGTGGCGGCGATGGCCGGCGCGATTTTATGGTCCACGTGCAATCCCGTACTGATGACGGCCCAGCCCAGTGCCATGCTTCACCTCCGCTCGACGTCGTTGCTAGCCTGCTCGATTGCAAGAATGACCCACGCACCCGAATTCTAGCATCACTGCTCAGCCTCATCAAGCCACGTCGGACACGTGCCAGGCCCACAGGAGAGGATTGTGGGCGGCAACATGGCGAAGATGTGCCAAGTCCAACGAAATCAGTCTCCCTGAGACTGGTTCATCGGGTGGATATCAGGTCCCCGGCCCCCCCATCCTCACCTTCCCCCTCGCCGGGGGGAAGGGGTCATCAGATCCCTGTCCGTAGTGGGTGGGCTGCCGCTCCAGGGAGGCGATTCCTTATGTCGGAATTTCAGAGGGGATGGTTGACACGGCATGCACGCCCCCTTACAATACGCCAGGCTGGGGGTTGGGGGTTTGAGCTAACCCCTTCCCCTGCTTCGGTGGGGTTCTCTCTATGGTCCATTCATCAGCGCGGAGAGCGAGTCGTCAGACCAGGGACGCTGTCACGTGGCGCGCGCAGTTTGCTGCACTTCGCTACGTTCCCTCGTTCATCCGGCTCATATGGCAGACCCATCGAGGCTACACAGCGGCCATGGCGGTGCTGCGGCTGTTGCGTGCATGCACCCCCATCGGCGCGCTCTGGATAGGCAAGCTTATCATTGATGCCGTGGTGGCGGCGCGCGAGGGGACATCGGACTTCTCCCACCTTTGGGAGTTGGTGGCGCTCGAGATCGCGATTGTGCTCATGGGGGAGGTGCTGGCTAGAGCCTCAGCGCTGGTCGAGAGCCTGCTTGGGGAGCTCTTCTCCAACCATATCAGCGAGCGGTTGATGGAACACGCCGCCACGCTCGATCTGTATCACTTCGAAGACCCCACGTTTTATGACCGGCTTGAGCGGGCGCGGCGGCAGACGACCAGTCGGGTGGGACTGCTGACTCAGCTCCTCACGCTGGTGCAAGAAGTGCTGACGCTGATCTCACTCGGCGTTGCCCTGTTTGTGTATAGCCCATGGTTACTGCTGGTCCTTGCGCTTGCCGTAGTGCCCAGTTTCCTCGGAGAGACGCGTTTTGCCTCGCTCGAGTACTCGCTCTTCTCCCGTTGGACACCTGAGCGCCGGCAGCTCGACTATCTGCGGTACGTCGGCGCCAGCGACGAGACGGCGAAGGAAGTCCAACTATTCGGACTCGCGCCGTGGCTCATCGGGCGCTACCATCGCCTCTCGCAGCATTTCTACGAGGAGAAGAAGCAGCTGTCCCTCCGCAAGGGCGCCATCTCGACCGCGCTGTCGATCGTGGGGACGCTGGGCTACTACGCAGCCTATATCATGATCCTCCTGCGAGCCGTGCAGGGTCTCATTTCCCTCGGCTCCCTGACCTTCCTCGCGGGATCGTTCGCACGGGGCCGCGATCTCCTGCAGCACCTGCTCCTGAGCGCGAGCGGGATCTCCCAGCAGTGTCTGTACCTCAAAGACCTCTTCGACTTCTTCGAGACGAAGCCGTCGATCGTCTCGCACCCCGGCGCGCCAGCGGTGCCCCGGCCCGTACGGCAGGGCTTCGTGTTCGAAGACGTGGGATTCCGTTACCCCGGCCGTGACGCCTGGGCGGTGCGGCACGTGAGCTTCCGCCTGCACCCCAACGAGCGGATCGCCTTCGTGGGCGAGAACGGTGCGGGCAAGACCACGCTCATCAAGCTGCTTGCCCGCCTGTATGATCCGACGGAAGGCCGCATTCTGCTCGATGGGGTCGATCTGCGCCAGTATGACCTCCTGTCGGTGCGCCGCGCGATCGGCGTCATTTTCCAGGACTTCGTCCGCTATGATCTCCGCTTCGATGAGAACATCGGTGTGGGCGAGATCGATGCGGTGCAGCCCTATCTCGATCGGTCGGACAAGGGGGAGCGCGGCAATGGGGCGGATCCGCTGGATAGAGGGCATCCCGGCAATGGTGCGGTCCCCACGCCCATCGTCACGGCGGCCGAGAAGTCCCTGGCCGCTTCTCTGCTGCCGGGCTTCTCCGAGGGGTACCGACAGATGCTCGGCCGCCGTTTCGACACTGGCGTGGACCTCTCGGGCGGGGAGTGGCAAAAGATTGCGCTTGCCCGCGCCTACATTCGCGATGCGCAGGTCCTCATTCTCGACGAGCCGACGGCATCACTGGACGCGCGCGCCGAGTACGAAGTCTTCCTGCGGTTTTCGCACCTCGTGGCGGGGAGGATGGCCGTCATTATTTCCCATCGCTTTTCCACGGTGCGTATGGCCGACCGCATCATCGTCCTCCAACATGGCACGCTGATCGAAGATGGGACGCATCGGGAGCTGGTGGCGCAGGGCGGTCTGTATGCGACACTCTTCGCGCTGCAGGCGGAGGGCTACCGATAAGTCTTGGGTTGCGCATGCTTCCCCTTTCTCAGGCAGGAATGCATAGGGGCGACGCACTCCATCGTGGAGGTGGGCCCCGGATTTCCCCCCCATCCTGACCTTCCCCCTCGCCGGGGGGAAGGGATTCATGGGAGGCTCCCTCTCGCCGGGGGAAGGGTTTTTACGGCCTGATCGGAAAAAAACCTACCCCAGAAAGCTCCTCGTAAGCGTTCAGCTATCAGCAGTCAGCTTTCAGCAAAAACAGGAAGATAGACAAAAGAGGTCACCATGTCGAAGGAGGATTGTTGCAGAGAACTCCTGGTTTTTTCGTCTTTAGCTGACTGCTGATGGCTGACGGCTGAACGCCTACAGCTCCTCCAGGGGAGGAAGGGAAGGGGAGGTCCAGCGCGGTTGCAAAAGCGTGACGCACACCCGTGAGCGAAATCGTGGTTGACACGGCATGCAGGCCCCCCTACAATACGCCCGCCTACCCTCAGTACCGACTGCTTACTTCGAGGCTCGCTGACCAGGGGCTTGCACATGCAGCGCGTGCACGCGTTTTTATCGATGATAGGTCTCGCGACGACGTGTCTGCGCGCTCGCCCTCGTTTCCTGGGGAGACCACAACTGCTGACCCGCAGCTAAACACCTCCCTCATTCCATACCTCCATCGTTCGAGAAAATCTGCTTCGAGACCACATGGCCGGATACCCTGGAGACGATGTGTCGGCCGACCCTACAGGCTGAAGAGGAGGGCAACAGATGGGCACACAACGATCCTCACGGCTGGGTGTGCTGCTGAGCGTTGGCCTGGCACTGCTCCTGGGAGGGAGTGTTCCCTTCGCGAAGGAGCGCGCCGCCGAGCCCAAAGGGCAACTGGTGATCGCGGTTGATTTCCCGATCACCCCCGCCTGGTTCGATCCGGCCGAGACGCCCGCCATCACCAGCCCCTTCGTCTTTCTGTATGCGCTGCATGACGCCCTGCTCAAGCCCCTGCCGCGCCGTGTCATGGCGCCTGCCCTGGCGGAGTCCTGGACGGAGAGCAAGGATGGGCTGGAGTATGAGTTTAAGGTACGCGGGGGGGTCAGCTTCGTGAACGGGGATCCCTTCACCGCGGAGGACGTGAAGTTCAGCTTCGAGCGTTACAAAGGGGCGAATGCAGCGTTGCTGCGAGAGAAAGTGAAGACGGTCGAAGTCGTGGGCCCCTTGCGTGTGCGCTTCCGTCTGAAGGAGCCCTGGCCGGACTTCCTGGCCTATTATGGCACGCCCGCCACCGGGGCGGCATGGGTGGTGCCCAAGCGGTATGTGGAGGAGGTGGGAGAGGAAGGGTTCCAGAAGCACCCCATCGGCCTGGGGCCCTACAAGTTTGTGCGCTTTCAGCCCGGGGTTGAGCTCGTGGTAGAGGCCAACGAGCGGTACTGGCGCAAGGTCCCCCAGGTAAAACGTCTGATCTTTAAAGGGGTGCCAGATCATTCGACCCGCCTGGCGATGGTCAAGACCGGGGAGGCCGACATCAGTTACGGGATGAGCGGTCCTCAGACGAGCGAGGTCCTGCGGGACCCCAGGCTGCGGCTGGCGAAGGCGCTCCCGGCGGTGGTAGGATTTTTGGGCTTTCCCGAGCAGTTTGATCCGCAGTCTCCCTGGCACGACCAGCGCGTGCGCATGGCGGCCGCGCACGCCGTGGACATGCAAGCCATCAGCGACGCAGAGCGTCTGGGGATGGCTCCGCCGACCGGCTCGATCGTGTCGCGGGAGCTGGCGTTCGCCCTGCCCTTCAAGCCCTACCCCTACAAGCCAGAGCAAGCCAAACGCCTGTTGGCTGAAGCGGGCTATCCCAACGGATTTGACGCGGGCGACCTGACGCCCGTCCCGCCGCAATTTTCCCTGGGGGAAGCCGTGATCAACTATCTCGCGGCGGCGGGCATCAAAACCAGGCTGCGGGTGATGGAGCGGGCCCCCTTTTTCACCGCCTGGCGGGAGAAGAAGCTCAAGGGGGTTATCGTAGGGCCAGCGGCGATGATGGGGAATGCGGCCACGCGCATCGAGGCCTTCGCGGTGAGTGGGGGCTATTACGCGGCTGGCGGCTACCCGGACATCGATGCCCTCTTCCGAGAGCAGGCCTCGGAGGGAGACCGGCTGAAGCGGGAAATCCTGCTGCATGAGATCCAACGGCGCATCCATGACCGGGTGATGTTTGCGCCGATTTATGATGTGGCCGTGCTGCACGCGGTGGGTCCCCGAGTGGAAGAGCCGGCCGTCGGCATCACGCCACTGCTCTTTTTCCCCGCCCCCTATGAGGCGATGCGGCTGAAGGAGTAAGAGAAAGTTGACCGCTACTTGTGAGGGCGGTTTGCGAACCTTAGGGCGGGTCGCGACCCGCCCCTACACACTGAACGTTTACAGGGAGAGGAGGGAGGGAATGCTGCGATCGGTGCTGATTCTGCTCGTCGTCGCCATGGTGGTCGCGCTCGCAGGCGGGCATGCCGCCACGCAAACCCAACCCGAAGGACAGCTGGTCATCGCCTTCGACACCTCGCTCGCTGCCACCTATTTCGATCCCGCCGAGGCGGCCGGCCTCCAGACCCCCTTTGTGTTTCACTACGCGCTGCACGATGCGCTGGTCAAACCGATGCCCGGGAACGACATGGCCCCTTCCCTGGCGGAATCCTGGAGCGAGAGCCCGGATGGGCTGACGTACGAATTCAAGCTGCGCAAGGGCCTGACGTTCCACAATGGCGATCCCTTCACCGCGGAGGATGTGCAATTCAGTTTCCAGCGGTATAAGGGCATCTCGGCCAGGCTGCTGCATGACAAGGTGAAGGCGGTGGAGGTCATCGACCCCCATCGGGTGCGCTTCGTGCTGCATGCGCCCTGGCCAGATTTTCTGACGTTCTACGCGACCATGGCCACCGGGGCCGCCTGGGTCATGCCGAAGAAGTATCTGGAGCAGGTCGGCGATGACGGATTTAAGCGGCAGCCGGTGGGCTTGGGGCCGTACCGCCTCGTCCGCCTCGACCCCGGCGTGGAGCTGGTGGTCGAGGCGAACGAGCGCTATTGGCGCAAGACCCCCTCGATCAAACGCATCATCTTCAAAGGGGTACCGGAGCGTTCCACCCGCCTGGCGATGCTCAAGACGGGGGAGGCGGACATCGCCTACCTGATGGTCGGCGACGAAGGGACCGCCATCAAAGGGGACCCCAGGTTGCGGCTGGCGTGGGTCGTCCCTGCAGGGGTCTGGTACCTGGAGTTCCCCGAGCAGTGGGACCCCAAATCTCCCTGGCATGACCGCCGGGTACGGCTGGCCGCCACCCTGGCTATGGACAAGCAGGCGATCAACGAGGTGGAGCGGCTGGGATTGTCCCGGCTGACGGGCTCGATCATCCCCCGCGTGTTCGACTTCGCCCTGCCGCTGGAGCCGTTCCCCTACGATCCGGCCCAGGCGAAACGGCTGCTCGCCGAGGCCGGCTACCCGAACGGGTTTGAGGCCGGGGACTTGACCCCATTCCCCCCCTTCTTCACCATGGCCGAGGCCGTGGGGAATTATCTGGGCGCGGTGGGCATTCGCACCAGGCTGCGCACCATGGAGCGCGCGGCATTCCTGGCCTCCTGGCGGGAGAAGAAGTTGAAGGGGCTTATTTTGACCCCTGTCGGCGCCCTCGGCAACGCGGCCACCCGCATCGAGTCGTATGTCGTCAGCACGGGCGCCTTCGCCTATGGCGGCTATCCCGACATCGACCAGCTCTTCCAGCAGCAGGCGATGGAGCGCGACCGCGGGAAGCGGGAGGCGCTGCTGCACCAGATCCAGCGGCTGATGCATGAGCGGGTGATGCATGGCCCGATCTATCAACCGGCCACGGTCCATGGCGTAGGCCCGCGGGTGGCGGAGGCGGCGGTGGGCTTGAACCAGTTGCTCTACTTTACCGCTCCCTATGAGGAGCTGCGCTTGAAACAGCCGTAAAGGTGACGTTCGGGACGACGGCTAGAGGTTGTTGGAGCGCTGTGCAAAAGTGTGGTACGCTGGAGGTACGACAGCCAGGCGGATTGCAAGCCGGGAGAGGAACCAAACGGAGGGTGGTCGTGGATGCACTCGAGGCACGGCTGGTCGAAATTTTTGGCTTTGGGAGCTTTCGTCCCGGCCAGCGTGAGGTGATCGAACATCTGCTCCAGGGTCAGCATACGTTGGCGATCCTGCCCACGGGCTCCGGGAAATCGCTGTGCTATCAACTGGCAGCGCAAATCCTTCCGGGCATGACGCTGGTCGTCTCACCGCTGATCGCGCTCATGCAGGATCAGATCGAGGCCCTGATGCGCCGCGGCATCACCAATGCTACCTGCCTGAGCAGCGCGCTGGATCCCTCAGAGATCAGCGCGCGCTACAGCCAGATCGAGCAAGGTCGCTATAAGCTGGTGTACCTCGCCCCGGAGCGGTGCGATTCCCCGCGTTTCCAGCAGTTCGTGCGGTCGGCCTGTATTGATCTGCTGGTGATCGACGAAGCGCATTGCATCAGTCAGTGGGGCCACGATTTTCGTCCCCACTACCGTACGCTCAGTCGCCGCCTCCCGGCGCTCAAGGCGGCCACCGTGCTGGCGCTGACGGCCACGGCGACCGCGGCGGTGCAAGACGACATCGTGCGCACGCTGGAGCTGGGGGCCATGCAGCGCATCATCGGTGACTTCAATCGCCCTAACCTGCGCTTCGAGGTGATCCGGCTCGAGCGGCCGCAGGACAAGGACGCGCGGCTGATCGAGCTGTTGTCGCAGGAGAAAGGCTCCGCCATTGTCTACGCGAGCACACGCAACGAGGCGCTGCACGCGTACCAGATGCTGGCCAATCGCGGCTGCAACGCCTGTCTCTACCATGCCGGACTTGAAGCAGAGGAACGCATGCGAGCGCAGCGCCACTTTCAGGACGACCGTGTGCAAATCATGGTGGCCACGGTGGCCTTCGGCATGGGGATCGATAAACCAGACGTGCGCCGCATCGTTCACTATAACATTCCAGGCTCCCTGGAGAGTTACTATCAGGAGGCAGGCCGTGCCGGGCGGGATGGGCAGCCCGCCATCTGCACGCTCCTCTATGGCCAGCAGGATGTGCGCATTCACCGTTTCTTCATCGACCAGGCTTACCCCCCACCCGAGCAGGTCGATCGGGTATACGCACTCCTGCGGCAGGCCCACCCCCTCGCGGCGTCGGCCGTCCAGCTAGCCACGGCCACTGGCTTGCGCGACCTCGGCGTCAAGGCGGCGCTGCACATGTTGTACGAGCAAGGCTGGGTGGCGGTGCAGCCGGATGGCAAGTATGCGTTGACCCAACCGGAGGTGGAGCACCCTGCGGTAGATTTTCAGCCGTCCCTCCAGCGGAAGGCGCGGGACAATGCCCGCTTGCGGAAGATGATCGCCTATACGGACCCTGCCACCTGTCGCCGCGTGCACCTGCTGCGCTATTTTGGGCAGGCGTTTTCGCCCCCCTGCCCTGAGTGCGACGTCTGCACAGCCCATGCAACGCCCGCGAGGCTGGATGCGCGACCCCTTGAATCGCCCCGTGGCACAGCGGCAGCGGATCGGGTGGCCAGGATCATTCTGCGCACCACGGCTGACTGCGGCGGCCGTCTGGGACGGACATTGATCGCAGCCATACTGGCGGGAAGCAAGCGCAAAAAGATCGTCGAGCTGGGGCTCGAGCGCGTGGCCGCGTATGGGCAATTGGGCCATGACCAACGCAAGCAGATCGCCACCTGGATCGACGAGCTGATCTCGCAGGGGTTATTGCTCGTCACCGTAGAGGAATATCCCCGACTCAAGCTCACCGAGGCCGGCCGCCAGGCCCTGGCGAGGGACCGACTCATCGCGCTCTCTGGCTATGCTGCCGTGCCAGGCGAAGCTGGAAGCGTGCTCACAGGAGTGGCGGCACCGGCAGAGAACGACGTGGATCCGGCGTTGCACGCGCGATTGCGCCGGTGGCGCTCTGAGAAGGCGCAGGGGCTCGGTATCCCGGCGTTTTGGGTGCTGCACAACCAGGTGCTGGAGGAGATCGCGCGCCAGCGACCCAGGACGTTGAGCGCACTCAAAGCTGTGAGGGGCATGGGACCCCACAAAATCGAACGATTTGGCGCAGAGATCCTCGAGCTGGTCCAGAGCCCAAATTCAGCTCCGGCTCCGGCGCAGGCGAGCAATGCCACGGAGAGCCGCCCCATCGAACCGGCTCCGCAGATGGAGGACGCCGCGGAGCGATCACCTGCCAGGCTGTCTCCTCTCGATCTCCAGCTACAACTCGAGCTCTTTCGCCAGGGTGGGCCCGAGCCGAGTCAGGCCGCACTCTTGCATCTGCTGGAGAGCCCTGTGGGGCTCGAAGCGAAAGACGTCCCCTCGGTCATCCGCGCCCTCGCGCTGCTGGGCGTTCAGCCAGCCATCCCAACGCTCTTGCAACTGCTGCATGCAACCCACGCCACTATAGCCATCGCCGCCGCTGAGGCGCTCGGGCAATTGGGGGCCAGAGAGGCGATCCCGGCATTGGGCGCAGTCTTGGAAGACCATCGCCCTGGCCTGCGGCGCGCGGCGATTCGCGCCCTGGGGCGATTGCGCGCCCGTGAAATGGTGAACCGCTTGCGGCGGGCGCTGGCTGAGGATGAGTCGGAAGCGGTGCGGCTGGTGGCTCAGGCGGCCTTGATGCTGTTGGATGGTACACCGCCATCGGCCGGGACCACGCAT
>Ga0209399_10001622_pt1 | contig 11562 bp, 11 predicted proteins | sample OV2TP3_FD_184130 | JGI IMG/M metagenome (GOLD analysis project Ga0209399, IMG submission 184130) | Hot spring microbial communities from Beatty, Nevada to study Microbial Dark Matter (Phase II) - OV2 TP3 (SPAdes) (version 3) | ecosystem: Environmental > Aquatic > Thermal springs > Hot (42-90C) ... | reverse complement strand
AGATCAAAGTAACACCGCGGCGACGTGGCCTGCTCAACCAATCGCCAGGCCTTCTGGTTGAGGCTCATGAACGCAAGGCCCGGGGGCAGCATCAGGCCCTTTTGCGACCCGCTCACCACCACATCGATCCCCCACGCATCGGTCTGGCACTCCTCGGCCAACAAGCCGCTGATGGCGTCCACCACCAAGACCGCCGGGCTCTTGCGCGTCAGCGCGGCGATGGCTTGGAGGTCATGGACGACGCCGGTGGAGGTCTCGCACAGCGTCGCGAAGACCGCCTTCGCCTTCGGGTGGGCGGCCAGCGCGGCGGCGACGTCTCGGGGGTTCACAGCGTCCCCGTAGGCGACCGGCACCGTCGCGGCGGTGATGCCGTACGCCGTGCAGAGCTGCTGCCACCGCTCGGCGAACTTCCCGCCGAGGAGGACGATCGCCTCATCGCCCTGCGAGAGCAGGTTGACGACCGCCGCTTCCATCGCGCCGGTGCCCGAGCTCGTCAGGCACAGGACCGGCTGGGCGGTCGCAAGGAGCGCCTGCATCCCCTGCAGGGCGCGCGCAAACAGCGCGCGGTACGGGGCGGTGCGGTGGTGGAGGATGGGACGAGCGAGCGCCTCCCGCACCTGCGGCGGCAGCGGGGTTGGTCCCGGCGTCAACAAAATATCGCTCATGGGCTACTTCTTGGGTTTGCCATAGATGACTTCATCGATGATGCCGTACGCCTTCGCCTCTTCCGCCGACATGAAGTAGTCGCGGTCGGTGTCTTTCTGGATTTTCTCAAGCAGCTGGCCGGTGTGCTTGACGAGCAGCTCGTTGATCTTCTCGCGCAGCCGCAGGATCTCCTTCGCCTGGATCGAGATGTCGGCCGCCGCCCCCTGCACCCCGCCCCACGGCTGGTGGATCATGATGCGCGCGCCCGGCAGGGCGAACCGCTTGCCCTTGGTGCCGGCGCAGAGGAGGAGCGCGCCCATGCTCGAGGCCTGGCCCACGCAGTAGGTCGCGACCGGCGGCTTGATGAACTGCATCGTGTCGTAGATGGCGAGGCCCGCCGTCACTGAGCCACCCGGCGAATTGATGTAGACGCTGATCTCCCGCTCGGGTTCCTCGTTCTGCAGGAAGAGGAGCTGCGCGATGATGAGGTTGGAGACGACATCGTCCACCGGCGTGCCGATGAAGATGACGCGGTCCTTCAAGAGGCGCGAGTAGATGTCGTAGGCGCGCTCCCCGCGCGGCGACTGCTCGACGACGATCGGCACCAGCACCTGCCCCTGCTCACTCATGTGTTCCTCCCATGTGCCGGTGCCTGGCTCCCCGCCGCAGGCGGGGTGCCTGGCTCCGGAACTATCTCTGCGGCGGACAGCAACACGGCGATTGTCTTCTCCTGGCGAATCGCCGAGACGACGGACGGCCACAGCCCCTGGGCGTCGAAGAACTGGCGCACCTGGGCGGGGTCCTTCTTCCAGCGTTGGGCGAGCTGCCAGAGCCGCTGCACCAGCTCATCCTGCGTCACCGCCACCGACTCCTGCGCGGCGATGCGGTCCAGGATGAAGGCGAGCTTCACGTGCCGCTCGGCGCTCGTGCGCAACTGCTCGGCGAACTGCGCGACCCTCCCATCCACTTGGTCCTCCGGCACGCCGGCGAGCAGCAGCCGGACCTTGAAGTCGCGGGTGAGCCGCTCCGTCTGGTGGGCGACGAGCCGAGGCGGCACCTCGAAGGGGTGGCGCCTCACTAACTCGTCGCAGAGGGCATCCTCCAGTGCCTGGGCCTGGGTCGTGCGCTTCTGCTCCCGGAGCTTCGCGGCGACATGCTCCCGCAGCGCCGTCAGGCTCGGGAAGCCCAGGTCTTTCGCCAGCTCCTCGTCGAGGGCCGGCACCTGCCGCTCCTTCCCCTCCCCCGCCTTGGCGGGCACGAGCTGCGCCATCGACTCCTGCAGCGAGCTCATCGCCCGCTCCATGTCCTCCGGCGCCACCTCCGCCGCTGGGCGCGCGAGGGGAAGGCCCTTGTAGCTTGCCAGCGTGAACGAGGGCTCGACCTCGACCGTCGCCTCGAGCGTCAGCCCATCGGCCTCGCTGAAGTTCATCGTGCGCACCTCAAACGGCCCCACCGGCTTTAAGCCGTGCGCCTGCGCGACCTGCTCAAAGGCCTGCTGCGTCACGCGGTGCAGCGTCTCGTCCTGGATGTCCTTGGCGTACCGCTGCTCCACGAGCGCGGCCGGCGCCTTCCCCTTCCGGAACCCGGGCAGCGCGGCCCGCCGCTGGAACTCGGCGAGGACCGCCCCCCGCACCGGGGCGACGGCGTCCCGCCCCACGCGCAGGCGCAGCGCCTTCTGGCACGGGGCGGCGTCGGTGATGGAGGCGTCGAGGCCCGGCGCCGCCGGCGCGGTCGGCTTGCGGAACATCACAGGCGCATCACAGCCGGAACTTCTCTCCGAGGTAGATCTCCCGGGCGCGGGGATCGGTGATGAGCTCGTGGGCGGTCCCGGCGATGAGCACGCGGCCTTCCGCCATGATGTAGGCGCGGTCGGTGATCTCCAGCGTCTCGCGCACGTTGTGGTCGGTGAGCAGGATCCCCAGGCCGCGGCGTTTCAGCTCACGGATAATCTCCTGGGCCTCGAAGACGGTGATGGGGTCGATGCCCGAGAACGGCTCATCGAGGAGGATGAACTGCGGGTTGGTCACCAGGGCCCGGGTGATCTCCAGGCGCCGCTTCTCGCCGCCCGAGAGCGTGAAGGCCCTCTGGCGCGCCAGGTGCGTGATGCCCAGCTCGTTGAGGAGGCGGTCCAGGCGCCGGCGGCGCGCGAGCCGCGAGACCTCGAGCGTCTCCAGGATGGCCAGGATGTTCTGCTCCACCGTCAGCTTGCGGAAGATCGACGGCTCCTGCGCCAGGTACCCGATCCCCAGCCGGGCCCGCCGGTACATCGGGACGCCGGTGAGGTCGTGCCCGTCCAGCAGGATGCGCCCCCCGTCGGGCGTGACGTAGCCCACCATCATCGCGAAGGTCGTGGTCTTCCCGGCCCCGTTGGGGCCCAGCAACCCGACGATCTCCCCCCGCCGGACGCGGAGGTCCACCCCGTCGACGACCGGGCGGCCGTTGTAGCCCTTGACGAGGTGCTCGGTGTAGAGCTGCTCCATCAGGGGCTCGCGGCGATCGGCTTGCCCTCTTGGTCGGGATAGAGCAGCAGGGACGGCCGGCCCACCAGCGTGATCTTTCCGACGGCCGGCTCGTAGACCGCCCGCTCGCTCAGGGCTGTGTTCTGCTGCTGGTGGATGCGCACCCGCCCGATCGCCTCGGCGTAGCGGATGGTGTGCGTCTTCCGGTCGAGGTACGCGATGAGCCGGTCGGAGTAGAGGTCCCCGTTGGGGTCCTGCACGTGGACGTTCTGCTCGAACGTGGCGATGTCCTGCACATAGTCGAAGGCCAGCGGGCCGTCGCAGGTGATGATGACCTGCCGGCGCGCGTTCTCGCCCGGCAGCCCGTCGGCGGGCTGGGCCTCGTGGTCGCTCGGGTTGAGCACCAGCTCGATGTCGCGGCCGATCGTGGCGCGCTTGAGCTGGGAGTGGCCCACCAGCCCGTAGCCCCGGATCAGCATGTGGTCGGTCTCAATCCGCACCGGCGAGTCGGTGGCCATCTCGTTCTGATCGGGCAGCCAGTGGAGCAGCGGCGTCGCCAGCCACATCCCGTCGGAGGTGTGGATGGTCACATCATGCTCCAGCCGAACGCGGTGGTCCGCCTGGTTGACCTGGGCGGCCGTGGCGGTGAGATAGGTGGTCCGCTCGGGGTCGTAGCCCACGGCGTCCGGCCGGAGGATCGTCATGATGCCGCCCTCGGCGCTCGCCCCCTGCCCGTGCAGAACCCAGCGCTTGCTGCCATCCGGCTCATAGCCGGTCAGCGTGAACGCGCTCATGTGCTGATCCGCCTCGGCCGGCGGGCGCTCCGCCGTCGCCGCGGGCTTGGCGGGCTTACCGCAGCCGCCGAGCGCGGCCACCAGCGATACGACGCAGGCGACCAGCAACAGTCCCGGGACCAGGTCCCATTTCGCTGCGACAGTCTGGCGAAATGAGACCAGGTCCCGAGTTGAAGGCTGCGTCTTCCAGCGCCGGTGCATCCAGACCCAGTGGTCGGGGTAGCGACGGATGTAGGACTCCACCACCCGGCTCCAGGCGCGGGTCAGCTCGGCCATGGCCTGCGACCGGTCCACGCCCCGGGGCGCGGTGAGCGGCGGCTCGATGACGAGACGGAAGCGCGAGCCCTTGCGGATGAGGAAGCACGGGATGATCGGAGCGCCGGTCATGACCGAGAGCGCGGCGGGTCCGATCGGGGTGTAGGCGGCTTTCCCGAAGAAGTCCACGAAGATCCCCTCGAGGCTGTCCACGTCCTGGTCGGGCAGCATCCCGACGACCTGGTTGGCCCGCAGGAGCGCGGCCACATCCCGCAGCGACCCGCGCGCGAGGGTCCGCACGCCCCGGGCCTTGCGCATCGCGACGAGGAACGACTCGTACTCGGGGTAGCGCAGCCGGCGCGCAAGGACCCCGCCCTCAAAGCCCAGGCTTGTGAGGTAAAGCGGGATGAGCTCCCAGTTGCCGAAATGCGCGGTCACGGCGATGACGCCGTTGCCCTTTGCGAGGGCGCCGCGCAGGTGCTCCACGCCGTCGGCGCTGATGAGCCGCTGGAGCTGCTCCGACGAACCCCAGGAGAGCGCCAGCCACTCCAACAGGCTCTGCCCCAGGTTGCGGAACACCCCGCGCGCCACGCGCCGACGCTGGGTGGGCGAAAGCGCCGGCCCGAACGCGCCCTCCAGATGGCGAAGCGCCAGGCGGCGCTGGGCGCCCAACAGGCTGTAGGCGGCAAGGCCCGCCCCCCGTCCGAGGAGTTGGGCCACCCCCACGGGTAACCATCGCGCGGCTCCGCGCAACCCTTGGAAGCCCAAATACATGAGACGACGGCGGACAGGATGCTTCATCTAGGCACGAACTTATATGATACGCCTGAGGGAAAGGAGCGTCAAGGCAAGTGCGGGCACATGTCAGGTGCGGCACAAAAAATCAGAAGCCAGGAGTTGCGGCCTGGCTTCTGCGCGTCGTGCGGAGCGTCGGCGTTACGCGCCGCGCCGGTGCATCTGCGCTTCAAGCCACTCGTCCAGGACGTCCCGCTTGAAGCGCCACTGACCCCCGATCTTCGCCGCCGGCACCCGCCCTTCCCGCGTCAGCTTATACACGGTCATGGCGTGCAGCCCCAGGTACCGGGCGACTTCGCGGAGGGTCATGATCTGCGTGTTGTGTGTTGCGCCGTTTTTCTTCATGCGATGACCAAAGTATGCCATATCCGCGCAGAATGTTTCAAGTCTTTTAAGCGATTTTGGCTTCTACTGATAGCGCTGCAGGACTTCATCCCATAACCCTTTGGCCTTCAGGATGATATCGATGACCTCGCGGACCGCCCCCCTGCCCCCGGCGCGCCGCGTCACGTAGTGGGCGACGGACTTGACCTCCTCGACCGCGTTGGACACCGCCACGGCGAAGCCGGCGCGGCGCAGGAGCGGCAGGTCCATGAGGTCATCGCCGATCACGCAGACCTGCTCGCCGCCGACGCGCAGCCGCTTGAGCAGCTGCTCGTAGGCGGGGAGCTTCAGCAGGCAGCCCTGCCGCAGGGCATCGACCCGCAGCTCCTTGGCGCGGCGCTTCAGCAGCCGCGAGGTCCGGGCGGTGATGATGGCGGAGCGCAACCCCACCCGGTGCCAGAACACCATCCCGGCCCCGTCCTGGACGTCGAAGAACTTCAGCTCATCGCCATAGTCGGCATAGACGATGCGGCCGTCCGTCAGCACGCCGTCGACGTCGAGCACGAGCAGGCTCACGCGGGAGGCGCGCTGGAGGACGTCCGGCGGGAGGGAGGGCGGGGCGGGCATGGGGAGGCGGCGGTCAGAGCCCGGCTTTCAGGAGGTCCTGCACGTCCAGCAGCCCGATGGGCCGGCGCGCGCCGTCCACGACGACGAGCTCGTCGATGCGGTGCTCGCGCAGGATGCGCAGCGCCTCGGCCGCCAGGCGGTCGGCGCCGATGGTCTTTGGGGAGTGCGTCATCACCTCGCGCACGCGCCGCTCGGTCAGGTTGGGGGTCGAGTCGAGGTGGCGCCGCAGGTCGCCGTCGGTGAAGATGCCGATGAGCCGGCCCGAGGCGCTGACGACGCTCGCGCAGCCGGCGCGCGCGCGGGTGATGGCCAGCAGGACGTCCCGCACGCGCGCGGTTTCTCGAACAATGGGGTTGGCCCCGCGCGTGCGCATCAGGTCGCGCACGCGCAGCAGGAGCTTGCGCCCGAGCTGCCCGCCGGGATGGAGTCGAGCGAAGTCGCGCTCCTTGAAGCCCCGCCGCTCCGCGACGACCACCGCCAGCGCGTCGCCCATCGCCAGCATCGCCGTCGTCGAGGAGGTGGGCGCCAGGTTGAGCGCGCAGGCCTCCTTGGCGACGCCCACGTCGAGCGCGACGTCGCTATACCGCGCGAGGGTGGAGCGCTGGTTGCCGGTGAGCGCGATGAGCCGCGAGCCGATGCGCTGGATGACCGGCAAAAGGCGCGTGAGCTCTTCGGTCTCGCCGCTGTTGGAGAGGGCGATCACCACGTCGGACTTCGTGATGCGCCCGAGATCCCCGTGGGTCGCCTCGGCCGGGTGGACCCAGTGGCTGGGCGTGCCCGTGGACGAGAGGGTGGCGGAGAGCTTCTGCCCGATGAGGCCGGCCTTGCCCATCCCCGTGACGACCACGCGGCCCTTGCACCCGACGAGCAGCTCCACCGCCGCCTCGAACGCGCGGCCGACGCGCGGGATGAGCCGCCGCACCGCCTCCGCCTCGATCCGCAGGACCTCCTTCGCGCGTCTGACGCTAGCGGTGCGCATCTCGCCGCTTGAGCGCGGACCGGATCGCCTGCACCTCGTCGAGGAGGCGCGGGAGATCCGCCAGCTTCAGCATATTCGGCCCATCGACAGGCGCATGATCCGGGTCTTCATGGACCTCCAAAAAGATCCCGTCGCAGTAGCCAGTCGCCACCGCCGCCCGGACCAGCGCGGGGATGAACTCCCGCTGGCCGCCGGAGGCGCGCCCGAGCCCGCCGGGGAGCTGCACCGAGTGGGTCCCGTCGTAGATGACCGGGCAGCCAAGCCCCCGGAGCACCTGGAGGCTGCGCAGGTCGGAGACGAGGTTGTTGTAGCCGAAGCTCGTGCCGCGCTCGGTGATGAGCACCGCGCGGTTGCCCGCCGCGTGCGCCTTCTCGATGACGTGCCGCATGTCCCACGGCGCGAGGAACTGGCCCTTCTTGACGTTCATCGGCTTGCCCGCCTTCGCCACCGCCGTGATGAAGTCGGTCTGGCGGCAGAGGAACGCGGGCACCTGGAGGACATCGAGCACCTCGGCGGCCGGCGCCACCTCCTCCTTGCAGTGGACGTCGCTGAGGATGGGCAGGCCGAGGGCGCGGCGGACCTTCGCCAGGATGCGCAGCCCCTCCTTGAGGCCGGGCCCGCGGTAGGAGTCTCCGGAGGTGCGGTTGGCCTTGTCGTAGCTGCACTTCACGATGTAGGAGACGCCGGCGCGCTCGCACAGACGGGCGATGCGCTCGGCGTGCGAGCGCAGATGAGCCTCGCTCTCGATGACGTCCGGCCCGGCGATCAGCACGAGCGGCTGCCCCGGTCCGATCGTGATGGAGCCCACCGTGACGGACGCGCGGCGTGCGCTCATCGCTTCGCGCTCCTGGCCCGCGGCGGCCGGCGCGTCGCCTTCGGCTGCGCGGGGCCTGCCGCCTTCCGCAGGCAGGCCTCCACGAACGCGCGGAAGAGCGGATGCGGCTCAAGCGGCCGCGACCGGAACTCGGGATGGAACTGGCCGGCGACGAACCAGGGATGACCCTTGAGCTCAATGAGCTCCACCAGCGTGCCCCCGCCCGCCTTCCGGGGGAGCGCGTAGGTCCCGGACACGATGAGCCCCGCCTGCGTGAGCCGCTCGAGGTAGCGGTTGTTGACCTCGTAGCGATGGCGGTGGCGCTCCGCAATCTCGGCGCGCTGGTAGGCGTGGTGCGCCTGCGTCCCCTGCTCCACGCGGCAGACGGAACTGCCCAGCCGCATCGTCCCGCCCTTTGCGGTCACCCCCTGTTGCTCCTCGAGGAGCGCGATGACTGGGTGCGGGGTCTTTGGATCGAACTCTGTGGAGTTAGCACCCTTCAAGCCGCAGAGGTCGCGCGCGATCTCGATCACCGCGCACTGCATCCCCAAGCAGATGCCGAGGAAGGGCGTGCGGGTTTCGCGCGCGTGCCGGATCGCCTCCAGCTTCCCCTCGATGCCGCGGTGCCCGAACCCGCCTGGGATGAGGATCCCGTGCACGCCGTCCAGCACCGCGGCGGCCCCCTCCTGTTCAATCTGCTCGGAATCGACGCGCGTGACGTCGACGGCCGCGTCGTGGGCGAGTCCGCCGTGGCGCAGCGCCTCGTAGATGGACTTGTAGGCGTCCTGGAGCTGGATGTACTTGCCGACGACCGCGACCGTCACCCGCCGTTTCGGGCGCAGGGCGCGCTCGACGACCTGCGCGCGCCAATCGGCCAAGTCGTGCGCCGGCCGCCGCAGCTGGAGGCACCGGAGAATGGTGTCGTCGAGGTGCTGCGCGCTGAACATGAGCGGCACCTCGTAGACGTCCTGAACGTCCAGCGCTTGGATGACCGCCTCCGGCGCCACGTTGCAGAACTGGGCGATCTTCTGCCGCACGCTCTCGGTGAACGGTTTCTCCGTCCGGCACAGGAGGATGTCGGCCGAGAGGCCGATCTCCCGCAGCTTGCCGACCGAGTGCTGGGTCGGCTTGGTCTTCAGCTCATCCGCCGCGCGGATATACGGCACCAGGGTGAGGTGGATGTTGAGCGCGTTCGCCCGCCCCACCTCGTTGCGCAGCTGCCGGATCGCCTCGAGGAACGGCAGCCCCTCGATGTCGCCGACGGTGCCGCCCACCTCCACGATCACCACGTCCACGCCGTCCACGGCGACCTTCGTGATGGCGCGCTTGATCTCGTCGGTGATGTGCGGCACCACCTGCACCGTGCCGCCCAGGTAGTCGCCGCGCCGCTCCTTCTCGATCACGGAGTAGTAGATGCGCCCGGCGGTCACGTTGTTGTCCTTCGTCATCGTCTGCCCGGTGAACCGCTCATAGTGGCCAAGGTCCAGGTCCGTCTCCGCCCCGTCATCGGTCACGTAGACCTCGCCGTGCTGGTAGGGGCTCATCGTGCCGGGGTCCACGTTGATGTAGGGGTCGAGCTTCTGGAGGGTCACCTTCAACCCGCGCGCTTTCAGCAGCAGCCCGATGGAGGCCGAGGCGATGCCCTTCCCGAGGCTCGACACCACGCCGCCTGTCACGAAGATGTATTTCGCCATGGTCCAATCAGGTTCGGGCCAGCAGTTGCTCGACGCGTTGCAGGTCTGCGGGCGTGTCCACGCCGATGGAATCGTGCACAGTCTCCAGCAGCTTGATGCGGTAGCCGCGCTCGAGCGCCCGCAGCTGCTCGAGCTGCTCCGCCCGCTCAAGCGGGGTCGGCTCGAGGTGCGGAAACTGGAGCAGGAAGTGGCGCTGGTACCCGTAGATCCCGAGATGCTTCCACATAGGGGCTGGCTCGCCACCCTGTGCCCTGACGAATGGGATGGGGGCGCGGGAGAAGTAGAGGGCGAAGCCGTCCGCGTCCACCACGACCTTGACGATGTTCGGGTTCGCCATGTCCTCGCGTTGGGTGAGCCGGGTCATCACCGAGGCCATTGGAACGGCGCCGTGGCGCTCGAGGTACTCCGCGAGCTGGTCGATCATCTCCGGCTGGACGAGCGGCTCATCCCCCTGCACGTTGATGATGACCGCTTCGCCGCGCGGCCGGGCCGTCTCCGCGGCCCGCTCGGTCCCGCTGCGGGCGGTCGGGCTCGTCATCACCGCGTGGCCGCCGAACCGCTCCACCGCCTCGAGGATGCGCCGGTCATCCGTGGCGACCACCACGGCGTTCGCCCGCTGGGCGCGGGCCGCCTGCTCGTACACGTGCTGGATGACCGGCTTGCCCCGCAGCATCGCCAGCGGCTTGCCGGGGAACCGGGTCGAGCCGTAGCGCGCCGGGATCACCACCAGGACGCTCATGGCAACGACATGGTATAATATCTCCCACGATGGCTCGACGGACGATTCGGATCAGAACGTGGGACTACGGCACGATTCGCGTTCACCTCGCGCAACCTCGTGAAGCCAGCTACTGGCTCTCCAAACTGCTTCGGGAAGGCCTGTGGCACGAGGTCCGTCGGTTCCCCAGACCGGCGGTGGCACGGCTCCTTCCCCGCCTGAACATTCCAGCCGCCACCCGGAGATTCCTTGAGCTCGTTTGCCGCTAGAACGCAAGCGCTGGCGTTTCCTCGCCTGCTGACTAAAGGCCAGCGCGCTCTCCTGCGGACGATTGCTGAGAGCCCGTTGCAGCGACACGTGATTTTCACGGGCGGCACCGCGTTAGCGACTGTGTACTACGGGCATCGCTACTCAGAGGATCTTGACTTTTTTGCACAGCGCTCGCTGGACGCGGGGCTGCTGTTGCCGTGGCAGCGTTCCATCGCACGGCGAGGGTTTCGTGTCCAACGTGAAATCATCGGCGTGCGTCATCGTTACTTTGCGATCCCTCCACGAGCGCGGACAGCGGTCCGGATCGACTTCGTGGAATTCCCGTTTGAGCCGATCGAGCCACCCAAGCTCTTATCTGCACTGACGTTGCGCGTCGACTCACCCCTGGACATTGCGGTCAACAAAGTTCACGCGCTCACAGATCGGACGGAGTCGAAAGACTTCGTGGATCTCTACGTCCTGTTCCGCCACCATCCTGCGTGGCGTTGGGAAGCGTTGTTGGAGTGGGTGCGGCTCAAGTTTGACCTCCACATTGACCCACTCTCCTTTGCCCATCGACTCAGCCACGTGGGTACGCTCACCGTCTGGCCACGTGTTACGCGCCCGCTGTCCCGCAAGCAGCTCCGTAACTTTTTCCAAGAAGCGGCTCGGCACTTGGGCCGATCAGCCTGGTCATCTGGTGATTCCGGCCGATCTTGACCTCGTCTTCACCTCCGGCGTAACTCGACGTTCCCCCTTGGGTCCCTTGCGGGGCTGGCGCTTCAGCCGATCCATCAGTTCCTGAGGCGTCGCCACCGCAACCCCGAGCTTTCCCACGACGATCCCGGCGGCGTGGTTAGCCAGGCGCGCGGCCTGCTCCATGCTCGCCCCGCTGGCCAGCGCCAGCGTGAACGCCGCGATGACGGTGTCGCCGGCGCCGGCGACGTCGAAGACCTCCTGCGCCACCGTCGGGATGCGGGTCTCCTCCCCGCCCCGCTCGAACAGGCGCATCCCGTCCTCGCCGAGCGTGATGAGCACCCCGTCGCAGTCCAGCCGCCTCACGAGCTCCTGCCCGGCCCGCGCCACCTCCCCGTCGGTCGCCAGGTCCCGCCCGACCGCCTCGCCCGCCTCCATCCGATTGGGGGTGAGCGCCGTCACGCGGCGATAGAGGTCGAAGTGCTCCTGCTTGGGGTCCACCGTGATGAGCTT
>Ga0209399_10001620_pt1 | contig 11564 bp, 8 predicted proteins | sample OV2TP3_FD_184130 | JGI IMG/M metagenome (GOLD analysis project Ga0209399, IMG submission 184130) | Hot spring microbial communities from Beatty, Nevada to study Microbial Dark Matter (Phase II) - OV2 TP3 (SPAdes) (version 3) | ecosystem: Environmental > Aquatic > Thermal springs > Hot (42-90C) ... | reverse complement strand
GGCGAGTGTCCGGCAAAGCATGGCTTTGCCGGAAGAAAGCGGGAGCATGGCTCCCGCACTCCAAGGTGGTCATTGCCGGTTTTGATCGTCAAAGCTCATAAGGATTTCTCATGGTCAGCGTGACCCTGGACAACGTGACGAAGCGGTTCGGCGCCGTGGCCGCGGTGGACGGCGTCTCCCTCCGGGTCGAAAAGGGAGAGCTCTTTTTTCTCCTGGGCCCCTCCGGCTGCGGGAAGACCACCCTCCTCCGCCTGATCGCCGGGTTCTACCTGCCCGACGGCGGCCGCATCCTGTTCGACGACCGGGACGTGAGTGGCGTGCCGCCCCACCGGCGGAACACGGGCATGGTCTTTCAGAACTACGCCCTCTGGCCGCACATGAGCGTCTACAAAAACGTGGAGTACGGCCTGACCGTGCGGGACCTTCAGGCGGGTGAGCGCGACGGGCGCGTGAGGCGGGCGCTGGAGATGGTGCAGATGGAGGCCTACGCCGAACGCTCCCCCAATCAGCTCTCCGGGGGACAGCAGCAGCGCGTGGCCCTCGCCCGCGCCCTGGTGATCGAGCCGGACGCCGTCCTGCTGGATGAGCCGCTCTCCAACCTGGACGCCAAGCTCCGCCTGGAGATGCGGGAGCAGATCCGGAGGCTCCACTGCGGCCTGGGCGTCACGATGATCTACGTCACCCACGACCAGAAGGAGGCCCTGTCGATGGCCGACCGGATGGCCGTTCTGGACGCGGGCCGCGTGGCCCAGGTGGGAGAGCCTCGCGCGCTCTACACCCGGCCCGCGAGCCGGTTTGTGGCCGGGTTCATCGGGGAGACGAACTTCATCGAGGGGCAGGTGATAAACGTGGATCGTGGATCGTGGATAGGGGATCGAGAAAACGAGTCACGAACCACGAGTCACGAACCACGAGTGGAAGTGGAAACAGCGGTGGGAAAAATCGTTTCGACGAGCTGCGCGGATGGCCTCCGCGCCGGCGACCGGGTGACCTGCTCCATCCGGCCCGAGGCCCTCAGCGTGGCGTCGGACGCCTCCCCGGCCGGGGACAATGTCCTCTCAGGTCGGGTTGAGGACGTGATGTATCTCGGAGAGATCGAACAGTACTTTCTGAAGCTGGACGACGGTTCCTCAGTCAAGGTGGTGGAGCCCAGCCCTGACGCCCCGAAGGCCAGAGTGGGCGAGCGCGCCAGGGTGTCGTTCAGCCCCGCCAAGGTGATCGTGCTCAAGGACTGATCTCGTGCGCCAGTACGACCTCACGCCCGCGCGCCTGGCCTTCCTGATCGGCCTGGTCGCGTTCTTCATCGCCTTTCTGATCTACCCGCTCTGGTACGCCTTCACCAGCGCGTTCGTGGTCAAGGGGGAGTTCTCGACGGTCTTTTTCCGGCTGATGGTCACCGACCCGGCGAAGCGAGAGGCGATCCTGAACAGCCTCCGGCTGGGGGTGGTGACCACCCTGGCCACGACGCTGTTGGCCCTCCCGCTGGCCTTCCTGCTGGTCCGCAACGAGTTCCGCGGAAAGGGGGTTCTGAACGGCCTGATGCTCGTCCCGATGGTCCTCCCGCCCTTCGTGGGGGCCATCGGCATGAAGCAGATGCTCGCCCGGTTCGGGTCGATCAACCTCCTGCTGCTGAAGCTGGGCCTGATCGACACGCCTATCGACTGGTTCGGCGGGGGAGGGTTCGCGGGCGTGGTCATCCTGGAGGTCCTCCACCTCTACCCGATCATGTATCTGAACGTGGCCGCGGCGCTGGCGAACGTGGACCCGTCGCTGGAAGAGGCCGGCCGGAATATGGGGGCGTCGGGCTTCCGGCTGTTCCGCACGATCACCTTCCCGCTGATGCTGCCCGGGTACTTCGCCGGGGCTGTCATCGTGTTCATCTGGGCGTTCACGGACCTGGGGACGCCGCTCGTGTTCAACTACAGCCGCGTCGTGGCCGTGGACATCTTCCGCGCCATCTCCGACATCAACGAGAACCCCATGGCCTACGCCGAGGTCGTGCTGGTCCTGGCCATGACGGTCTTCTTCTTCTACCTCTCCAAGACATTCCTGGGGGGCCGGCGCTACGAGATGATCGCGCGGGGACACGTGGTCTCGGCGGTCCGGCGGGCGTCCCCCCGCAAGACGGCCCTCATCTATGCCTTCACGCTCGGCCTGACCGCCCTGGCCCTCCTGCCCCACGTCAGCGTGCTGCTGACCTCTGTCTCAGGCCGGTGGTTCATGACCGTTTTGCCGGAGGAGGTCACCTTCAAGTACTACGGCGGGGTCTTCACCCACGACCTGGCCCTGTCCAGCGTGAAGATGAGCCTGTTCCTGAGCGTCCTGAGCACGGTTGCGGACGTGGTCCTGGGGGTGGCCATCGCCTATCTCCTCGCCCGGACGCGCATCCCCGGCAAGGGTGTCATCGATGCCCTGGCCATGCTTCCGCTGGCCCTCCCCGGCCTGGTCCTGGCGTTCGGGTATCTGTCCGGGTACTCCGGGACGTTTTTAGACGCCCGGAACTATCCGGTGCCCCTGCTGGTGATCAGCTACGCCGTGCGTCGGCTGCCCTACATGGTCCGGTCGGCCTACGCGGGGCTGCAGCAGACCAGCGTGGCCCTCGAAGAGGCTTCGCAGAACGTGGGGGCCGGCCCGGCGCGCACCCTGCTCAAGATCACCTTCCCGCTGATCCTGGCCAACCTGGTGGCCGGGGGCATCCTCTGCTTCGCGTTCGCCATGCTGGAGGTGAGCGACAGCCTGATCCTGGCGCTCAAGAGCCAGTACTATCCGATCACCAAGGCCATCTACGACCTGCTGGGCCGCATCCCGGATGGCCCTTACATCGCCAGCGCCATGGGCATCCTGGGCATGATCCTGCTTGGGGTAAGCCTGTTCCTGGCCGGGAAGTTCCTGGGGCGACGGATGGGGGAGTTGTTCAGGGCATAGTTTAAGTTCGTCGCGGCCGCTTTCCACCGGTCGTGGATCTGTAACCGCGCGCCACATCGGTCGCCGTCAGAAGGACAGACAGGAGAAGACAGATCGCCCCCACAGGCATCATCGCCACGCCCAAAAGGACATTCCATACGCGCTGATGAAACCGCTTTAAAACCTCAACGTAAAAATCGTCTCCACATTCGGCGTGGACTGAACGCCGATCGTCCCCCGGTGCAGGCGCATGATCTGCCGGGACAGGCTGAGGCCGATGCCGGAGCCGTCCCGCCGGGTCGTAAAGAAGGGGATGAAGATCTTCTCCTGAACCTCATCGAGGATGCCCGGCCCGTTGTCCGTCACGTGGACAAGGACCCTGCCCCTCTCGTCCATCCGGGCCATTAGCCCGACCGTGGCGTCAGGCCGGCCCTCCAGGGCCTGTGCGGCGTTCAACAGGAGGTTGATCAGGACCTGCTCGATCAATTCGGGGTCGGCCGTAAGCTCCAGGGTTTTGGGTTCCACCTGAGAGAGAAGATGGATGCCTCTGCTCTCCATCTCGGCGCGCAGGAGGTTCTGAACGCGCCCGAAAAGCTCGGCTACGGGAAAGATCTGGAAGTCGGGCTTGGGGATGCGGGTGAGCCTCCGGTAGGCGTCCACAAAATGCAGCAGTCCCTGGCTCCGTCTCTGGATCGTCCGGACGGCGTCTCGAACGTCGTTTAGCGTCTCCTCCTGGGGATGATCCTCTTTTTGAGCCGATAGCAGGCCGTTGGCCGTGGAGGCCAGGGAGGCGATGGGGGTGACGGAGTTCATGATCTCGTGGGTGAGCACCCGGATCAGGTTCTGCCAGGCCTCCATCTCCTTCTCCTCCAGTTCGCTCTGAATGTTCTGGATGGAGACCAGGATGAAATTCCGCTCCCGCAGCCTGAACTCGGTCGCGTAGATCGCCAGGTGCAGCAATTCTCCGTGATCTTCGACCCTGACCAGGGCCTTCTCCCCCGGCTTCAGGCGGAGGAGCGCGTCGATGAGGGGTTTGCTGAACGGCTCCAGGGACTGGATGTTTCGCAGGGGGGACCCCACCCGCAACAGCCGGCGGGCGGCGTTGTTCATCAGCTCCACTGCGCCGTCCGGCTGAAAGGCGATCAGGCCGATGCCCACGTGCTGCACGACGGTCTGGAGATAGCGGGAGTGCTCCTCCTTCTCCGCCCGCGCCCGCCTGAACTCGTTCAGGACCTCGTTGAACGCCGTCTTCAGCGCGTCGAACGAGGCGCCCAGCCCCTTTCCCGTGAACGTCTGTGAAAAGTCCGAGCTCTGGACGGCCTGCAGGAAGCGGGTCAGGTCCCGGTTGGCCTTCTCGACGTCATGGACCAGGGCGTAGACCTGGTAGGCGACGACGCCGGCCACGATCAGGAGGGTGGCGTAGTAGGTCGTCTGGAAGAACAGGTAGACCCAGAGGGCAATCGTGGCGCTTAGCAGCAGGATGCGACCGAGGCACTGGGCGCGAAAGCGTTCATAGACCATACTTTTTCAGCCTGCGATACAGGGACGTGCGCGTCAGCCCCAGTTCTCCGGCCACCTGACTGAGGTTCCCCTCGTGCTTGCGGATGGCCTTCCGGATCACGGCCTTTTCCACTTCTTCGAGGTTGTAGCGGTCAAACGCCAGCCCCTCCTCCCCGGTCTCCGGGGTGAAGAGGAGAAAGTCCGGGGGTTGAAGGACGTGGCCGTCGCTCAGGATCACGGCCCGCTCGACGGCGTGCCCCAGCTCCCGGACGTTGCCGGGCCAGGGGTAGCGCTCCAGCTTCTTCAGGGCCGTGGCGTGGACGCGCTTCAGGGGTTTCTGATACTTCTTCGAATGGACCCTCAGGAAGTGGTCCACCAGCAGGGGGATGTCCTCGACGCGCTCGCGCAGGGGCGGCAGGCGGATCTCCACGGTGTTGACCCGGTAGAGGAGGTCCTGCCGGAACTGTTTCTGCGCCACCACGTCGTGAATGGGGGTGTTGGTCGCGCAGATCAGGCGCACGTCGATGGGCTGCGGGACGTTGGACCCCAGGCGCGTGACCTGCCGGCTCTCCAGGGCGGTGAGGAGCTTGGCCTGGAGGGGGAGGGGGAGGTTGCCGATCTCGTCCAGGAAGAGGGTCCCGCCGGAGGCGATCTCGAACCGGCCGGCCCGGTCCTCCTTCGCGTCCGTGAACGCGCCCTTCACGTGGCCGAATAACTCGCTCTCGAACAGGGTCTCGCTCAAGGCCCCCATGTCCACGCTGATGAACACCTTCTCCGCCCGCTGAGACTGCCGGTGCAGCGCCCGCGCCACCAGCTCCTTCCCCGTCCCGTTTTCCCCCAGGATCAACACATTGGCGTCGGTCTGAGCGACCTTCTGAATGGTCGTGAAGACCTCCTGCATGACCGGCGATGCGCCGATGAGGTCGTGAAAGGGGCGGTCGATGTCCGCGCTCAACGCCCTCTGCTGCGACCGGAGGTGGTCCGCCTCCAACCGGGACGCCCTCAGATTCAGGGCCGCCGAGAGGGTGGCCAGCAGTTTCTCGTTCTGCCAGGGCTTGAGCACGAAGTCCGTCGCGCCCTCCTTGATCGCCCGCACGGCCGTCTCCACGTCCCCGTAGGCCGTGATCAGGATGACCACCGCCGAGGGGTCGATCTCCAGAATCCGGCTGAGATAGTGGAACCCCTCAGCGCCGCTGGTGGCGTCCTGGGTGAAGTTCATGTCCAGCAGGATGACGTCGTAGCGCTCGTTCTTGAGCAGGGAGGAGATCGCCTGCGGGTCCTTCTCCGTGCGCACCTGCTCCACGTGGGGCTTGAGCAGCAGACGGGCCGCCAGGAGGATGTCTTCGTTGTCGTCCACGACAAGGATTCGGCCGAGTTTCCTGTTCATGGAGCAGGTCCTTTTGCGGGTGAGACCTATCCCCCCATCCCCCTTTCCTAAAGGAAAGGGGGGGCAGACCTCTTCTATACCCTGCGCGTCGGGAAGAGACCTCCCCTCTCCTTCAGGAGAGGAGGGCAGGGGTCGCGACCTCATGGGAGCGACAGGTTGGGTGGCGGGGGAGAGGTCTTGCGCCAATCATAATCACGATGCACAGGGCTGTCAAGCAGAAAGGCGGCACGGGGGTGTACGCCAGCGGACACCATGTGTAACGTTAGCGGACACTTTTCGGAGGGGGGGCCAGACTAAATTTTCGTAAATCTTTTAAAAACAATATTGGCACAGTTGTTGCATATATTAGACCCAACCCCCTAACCCCGCAGCCTGTCGCTCCCATGAGGTCGCGACCCACCACCCTCTTCCCGACGCGGGAAGGGGGAACAGGTTGTTCGTTCTGCCTACGCGAAACACAAGATAAACTTCTTCCCTCCCCGTGTTGAGGAGGGACCGAGGGAGGGGTCATGTTAAGAAACTACCTCATCGTCGCTGTTCGGAATCTGCTCCGGCACAGGGGCTATTCCGCGATCAACATCGCAGGATTGGCCATCGGGATGACGTGCTGCATTCTCATCCTGCTGTTCGTGCAGGACGAACTGAGCTATGACTGGTACCATGAAAGGGCGGATCGGATCTACCGATTTGCCGTCGAGTGGCGGAATCCCAAAACCGGCGAGACAGCCCAGCTTGTCAGCGGGCCGTATCGGCTGGCCGAGACCCTGCGGACCGATTTCCCGGAGGTCCCCCATATCATCCGGTTCAGCTGCAAGCGGCCGTTGATCGGGTACGGGGACAAGCGCTTTCCCGAGGGGCGGTTCTTTTTCGTCGATCCCGGGGTGTTCGAGGTGTTTTCATTTCCTCTGATCCATGGAGACCCCAGGACGGCGCTCCGGGAGCCTTTTACGGTGGTGATCACGCAGGAGATGGCGCGGAAGTATTTCGGGGACGAGGACCCGATGGGCAAGGTCCTGCGCTACGGGGACGACCGGGAGCTGAAGGTGACGGGCATTCTGGGGGAGATTCCGCGCCATTCCCACTTCCGGTTCGATTTTCTCTCTTCAATAACGGTCGCGAATGTGCTGTTCAACCGGATCGCGCTGGAGAACTGGGGAGAGAACTCCGTCTATACCTATCTCCTCCTTCCTCCGGGTGTATCCCCTGCCGAGATCGAACGGCGGTTCCCCGATTTGATCCGGAAACACGCCCCCCAGTGGGCGCAGGGAGCGAGGTATTTCCTGCAGCCGCTGACCGATATCCATCTCCACTCCCACGCGGGGGGGGAGATCGAGCCGAACGGAGATATCGTTTACATCTACGCCTTTTCGGCCATCGCCGTCTTCATTCTGCTGATCGCCTGCATCAATTTTATGAATCTCTCAACGGCCCGGTCGGCCAGCCGGGCGCGGGAGGTGGGGATGCGGAAGGTGGTGGGGGCGGACCGGTCTCAACTCGTGTGGCAGTTTCTGGGGGAGTCGGTCTTCCTGTCGTTTCTGGCCCTTCTGCTGGCCGTGGCGCTTGTGGAACTCTCTCTGCCGGCATTTAACGGGTTTGTGGGGAAGGCGCTGGATATGGACTATGGCGGGAATCTGACGGCGGTCTTCGGGCTGATCGGGATCGCCCTGTTCGCGGGTGTCATCGCCGGGAGTTATCCGGCCTTTTTCATGTCCGCCTTTGAGCCCGTGGAGGTGCTGAAAGGCACGCTCAAAGGCGGGCCAAAAGGGGCAGGGTTCCGGAAGGTTCTGGTGGCCTTCCAGTTCGCCATTTCCATCTTTTTGATCGTGGTCACCGGGATTATTTACGGCCAGCTAAAGCATTGCCGGAACATCAAGCTGGGATATGACAAGGAGCACGTGGTTGTGATCTCCGGCGTGCCTGGCTCTTTGCAGCAGAAATATGAGGCGTTCAAGCAGGAGTTGTTGCAGAACCCCCGTGTGGTCAGCGCCGCCGGGACCTCCCGGATTCCGTCAGGGCGGTTGGGCAGCAACATCAGCACCCGGGCAGAGGACTTTCCAGAAGAAGAGAGTCCCTCCATGCAGACGGTCTGGGTGGGGTACGATTTTTTTGAGACGCTGAGGATGCCGTTCGTCGCCGGACGGAGCTTCTCAAAGGCGGCGCCCTCCGACGAGAAGGCGGCGTTCGTCCTGAACGAGGCGGCGGTGCGGAGGCTGGGGTGGACGCCGGAGAACGCGATCGGCAAGCGGTTCGGAAGCCAGTTCATCGAGGACTGGCAGCGGGGGCAGTGGGTGTGGAAGGATGGCCGCGTGATCGGAGTGGTGAAGGATGTCCATTTTGAATCCATGCGCGAAAGAATCGTGCCGATGGTCTTCTTCATTCAGCCGAACATGGCCGGGAATTTCCTCGTTCGGGTCCGGCCCGACGACATTCCAGGAACGCTCCACTTTCTGAAGCAGAAATGGCAGGGGGTCAACCCGAACCATCCATTTGAGTATTCTTTTCTCGATGAACGGTTTGACCAGCTGTACCGCGCAGAAGAGAAACAGGGGCAGATTTTCGGGACGTTCGCCCTCCTCGCCATTTTCGTGGCCTGCCTCGGCCTGTTCGGCCTGGCGTCCTTTGCGACCGTGCGGCGGACGAAGGAGATCGGCATCCGGAAGGTGCTGGGGGCATCGGTGGGGAGCATCGTGGCGCTGCTGTCGAAGGAGTTCGTGATCCTGGTAGGGGTGGCGAACCTGATCGCGTGGCCGGTAGCGTATTACGCCATGAACAGGTGGCTTCAGGACTTCGCGTATCGGATCGAGCTGGGGCCGGGGGTGTTCGTGCTGGGTGGGACAGTGGCTCTGGTGATCGCCCTGTTGACGGTGAGCTACCAGGCCGTGAGAGCGGCGCGGGCGAACCCGGTGGAGGCGTTGCGGTATGAGTGACCTATCCCCCCAGCCCCCTTTCCTAAAGGAAAGGGGGAGAAAGCTTTGCCTTTTGTCAGGAGGAAGTAGAGGATGGCGGTGAAAAACATCATCACAGGACAGAAGGTAAACCCGGACAAGTTGAAGCTTGCCCAAAGGATGCGTGAGCAGATGACAGAATCAGAGCGTATGCTTTGGGAGCGTCTTCGCGCTAACCGACTGCATGGTTTTCATTTCCGGTGTCAACAGGTCATCGACGGATTCATCGTAGATTTTTACTGCCATGCCGCTGGGCTGGTGGTAGAAGTGGACGGCGAAGTTCACCAGGAACAGGCGGAATATGATGCGGAGCGGGATCGTGTGCTTGCAGCGCGAGGATTGCACGTTCTTCGGATTCACAACGAAGAGATAAAGCAGAGTCTTTCGAGTGTTTTAGATCGCATTACTGATGAGATTACGAAACGATCTCAGGCTCAAAGCTCTCAGGAAAGGATCACCCCTTCACTTTAGGGGAGGGGTCGGGGAGAGGTCTTAACAGTGGCGATTCAAAAGACAAGAGACAGGTGGGTGGACCGCCTTGTCCAGTGGCGTCGCGAGGCCGGAAGCCTCCCGCCCGAAGGGGCTGACCCAGCGCCGACGCAGACCTTTGGGATGGACCGCCGAATAAAGAAGAAGCGGTGGACCCCGAAGCGGATCGCGTGGATGTCGGCGGCGGGCCTCTTTTTTGCCGCCGTGATCTATAATTTCCTGTTTGGCGATCACAGCTCCAGGCTCAACGTGGATTCGGAGCGGATCACGATCTCCACAGTAGAGAAAGGACCGTTCCAGGAGTTCATCCCGGTGAACGGGACGGTGCTGCCGCTCAAGACGTTTTTTCTGGACGCCGTGGAAGGCGGGAAGGTGGAGACGATCTTCGTGGAGGCCGGGAACGTTGTCAACCAGGGCGACCCCATCCTGAAGTTGTCCAACGCCTATCTGCAATTAGACGCCATGAACCGGGAGGCCCAGTTGTTCGACCAGATGAACAACCTGCGCAACACCCGCCTGGCGATGGAGCAGAACCGCCTCAACCTGAGCACGCAGCTTGTGGAGCTGGAGTATCAGGTACAGCGCCAAAAACGCACCTATGAACGGAAGGCGGAGTTGGCGAAAAGGGAGTTGATCTCCCGCGAGGAGTATGAAAAGGAGAAGGATGAATACGAGTATCTGTGCAGGCGGAAGGATCTTATGATCGAGACTCAGAAGCAGGACTCCCTTCTCAGGCAGGTCCAGGTCGAAAAACTGGAGGCTGCCGTAAAACACATGCAGACCAACCTGGACATGGTCAAACAGAACGTGGAGAACCTGGTGGTCAAGGCCCCCATCTCCGGCCAGCTCACGTCGCTCAACGCGGAGATCGGGCAGTCGAAGTCGCCCAGGGAGTCCATCGGACAGATCGACGTGCTGGAGGGGTTCAAGGTGCGGGCGCAGATCGACGAGCACTACATCACGCGCATTCACCCCGGCCTGGCCGGGGAGTTCGACCTGGCCGGAAAGTCCTACAGACTGGTCACCCGGAAGGTCTACCCCGAGGTCCGTCAGGGGAGTTTCGAGGTGGACCTGGAGTTCAACGGCGCAGAGCCAAAGGACATCCGGCGCGGGCAGACGCTTCAGGTCCGGCTGGAGCTGGGGGACCTTTCGGAGGCGGTGCTGCTGCCCCGGGGCGGGTTCTACCAGAAGACCGGGGGCAACTGGGTCTTCATCCTGGATAAGGCCGGGGAGGTGGCCACGAAGCGACAGATCAGGCTGGGCAGGCAGAATCCCCAGGTCTTTGAGGTGCTGGAAGGGCTGGAGCCGGGGGAACGGGTCATCACGTCGAGCTATGACAATTTTGGGGATATAGATAAGCTGATTCTGAGAAAGTGACCTATCCCCCTAACCCCCTTTCCTGAAGGAAAGGGGGGACAGGTTGTCCTTGCGGTATGGGGAAAGGCGAAGAGACCTCCCCTCTCCCCGTAGGAGAGGGGCCGGGGGTGAGGTCTAGAAAGGAGAACGACCATGATCAAGACAAACAGTCTCAAGAAGGTCTACACCACAGAGGAGGTGGAGACCACGGCCCTGAACAACGTGAACCTTCAGGTCCAGCCGGGTGAATTCGTGGCCATCATGGGGCCTTCGGGGTGTGGGAAATCGACCCTCCTGAACCTGCTCGGTCTGCTCGACAACCCGTCTGAGGGGGAGTTCTACTTTCTGGATCAGGAGGTGTCGAAGTACTCCGAGCGGCAGCGGGCCAATCTGCGCAAGGCGAACATCGGGTTCGTGTTCCAGAGTTTCAACCTGATCGACGAGCTGACGGTGGGCGAAAACATCGAATTGCCGCTCCTGTATCTCGGCGTCCCGGCCACGGAACGCAAGCAGCGAGTGGATGAGGCGCTGGAGCAGATGCAGATTACGCCCCGCAAGAACCACTTCCCGCAGCAGTTGTCCGGCGGGCAGCAGCAGCGCGTGGCCGTGGCCAGGGCGGTGATCGGACGGCCCAGGCTCATCCTGGCGGACGAGCCGACGGGGAACCTGGACTCCGCGCACGGCGATGAGGTGATGAAGATGCTGACGGAGCTGAACGAGGCCGGGACCACGATCGTCATGGTCACGCACTCGTCTGCTTACGCGGATTACGCCCATCGGGTCGTGCACCTGTTCGACGGGCATATCGTGACGGAGAACATTAAGGAGCGCCGGGATGCATGACCTATCCCCCCAACCCCCTTTCTTACCGGGAAACGGAGAAGCGGAGAAACGGAGAGGGGATTCTCCGATTCCCCGATTCCCCCCTCTCCGTTTCGGGGAGAGGGGGGGGAGGGGTCTCATGGAGGTCAACGATGATTCGT
>Ga0209399_10001615_pt1 | contig 11581 bp, 10 predicted proteins | sample OV2TP3_FD_184130 | JGI IMG/M metagenome (GOLD analysis project Ga0209399, IMG submission 184130) | Hot spring microbial communities from Beatty, Nevada to study Microbial Dark Matter (Phase II) - OV2 TP3 (SPAdes) (version 3) | ecosystem: Environmental > Aquatic > Thermal springs > Hot (42-90C) ... | reverse complement strand
ATCCTCGCGAAATGCGCCCCGTGAAATCTCTTCCGTGATGTCTCGATTGGTGATGCTGATGATGCGTACGACTGCCTGGCGCTCTTCCAAACCGCCAATGCGCGAGAAGGATCCGTCCTGCAATGCGTGCAGCAGCTTGGCCTGCAGGGTGCCGTCAATGTCGGCAATTTCATCCAGAAGCAGCGTGCCTTCGTGGGCTTGCTCGAACTTCCCTGCTCGGGTCGCATACGCTCCGGTGAAGGCCCCTTTCTCATACCCAAACAGCTCCGACTCAAGCAAGGCCCCGGGGATGGCGGCACAGTTGACCTTCACAAAGGGATTCTCATTCCAGGGCGACGACTCATGGAGGAAATCAGCGACGGCTTCTTTGCCGGTGCCGCTCTCGCCACGGATCAGAACCGGCACGCGAATACCGGCCACCCGCTCGACCGTATTCTGAATGCGCCGCATCGCCTCCGTGCGTCCGAAGAGAACCTCGGGGTGAATTTCACGCCGAGATACTCCGTCCGTGAGCCCCATGGACTGGCCACGTTTAGACATTTTCATTCAGCTCCACAGGACACTTTTTTGCACTTCAGCGTCCATACGTTGGCACGGTGTCATGGCAAGGGCGCCATGGTCTCCATATTACGCTCATTCTAAATACAATAGAAAAAACATGGCCTGTGGTTCGCATCTGTCAAGTTCCTGCATTGGGACCTAAATAGACCCGTTGGAATGTGCAAGTATTTGCACTTAATGGTGTTCCTGGCTACTACTCGAACAGGTCAACCGCTTGTGAAAAGAGGGGATAGGCAAGATCCTTCTTGGAGAGTCTGGTCTCTGCTGGTGGGACGGGCCAGGCGATTCGCAATTGAGGGTCGCTCCACAGGATTCCTCGTTCACAGGGTTGCGACCAATAGTCATCCACCTTGTAGATCACTTCCGTGTTCGCCTCCAAGGTACAGAAGCCGTGAGCAAAGCCGCGCGGGATGAGAATCTGGCTCCCTGCCTCAGCACTGAGCGTTGCGGAAACATGCTGTCCGAACGTGGGCGAGCCTCTGCGAATGTCCACCGCGACGTCGAAGATGGCGCCGCGGATCACACGCACCAGTTTGGTCTGCGCATGTGGCGGGATTTGGTAGTGAAGCCCGCGCACCGTCCCGCGCTGCATCGAGAGCGAATGATTGTCCTGCACGAAATCGAAGACGAGCCCGGCATCGCTGAAGTCCTTCTTTCGGTAGGTTTCGCAGAAGAACCCCCGTTCATCACGGAACCTCCTCGGCGTCAAAAGCTTGACGTCCGGAATGGAGAGCGAAGCGATCTCTGTGGCGTTGTTCATAGGAGGAATCTGCGCACGGGCATGTTACCGGGCACGCCTCCTCTCCAGCCAACTCCGGAATTGCAGCCAGAGGATTACGGTTCCAAACAGGGTCATCAGGGTTCCGACGCCGGAGAACAGGAGCAGCACACCCTTCACGCCGTTGACGCCCAGCCGGGGCCGGAGAAAATTCAAAGTGTGCGTGCCCGCGAAAAACCGGAGCCAGCGCGTCCTGCGGTTCGTGGCGCGGGCTTCCCCGGTGTTGGCGGCAATGTAGTAGTTCGTCAGCGCAGCGTCCTGCATCGCAAAACGGTAAGCGGGAAGCGGCCCGTTGAAATAATCCGAATCCAGAACCCGAATAACAGAACTCTCGCGCACCGGAATCCCGGGGGCAATGCGCTCCAGTATTCCGCGCGCAGTCCCTTCATCCAGGATGAACCGCTCGCCGGTCAGCGCGTCCACCAGATGCGACTCCTTCGATGGCGTCTGCAGTTGGTACAACAGTCGCCCGGCAACCTTTTGAAAGGCCACAGCCCTGATTTCCAACGGCTGGCCAAGTTCGGCTTCCACCAGCGCGATCGCCTCCGGCACCGAAACTTTGATTTCCCGATAGCCGGGTGTGCCTCCCTCCCCGATGCCGGGCTGGACCGCAGCGATAAACCAACTGGACGGAAAGAGAAGGACAATCCCGCTGGCAAACCAGATCAGGGTAAGCAACACCGCGGCCACAGCGGACCATTTGTGTAACCAATACATCCATGTTCTCAGACTCATTCCCTGCTCCAGGGCCGTGGCGTTTTCAGGTGATCCTCGATGAGCTCCAACCCTCTGTTGAACGAAGGGCTCGTCCCATCCGGTTCCGCAAGATTATGCCGCATGGAACCCGCGAGGCCAAGGATGGAGGCGGTGGTGGAATCGTCGAAAAGTTATGTGCAGGGATTCGGCCGCGCTCAGGAAACAAACGCGCAGCCCAGGCGGAGCTGCTGGTCCTTGTCCTGGTATTCGTACACCTTGCGCAGTTGCACTTTGACCGGCGGAAGAATAGGGACATGCAGCACGGCCTGGAAATTGGTTTGCGTCGTCAACGCCGGGTCCAACTGAAGCGCAACGCCGCCATAGCTCAAGTCAATCACGCGCGCATTGCGCTCGGGGGTAGTGGAAAGGACCGCATAGGCCTTTGTGCCCGCCAATGAAACGCGCTCCCACTTCCGCGTTTCCGAACCAGGCGGCGGAGCGGCCGCCTGCGCAGCGGGCTGCTGTGCGGCCGCAAACGGCGGGACACTGGCGCCAAGCGCGGTCACCAGCGGTTTTGCGGCCGGGGGCTCCATAGGAACGACGCGGGATGGCGCGGCTTGCCGCTGTGCGGGCTCAGCTTCTCGCCGCTGAGCCTGTTCTGCCCCGCGCGGCGTCTCGGCGGTGCGCGCCGCGTTTTTCAATTGATAGAGGCGGTCGTCCGCCAGCCGCAGCAGCGTCTCTTCCTGATCGCCATCTTCCGGGAAAACTGCAATGCCGTAATCGAGCGCAAGCGGCAGCTCGATCTTCATCGGTTCGGTGGCGGACGCATAACTGGTGCGCAGCCGGCGGCACAGCGTGGCGGCTTGCTCAGGATCCGATTGCGGAAGCAGCAGTGCGAATTCGTCGCCACCGATGCGAAACGCATAGTCAGAGGTGCGCAGCGTTTTCCGCATCGTAGATGCCGCCGCTTGCAGCGCCTGGTCTCCGGTCAGATGGCCATAGCGATCGTTGATGTCCTTGAAGCGGTGCAGGTCCATGATGACCACGGCAAGGTGCTGGCCGTAGCGTTTGGCGCGATTCAACTCTTTACTGAAGTACTCTTCAAACAGCCGCCGGTTATAGAGCCCGGTAAGAGCGTCGGTGGCGGCGTTGATTTGCAGCTTCTTCAGCTCCTCATACTCCATCAGGATGGGCATGCGCAGGTAGTTGGTGCTGGCCAGCACATCCACCATCACCGTCTTCAAGGAGATCGGTTTCGAGAGACTCTCCGACAGTTCTTGCCGGCGCATGAGAATCTGTTCCCAGCAGTCGAGACTGACGGAATCCGTCAATTCAACCTGGGCCATGGACTTGAAGAATTTCTGGAGAAACTGGCCGCGCACCGGGCGGTCGAGGCTGTCCAGCGTTTCGATCAACAGGTCGAGAAAAGAATCCTCGGCTGAGACAGGGGGGCGGCTCGAGTCAAGAGAGTTGGCCATTTTGGCTGGGCGGGCAAGATTATAGGCCATCCCCCAAGTCTAAGGCCATACCTTGCCGGAGGGCTACGGAGCAACTGGGATGCCAACAAGGTCCGGACAGAACACGAAGCAAATCACTCATTCTAGGGGCAAAGCGCGCGGCGGACGGCATTAGCCAGGCAGAGTACTGGGAGTTCTAGGCGTGCATCCCGCTCCACATCGTTGCACTTTTTATCCCGCGGTCTTCAGTCAAGAGGATGAAAAAACTCTATCCCAATCAGGTGCACCTCGCCGGCTTTTTCGGTGCGCCGAACCCTCCCCTGGATGGGTGGCGTTGCTGCAGGAACAACGCCGGAATAGGTGGGAGGGGGTGCGGGGATCGTCAGCGAAACCACATCGTTGGCTCGCAATGGCCTGGGACATGCCAGATAGGCCCCGCCTGCGCTGATATCCAGCGTTTTCGCCAATTCGAGGTATTCATCCCCGCGGGCGCCCATCCCCCGCAGGAACATCGGCATTTGAAGGCGGAGTCGCGGGCTGCGGCGACGCTCCGCAGGGCTGGCAAGGACATTCGCTTGATGGCTACCAGTGCCCAACAGACCCCCATCTGTTGTCGGTACTGCTGTTCTAGTACCGCCATCGAGCAATTTGAATGCAACGAAAAACAACACCAGGCATGCACTTGTAATATGCTGTAAATAAATGACTTAATCGCATGGCGTGGGTTTGCTCTTACTTTCCTAATCTGCTGCAAGCAAACCGTTTTCTCCTTATGTGCAAAATAGGACTCATATACCATTGACTGTTTTCTGGCCATCTGCCACCATCGGTTCCTTTGGGAGTGTAGCCCTAAGCTGTGCGGACCCCTCGGCTTTGACCCGGCGGGTTGGTGTCTGGAGGGAAGTTGGCTCAGCCTGCGACAACTCAGGATTTGCAGGATTCTCGCGCCATCCCGTGGACCATCGTGCGCGGGATTCTGGACGTTGCCGACGAGCCCATGCTCTGCGCCGATCGTATGGGCCGCATTCTCCTGGCGAACCAGCGTGCCTTGCTTTGTCTGACAGGAATGGGGGTTCCAACCTCAGCCAATCTGTTCACCGATGTGCTCCACCTGGAAGCAGAGGCCGTATTCGGTCAGTTGGAAAGCGGAGAGCAAGAATTGGCGCTCCCGGTGGAATGTCCGGATGGCAAGGGGCGCGCGCGCGTCCGCTGGCTTCCGGAGCCGGACTGGGTCGTGGTTTCGGTGCAGCAGGATGGATCTGCGCTGCCGGACGACCCAAAGGTAAAGCAGACCCTGCAAGAGCTCTTGCAGGAGCGGGAAATCACCTATCGCAACTTGCTGGCCGCCTATCTGCGGCTGCAGGAAGTCAACCGCCAGAAAACACTTTTTCTCGCTTCGGCTGCGCATGAGCTGAAGACTCCGCTGGCGGTGATGAAGGGCTACTACGACCTGCTGCTTTCCAACTCGCTCGGGAAAATGAATGACAAGCAGCGCGACATCCTGCTGGAATCCAAGGAGAGCTGCGAGCGGCTCGTCCGTCTGGTCTCCATGTTCCTCAACTATTCGGCGCTCGAGAGCGGCAAGCTGATGCTGCACCTGCGCGAGAATGACCTGCGAGACTGCATCACGGAGCTGGCCGCGCGCTGGCACGACGTCTTTCAGCGCAAGAATGTGAAACTCGAGACGCGCGTGGATAGCCGGCTGGAGCCGTTCAAGTTCGATTACCAGAAAGTCTTGCAGACCGCGGCCAACCTGCTGGATAACGCCCTGAAGCATACCGGCAACGGCGGCTGCGTGACCTTATCCGCGGAGCCATATTTCTGGGAGCGTCGCACGGCTGCGGCCACGCCCGCCGAAGAGCGGCGGCTGAATTCACAACAGCGCTCGAACAGCGTGCTGGTATCGGTGGCAGACACCGGCCCCGGCATCGCGGCCGAGTTCCATCAGGAGATCTTCGAGGACTTTGTGCGCGTGGACCGTTCCTCTTCCGGCATGGGGCTGGGATTGGCGATTGCGAAGCGACTGGTACAGGCGCACCGTGGAAAAATCTGGGTGGACAGCAATCCCGGTCGCGGGTCCACTTTCACATTTTTGTTGCCGACCGATAACCAGTAAACTGGAAGCGCCCGCTCCAACGATCGGAGAGAATGGATGACGGAGATCCCGGAAAAAATCCTGGTGGTGGACGACGAGCCCAGCATTCGGAAATACCTGCAAACCCTGCTGGAAATCGAAGGCCACCAGGTGACTGCCGTCAGTTGCGGCAGCGACGCGCTGGAGCGTATCAGCGAGGGCGAGCGCCCCGACCTGGTGATCCTCGACGTGTTGATGCCGGAAATGGACGGGCTGGAAACACTGCGCCGCATGATGCAGATGGACCGCCTGCTCAACGTCATCATGCTCTCCTGCTCCAACGAAGTCAGCACCGTGGTGGAAGCCATCCGCCTCGGCGCCAGCGACTACCTCACCAAGCCCTTCGAGAAATCCGAACTCGACGCGGCCATGCTGAAGTGCAAGCAGAAGCGCGACCTGCGCGCGGAAAACGAAGCGCTGCGCGAATACTGCGAGCATCTCACCGAAGACCTGAGCTTCCTCGCCTCCAGCCCGCAGATGGTGAAGATCCGCCAGCAGATTCTGCAAATCGCACCGGTGGATGTGCCGGTGTTCATCTCCGGCGAAAGCGGCGTGGGCAAGGAAGTCGTGGCGCGCATGATTCACATGCGTTCGCAGCGCGCGCAGCAGGCCTTCGTCAAGGTAAATTGCGCGGCCCTGCCGAGTGACCTGCTCGAATCCGAGCTGTTCGGCTACGAGCAGGGCGCCTTCACCGGCGCCGTGCGCTCCAAGCCCGGCAAATTCGAAATGGCCAACAAAGGCACCATCTTCCTCGACGAAATCGCGGAGATGAGCCCGAACCTGCAAGCCAAAATGCTGCACGTCTTGCAGGACCATCAATTCTCGCGCCTGGGCGGCCGCGCGCTCATTCACAGCGACGTCCGCGTGCTGGCCGCAACCAACATGAACGTCCGTGAAGCCATGCAGACCGGCCGCTTCCGCGAAGACCTCTACTACCGGCTCAATGTATTCTCCATTGTTGTGCCTCCGTTGCGCGAACGCATGCGGGAGATCCCGATTCTCTTCCGGCATTTTCTGGAGAAGTACAGCGAGAAGTATCAGCGCCCGGCGCAGGGTCCATCGGATCATCTGCTGGAAGCCGCGATGCGCTACCCGTGGCCGGGCAATCTGCGCGAGCTGGAAAACTTCGTCAAGCGCTACGTGATCCTCGAAGACGACGAGTCCAGCTTCCGCGAGCTGCTGGAGATGGCGGCCACGCGCCAGCGCACCTCCCCGCGCGAGGAATCCGGCGCGCCCAAGGAACAGGGCCTGAAGGCCCTGGTGCGCAATCTGAAGGACGAAGCGGAAATGGAAGCCATCGCCGACGCTCTCGAAAAAACCAATTGGAGCCGCAAGGAAGCGGCCCGCATGTTGGGCATCAGCTACAAGGCGCTTTTGTACAAGATGCGGCAATTCAAGCTGGATGGAGGGCGTGCATCTCGTTCGGCCCCTTCCAACCCGGGCCTGAGCCATAGCTAAGGGGAAAATCCACGGGCTGCAATCTCTTGCACATAGCTTGCAATTCCGATTGTTGGAATGTTCACAGGAGACCGCCCGGAGGGTACCGGGACGCGCAGTGGCACAAACGTGGGGGGAGAAGCAAGACGGGTGAACTGAAGATAACCCTTGATTTGTAAGTGGGTTCCCCGTTATACAGGAGAGAGAGAAGGGCTGGGCACCTCGGTCGGAATGGGTTGTTGGCATCTGATTGATTGGCAGGCCGATTGCTGCCTTTCAGTCGACGGGGTGGGCGTAATGTGGACGATTTGCTTTATGGGGGATAAAGGCCAATGACGGAGCGCCGCACAGCTCGTCGCTATGAACTGGCACTGCCGGTCGTTATTCGTGGGGGCAAAGAGGTAATCGAACCGCATAATGGACAGACCCGGGACATCTCCACGCGGGGTGTCTATTTCATGCTGGACGAGGATGTGAAGGAAGGCTCCGAGCTGGATTTTACCCTCACGCTCCCCGCAGAAATCACGCAGGGCACCGAGGTCTTCGTTCGCGCGCATGGCAAGGTGGTTCGCGTGGAACGCAAGCAGGATGACGGCGTGTCGCGCATGGGCGTCGCGGCTGTGATCGAAAAGTACGACATCATTCGCACCGAAGCCACCAAGGTCTAGCGACGCCCGCCGTCAGCGCCGCGGCGCAAACTTCCTGTCAATCACCGCTTTGATATCTTCCACGCTGTAACCCGCCTGCGCCATCTTTTCCGCTTCGATCGCAATCGAGAGACACATGTCGCAGGTTTCGCCGTGCGCGTCGCGGAAGCAATCGAGGTTGTTCTGGTGGCCGTCGGTGAGGTAGCAACCGCAGTAACAGGGAAGCCGCTCCAGCAGTTCCGGACGTTCGCGCGCAATGCGATAGCCTTCCGCCACCCGCCCGGAGAACAGCGCGGGATCGAGCGTATTCGGCCGCCGCGCATGCGGAACCGCGGGCAACGACTCCGGCGTCAGTAGGTAGTTGAGCGGGCTCGACCGCGGCGAAACGATGTGCCATGTAGCGACGACAACCGCCGCCATGGAAACGGCCATGATCCCGTTGTAGAGCCACCGCCGACGCTTCGGCGGTCCTGCATGTGAATTGCTGGCCGGGACATTCATCGCCTCATCGTAGCAGAAAATCCGGACTCGACTTCTGCAATCCGCCGGCATTGTGTTGGCCGCCCAAACCTTCACCTTCCCCGCTCGTCTAACCTGCTGGCTGTAGGTGGAGGAGCGGATGCGGAAAAGCACGATTCTGAGCGGCGTAATGGTTGGGGTGCTACTGCTGGGAGCAACGGGTGTCCGCTCGCGCGCAGCGCAGCAGCGCGAGATCGAAGCCGTGCGCGCGGCGGTTGACAACTACCTGCAAGGGCACGCCACCGGCAAGGGCGAGCATTTCCAGAAAGTCTTTCACGCCGACTCCAAGCTCTTCTGGGTGCGTGATGGCCAGCTCCTGCAGCGCACCAGCGCCGACTACATCGCCGGCGCCTCCGGCCAGCCCGCCGCAGACGAAGCACATCGCAAACGGTGGATTGAAACGGTCGATCACGAAAAACGCCGCAGTGGTGAAGGTGGTCCTCGACTATCCCGCCACACGCCTCACGGACTACATGTCCATGCTGAAAATCAACGGCGAGTGGAAAATCGTCAACAAGACTTTCACGTCGGAACCCAAAACGCGGTAATCCTCATGTAGCGGCGCTGCTTGCTGCGCCCTTCCTCGCCAATGCAAAGACATGCCTACATCTGCAGGCGGTTGATCACCAGCCCGCCGTTATTGAACACCGCGAGGATGTCGAGCAACACGTCGGGATGCGCGCGCGGGTCGCGGTCCACCACGATGAGGTCGGCTTCGAGGCCGGGCTGGATGGCGCCGGTGCGATCGCTGATTCCGTAACAGGCCGCAGCGGTGGACGTCGCCGCCTTGATCGCGTCCATGGGCGGCATGCCTAGCTCCATCAGTTCCATGATTTCGTGCCCCATGCGGCGCGCGCTCGACGCGCCGTAACCGGTGTCCGTCCCCGCCACCACTTGCACGGCGAAGCGGCATGTTAGGCCGCAGTGGAAAGCGAATCAAGGGCCACTTGCCTATGGGGCTTGCGCGAAGCAGGCAGTCGTCCTAAGATTCGCCCTGCCCACAAACACCCCTTGTGAGGAGCCGCCCATGAACGTCGGAGACGCCATCGGCAAGCGAACCGAAGTCTACTCCGTGCGCGACGACATGACGGTGCATGAAGCCGCCGTCTACCTGCGCGAAAAAGGCGTGCGCGCCGTCGGCGTCACCGACGCAGCCAAGCGCCTCGTCGGCATCGTCTCGCAGGCCGACATCTCCGACAAGGTCGCGGCAGACAATAAGCCGCCGGCCTGGATGCGCGTCAGCGAAATCATGAGCACCGGCCTCGTCACCGTGCGCAAAGACACCCCGCTCGACGAAGCCCTGCGCCTGATGGAGAAGCACAACTTCTACCACCTGCTCATCGTAGACGAAAAAGGCGGCTTCCACGGCATCATCTCCGTGCGCGACCTGCTGCGCATCATCGCCAGCGACGAAAAGGCCCGCGCCGACATGCTCGAGCAAATGATGTTCCCCTCCCGCTGACCCGTAGCACAGGCTCACAGCCTGTGCCTCTGCAATCTGCGATTTGCGATCCGCTATCGAGAGCACCGCACACGCTGACAGCCTGTGCCTCTTGCATTTGTAGCTGCGACCTTCAGGTCGCCAGATGTTGCCTTCGAGCATCCTGTCCACCTGAAGGTGGACGCTACACACCTCAAAACAAAACCTGCACAGGCTGTGAGCCCTTCGGCTCCGCTCAGGGCAGGCGTGTGACGGCAGGTGTATGTCCGGGTGCGCTCTGTAGCACAGGCTTGTAGCCTGTGCCTCTTGCATTTGTAGAGGCGACCTTCAGGTCGCCAGATATTGCCTTCGAGCATCCTGTCCACTACGCACATCAAGGCAAAACCTGCACAGGCTACAAGCCTGTGCTACAAGATTCCCCTTGACACGATGTTCTCTATTAGATATGCTGTTGGAGTGAGTCATGCTCAGAGGCATGGAGTGTTGCTGTCAGCGTGACGGTCCCGGGGCATCGTCCCGCAGCCTCGGGACGGCGAAGGATCTTGGGGTTGAGGTCTCACGCCGAGGGACGGGGTCGACTGCAGCCGCGGAGACGCATCGCGCAGTTTTGCCCGAGCGAGACCGATGGCTCAATGATGACAGATCAAAAGCAACCCCCTGAGGTCCTTCGTGCAGTTTACCCCGAGCGAAGCCGAGGGGCTCAGGATGACACATCTGGGCAGTGTGCGCGAGGCAAGAGGTGCATAGTCAATGCGATGCGCGATGGACAGCGAGGCTTGCGCGATGCCCAATCGCGCAAGTAGTTACAGGTCAGTGGTTTGCGCGATGGCGCGATGGGTACCCCCCCTCCCCCATCGCACAAGCCCTGGGACCCGAGGTGGCAAGTGGCTTGGAGAAGCTCGGCCAAGTTAGGGATCAGCGCGTTGCGCGAGACCTGCGCGATGCCCAATCGCGCAAGCAGTTCGCAGTCAGCGGCTTACGCGATGGACGCGATGGGTACCCCCCTCCCCCATCACGCAGATGCGTGAAAGCGGAGGGGGAGGTGAGGTCAGCCAAGAAGCCCGGACTGGTTACGCCAGCAGCTTGTGCAGCAGGGTTTCGAGGCGGGCGATCTCGTCGGTGCCCATGCGGGTGAACTCGATGCCCATGCCGCGCCCGGGGCGGCTGTCGCGCACCACGCCGGTGGCGAGGATCTCGCCGCCCGGCACTTCAAATAGCAGGCGCAGGGGCGTGCCGCTGGGCGCCGGGTCGAGCGTGGCAATGAACATGCCGCCGCGGCCAACCGTGGGCGCGATGGACATTTCGCTTTGCTTCTCCCAGTTCCACGCCACGACGAGGCCGCGCGGCAACTCGACGCGCTTGAAGCGCCGCTTTTTGGCCGCCTCATCCTCCACTTCTTTGTTCTGCGATGGAGGAACGCCGAGCAGCACAGCGGCGAGCAATCCGTTGAGCCGATTCAAGGCGTCGCCCTGCAGTGGCGCAAACTCGACGCCCATTCCCTTCCCGGGGCGGGAATCGCGCACGGTGGCGTTGGTGAGGATTTCGCCGCCCGCGCCGTCGAAGAGCAGACGCACATTCGAGCCCACCGGCGGCGGCTGGTCGGTCACAACAAACAGACCGCCCGGGCCGATGGTGTTGGCGGTGGCGATTTCGCGGCGGCCATCTGCCTGCCACGCCACCTTGAGCCCCTTGGCCAACGTGATGCGCGGATAGCGGCGCTTACGGCGCTCCGAATCATCGGCAGGCGGAGGCGCGGCAGGAGCGGTCTCTTCCGTGTACGCGGGAAGGTACTTCATCAGGCTTTGCAGATTGGCGCGGTCCTCGCGGCCCATGGGAGAGAATTCCACCGTCATGCCGCGGCCGGGCATGCACGCGCGCAACACGGCGCGGGCGCGCAATTCGCCGCCGGGC
>Ga0209399_10001614_pt1 | contig 11588 bp, 8 predicted proteins | sample OV2TP3_FD_184130 | JGI IMG/M metagenome (GOLD analysis project Ga0209399, IMG submission 184130) | Hot spring microbial communities from Beatty, Nevada to study Microbial Dark Matter (Phase II) - OV2 TP3 (SPAdes) (version 3) | ecosystem: Environmental > Aquatic > Thermal springs > Hot (42-90C) ... | reverse complement strand
GAGTCCTGGGACGTCCTCGAGGACGGCAAGGTGTATGTGTTTCACCTGCGCAAGGGGGTGAAATTCCACGATGGCAGCGATTTCGATGCCGAGGTGGTCCGCTGGAACTATCAGCGAATCATGGATCCCGCAGAAAAGGCGTTCGACGCCCCCTATTACAGCATGGTAGAAACTGTAGAAGTCCTCGATGCCCACACGGTCACATTCACCCTCAAGCACCCCAGCATGACCCTGTTGCCGGTGATGGCGGCCAACCGCGCGGGGTTTTTGCAAATCTCCCCGGCTTCATATACGCGCTGGGGCAAGGAAGAGATCCGGCGGCATCCGGTGGGAACGGGCCCCTTCAAGCTCGGCCGGTGGGACCAAAACCACCTCATCGTGCTGGAGAAGAACCCCCACTACTTCAAGCCGGGCCTCCCCTACCTGGATCGCGTCGAGTTGCGGGTGATGAAAGATGGGATCACGCGGGTGACGGCGCTGCGCGCGGGGGAGGTGGACTTCGCCAACGCGGTGCCCCGTGAGTCCGTGGAGCGCCTGGACAAAGATCCGCACATCCGCGTGCTCCGGGGTCGGGAGACCCAGCGGGTTACCACCGTGTTCAACCTCCGAAACCCGATCTTCACGGATGTACGGGTGCGACGGGCGCTGGGAGGGTACGGAATCGACCGGCAGGCTATCGTCAAGACCGCGCTCTTGGGGCTGGGACAGCCGTCCTGGAGCTTCGTGCCCCATGGGGCGAAGGATCATCTCGACTTCGGGGAGGACTACCCCTACGATCCCGAGAAGGCCCGGGCCCTGCTCAAGCAGGCAGGGTACGATGAGAAAAACCCCCTGCGGTACAGCATCATGGCCCACGCCGCGGAAGCCGCCCTGCCCAACATCGCCACCATCCTGAAGACGCAATACGCGAAGCTCGGCGTGGAGATGACAGTGGAGGTCATCGATCGCCCCATCTATCTACGGCGCTTGACGCGGGACCGGGACTGGGAGCAGGGCCTCATTTTTACCAGTGCTGCCCTGGATGCCTATTCGATCTCGCGGGCGCTCGACACGCGGGTGGGGAACAATACCCTCAACCACCAGGACAAGCACGTCGATGCCTTGATCGACCGTATGAAGGAGGCGGCGACGGAGGAGGCGTTCCGCCAGGCGGGGCACGACATACAGCGGTATATGGTCGAGCACATGATGATCGCGGACATCGCCTCCGTCCCTTTCCTGCAAGCGGTACGTCCCCAGGTGCAGGGGTACGAACATTTGCATGGTTTCAAGATCCAGTTTGAGACGACGTGGCTGGACAAACCCTGAACCTCGCGGAGGTAGCCATCAGCGGTCAGCCAAACAGGTTCAAGCTGCACTGGGCACGGTCCCACGGTGCACTCTCCTGAAGCTGACTGCCGATCGCTTCTGAGCTGATCGCCTCTGAAAGGAGGGCTCGCGATGTGTACCACACGCGCTGTGGCCATGCGCATATTGCCAGGTATCGGCCTGGCCCTGCTCCTCATCGGCAGCGCTCAGCTGGGCGAAGTCGCGGCACAAACCAAAGGGCAGATGACCTGGGCGCTCCACTTCACCATCGCCCCCACCTACTTCGACCCGGCTGAAACACCGGGCATCATCACACCATTCCTGTTCCTCTATGCCCTGCACGATGCCCTGGTGAAGCCCATGCCGGGCAATCCGCGGGCCCCCAGCCTGGCCGAATCCTGGCGCGAGAGCGAAGACGGCCTGACTTACGAGTTCACGCTGCGGAAGGGCGTCACCTTCCACAACGGCGACCCTTTCACGGCCGAGGATGTGAAATTCAGCCTGGAGCGTTACCGCGGGGCAAGCGCCAAGCTCTACCGCGAGAAAGTGAAGGAGGTCGAGATCCTCAATCCCCACCTGCTGCGCATGCACTTGAAAGAGCCCTGGCCGGATTTTATGACGTTTTATGGCACGCCCTCTACGGGCGCGGGGTGGATTGTGCCAAAGAAGTATGTCGAGCAAGTCGGGGACGATGGCTTCAAGAGGCATCCCATTGGCGCCGGCCCCTATAAGTTCGTCAGCCATCAGCCCGGCATCGAGCTGGTCCTGGAGGCCTATGACGGCTACTGGCGCAAGCAACCCTCTGTCAAAAAGCTGGTCATGCGGAATATCCCTGACGACGCCACCAGACTGGCGACACTGAAGACCGGGGAGGCGGATATCGCCTACGCCATGATGGGGACCATGGCCGAAGAGGTCAAGCGGGATCCTAAGCTGAAGCTGGCATACAGTTATGGCCCCGGGATCTTCTTCCTCGATTTCACCGAGCAATGGGACCCCAAATCTCCCTGGCATGACCTGCGGGTGCGGCAGGCCCTCAACTATGCCATCGACCGGCAGGCGCTGAACGAGCAGCAAACCTTAGGGGCCTCGCAGCCGACCGCCAATATCGTCCCTCGTGCCTTCGAGTTTGCGCTGCCACTGGAAGCCTATCCCTACGATCCACAGAAGGCCAAGCAGCTGCTGAAAGAGGCCGGCCACCCCAATGGCTTTGATGCCAGCGAGATCTCCATTGGTCCGCCGTATTACTCGCTCGCTGAAGGGGTCGCGACGTACCTGCAGGGGGTTGGCATTCGCATCAAGGTCCGGCCAATGGAGCGCGCCTCTTTCTTCGCGGCCTGGAAGGAGAAGAAATTCACCGGGCTGGCTCTGGGCGGCAGCGGCGCCTTTGGGAACGCCGCCGTGCGCCTTGAGCCCTTTGCCATCGGCGGCGGGGACTATGCCAAAGGCAGCTATCCCGATATCGACGAATTGTTCAAAAAACAATCGGTCGAGCGGGATCGCAAGAAGCGCGAGGCGATGCTGCACCAGATCCAGCGGCTCATGCACGAGCGCGCCATGTTTGCCCCTATTTACGAGCTGGGTTGGCCCAACGGCGTCGGCCCCCGCGTGGCGGAGTCGGGCTTCGGCTTGATTCCCCTCTTTTACTATACCGGCCCCTACGAGGACATTCGCTTGAAGGAGTAATCTACGCTTTCAGCGACCAAGTGACAGCAATCCATGGTCACCTGAGTGTCAGCAAGACGATGAAGGCATGTTGGGCCCCGAGTGCGCCGAGATCGACCCGGAGCTCAGGGATCGGGGCGGGGATCATTTCGTGGCGTGTCATAAGGTGTGAAATGCGTTCGACAGTTACGCTCAACCAAGGGAGGGATAGACGATGCGACCCAGAGATCTGTATGCGTTAGCAGGTGTCTTCACTCTCTTAGCACTGCTGGCCTTCGCAGGGGCGAGCGGAGCAGCCGAGAGGCCTAAGCAGGGGGGGATCTTAAAGGTTGCTCTGGACGCCGATGTCAAGGGCCTGGACATCCAGGCAACTGCGGGGAAGGAGCCCCGCTGGGTCCTCGAGCATGTCCACAACAACATCGTGACCATCACCCCTGACTTCCAGCTTGTGCCGGAGCTGGCGGAGCGCTGGACGGTGGCGGACGATGGTCTGTCGATCACCTTCGAGCTGCGCCAAGGGGTCAAGTTCCACGATGGCACCCCGTGGAACGCAGAAGCCTTCAAGTTCAACATCGAGCGGGTCCTCGACCCGCAGACGAAATCCCCGTACCGGCAGCTGATCCAGCCGATCAATGCCGCACAGGCCATCGATGAGTATCGAGCGAAAGTCACGCTTGCCAGGCCCTACCGCAACATCCTGCTGGCCCTGGCATCCTACCGCAATGGGCTCTATATGGTCTCCCCGGCGGCCGTCAAACAATGGGGGAAGGACTACCAGCTCCATCCCGTGGGCACAGGGCCGTTCGTGTTTAAGGAATGGGTGGCTCATAGCCATATCACCCTCGAACGCAACCCCCACTACTTTAAGCAAGGGCTCCCCCACCTGGATGGGATCCAACTGCGGGTTGTGACGGATCCCATCGCCCGGACCGCGGCGCTGCGGACAGGTGAGCTCGATGTGATCAACGAGCTCCCCCCGACGATGGTGCAAATTATGGAGAAATTCCCGGGGGCGAGGATCTACACCGGTCCGGAGCTGGCGTTCCTCTTCGCGCCGTTCGATCTCCAGGCCCCGCCGTTCAACGATGTACGGGTGCGGAAAGCGGTGGCGGGGTATGGCATCGACCGGGCCGACATCGCCAAACGGGCCTTCTTCGGACGGGCCACCCCGCTGGTCAGCGTGGTGCCCCCTGGCTCCCCTGACTACCTGGACCTGAATGAGATGTATCCCTACGATCCCAACCGGGCCAGGGCCCTCCTCAAAGAAGCGGGGTATGGGCCGGATAAGCCCCTCACCTACACCCTGCTCATCGACAACTCGAGCCCCCTGTTCAGCGACATCGCCACCATCCTGAAGGAGCAGCTCAAGCGCATCGGGGTGGTGGTCAAGATAGAGATGGTGGACAGGGTGACCCGCATCAGCCGCATTGCCAAGGCGTTGGGGGAGCCGAGGGACTTCCATCAGGTCATTTCGGGAGCCTCGACCCGTGTGGCGTTGGATCAGAACGCCTACGTCATGGTGACCGATGCCTCATGGAACGTCGCCAACAACGCGGACAAAAAGGTGGACGAGCTGTACGCACAGTGGGGGCTGACGCTGGACGACGCGAAGGCCCGCAAGATCGCCGAGGAGTTGCAGCGGTACGTGGCCGACCACCTCATCTGGGTGAACTTAACCGGCGCCCCGTTCTTCCAGGTAACCCGGACCTATGTCAAAGACTTCCCATTTTACAACCAGGTGAAGCTACGCTACGAGACCGTCTGGCTGGATAAGTAGCGCTCAAGACGATGGCCCTCACGCTGACGGCCCCTGTGGGGTGTCAGGAGAAGCGCCCCCAGGCGGGGCCTCCCCGCCCCAGCAGGGGCCATCGCAGAAGGATGGGATCATGAAGGAGTATGTGGCCACGCGTCTCCTGCTGCTCATTCCGACGCTCTTGGGGATTACGCTGGTGGTGTTCTTTGCCATGCACGCCATCCCCGGGGACCCCATCATCAGCATCTTAGGCGAAGACTACGATAAAAACTTTGCTGCCCAGCTTCGGGTCGAGTACGGCCTGGACCGGCCGGTCATTGTGCAGTATGGGCTGTGGTTGCTACGACTGGTGCAGGGCAACTGGGGGAAATCGATCAACTCCCACCGCCCGGTCCTCTCGGACGTGTTGTATCGCATCCCCATCACGGCCGAGCTGATCTTCTTCGCCTTGCTCTTGGCCCTGCTCATCGCTGTGCCAGCGGGAGTGATCGCCTCAACCCGGCCGTACGCCATCCGGGATTACTCTTCGATGACGATCGCCATGATCGGCATCTCCATCCCGGAGTTCTTCTTCGGCATTCTCCTCATCCTCTGTTTTGGCCTCCTGCTGGGCTGGCTGCCGACAGGCCGCTTCGTCTCTTTGGCCGACAGCGTGCCCCAAAACCTCGTCCACCTGATCTTGCCAGCCGTCGCCCTGGGTTTCCACCGGGCAGCCATCCTCACGCGGCTCGTGCGGTCGAGCATGCTCGAGGTGATCCGCCAGGATTACGTGATGACGGCCCGGTCCAAAGGGCTTGCGGAGCGCCTGGTCGTGCTCAAGCATGCCCTGAAGAACGCGCTCATCCCCACCGTGACGGTGGTGGGCCTGCAGATCGGCTTCCTCATCGGCGGTGCCATCGTGGTGGAGAAGGTTTTCTCCATCCCGGGCCTGGGCAGCTATGGGATCGATGCGATCCTGGCCCGCGATTACCCTCAGGTGCAGGGCTTCATCGTCGTGGCGGCGAGTGTGTTCGTGCTAGCGAACCTGCTCGTGGACATCTTGTACGCGTTCCTCGACCCGCGCATCCGCTATGAGAAGAAAGGCACGTGAGGAGGCCCTATGGAGAAGGACAGGGACGGAGTGAAACACAAAGCCCAGACATCCATCGCGCTCACCTTCCATCGGCTGCGGCAAAGCCCGGGCGCCGTGTTCGGGCTGGTGATCGTCACGCTGTTGTGCCTCACCGCCATCTTCGCCGACCTGCTTGCGCCCTCGGGCTACGCCCAGATGCACGATGAGTTGCTCACGTTCCCGAGCGGGGCCCATCTCATGGGGACCGATATGCTGGGTCGGGACCAACTGAGCCGGGTGATCTATGGCAGCCGGGTGTCGATCTATGTGGGGCTGGTATCGATCGTGTTGGCGATTCTTGTCGGGGTCCCCTTGGGGCTGATCTCGGGCTATTATGGCGGAATCCTCGACAACGCGCTCATGCGGGTGATGGATATCTGGGTGGCATTTCCGGTCTTCCTGCTGGCGATCCTGATCATGGTCATTTTAGAGCCGAGCGTGAACAACGTCATTCTGGCCATCGGGATCGTCCGCATCCCCACCTACGCGCGCCTCGTACGAGGGAGTGTGCTCTCGGTGAAGGAGCGGGAGTATATCGAAGCGGCCTGGGCGATAGGGGTGAAAGACGGGCTTGTCCTCTTCCGCCATATCCTGCCCAACTGCCTGGCACCCGTGATTGTGGTGTCCACCGTCTCCATTGCCAACGCGATTATTGTGGAGGCTTCGCTGAGCTTCTTGGGACTTGGAACGCAGCCGCCGACGCCGAGTTGGGGCTGGGATCTGAAGGCAAATCTCCTGTTCATCGAGGTGAACCCCTGGATCGTCCTCTTTCCGGGTCTGGCCATCTTCCTGACCGTCCTAGGCTTTAACATGTTGGGTGATGGCCTCCGGGATGCGCTCGATCCTCGGTTAAAACAGTGATGCCTTGAGGCCTCGGTGCTTGGATGTCGAGGAGGCCGTGGCGACCTATTTGACATCTCGCTGGCGCCCGCGCAGACTGGGCAAGGAGACGCAGATGTTTGGGCAGCGCTCGGTGGGCGGGGGGGAACTCGGGGTACGTTTTCGCGGGAGAACACGTCAAGGAGGGACGACGATGAAAGGGCACAGATGTCGCCTGGGGTTCATGATCGTGATCGTCGGGTGTCTGCTATTGGCGCAGCCAGCGGCCTGGGCACAGCAGCCCAAGTACGGTGGAACGTTGCGGGTGGCGTGGGAGGCGGATGTCACGGGCTTCGACCCGCATACCTCCCCAGGGATTCAGTCCCAGTATATGGTCGGCAGCCTCTTTAACAGCCTCGTGACCATCGATACCGACCTCAACATCATCCCCGAGCTGGCCGAGTCGTGGGAGATGCAGGAGGGGGGGAAAACCTGGGTCTTTCAGCTGCGCAAGGGGGTGAAGTTCCACGATGGAACCGACTTCGATGCGGCCGCGGTGGCGTGGAACTTCAAGCGCATCACCGATCCCGAGGAGAAGGCCTTCGCCGAGGGGTTTTTCGACCCCATCGCGGCGGTGGAGCCGATCGACGCGCATACGGTCAAGTTCAGCTTGAAACATCCCAGCCTCACCCTGCTCCCCACCCTGGCCGTGTACCGGGTGGGCTTTTTGCTGATATCCCCCACCTCCCATAAGACCTGGGGCAGGCAGGAGGTCGGGCTGCATCCGGCGGGGACCGGGCCGTTCAAGCTCGCCAAGTGGGAGCAGAACAACGTCATCGTCCTGGAGAAGAACGAACACTACTTCAAGCAGGGGCTCCCGTACCTGGATCGTATCGAGTTCAAGGTGATGAAGGATGGGATCACCCGGGCCACCGCGCTGCGGGCGGGGGAGGTGGATTTCGCCAATTACGTGCCGCGCGAGTCTGTCGAGCGCCTCGCGAAGGACCCCAAATTGCAGGTCTTTCGGGGGCGGGAAACCCAGCATCTGATCGTCCTTTTTCACAACGGCAGAAAGCCGTTCGACGATGTCCGCGTGCGGCAGGCGCTTGCCGGCTATGGCATCGACCGACGGGTGATGGCCAAGACGGCCCTCCTGGGGCAAGGCCAGGCCCTGTTGAGCTTTGTGCCGTCGGGGGGCAAAGATCATATCGACTTTCTGGACCGCTTTCCTTACGACCCCGCCAAAGCCAAAGCGCTGCTCAAGGAGGCGGGATTCGATGAGAAGAATCCCCTAAAATATACGCTCACCACCTTTAGCGCGGAGCCGGCGCTCCCCACCATCGCCACGATCATCAAGACGCAGTTGGCGCAGATCGGGGTCGAGGTCACCATCGAGATCATCGACCGACCCATCTGGCTCCGACGTCTCTTACAGAATCGGGATATGGACCAGGTCCTCGCCGCGTCGTCCAATGTCTTCGATCCCTATTCTCGCCGGTTCGTGCTGGATAGCCGCAAAGGCCCCAACCCAAGTAATCATCGGGATACGCGCCTCGACGGGCTGCTGGGATCGCTCTTGACGACGATGCGAAGCTTTTGCCGGGGTGTGGTGCGGGCGAAGAGCTGGCAGCCACCTTCCAGCGCCTTCGCCAGCTCTCCGTTGGAGAGCTGTTCCAGCTCCGCCCCCTCGATGACCTGGACCTGGCCGCGGATGAGGCCGATCTGGCGTCCGATTGCGACCGCCGTGAGAGGCTGGCCTCGTGGTGATCGCCGCGGGCACGTGGCTCCCGTTCATCGGCGAGCAACTGGGGGCGGTGATGGGCTGGCATGCGACAGGTAGTCGCGGGCAAGCTGCGTCATTTTATGCGGAGTTGGCACAATGTTATGGCTTTATGGCTTGCTGGGAGATCGCAAGCGAGGTCCGTGCTCTCGCATTCTTGGAGGATGTCCTTGAGAGAGGGTATCCGGGGACATTGTCCGCACATCAGCTATCTCCCTCAGGTTGTAACAAGCGCAATGATGACGCTGGATCTCTGCGTTCACGCTTCATCAGATCCCTGCGATGGCTCAGTCGATTCATGCGCGTCGCTTCGCCTCAAGACCAACTCCTCGGGGTGAGGAACGAGTCGATTGATGACCCCGAAGATCTCTGGGTTGGCACCGAGGCTTTGCTTCTCATGCGCATCAAGCTGCGAGAACAGCTCGGGATCCAAGAAGAAATCCGTATCCCAGAAGTACATATCAGCAAACGCGCCAAAATCAATGTGGAATCCGACCCGTCCCTTAGGGTGAGCCGGCAAGCGGAGGTAGGAACGGTCGCGCGGATCCGCGAGCCCTCGCAAGCGCCTGATCATGTCGAGCGGCCGAGAGTCATTGAGGATCGCGATCTCGGTTTCCAGACATTCGTAGAGGAACAGCCAGTGGTAATCGGTCGGAATGTATTCCTCCGGAAGATCCAGTTTCTCGCGGAGGTCGAGGAGCGTTGCGCGCGCCTGTTCACGGGTGAAGCACTGTGCGGACTCGGGATGGTTCGCCGCCCAGTCCTCGGACTCCACGGAGGGGTCGGCCAGTTCGTCCGCATTGACCTCCAGGGTGTAGACGACCAGTTCTCTCGCCACAGGGGTCAGGGGGTATTGAAAGCGGAGCATCGACGTTCCTCGCCAGGGGTGTCAGCCGTGTTCACGATGGCCACGCGTCAGAAACACCCGTCCCTCGGCTGTCGCCATGATGAGCTGCTGCTCCTCAGAGGCTTCGGTATGCCTGGCTTCCCGTGTGGTCAAGACGTCGTGCCCTCGCGGCTGCAAGCGCACCGCCAGAGAGACATCCACCTCGTGATCGAGATAGAGTCGCATGGGGGGGCCGACCTCACCTGGAAGGCTTGAGCACCCGTGGCACATCGGCGAGGTCCTCTTCTGCCACCGCGTGTTCCCTGATGTAGCGGTCGATCTCTTCGGGATGCTCGGCATAATAGACGAGTGCCATCTCCACATCGTCCGGCGTGAGGTCAGGCAAGGCCTGGAGCACAGGGTCCTTCGCCTGAGAGAGACGGATCGACTCAATAATGGTCCGGACCGCAATTCTGGTGCCGCGAATGCGAGGCTCGCCGCCACAGATCGCCTCGTCACGAACGATGTGGTCAGCCAGGGATCTCATCGTCTCGGCCTCCTTGTCCACAACCCTCGGGCTGGCCTGTGCCTGTCAAGGAGTATAGCAGCCATCGCGGACGGGAGCAACCCCCCGAGGCCGCTCGTGGCCTGCCTGACGCGCCCCCTGGCAACGACCTCTCCATCTCGCCTTCGAGACGTATCGGCAGACGTTCCATCACATCCGCAAGTCAGCGCTGCCGGCCGAGGACGTCGGCCAGATCTTCAACCACAACGCCCAGAGACTCCTGGGCCTTGAGCACGGCACGAGACCATGACTATCTGGGGTCGGCCCGGTGTGGAGCCGTCGCGGCGTGCACCGCACACCGACACCGCCTCGGCCGGAGCGCCAGGGCACGAGGCGGCCCAGCCGGAGGGGTGAGCCCGGGCGCGCTGCAGGACCAGCCATGAGCTCCGTTCCGATTGACACGGGTTCCGGTCCCCGCTACAATACCGCTGCTTTTCTTGAGAAGTGCTACTCATGCCCCCCATTACCGATTAGGAGCACGCACATGCATATCGTCCATACCTCTCCATCCTCAGGCTTCATGGCAGGCGTCCCCCCAGCCGCGTACCCGGTTCCAGGTGAGGCCTCAGCTCCTGACCCGCGTATAACCCCCTCTGATATGTACCAATCGTGTGGCCTGATTGAGTATCGATCGTGCTGGTCTCATGTCTCCGACGGAGGGAAAGCAGCGGTCAGCACACAGGACAGCGTTGTAGTAGCGTTGTAGTGATGAAGACTACCTTGGCGCTCACATCCAGGCGAGCGTGCATGGAGGGCGTGGCATGAAACGACACATCGGTTGGACAATGCTGATTGCTATCCTCATCGTCCTGGGCCTCGCTGGCCTTGCCGTTGCGCAACAACCCAGGTCTGGCGGGACGTTCCGTGTCGCCTGGGAGCAGGACGTCACCGGCTTCGACCCGCACTGGTCCCCCGGCCTCCAGGTCCAGTATATCGTAGGGAACCTCTTCAACAGTTTGGTAACGATCGACCAGGATATGAACTTCATCCCCGAGCTGGCCGAGTCCTGGGAGGTGCAGGAGAACGGCAAGGTGTACCTGTTCCGGCTGCATAAAGGGGTGAAGTTCCACGACGGCACCGACTTCGACGCCGCCGTCGTGGCCTGGAACTTCGAACACATCATGGATCCTGAGCAGAGGGCCTTCGCCCGCCCCTTCTTCCAGGTCATCGAGAAGGTTGAGCCGCTCGACGCGCACACCGTCAAATTCACCCTGAAATATCCGACGCAGACGTTCCTCCCCACCTTGGGGCTCTACCGGACGGGGTTTCTGATTAAGTCACCCACCACCTACGAGAAGTGGGGGCGGCAGGATGCCCACCTGCATCCGACGGGGACGGGCCCCTTCAAACTGACCAGGTGGGAACCGAACCAGATCATCGTGTTGGAGAAGAACCCCACCTATTTCAAGCAGGGGTTGCCGTATCTCGACCGCATCGAGCTCAAGATCATGAAAGACGGCATCACGCGCGCCACGGCGTTGCGGGCGGGGGAGGTGGACTTCGTCAACTATGTACCCAAGGAGATGGTCGAGCGCCTCTCCAGAGATCCCAAGATCCAGGTCTTGAAGGGGCCGGACACCCAGAGCGTGAACATCTCCTTCCATAACACCCGCAAGCCCTTCGACGATGTGCGAGTGCGGCAGGCGCTGGGAGGCTATGGGATCGACCGCCACGCCATCGCGAAGACCGCCATGGTGGGACAGGGCCGGGCGCTGTGGAGCTTCGTGCCCCCCGGGGGGAAGGATCACCTCGACTTTGCGG